>Ga0070704_100000247_pt1 | contig 23321 bp, 19 predicted proteins | sample KBSK5252metaG_FD_65467 | JGI IMG/M metagenome (GOLD analysis project Ga0070704, IMG submission 65467) | Corn, switchgrass and miscanthus rhizosphere microbial communities from Kellogg Biological Station, Michigan, USA - KBS K5-25-2 metaG | ecosystem: Host-associated > Plants > Roots >...
TTCGAGAAGGCGACCAAGGACGTCAAGGACGGCGACCGCGTCACCGTGCTGCTGCAGCGGGGGCCGCAGTCGCTCTACGTCGCGTTCACGGTGGCGCGGGGGTAGTCCTTATGCGGCGCCGTCGTAGGTTTCGCGCCGGCTCATCTTGCGCTGGAACGAGAGATAGCCGTCGCGGGTGAGCGGGGGCCTGGCCTGGGCCACGACCTGGCGGGCGATCTCGGCGTTGTCGGCGAGGAGGTCGACCACCATCGAGGCGAGGGCCTTGGCGTTGGTGAGGTAGGTGAGCGTGGGGTCGACGATCTCGTAGTCGGCGCCGTGGGGCGTGCCCTTGGCGCCGCCCACGTAGGGGTGGATGATCGGCATCACCTGCCCCAGGTCGCCCATGTCGGTGGAGCCGGTCCGGTGCTGGATCGTGCGCACGTTGTCGGCGCCCACCAGGTCCGCCGCGATGGCGCGGAAGCGCTCCACCAGCAGCGAGTCGCAGCGTAGCGGCATGTAGCCGGGCAGGGTCTCGATCTCCACCGTGGCGCCCAGGGCGAGGGCGCCGGCCCGCAGCGCGCGGTCCACCTTGCGGTCCGCGTCGGCGATGGCCTCGAGCGTCTTGCCGCGCACGAACGTCTCGAGCCGCACCTCGCCCGGGATCACGTTCACCTGGCTGCCGCCGTGGGTGATGATCGGGTGCACCCGGATGGTGTCCTCGTCGCGGAAGGTCTCGCGCAGGGCGTTGATCGCCATCAACCCGATGTTGGCCGCGTAGAGCGCGTTGACGCCCATGTGGGGCGCCCCGCCCGCGTGCGAGGCGCGGCCGATGTAGCGCACCGTCTTCACCACGCAGCCGTTGTTGGACATCGGCACCGCGAGCTTGCCCTCCTCGCGGCGCGGGGTGGCGTGGATCATCATCCCCAAGTCCACGTCGTCGAGGTGCCCCAGGCGCAGCATCTCCGGCTTGCCGCCCATGAACTCGAGCCGGCCCGCGTCGCGCTGGGCCACCCGCCACTCCACGTCGCCGTACTCCTCGGCGGGCACGCCCACGAAGGCGACCCGTCCGGCCAGATGATCGAAGGCACCCGCCTCCAGCAGCCCCATCGCCGCGCCGAGCATTCCCGCGACCTGCGCATTGTGCCCGCAGGCGTGGGCCGCGCCGGTCTCCGGATCCGCCACCGGATGGCCCACCACCACGAGGGCGTCGAGCTCGCCGAAGAGCGCCAGGGTGGGCCCGTCGCCCGCGCGCCCGGAGGCATCGGCCCGCACGCCGGTGAGGGCCAGGCCGGTGCGCGGGGCCAGTCCCATCCGCTCGAAGGTCTGGGCGACGAGCTTCGCGGTCTTGAACTCCTTGAACCCGAGCTCGGGCTGCCGCCGGATGGTCTCCCCGAGCGCGATGATCTCCTCCCCGCGCCGGTCGATCGCCGCCTGCACCTTCTGCGTGAGTTCGCCCTTGGTCATGGATTCCTCCCTAACGCCCGCCGGTCACCGCCAGGGTGTGTCCCGTGATGTAGGTGGCCTCGTCGGAGGCCAGGAACAGGACCGCGTCCGCGACCTCCTCGGGCCGGCCGAGGCGGCGAAGCGGCGTCATGCGGGTCGGGCTGAACTCCACCGTCTCGTCGAGACGGCGGAGGTCGCCGCCCACCCGCTCGGTGTCGATGGGCCCGGGCGCCACCGCGTTGACGTTGATGCCGTGCTGGGCCAGCTCGAGCGCCACGTCCCGGATGAAGCCGTGCACGCCGGCCTTGGCCGCGGAGTAGGCCGCCCCGCCCTGGTAGTACGCGGTCCACGGCGTGCCCTCCCGGGCCCCGGAGGAGATGCACACGATGCGGCCGTAGCGGCGCTTCATCATGTGCGGCACCGCGGCGCGGGTGCAGAGGAAGGTGGAGCGGAGGTTCAGCCGCAGCGTGAAGTCCCAGTCCGCCGCCGACATCTCCCAGATGCGCGCGTTGCGGCTGCCCCCCACGTTGTTGACCAGGATGTCGAGGCGTCCGCCGCCGCGCTCCACCGCGGCCGCCACCAGGCGCGCGGCGGGCTCCTCCTCGGTCACGTCGCCGACCACGCCGGCGGCGCGCCCGCCCGCGGCGCCGATGCGTGTCACCACGCCGTCGAGCGCTCCGCCGTCCACGTCGCCCAGCACCACCAGCGCACCCTCGCGGGCCAGCCGCTCCGCGATCGCGCGGCCCAGGCCGTGGGCCGCGCCGGTCACCACCGCCACCTTGTCGTCGAGTCGAGCCATGGCGGGCATAGTATATTCGCTCGGCTCGCCGCCAACCGAGATGAGTTAGAATTCTCCCCGCCGATTCTCGACCCCGAGGAGGATTCGACCCGATGCCGACCCGTCGCGACCTGTTCAAGCAGGCCGGGGCCGCCGCCGCGCTCGCCGCGCTGCACCCGGTGACCGCCCGCGCCCAGGCCAGGAAGCCCAACGTCACCATCGGGTATCCGTCGACCCCCGAGACGATCGACCCGCACCAGTTCCGCTCGGTGCTGAGCGGCTCGATCATCAACCTGATCGGCGAGGGTCTGCTCACGCGCGATCCCCAGACCATGGAGATCAAGCCGCTGCTCGCGGAGTCGGTGAAGAACCTCAACCCGAACACGTGGGAGATCAAGCTTCGCAAGGGCATCAGGTTCCACAACGGGGAGGAGTTCAACGCGGAGTGCGTCAAGTTCACCATCGAGCGGGCCATCCACTCGAAGCTCAACACCCTGTCCAAGCTGACGTGGCCGCCGTCGTTCGGTCAGGACGTGTCGATCGTCGATCCCCACACCGTCCGCATCGTCACCAAGGTGCCGGACCCGATGGTGCCGAGCCGGCTGGCCGCGGAGTCCATGACCATGGCCCCCGCCAAGGGGCTCGCCGACTACCGGGAGAAGTTCGTCACCGACCGCTTCATCGGCACCGGCCCCTTCAAGCTCGTGGAGCACGTGGTGGGTGACCGGGTGGTGGTGGAGGCCAACCCCGTCTACTGGGGCCCGAAGCCGCCGTCGCAGCGGATCGTGATCCAGGTGATTCCCGACGCGGCCACGCGGCTGGCCGCGCTCCAGCGCGGCGACATCGACATCATGCTGAACCTGCCCTTCCCGCTCGCGCCCACCGTGGAGTCGGATCCGAGCCTGCGCGTCTACTCCGAGCTCTCCTCCCTCACGCACGGCATCCTGTTCAACGCTCGCGAGTCGGCGCCCCTCCGGGACCGGCGGGTGCGCCAGGCGCTCAACATGGCGGTGGACCGCGCGGCCATCCTCAAGGGCCTCTACGTCGGACGCGGCCAGTTCCTCAACACCGTCACCGGGAAGAACGTGGCCAACACGATGGACCCCGGCCCCTATCCCTACGACCCGGCGAAGGCCAAGGCCCTCCTCGCCGAGGCCGGCTTCGGCCAGGGCTTCGAGCTGACGCTCTGGCAGTCGATCGGTCGCTGGGTGCTGGCCGAGGAGACCGCGCAGGTCATCGCCGGGTACTGGGACAAGGTCGGGGTCAAGACCAAGGTGCAGGTGCTGGAGTGGGCCGAGTTCAACAAGCGGTCCGGCGCGGGAGCCCAGAAGGACTGCTTCTACTACGCCTTCATCAACGGCACCTGGGACGCCTCCTACACCGTGCAGCGCTTCAAGCCCGATTTCGCGACCTTCCGCTACTTCGACGCCTCCGGCGACCTCCTCAAGACCATCGAGGAGTACGAGCGCACGTTCGATGCGAAGCGGCGCAAGGAGCTGGGGGCCAAAGCCCTCACCGGGCTGCACGACGAGGCGGTGTGGCTCTTCCTCTGGCAGCTCGACGAGCTGTTCGGGGTCACCAGGAAGGTGAAGGGCTTCCGGATGCGTCCCGACAACGTGCTCCACATGCGCGAGACGTACGTGGAGGCCTGAAGCGCTCCCGTTCCTCCTGCGCCGGCTCGGCCACGCCGCGATAGTAGCCGTCGGGGTATCTCTAGTGGTCTTCGGGCTCGTCCATCTCTCGGGCGATCCGGTGCTGCTCATGGTCTCGAGCGACTCGCCGCCGGACGTGGTGGCCACCACCCGCCACGCCCTCGGCTTCGACCGGCCCCTGCACCAGCAGTTCGGCGACTACGTGGGTCGCGTGGCCCGGGGAGACCTGGGCATCTCGCTGCGGAGCAACCGGCCGGTCGGCGCCCTCATCCGCGAGCGCCTGCCCGCGACGGTGGAGCTCACGGTGGCCGCGCTCCTGATCGCGGCCGCGGTGGCCATCCCGGCCGGCATCGTCTCCGCGGTCAAGCGCGGCTCCGCGATCGACCGGGTGGCGATGGTGGGCGCGGTGGCCGGTCAGGCGGTGCCGATCTTCTGGCTCGCCCTCCTCCTGATCACGCTCTTCGGCGTCCACCTGCGCTGGCTGCCCGTCTTCGGGCGCGGCTCCCTCGCCCACCTCGTGCTGCCCGCGGTCAGCCTCTCCACCGTGATCCTGGGCCGCCTCGCCCGCCTCGTGCGCTCCTCGATGCTGGAGGTCCTCGGCCAGGACTACGTGCGCACCGCGCGGGCCAAGGGAGTGGGCGAGCTGCGGGTCCTGGCCGGGCACGCCCTGAAGAACGCGGCGATCCCCATCGTGACCCTGCTCGGGCTGCAGTTCGCCCAGCTCCTGGGGGGCGCGGTGGTGACCGAGACCATCTTCGCGTGGCCGGGCATCGGCCGTCTGGTGGTCGAGGCGATCTTCAACCGCGACTTCCCGGTGGTGCAGGGCGTGGTGCTGGTGGTCTCCCTGATCTTCGTGGCGGTGAACCTGCTGGTCGATCTGGCCTACGCCGCGCTCGACCCGCGCATCCGCACCGAGACCGCCTGATGCGACGCGACGTGGTGTTCTGGGTCTCCGCGGCGGCCCTGACCGCGATCCTCGCCTCCGCCCTGTTCGCGGAGCGCCTGGCGCCCTACGGACCCAACGACCAGGACATCCTGCAGCGGCTGCAGCCGCCGGACCTGTCCGCCCACGTGCTCGGCACCGACGAGGTGGGACGCGACATCCTGAGCCGCCTCATCTACGGAGCCCGGATCTCCCTGCTGGTCGGGGTGATCGCGGTCGGCTTCTCGTGCCCGCTCGGCGTGCTGGTGGGGCTGGTGGCCGGCTACGCGGGCCGGCGCGTGGACTCGGTCCTGATGCACGTCACCGACATCCAGCTCGCGATCCCCACCATCCTGCTCGCCATCGCGGTGGTGGCGGTGCTGGGCCCCGGCCTGCCCAACGTGATCCTCACCCTGAGCGTGACCGGCTGGACGCTCTATGCGCGCCTGGTGCGCGGCGAGACCCTCGCGGTCAAGACCCGGGACTTCGTGCAGGCCGCGCGCGCCAACGGGGCCGGCGACACCCGCATCATGATGCGCCACGTGCTGCCCAACGTGGTCTCGCCGGTGATCGTGGTGGCGGTCTTCGCGGTGGCCAACATGATCATCCTGGAGGCCACCCTCTCGTTCCTGGGCCTGGGGGTGGAGCCGAGCGTGGTGACGTGGGGCCGGATGCTGAACGGCGGCCGCCTCTACCTCCGCACCGCCTGGTGGCTGACCGCGTTTCCCGGCCTCGCCATCTTCGTCACGGTGCTCGCGGTCAACCTCCTGGGCGACCACCTGCGCGACTGGCTCGACCCCCGCCTCCGCGGCTCTCTGGGCAGCGCGGTCTGAACGCGCCCCGCGAAAGCGGTTCCGCGGGAAATGCGTCGGCCCCGGCCGGGCGTGTCGCGACCGCGCGGCTTGTCGATTCGCCATCGCGAGCTACCGCATTGCCGATCGGCGCAACCCCCATAGCACCAGAATGCTGCACGCCACGATCGCGATCGACACGCTCACAAAACCGACCGTGACGATCGCCTCTTGCCACGGTCGACCCCCGTGACCAGCCCCCGTGATTGGTGAGAGAGCCGCCGTTCCAAGAATCGCCGCGAGCGATGTGACTGCCCAGTTGGCATATGTGCCGTAGAGCGCCGTCCAGTATGCGGTCGAGCTCAGCCCCGGAGATAGCCTCACGTGCGTCCACGCGGCACCCAGCGCGACGAGGAAGATTCCGTTCATCACCCCTTCCAGGTGTGCGGCCAGCCCCATGCGAGGATTGGCGAACTTCGGCTCGACGAAACCCGTGAGGAGGCCGAGCAAGAACAAGAACATTCCGTACCAGATCAGACGACGGCTGGCGTCTGTCACTGCTCCGGCCTTCTTCCTCCCGCTCGCGCTCTCCAGACGAGAATCAGCGCGTGAAGATCGCCTCGGGGATCAGCGCCGAGACCACGTAGTTGGGCACGTCGACCACGTTGCTCACGCGCAGGTCGACCGCCACGCTCGAGATCACGTAGGCCTGCTCGCGGGTCCAGCCGCGCTCCTGCAGGAGCTCGATCATGTTCAGCAGCGCGTTGCGGCACGCGAGGGTCAGGTTCTCGCCCTCGTTCACGCCGTCGTCGCGGATCGGCATGCCGGTGGCGGCCAGGAAGCGCTTCGGCACGGCCCACTCGGGCGGCGCGAAGTAGTCGCGGTGGCGGAAGCGCGGCCCGCGGGCCAGGCTCTTGCCCGCGCCCTTGACGACCTTGAACTTCACCACCGCGGTGGCGCCCATCTCGACCGCGGTCACGCACACCTCGCCGTCGCCCTGGGCGAAGTGGCCGTCGCCCACCGAGAACAGGGCGCCCTCCACCGCGACCGGCAGCTGCAGCGTGCAGCCCTTGGTCATCTGCTTGACGTCCATGTTGCCGCCGTTCTCGCGCGGCGGGATCGTCCGGAGACCCTCGGTGGCGGCGGCGCCCTTGCCCGGCACCGCCCCCGCCGGATCCGGCGTCAGCACGAGCCCGCCCCGGCTCAGCAGGGCCTGCTCGCGCTTGGCCCACGCGGCGACCTGCTCGCGCGACGGCGCGAGCCCGATCACGCCCATGAACGGGGCTCCCGGGATGCGCACCCCGGGGAGCTGGGGCGAGGTGGCCCAGCCATCGGCGATGCGCCAGTGCACGAGATAGGGCACGGTGTAGAGGTCGCGCAGGAAGCCGAGCCCGGGCACGATCCCGGTGAAGGCGTGCGGCTGCGGGAGGATGTCCACGAACTCCACCTCGAGCAGGTCGCCCGGCCGCGCGCCCTTGACCAGCACCGGACCCGTGAGGGGATGCACCGCGCCCGTGTCCATCGCGGCCATGCCGTCCGCGGTGACGCTGGGGCCGAGCTGGCCGTCGACGCCGTCGCGGGTCTCGAGCAGGACTTCCTCGCCCTCGCTCACCTCGAGGATCGGTGGGACGTCCGGGTGCCAGCGGTTGTGCCCGGTCTTCGGCTGCTCGGCGATGCGCTTGCTCCGATCGATCTCCAGGCTCTTCATGACGTGCTCCCTGAGGCGCCGGCGGCGCGGAACGCGCGCCACCGCTCCTCGGCCTGCGCGAAGCCGGGTCCACGATCGATCAGGGGCAGGTCGCGGGCCCGGCGCGCCCGCTCCTCCTGGGTGGCGGTCTTGTCGACCTCGAGGGTCGCCGGATCCACCACCACGCCGTAGTCCTCGAGAGCGCCGCGCGGCGTGACGAAGCCGCGCGCCACGTCCTGCCGCACCCGCTCCGGCTCGCGCGCGAGAGGATCACCCCACCCGCCTCCGCCGCAGGTCTCCAGCCGCAGCAGGTCGCCGCGCTTCAGCACGATCCCGTCGCCCAGCGCGGGCAGCACGCGCTCCTCGGGCGTGTCCGGGTTGAGCACGATGCGCCCGGTCCGCCCGGCGCCGCCGCCCGCCACCCCGTAGGGCGCGACCACCGTGTTCTCCATGCGGGTGGCGAGCTCCGCCCGCTCGGCCAGCACGCGCACGTCGCGGATCACCCCGGTGCCTCCGCGCTGCAGCCCGGGGCCGCCCGAGTCGGGCCGCACCGCGTACCGCTCCACCCGCAGCGGGAAGTCGCGCTCCACGTACTCCACCGGGTAGTTCTCCTGCGCGATGTAGTAGATGACGTCCACCCCGTCCGCGAACGGGCGCGCTCCCAGGCCGACGCCGAGACCCTCGATGCACAGGATGGGCCGCTGGCGCGCCGCGTCCCAGGCGCGGAAGTAGTAGAGGACGTAGACCGGCGAGCCCGCGGGCACCCGGCCGCCGTTGGCCTGGGCCAGGGTGCCGAAGATGCACGACATCACGCGGAACCGGGTGTTGGCGCGCATGCCGAGCGGAGCCGGGAAGCGCGGCTTCAGCACGCTGCCCTCGCGGGCGATCCACTCGTCGAGGTTCCGGAGCAGGCCCTCGTTGACCTCGAGGTCTCCGTCGAGCGACTGCAGGTAGCGCCCGAACGCGATGCGGAGCAGCCCCGCGTTCGTGGTGAAGTTGATGGGCCCGCGCGCCTGGTCGTCGGAGGCGGAGCCGTCCAGACGCACGTGGTCGCCGCGCCGCGCGAGGGTCAGGTCGATGCGGTAGGGCCGCGCCTCGGTGCCGCCGTCGCTGTCCAGGAAGTCGTGGAAGCGCCACTCGCCCTGCGGGATCAGCTCCAGGAACAGCTCGCGGGCGCGGGCTCCGGTCTGGGCGATGATCTCCTCGAAGGCGGCCAGCACGGTGTCCATCCCGTAGCGCCCGCACAGCTCGCCGAGACGGGTCTCGGCGAGGCGGCAGGAGGCCATCATGGCCCGGGTGTCGCCCTCCACCAGGTCGGGCAGCCGCGAGTTGCGGAGGAAGATCCGGTACGCCTCCTCGTTGAGCTGGCCCTCGCGAACTATTCGCACGGGGGGCACGAGAACTCCCTCGTGGTAGATCTCGGTGGCGTGCGGAGAGATCGAGCCCGCGCGCAGCCCGCCGATGTCCTGGTAGTGCCCGAAGGTGGTGGCGAAGGCGACCAGGCGGCCCTCGTGGAAGATCGGCACCGCGAACACCATGTCCTGGTGGTGCTGCACCGCCCCGTCGGAGACGTAGGGATCGTTGAACCAGTAGACGTCGCCCGGACGCATGGTCTCGAGCGGGTAGGTCTTCACGATCGCCTGGAGCATGCCGGGACCGCTGCCCGAGATGTGGCAGGCCACGATGCGCCCGCGAGTGTCGAAGATGCCGACGAAGTAGTCCTTCTTCTCCTTGATGAAGGGCGACATCGCGCACCGCTCCATCAGCAGCTCCATGTCGCGGATCGCCGAGGCCAGGCTGCCCCGGATGATCTCCAGCGTGATCGGGTCGACGCGGGGCTCAGCCATGGGAGCGCTCCAGGAGGATGTTGTGCGCGGCGTCGACGCGGGCCCGGAAGCCCGGAGCCACCAGCGGCGTGGCGTCGCTCTGCTCGATGATGGCGGGCCCCTCGAAGACCATCCCCTCGGCCAGGCCCTCGCGGGCGTAGGACGGCGTATCGACGAAGCCGCCGCCGCGGAAGTAGACGGGGCGGCTTCCGGTCATCGCGGCCTCGAGCCGGCCGGCACCGCCCGCGGCCACGCCCCGCGCCCGGTGCGGGAGCGCCCCGACCGCGGTCAGCCGGAGATTGACCAGCTCCACCGGCGCCGACGGGAGATCGTAGCTGTAGAGCCGCCGGTGCTCGGCGTGGAAGGTGGCCACCAGGGCGCGGAGCCGCTCCGCGCTGACCGGGCCCTCGCCCAGCACGCACGTCAGCTCGAAGCTCTGGTGCTCGTAGCGCAGATCGGCGGCGCGCTCGAAGCGCTGCCGGTCGCGCGGCACCTGCTCGCCCGCGAGCCAGCCCTCGGCCTGACGCTCGAGCTCGCCCCACGCCGCCTCCAGCTCCGCCACCTGGGGTGCACCCGCCTCGGCGAGGTGCCGCGCCCCGACGCCCGCGGTCCTGACGAAGGTGGAGCGGATGTCGGTGTCGAGCAGCCCCCAGGTCGAGAGCACCCCGGGGCGCGGGGGAATCACGACGGTCGGGATGTCGAGCAGCTCCGCGAGCCGGCAGGCGTGGAGCGGCCCCGCCCCGCCGAAGGCGACCAGGGCGAAGCGACGCGGGTCGTGGCCCCGCCCCACCGAGACGGTGCGGATCGCCCGGGCCATCGCGTTGTCGATGATCTCGATCACGCCCGCGGCGGCCTCCTCCACTTCGAGGCCGAGCGGCCGGCCGATGCGCGCCGCCATCGCGTCGCGCGCCGCGGCCACGTCGAGGGGCAGCTCGCCGCCCAGCAGCGCGGCGGGGATGCGCCCCAGGATCAGGTGCGCGTCGGTGACGGTCGGCTCGGTGCCGCCGCGGTGATAGCAGACCGGGCCCGGCTCGGCCCCGGCGCTGCGCGGCCCCACCGTGAGCCGCCCGGCGCTGGTCACCGCCGCGATCGATCCTCCGCCCGCCCCGATGGTGTGGATGTCCACGATCGGCAGCTTCAGCGGGAACGGCCCGACCATGCCGTCCTTGGTGACCTCGGGCCGGCCGTCGCGCACCAGGCAGATGTCGGCGCTGGTGCCGCCCACGTCGATCGAGATGATGTCGCCGAAGCCGGCCGAGCGCCCCACCCCGACCGCGCCCACCACGCCCGCGGCGGGACCGGAGAGCACGGTCTGCACCGGCTGGCGCACGCAGGTGGCCGCGCTCGTCACCCCGCCGTCCGACTTCATGATGAGCAGCGGGGCCTGCACGCCCTCCCCGTCCAGGGCCTCCCGCAGCACGCTCACGTAGCGGCTCACCGGCGGCATCACCGCCGCGTTCAGCGCGGTGGCCATGGTGCGCTCGAACTCGCGAAACTGCGGCAGCACCTCGGAGGAGACCGAGACGAGCACCCCCGGGTATTCCTCGGCCAGGATCGCCTGCATGCGCTGCTCGTGGACCGGGTTGGCGTAGGCGTGCAGGAACACCACCGCCACCGCGGGAACTCCCAGCTGGGCGAGCTGGCGCGCCAGCGCGCGCGCCGCCGGCTCGTCGAGCGGGGCGAGCACCGAGCCGTCCGCGTCGAGCCGCTCGGCCACCTCGAACACGCGCTCGGGCGTGATCGGGCGCGTGGGCTTCGACCAGCCGTACAGGTTGCCGTGTCGCGGGATGTCGTGGCGCCCGATCTCCAGCACGTACTTGAAGCCGGCGGTGGTCACCAGCGCGGTGGGCGGCGTCTTGCCCTCCAGGATCGCGTTGGTCGCGGTGGTGGTGCCGTGGAACACGCGCAGCACGTCGCCGGGAGCGCGACCGGCCAGGGCCAGGACCTTGCGCACCGCGGTGATGAAGCCGGTCGAGAGATCGCCGGGCGTCGACGGGGTCTTGGCCACCCAGAGCGCGCCGCTCGCGGAATCGGTGAACGTGATGTCGGTGAACGTGCCGCCGACGTCGATCGCGAGGGTGCAGGTCTTGGCCACGGGCGCGCCCATTGTAGACCCACCCCTGGCCCCGGAAAAGACGGCCCTGGCCAGCCAACCCCGAAGCCGTCTGCTACACTTCAGTCGAGCCGACTCAAGCGGCGCGGACTTCCGAGCCCGGCGCCGCTTCGTCGTCTAAACATATGGAATTCAAGGACTATTACAAGACCCTCGGGGTCGACCGCTCGGCGGACGACAAGGCGATCAAGACCGCCTACCGGAAGCTCGCCCGCAAGTACCATCCCGACGTCAACAAGGGGGCGGCGGAGCGCTTCAAGGAGATCAGCGAGGCCTACACGGTCCTCTCGGATCCGGAGAAGCGCAAGCGCTACGACACGCTCGGCCCCGACTGGGAGCGCTACGCCCAGGCCGGCGCGGGCGCCACCGCGGGCGGCGGACGCTCGCCGTTCGAGGGACGGGGCAACGTCCGCTTCAGCCAGGAGGGCGACCTCGGCGGCTTCTCCGACTTCTTCCGCACGATCTTCGGAGGTGACGTGGGGGGATTTCGCCGCGGCGAGGCGCGCCCCGGGGTCGAGTTCGAGTACGGCGACCTCGGGGACCTGGGCGGCTTCGGCGCCGGACTCGGCGCGTCGCGGGGCGGCGACGTGGAGGCCGGCATCGAGCTCACCCTCGAGGAGGCGTTCCGCGGCGCGCGCAAGACGATCGCGCTCGAGCTCGACGAGCCCTGCTCGCAGTGCGGCGGCTCCGGCAACGTGAGCCGTCGCCCCTGCCCGCGCTGCCACGGCACCGGCTGGGCCAAGGCCACGCGCAACCTCGACGTGAAGATCCCGGCCGGCGTCGAGACCGGCTCGCGGGTGCGGGTCGCCGCGGGCGGGCCGGGCGGCGGGCGCGGCGATCGCCGCGACCGGGGTGACCTCTACCTGCGGGTGACGGTGGCTCCGGACCCGCGGTTCGAGCGCGAGGGCAACGACCTGCACGTGGACCTGCCGGTGCCGGTGACGGTGGCGGCCCTCGGCGGCGAGATCTCGGTGCCGACCCTCAAGGGCCAGGTGTCGATGAAGATCCCGCCCGAGACGTCGAGCGGCAAGGTGTTTCGTCTCCGCGGCTACGGCATGCCGCACCTCAAGGGCGGCGGCGCGGGGGACGAGCTGGTGAAGGTACAGATCGCGATTCCAACCGGGCTGAGCCCGAGAGAAAAAGAGCTCTTCGAGGAGATGAAGAAGCTCAGAGCGGAGAACAAGTGAGATGAGGCTGGACAAGCTGACCGTCAAGGCCCAGGAAGCGATCCAGGCCGCGCAGTCCCTCGCGGATCAGGGCGACCACCAGGCGATCGAGCCCGAGCACCTGCTGCTCGCGCTCCTGCAGCAGCAGGAGGGCGTGGTGGGGCCGCTGCTCGCCAAGCTGGGGGCCCGGCCGGAGGCAATCGCGCGCCAGGTGCAGTCCGAGATCGACAAGCTGCCCAAGGTCCGGGGCGGCAGCGGGCGGCAGTATGCCTCCGCGCGCTTCGAGGGCGTGGTCAACCGGGCGTGGGAGGAGGCGGAGCGGCTCAAGGACGAGTACGTCTCGACCGAGCATCTGCTCATCGCCATCGCCCAGGAGAAGGGCGGCGCGACCGCGCGCCTGCTCGCCGCCGCCGGCGTGAGCCCGGAGGCGATCTATCGGTCCCTGGTCGAGGTGCGGGGCACCCAGCGGGTGACCGACCCGAACCCGGAGGACAAGTACCAGGCGCTGCAGCGCTACTCCAAGGACCTGACCGACCTCGCGCGCAAGGGCAAGCTGGACCCGGTCATCGGACGGGACGAAGAAATCCGTCGTGTAGTCCAGGTCCTCTCCCGGCGCACCAAGAACAACCCGGTGCTGATCGGCGAGCCCGGCGTGGGCAAGACCGCGATCGTCGAAGGGCTCGCGCAGCGCATCGTGGCCGGCGACGTGCCGGAGGGGCTCAAGAACAAGCGCCTGGTCGCGGTGGACATCGCGGCCATGGTGGCGGGAGCCAAGTACCGCGGCGAGTTCGAGGATCGCCTGAAGGCGGTGCTGCGCGAGATCACCGAGTCCGCGGGCGAGATCATCTGCTTCATCGACGAGCTGCACACCCTGGTGGGGGCGGGCGCGGCGGAGGGCGCGGTGGACGCGGCCAACATGCTGAAGCCGGCCCTGGCCCGCGGCGAGCTGCGCTGCGTGGGCGCCACCACGCTCGACGAGTACCGCAAGCACATCGAGAAGGACGCCGCGCTGGAGCGCCGCTTCCAGCCGGTCCTGGTGCGCGAGCCCTCGGTGGAGGACACCATCGCGATCCTCCGCGGGCTCAAGGAGAAGTACGAGGTCCACCACAAGGTCAAGATCAAGGACGCGGCCCTGGTGGCGGCGGCGGTGCTCTCGCACCGCTACATCGCGGACCGCTTCCTGCCCGACAAGGCCATCGACCTGATCGACGAGGCCTCCTCGCGCCTGCGCATCGAGATCGACTCGATGCCCGCCGAGCTCGACGAGATCCGGCGGCGCATCATGCAGCTCGAGATCGAGCGGGTGTCGGTGGCCCGCGAGTCCGACGACGTCTCGCGCGAGCGCCTGGCCCGCCTCGACACCGAGCTGGCCGAGCTGCGCGAGAAGTCCTCCCAGCTCCAGAGTCAGTGGCAGGCCGAGAAGGCCGCCATCACCGCCATCGGCAAGATCAAGGAGGAGGGCGAGGCGGCCCGCGCCGCGATGGCGGACGCGGAGCGCCGCGGCGACCTCCAGAAGGCGGCCGAGCTGCGCTACGGGACCCTCATGACCATCGACAAGCGCCTCGAGGAGGAGAACGCGCGGCTGCACGAGATGCAGAAGAGCGGCCGCATGCTCAAGGAGGAGGTCGACGAGGAGGACGTGGCCGAGACGGTGGCCAAGTGGACCGGCATCCCGGTGACCCGCCTGCTCGAGGCCGAGGTCCAGAAGCTGGTGAAGATGGAGGAGCGGCTGGCCGAACGGGTCGTCGGCCAGCGCGAGGCCATCGTGGCCGTCTCGAACGCGGTGCGCCGGGCCCGCTCCGGGCTGTCGGACCCCAACCGCCCGATCGGCTCGTTCCTGTTCCTGGGCCCGACCGGGGTGGGCAAGACGGAGCTGGCGCGGGCGCTCGCCGAGTTCCTGTTCGACGACGAGCGGGCCATGATCCGCATCGACATGTCGGAGTACATGGAGAAGCACACCGTGGCCCGGCTGATCGGCGCGCCGCCCGGCTACGTCGGCTACGACGAGGGCGGCCAGCTCACCGAGGCGGTGCGGCGGCGGCCCTACTCGGTGATCCTCTTCGACGAGATCGAGAAGGCGCACGGCGACGTGTTCAACGTGCTGCTCCAGCTGCTGGACGACGGCCGTCTCACCGACGGTCAGGGGCGCACGGTCGACTTCCGCAACACGGTCGTCATCATGACCTCGAACCTGGGCAGCCAGTTCTTCCGCGAGGAGAAGGACCCGGCGCGGGTGCGCGGGCTGATCCTGGACCTGCTCAGGCAGACGCTGCGGCCGGAGTTCCTGAACCGCATCGACGAGACGGTGATCTTCCAGCCCCTGGGGCGGGAGGAGATCGCCTCGATCGTGGAGATCCAGGCCCGGCACCTGGTGAAGCGCCTGGCCGACCGGCGCATCACGCTCGACCTCACCACCAAGGCCCGGGAGCTGCTGGCCCGGGAGGGCTACGACCCGGTGTACGGGGCGCGGCCGCTGAAGCGGACCATCCAGCGGATGATCCAGGATCCGCTCGCGCTGGAGCTGCTCAACGGCACCTTCACCGAGGGCGACACGGTGGTCGCGGACGCGGAGGGCGACCGCATCGTCTTCCGGAAGGCCTAGGCGGGGCTGGCCGGCGCCTCAGGCGCCGGCCAGGATCGCGGTCACCGCGCGGGAGAGATCGTCCACCGCGAAGGGCTTGAGCAGCACCTGCGCGCGGGTCCCCTGCAGGAAACCCGCGTACTCGGGCGACTCCACGAAGCCCGAGATGAACAGCAGGTGTGGCCGGGTGTCCGGCCAGCGGCGGGTCAGCTCGAGATAGAGGCTCGGCCCGTCGAGGCCGGGCATCTTGAGATCGCTCACGATCAGGTCGAAGCCGGGATGTCCGTCCAGAAGCCGCAGCGCGTCGGCGCCGTCGCGGGCCGTCTCCACCGCGTGGCCATCTGCGCCGAGCACCGCCGCGACCAGCTCGCGCACCGGCGTCTGGTCGTCCACCACGAGCACCCGTTTGTTTGCCATACCACGGCGCTGACGGAGCAAGCTCCGGGCCAGCCCGCGGCGCTTCCACGGTCCCGCGAAAATTCGCGGGAATTGGCGAGCCCGCCAGCTGCGCGCTGTTGGCCGTCCGACGGGGCGGACGTCGGCCCGGCGTCGACACGGATTTGTCACCTTGCGCGCGCAGAAGGTGCGCGGGCCCGCGCGTATTCAGCGGGACGCGTTCGGCTTGCTCTCGCGGCGCTTCGCGGAGTCGAAGAACGTGGCGACGAGCGTCTCCACGTGGCGCGGATCGAACGGCTCCAGCAGGTAGGCGCCCGCGCCGTGCCGCAGCGCCTCCGCCGCGACCTTGCTGTCCTCGGCGCGGAGACCACGATGATCGGCTCGCGCGTCTCCACGTCGCGGATGTGCTCGAGCAGCGTGAGGCCGCTCATGCGGGGCATGAGGAGATCGAGCAGGATCAGGTCGGGGCTTTCCGCACTTCGCGTCGTCGTCCACCACCAGCACGCGCCGGGTCGCCATCGGCCTGCCTCCCCGGCCACCCTACCCCCCCGGCGGGAGGCCCGGCGCGGGCCGCCGAGCGCCGGGCGGGAATCCGCGAGGGGTGGTTCGTCATCCCAAGGGGCGCCGACGTAAGCTGGCCGGGCTGCTCACCTTCCAGGAGGCGTGCGTGAAGGGATCGCGGAGCGGGTTGCACTACGCCTGGATCGTCCTGGGCGCCCTGGTCGTGGTCATGCTGCTGGGATCGGGGCTGCGCGCGGTCTTCGGCGTGTTCATCAAGCCCATGGAGACGACCTTCGGGTGGGACCGCGCCGCGCTGTCGGGCGCCGCCGCGATCTCGCTCCTGCTGCTGGGGGCGGCCGGCCCGGTGGTGGGCTGGCTCGCCGACCGCTGGGGGCCGCGGCGGGTGATCCTGCTCTCCGCCATCGTGCTCAGCGTCGGCACCGTGCTCTCCTCGCGGGTGACCGCGCTGTGGCAGATCTACCTCACCGCGGGGGTCCTGATGGGCCTGGGCGCGGGCGGAGTCGGGATGTCGACGGGGGCCGCCCTCGCCGCGCGGTGGTTCGAGGCCCGCCGCGGGCTCGTGATGGGGCTGGTGGGCGGCGCGATGTCGGCGGGGCAGCTGGTGGTGGTTCCACTCGCGGTGCTGCTCACCCTGCGCCATGGCTGGCGCCACTCCTTCCTGTGGCTGGGCCTGCTGATGCTGGTGGTCGCGGTCCCGACCACGCTGCTCTTCGTGCGCGACGACCCGCGCCAGAAGGGGCTCCGGCCGTACGGCAGCGGGCAGGCCAGCCCCGCGGGCACTCCGGTCGCCCCCGAGGGGCGCACCAGCGTGCTCGACGCGATGCAGGTGCCCGCCTTCTGGCTGCTGGCCACCACGTTCTTCGTGTGCGGCTACACCTCGAACGGCCTCGTGCTCACCCACCTCGTCCCGCACGCGGCCGAGCACGGCTTCTCGGAGATGCACGCGGCCCAGGCTCTGGGTGTGATGGGCGCGATGAACATCCTGGGCACGGTGGCCTCGGGCTGGATCTGCGATCGCTTCGGCCGCAAGGGCCCGCTCGCCTTCTACTACGGCGTGCGCGGATTGTCCCTCCTGTTCCTGCTGTACGTCTGGAACGTGCCGTCGCTGCACATCTTCGCGGCGATCTTCGGCCTCAACTACATCTCCACCGTCCCGCCCACCACGACGCTCACCGCGAACATCTTCGGCCGCTATTCGGTGGGGTCGCTGTCGGGCTGGATCTTCTTCGCCCACCAGGTCGGGGCCGCCCTCGGGGCGGCGGCCGGCGGATGGATCTTCCAGTCGACCGGCTCCTACTCCTGGGCCTTCATCTCCGCGGCGCTGATGGCGTTCCTGGCCGTGCCGCTGGCCCTGGCCATCAAGGAGGCGCCGGTGAGCCGGACGCCGCGGACGACCCCCGCCCCCGCGGGGCTGCCCGCGACCGCGAGCTAGGCGGGAGGAGTACCCCGCGGGAGTAAAATGATGAGCATGAGCAATCCGACGACGTCGCTGGGCGAGCTCCAGAGGGACTTCCCGTTCGAGAGCCGGCTGAGCCTCGATCTCCTCATCAAGTTCTGGGAGGGCCAGGCGAAGGAGAGCTCGGTCCGCGGCGAGTACGCGCGGAACCTGCTGGCCCGCGTGCAGGCGGTCCCGGCCCTGACCGGCTTCATCGACGACATCACCCTGCTCGACGAGCACGGCCAGCTGGTGGACGCGCTGATGAGCGCGGTGTTCGCGCCCGCCTTCCTGCAGAAGGCGTACATGGGCGCCCTGATCCCGTTCACACTGCGCTCGGTGTACAGCACGCGCGACTTCGAGAACATCATGGGCCCCGACGGCGTGCTCTACGGCACCCTGAACCTCGACATGCAGGGGCTGAAGGACTTCCGGCTCGTCAACGCGTACGCGCTGGCGCTGGAGCGGCTCTACGGCATCGAGTTCCCCGTGGACTACCCGCTGATCCTGAGCGCGCCCGAGCCGACGACCGGGCTCGAGCGACACTTCAAGATCCAGTTCGACGGCCGCTTCGTGGACGTGGACCGCCTTCAGTCGATCCCGCCCCTGACCGACGAGGCCCGGCAGCGCCTGACCTCCCAGGGCCTCGACCTGAAGGGCCTCGCGGCCCTGATCCCGCCCGGCAGCGTGCGCTTCTCCGGCTTCACGGTGGTGAAGGCGGCGGACGTGACGGACCAGGAGGTCCTCTCCTCGATCAAGCGCGACCTCATCGACAAGGAGTCGATCGTCTCCAACGCCCGGTTCGAGAAGCTGCAGGCCAAGCTCCGCGCCCTGTTCCGCCGGCCCGACATCAAGCTGAGCCTCGCCGCGCTCGAGGGCGAGCGGATCCTGATGCTGAACTCGGGTCACCACCTGCAACAGGCCAACGGCTGCATCTTCGCGGGGTCGGTGCACGCCAAGACCGTCGACTACCACGGCTCGGTGTTCGAGCACGCCATCCGCCGACGGGAGCCGATCTTCGTGGAGGACTTCGCCACGATGCCCACGCGCTCCCCGAAGGAGGAGGCGCTGCTGCAGAAGGGCATCCGGAGCATCGTGGTCGCCCCCCTGCTCTACCAGCGCGAGCTGATCGGCATGCTGAGCCTGGGCTCGCCGCACCCGGGCGATCTCAACGCCCTGAGCATGCCCCGGCTGCAGGAGGTGCTGCCCCTCTTCTCGGTGGCGGTGAAGCGCAGCGTGGACGAGCTGCACTCGCGGGTGGAGTCGTTCATCAAGGAGCAGTTCACCGCCATCCATCCGGTGGTGGAGTGGCGCTTCCGCAAGACCGTGCTGCAGGCCATGGAGCACCCGGGCAGCGCCGAGCAGGGGGGCCGCGACATGGACCCCATCGTGTTCCGGGACGTGCACCCGCTCTTCGCGGTGTCGGACATCCGCGGCTCGTCCACCCATCGGGCGTGGGCCATCCAGGCCGATCTGCTGAAGCAGCTCGGCCTCGCCCGCGAGGTGCTGCGCGCCGCGCACGACGCGCGGGCCCTGCCGATCCTGGACCAGCTCACCCACCGCATCGACGCGCACGTGGCCGAGATCGAGGTCACCCTGCGCTCGGGCGACGAGCTGGGGGTGATGAACTTCCTGAAGGCGGACGTGGAGCCGCTCTTCGACCACCTGCAGACCTTCGGGGACACGGTGCGCGAGCGCATCGACGCCTACCGCACCGCGGTGGACCCCGCCATCGGCCTGGTCTACGCGCGCCGCAAGGAGTTCGACGAGAGCGTGACCGCCATCAACGAGGCGGTCTCCGCCTACATCGACCTCGAGGAGCAGGCCGCCCAGGGCATGTTCCCGCACTACTTCGAGAAGCAGAAGACCGACGGAGTCGACTACACGATCTACGTGGGCGGCGCGCTCCGGGAGGACGGCGTCTTCGACCCGCTCTACCTGAAGAACCTCCGCCTCTGGCAGCTCATGGTGGCCTGCGGAGTGGCCCTGCGGGTGGAGCGGCTCAAGGACCGGCTGCCGGTGATGCTCGACATCACCAACCTGATCCTGATCCAGCACGCCCCGCTGTCGATCCGCTTCCGCTTCGACGAGAAGCGCTTCGACGTGGACGGCGCCTACAACGTCCGCTACGAGATCATCAAGAAGCGCATCGACAAGGCGATCATCCGGGGCACCACCGAGCGGCTGACCCAGCCGGGCAAGATCGCCCTCGTCTACTCGCACGCCACCGAGGCCTCGGAGTGGCGCGAGTACATCGAGTACCTGCAGCGCCTGGGCTACCTCACCCCCGACGTCGAGGAGGTCGAGCTGGACGAGCTGCAGGGCGCCCAGGGCCTCCGGGCCCTGCGGGTGACCGTCGATCTCGCCAACCGCGAGCTCGACCTGCCCTCGATCGCCGGCTCCCTGCCGCGCGCCGAGGGCGAGCGCGCCCCCGCGGCCTAGCGGTGCGCCGCCGGCCCCGCGGAGGCGTGGGCCGGATCGGCGCGCTGCTCCTCTCGGCGGGCCTGCTGGGCGGCTGCGCCACCGCCTCCCGTCCCGCGGCGCGGGCCGAGGAATCCTCCACCCCGCGCCGCTGCTCCCCCGCCGATCCCGACCGCTGGGCGTGGTTCTGCGTGGTCGGACAGATCCTCTACGGGGCGGCCGCGTTCTTCCAGCCGGTCGACTCGCCGAACGGGCGCTGAGTCGTCGGCGCGCCGGTCAGCTGCCCATCACCAGGCCGCCGTCCACGTTGATCGCCTGCCCGGTCATGTAGTCGGAGTCGGGACCGGCCAGGAAGGCGACCACGCTGGCCACGTCCTCCGGCCGCTCGGGACGCCCCAGCGGGATGCCGCGGATGCGCCGCTTCCAGGTCTCGCCCGGCCCCCGGCCCTCGAGCCCGCCCCACTCGCGGTCGATCTGCTCCCACATCGGGGTCTCCACCGCGCCCGGGCAGACGCAGTTGGACGTGACCCGCTCGGCGGCGAGCGCCTGCGCGGCGGACCGGGTGATGCTGACCACCCCCGCCTTGGACGCGGAGTAGGGCGTCATCAGCGGGTTGCCCCCGCGGTAGGCCGCGATGGATGCGGTCTGGATGAGCTTGCCGCGCAGCTCGGAGCCGGCTATCAGGTCCTGCTTCACCATGCGCGCGGCCACCGCCTGCAGCACGAAGAACACCGCGCGCAGGTTCACGTCCATGACCCGGTCCCACTCCGCCTCCGTCACGTCGAAGAGCGGCTGCACGCGGATGACGCCCGCGTTGTTGAACAGCACGTCGAGCCGCCCCCACCGCCGGTAGGGCTCCTCCACCATCCGGGCGATGTCGTCGGGCCGGGTGACGTCGGCCCGCACCGCCACCTGCCCCAGCTCCGCGGCCATCTTCTCGACGCCGGGGTCGACGTCGGCCAGCACCAGCTTCGCCCCGTCGCCCGCCAGCCGCCGCGCGCACGCGGCTCCGATGCCGCGCGCGGCTCCGGTGATCAGCACCGTCCGTCCGCTCAATGAGGCCATCGCGTCGTCTCCCGGGTTAGATCTCACGGCACGCGCAGCAGCTTGCGAAACTCCTCCAGCTCGGCCTTCGGCACGTCGGGGCGAGCGCGCACCTTCGCCATCACGTCCGCCGCGTTGTCCTCGATCGCGCGGCTCACCTTGGAGAAGACCTTCAGGAGCTGACGGGCCTCGCGGTCCGCCTTCTTCTGCACGAGCGGCCCGCTCATCTTGCCGACGGTGCGGATCACCGCGCTGTCGATCTGCACGAACGAGGTCAGGGTGGTGGATACCTGCGTCCGCCCCGCCGCCGCGGGCTCGAACCGGTAGGCGAGCGCCACCACCGCCCGGCCCTTGATGTCGGGCAGGGCCGACTGGTAGGCGCCCTGCGCGTGCATGAGGCGCAGGCCCGGCTCCGCGTACACCACCGCGAAGGTCCCGCGCACGCCCCAGCCGTCGTCGAGCCAGAGGGAGTCGCGCTCCCGCCAGATCTTGTAGCGGGCCGCCCGCAGGGCCCGGGTCACGTGGCTGGCGAACTCGGGATGGTCGAGCAGGTATTCGAAGACCTCGGGACGGACCAGGTACGGCTCGAAGGTGATCTGGGTCGAGGCGAAGGCGCGCTTGGTGATCTCCTCGAGGCGGTGCCGCTCCTTGGGCGGGACCTTCTCCGGGAGGGGCAGCACCGGCTGGGCCCCGAGCGGGCGCGCCGCGCCCGCCAGCACTCCCAGGACCAGCAGGCCTACGAGGAGCGGTCGGAACCGCACCCGGCGTGACGCGACGCTACCACCCGATGGCGTGGGCGCCGCGACGCGGATCCGCCCCGCCCAGGCGCACGCCGTCCTTGCCCACCATCGACACGCACACCGCGCCGGCGCGCCAGTCGTAGTCGGGCCAGTCCGCGATGACGTGCCCGAGATCGGCGAGGGCCCGCCGCGTCTCGGGCGCGATGCGCGCCTCCACGTCGAGACGGCCCGGGGAGTTGGCGTGGGGCCAGAACGAGTCGGGGAAGGAGCGGGCCGCGACCCGCGGCGCCTCGACCGCCTGCTGCGGGAGCATGCCGAACGCGGTGACGTTCAGCAGCACTTGCAGCATCGCCTGCTGCTGCACGTCGCCGCCCGGCGTCCCGAACGCCATGAACGCCCGCCCGTCGCGCACCACCAGGGAGGGCGCCGGGGTCAGGCGCGGCCGCTTGCCGCCCGCCACCTCGCTCGCGTGGCCCGGCACGAGCCAGCCCTGCGAGCCCCGCGGCGAGACCACGCAGCCCACGCCCGGGACGACCGGCGAGTCCACCCCGCCCGGATCGCTAGGGGTGGCCGAGAACGCGTTGCCCTCCTCGTCGATCACCGAGATGTAGGAGGTGTCGAGCGTGCCCGCGTGCGAGGGGTCCCCGACCTTCGATCCCGCGGCGTGCCCGTTGCGCATCGCCGCCTTGCCCGCCGGATCGCCGGCCGGCGGCATCTCGGGCCACGCGCGGTCCTCCCGGATGAGCCCGCGCCGGAGGGCCGCGTAGTCCTTCGAGAGCAGCCCCTCCGCCGGCACCTTCACGAAGCGGGGATCGCCGTAGTAGGCCTCGCGGTCGGCGAAGGCGAGCTTCATCGCCTCCACCATCAGGTGCAGCCCGCGCGGCGTGTTGTGCCCGAGGCTCGGCCAGTCGTAGGTCTCGATCAGGTTCAGCATCTGGAGGAAGACCGGGCCCTGGCACCAGAAGCCGCAGGAGGCCACCTCGTAGTCGTGGAAGGTGGTCCGGAGCGCGGGGGCGACCTCGGCCTGGAACTCGGCCAGGTCCTCGTAGGTGAGCAGCCCGCCCTCGCGCGCGTGGTAGTCCGCGATGCGCCGGGCGATGTCGCCCTTGTAGAACGCGTCCCGCGCGGCGCGGATCGCGCCCGCGCGGCCGCGGCCGGCGGCACGCGCCTCGGCGGCCACCATCTCCTTGATGGTCTGGGCCAGCTCCGACTGCACGAAGAGCTGCCCCGCCGCGTGCGGCCGCCCGCCGGGCAGGAAGATCGCGGCCGAGGTCGGGAAGCGCTTGTACCGGTCCGCGTTGTTGGCCATGGTCGAGGCCGAGAACGCGGAGGTGGGGAAGCCGTGCTCCGCGCACTCGAGCGCGCCCGCCACCACGTCCGCGAACGACCGCGTGCCCCAGCGCTCCAGCGCCACGCACCATGAGTCGGGCGCCGACGGCACCACCGTGCGCAGCAGCCCGATCGGGATGTCGCCGCCGTGCTTCGTCCGGAAGTACTCCGCGCTCGCGCGCCGCGGGTACGGGCCCACGCCCGAGACCTCGTGGGTCTCGCCGGTCGAGGCCAGGTGGACCAGGATCGGGGCCACGCCCGCGAAGCTCACCATGTCGGGATGCACGACCCCGAGCATCATGCCGCCCGCGACGCCCGCGTCGATGGCGTTGCCGCCCGCCGCGAGCACGCGCGCGGCGGCCTGCGCCGCGAGCGGGTGTCCCGCCGCCACCATCCACCGTCGTCCCATCACCTGCGTCATCGGGCCCGAGCCCGCATGCTGCGCACTGCGCTGGTACTGCGCGGAGTCGAGTGTCATGCCGCGTATCCTAGCACA
>Ga0070704_100000251_pt1 | contig 23243 bp, 11 predicted proteins | sample KBSK5252metaG_FD_65467 | JGI IMG/M metagenome (GOLD analysis project Ga0070704, IMG submission 65467) | Corn, switchgrass and miscanthus rhizosphere microbial communities from Kellogg Biological Station, Michigan, USA - KBS K5-25-2 metaG | ecosystem: Host-associated > Plants > Roots >...
CGTCATCAAGGGCATCCTCGAGATCGACCGGGTGCAGGAGGATGGGGCGAACGTGCGGTTCGAGGAGCGCTTTGCGCCGAAGAACCACGAGCACCTCGGTGAGGTCGGGCGCGACTGGCTCGATGCCGACCTGCAGAAGAACCTGGCATCGGGCACGGCGAGCGTTCCGCTGCAGATTGCGTTCGCTGGCGTGCGCGACCGCGTCGCCGGCGTCGCGCTCGACACCTCCCGCGTCACGTCGCTGCTCGAGGACCACCAGAAGACCATCGACAAGTTCGCGGTGGCCGACGTGGACCGCGGCAGCCAGGTCCGCCGCATGGAGGATCGCCTCGCGTCGATCGACGGGCTGAAGGGCGCGGTTGACGGCGTGACCTCCGAATTCGACTCGGTTCGCAAGAACGTCGATCAGGTGCTCGAGCTGCGCAGCAGCCTCCTCGACGTGACGGGCGCCCCGATTGACGTGCGCGGGGTCAAGTCGGCCGTCGACGATCTCCAGAAGCTGCGCGACAACCTCACGGGCGTCGACGGCAGCCTGCTCCGCCTGCGCGACTTCGAGCTTCGGCTGAACGAGGTCGCGGACGCGCTCGGCATCGCCGGGACGAACGGCCTCGACACGCGCTTCGCCGGGCTCATCGCGGGGGTCGAGTCGCAGTTCAAGACGCAGACCGACCAGCGGCTGACGGCGCTCAAGGCGAGCGTCGATGCCGAGGTGGCCGGGCAGAACGAGCAGCTGCTGTCGACCGTCAACAACTCGCTGACGACCACGACCAGCGGCTTCCAGACGACGTTGAACGGCGCGATCGACGCGCTGCGCGTCGAGTCGGCCGCGACGCTCAACACCGCGCTCACCGCCGAACGGCAGCAGACGAAGACCGACACCACGGCGACGATCCAGGCGTCGTTCGCGCAGCAGTCGGCCCAGATCGATCAGAAGATCGCGAGCGCCGTATCGGCCTCGCAGCTGCAGATCCAGACATCGCTGCAGGCGTCGCTCTCCGCCAGCCTCACGGCGAGCATGAACGGACGCATCGACGCCGTGCAAGCCAGCCTGAACACCCAGGTGGCGACTGCGACGACGAACCTGACGAAGACGATCGCGGCTTCGGAAGCGCGCATCGACGGCGAGGTCGCGGCGTCGATCGCGGCTGCCACGACGTCGATCCAGACCGACACGCAGGCGCTCATCGCGAAATCACAGGATGCCCTCACCGCGCAGCTCCAGGCACAGGTCAGGACCGCGCTGGCCGAAGCGGCGCCCACCTTCGACGCGCAGATTCAGGCGACGGTAGACCAGGCGCTCGCCGGTCTGGACAAGCAGATCGCCGGCGCCGTCGCCACGGCAACCGCCGACCTGCCCGTCGTCATTACGTCCACCGTTCAGACCGAGCTCGCCAAGGCGGACCTCAACGCGCAGATTACGGCGGCCGTCGACCAGGCTGCCACCACGCTGCGGAAGGAATTCCAGTCGGGCCTGAACACGATGCAGCAGAACCAGACCGCGGCGATCACGGCCGCGATGACGACCCTGCGCTCGGAGTTGTCCACGGCGAGTGCGAACACGCTCCAGACCGCCGCCTTGCAGGCCAACACGGCGATCGCGAAGCTCCGCACGGACCTCACCACGACGATCGATGCGAACCAGAAGACGCTGTCGGCGCAGATCACCGATCAGAACACCCGGCTGTTGCGGCTCGAGAGCCCCGTCACCGGGCGGCTTGCGATTGCGGGACCGGGCATCTCGACGCTTCCGACACGGTAGGTGACGCACAGGTATGCTGGGCTCTCTTGAAAGCAAGCTGACGGCGGAGGTCGCCGAGGCGCTCGCGGGCCGCGCCGCGGTCCTCGTGGTGACCGCGCCGCTGCCGCTCGCCGTGCCGGCGGCGGGTGAGCGCAGCATCCGCGTCTCGCTCGAGGAAATGCTCCCCGAGTCGAACTTCGAGGCCGAGCGTACCGGGTTTTCCGGCGCCTCGCCCGGCGTGCAGATACGGCGCGTCGTCCAGCTCGGGTTCGTCGCGCGGGTGCACGCGACCGCGTGTCCGCAGGCGCAGTCCACCGCCGAGATCAACCACGCCCGCCAGCTACTGATGGAAGACCTCTCGCTCGTCGTCCACGCGCTCGACGCGCCGACCTATCGCGACGGGCACGATCTGGCCGGCTCCGATCCGGATCCGGGATACGAGGTGACGGAGTTCCACCTGTCGAAGGGCGGCGTTCACCCTGAGCTGATCGACAACTGCCTGGTCGGAGAGCTCGAGTACGAGGGCAAGGCGCACATCTGGCCGCCGGGGGTCTCCGAAGACGCCGGAGAGATCGGGCTCGTGGATGCGGTGGTCGAGGCGCTGCCCGTCGACATCCGTGCCGCGCAGACGGTCGTGCGGCCCGGAGGGCAGGCCGCCGTACGCGTCAAGGTCCTGTCGCGCCTGCGCCGCATGGACGGGAACGCGACGGCCGGCATGCGCCTGGCGGTGACCGTGCTTGGCGACCTGCCCCTCGCGGAGCGAGGAACGATTACGTCCGGAACCGCCGCCACCGATGCCGCCTTCAGGCTGCACACGGTCGGCGACGCGCCGGTGGACATCACGTACGCCGCCCCGCCGGGACCGATCACGCGCGCGCGCACCGAGTTCGTGGCCGTGCACCTGGCCACGCCCGATGGCGCGCCGGGTGTCTTTCTCGGCTCGACGCCGATCCGCATCGTGGCGGGGGGCTGATGATCACCACCGCGCCACTCTTCTACTCGCGCGGCCTCAACGTCACGCAGCTGGTGCAATACGCGCTCGGTGTGTTCGAGCCGCCGGCCGTCGACGTCGTGGAGTTCGACGATCAGGACGGTGGGGTCGTCGAGCGCGAGCTGGCGGTTCCGTTCCTGCGCGGCATGGACTCGGTCGTCGTCGAAAACGCAAAGCTCCAGCTGCGGTCCAAGCCGCGGGAGATGGAGATCGACGACTACCAGGTGAGCGAACCAGGCGGCCAGCCTGGCATCATCGTGAGGCTGCCACGCATCTCGCGGCTGCTGAAGATCGCGATCGACTTCACGGTCCCGCCCGAGTTCGCCGCGCAGACGGTCCGCATCGTCGTGCGGAACGCGCAGCCGCAGCAGGCCGGAGGCTTCACGTTCAGCCCTCCGGTCTATGCCGCCCCTGATTTCGATTCGCCCGGGCCGATGTTCTCCAAGACGCTCACCGGACTGTCGCGGACGAACACGAGCACCGGCGCGGTGCTCGGCTTTCCACGGCCGCTCGGCGAGGCGTGGCTCCTGCAGCTTGCCACGGGCGACGACGCGGTGAAGCTCAATGCGATTGCGGTGAACCCGACCGTGCGGTACGTGCGCATCGACGCGGTCCCGCAGAACCTCACGCTCGCGATACGCCTCGCCGACGAATCGCCGCAGCTGTGGAGTCATCCGCAGCTGTTCCTGCCCGAAGCCGGTGTGCAGGACGTCGACTTCTCGCCGCTGGCGCAGAAGCGGCTCTCGGAGGTGCTGAAGGAGGCCGATCCGACGACGGCGGTCACGCTGTCGCTGGGGCTCGAGTTCAAGTCGGACAGCGGCGGCGACGTGTCGATCGCGTCGCGCACGCTCGATGCGCGCTACCACGTGGACGCCATCGGCGCCGATGGTCAGAACCGTCGCCTCGGCGGCGACTGGACGCCGCTCGACATCAACGCGCCCGCGGCGCTGCGGCCCGTGAAGGTCGCCGCGGACATCACGGTTCGCCCGACCGGCCGGGAGCTGAATGCCGCGTCGCCCGAGCCGCCGCTCGACCGGCCGTCGCGCGGACTCCGCCTTCAGCAGGACACGCTCGTGGCCGGCGCGACCACCTTCACGGCGCCGGTGGCCGAGCGGCTCGCCGATTCGCCGCTCGTCAGCGCCCGTGTCTACGTGTCGTCACGCGTCGCATCCGAGGTTGTGCTGGAGCTGCGTGCTGACGCCGCGGGGGCGCCAGGCGCGCCGGTTGCGCCGCCGGTCGTCCGTCAGTTCGAACCGGGCTTCAGCGGCTGGGCCGAGTTCGAGCTCGAGTCGCCGTGGACACCGCCCGCCGCGCAGGTCGATCTCTGGGCCTGCGTGCGCACGAACCTGGGCGAGGTGCTGTGGTATGCGGCGCCGGGCGAGGAGAGCGGCGCCGGGCGACTGGTGAGCCTCGACCGCGGCGCGAGCTGGGGCGCGGCCGACGAAGCGCTCGCGCTGAACGGTCCGCTGCTCGTGCAGCTCTTTCACTCGGTGCCCGATCCGCAGCCCGAGCCGACGGTGCGCCTGCATCGCGGCGGATTGCTGCTGTCGAGCAACGTGCTGCGCGCCGGAAGCAACGCGCCGGTCAGGCAGGGACCTCGCGAGTTCGTGCTCCAGGGCGCTTCGCTGCCCCACGCGGTGAGCAACCTGCTGGCGTCGGCGCAGGGGAGCGAGAAAGTCACCACCGCGATGTCGCTGTTCTCGCGCGCGGTCGCGGACCTGCAGATCACGAGGCTCCTCCTCGAATACGACCCGTTCCAGGCTTCCGCGACGGGAAACTGAGCGCCATGGCATCCGTCATAGAACTCCTCGACGGCATCGACCTCACGCAACTGACGGCGAAGCTGCAGTCGGCCAAGCTGACGGTGAGCGCGGACGGCTCGGTGGAGCTGCGCGGGCTCGACCCGCGCGACCTGCTGGGACCGCTCGGCGACCTCCTGAAATCGCCGGACGCGTTCGGCATCTCTCCAGAACTGGTGACGAAGTCGGCCGCGGAGGGCCTGAAAAAGCTCGACGCGCTCGTGCAGCTGCCGGACGTCCCGGTGCTCGGCGAAGTCGCCTCGGCGCTCGAGCGGCTGGTTTCGCTGCTCGAGGACGCGGTGTCCAAGCTCGGCGCGGGCAGCGGCAGCGTGGACATAGACGGGCTGTTTCCCGAGGCGTCCGGTGGCCTGGACGGGCTCTTCGATCAGCTGATCGGCCAGGCGATCGATGCGCTGCAGCCGCAGATCCCCGAGGAGCTGACCGGCGCGCTGACGGCGCTGACGGCGCTCGCGGGCAGCGGACCCGCCAGCGGACAGGACCTCGCGAAGGCGCTGGCCTCGATCCTCTTCGGGTTGAATCTCACGGCCCTCGACGCGGCCGCGAACACGATCGGCGGCTTCATCGGCGACATCAACGCGGCGGGCGGCAATCTCCAGCCGATCGACGCCGAGATCCGCCGGCTCACCCTCGCCATTCGCAACGCGTCTGCGCTGCTCGACGCGCCGGGGGTGGATGTACCCGCCGTGCAGGTCGCGCTCGCGCAGATTCGCGGCGATTTCGGACTGCTGGTCCACAACACGCTGCCGGGCGCCGCGGCCACGCTGGCAGCCGACCTCGATGCGCTCGACGTCAACGCGCTCGCCAGTGACCTGCGTCACCGCATCGAGCCGCTGCTCTCGGCGACGCGCGCCATGCCGTTCGATCTCGAGGAACAGCTGATGGTGCCGCTGCGCACGCTCGGGAACATGGTCGATGGCCTCACGCCGGAGGCACTCGACCAGATGTTCCAGTCGGTCGAGGCGCAGCTGGCCGGCATCGGCGAGGGTTTCGGCGTCGACGAGCTGCCGCGCGCCGTCAACGACCTGTTCGACATCGTCATCGACACGATGCGCGAGATTCCGCTGCGCCGCATGCGGGCGGAGGTCATCGACGAGCTGAACGCCATCGAGGCGCGCATTCGCGGCTTCGAAGGCTTCCAGGCGCCGGCGGCGATCGGCGAGAAGGCGCAGGAGTTCGCCAGCAAGATCGACGGCATCGACACGAGCGCGCTCCAGCAGCAGGTGCAGGCGTTCACGAGCAAGCTGCAGAGCGCCGTCGACGCGTTTCCCATCGATGACGTCAAGCAGGAGATCCAGGGCCTGAGCCAGGCGGTGGCGGACGCCATCGGGGGGTTCTCGGAGGAGCTCGGCGCGCTCTCCAAGCAGGTGGACGAGCTGGCCGGCAAGCTCCAGGGACTCGACTTCAGCCAGGCCGGCGACGCATCCGTGCAGTTGATTGCGGACATCCGCCAGAAGGTCGAGGACGTCGTCTCGTCGGACGACGTGCCGGACCCTGTGAAGGCGGCGATTGGCGTCGCAGCGATCGCGCTGAAGAAGGTGGACTTCAGCGTGGAGATCAGCAAGCCGTTCAACGAGGCGATCGAGGGGATCGACGTCTCGGTGGTGACCGCGCCGCTCGAGGGCGTCACCGGTCGCGTGCGCGAGACGCTGCAGAAGGTCACGCCGCAGGCGGTCATCGACGAGCTCGAGAAACCGTACGAGGACCTGCTGAAGGAGCTGCAGCGCCTGAGGCCCGATGCGATCCTCGCGGCGGTGTCGCAGGAGTTCCAGCGCCTCGTGTCGGCGATCGACCAGCTCAAGCCCGAGAACCTCGTGGCGCCGCTCGACGCGGAGTTCAAGAAGATCACCGACGCGTTGAGGAAGGCGATTGACCCGGCGCCGCTCTTCGCGCCGCTCAAGGCGCTCTATCAGAAGCTCCTGAGCCTCGTCGAGCTGCTCGATCTCGAGAAGATCCTGGGCCGCATTCTGGGCAAGACCGCGAACATCCCGCAGCTGCTCGGGCAGAAGGTGCAGGGCCGCCTGAAGGGCACCGACCTCGCGGGCACCGATGCGACCGGAGAACTGTTTCAGTGGGGCGATCTGCTCCGTCCGCTGGCCGCCATCATCATGCAGTTGAAGTCGAGGGTGCAGAAGATCGCGGGCGGCATCCTGCACGACGCGTTCGCCGCGCTTCAGGGTCCGCTCCGGCTGCTGGCGGGGCTGGCGGCAACGGCGGGCAGCCTCGCGTCGCGCGCCGCGGACGCCGTGGACGCGCGATACCAGCTGATCGATCTCTTTGCGCCGAACGGCGCCGGCGTCGAGTTGAGGGTGGCGATCAACGAGCTGCAGGCCGCGGTCGCCTCCGCCTCCGTCTCGGGGCAGGCTGGCGTCGAGATCGAGGGGCACGTCGCCGCCATTGGCGTCGATCTCCAGGCGCACGCGTCGCTCGACCTCGGCGCGCAGGCGACGGCGCGCCACGGCGCGCTCGGCGATCGCCTCAACTCGCCCGATCTCGGGCACGCGCTGCGCGGTCTTGGCTCGCGTCTGCAGGGCCTCGTGCCCGACGCGCTGTTGTCCGGAGACCCGGCCGCGAGCGTGGCCGCGAGCATTGCGGCCATTTTCGACACCGTCGATTTCACGGCGCTGGCCGACGAGCTCGACGCGATTGGCGCGAAGGTGCGCGCCAAGCTCGAAGCGTTCGCCAAACAGATTGCCAAGGCGTTGATCCAGCTGTGGAACCACCTGTACGAAGCCGTGCTGCCGATCACGCCGTTCGGCATGCTCGCCCTCGTCCAGGACGGCATGAAGCGGGTGCGCGCCGAGTTCACCGTTCTCGACCCGTCGTTCCTGGAGCAGGAGGTCCGCGACCTGGTGGATGCGCTCGTCGATGGTCTCGACGCCTTCTCTCCGGCAGCCCTCGCCGCGCAGTTGAACGGCGTCTTCGATTCGCTGAAGCAGAAGGTGCAGGCGCTCGACCCGGCAACCCTGCTCGGCGACCTGAGTGCTATCAACGACGTGCTCGACCAGTTCGACGACCTGCGCCCATCGGTCGTCCTCGCGCCGATCGCCGATTCGACGAAGGACCTCGAGGCGTCGCTCGACGCCATCCTGGCGGTCGATTTCGGCGCCTCGCTCGAGGCCGCGGTGGCCAAGCTCCGGGCGCAGCTCGAGGCCGTCGTGGCCGATGTCGAAGCGGAATTCCAGGGCCTGCTCTCGTTCATGGAGAGCCAGGCAGGAGGCAGCGTCAGTGTCGGTCTTTCCATTTGACGCCGGGTCGGAACAGGTTGTCGCAGACGCCGTACGCGGACGTCGCCTGCTGCGGCACGACGCGCGCGGCCGCCTCGTGGAACTGACACGCGCCGATGGTGAACGGGTACACATCGAGTACGACCAGGCGGGAGCGGTTCGGCGTGTCGACGCGCACGACGTGCGCATCGAGACCGAGCTGGCCACCTCGACTCGCTGCGCTCGCTCGGGGCAAGCGCCGGCACAGCATCCGACCCTGCGCGTCACCGACGATCGCGGCCAGACCGACGTCGACATCACGGCTGACGGATGGTGGATCGCACGCGGCGGCGCGGAATTTCGTCTCGAGAAAGACTCCAAGGGGCGGCCCGATCGCATCTTCATTCCGGGCTCCGCTCACCCTCTCGAGTTCACCTACACGTCTCGCGGATGCGAGCTCGGCTACGCAGGCCGCACGCTCGCGCGGCTTCGCGTCGACGACTGGAAGACGCAGGGCCGCCGGCGCTGGCGCATCGGACCGGTGCTGCTCGACGAGCACCGCGAGGCGACGCGCTGGACCCTGACGGCGGGCACGCGCAAACAAAGCGAACGCCGGCACGTTATCGTCTGGACCGATCTGCTCGGCCGCACACTCCGACGCTCGGGCGATGACGGGTTCGAGGACCGCTTCCGCCGCGACACCGAGGGGCGACTGGTCGAGCACCGCTGCGGGACGAGCGGAGCGTGCCGCGATCGCGAATTCCACTACCGGGATGGCCAGCTCGTGGAGACCACGGGCACCGAAGGGCGTGCGTCTCGTGAGATCGACGAAGGCGGACGCGTCCTCTCGCTGATTCGGCCCGACGGCGTGACGATCCGCTATGAATACGATCCCCGCGGCCGCCGGGCGCTGCGGTACGCGCCCGAGGGCATCACGCGGTACGCGTACGACGGTCTCGATCGTCTCGTAGGCGTGCAGTTGCCCGATGGCCGCAGCGTCGAGTCGGCCTACGACGGTCTCGGCCGCCGCATCGAGACGCAAGGGCCCGGCGGCATTCGCATCGAGCATCGCGACGCGGGCGGCCGGCTCTGGGCAGTCGCCGATGCGTCGGGCCGCGCGCTCGAGACCTACGTCTGGTACGACGATCGGCCGCTGCTGCGATTCGACGGCTCACTGGACGCGACGCGTTGCACCGCGTACCTCTGCGACCCGCTCGGGACGCCGCTGCTGGCGGCCACCATCGATGATGGCCGCGTCGTACGAATCGAGCGCCTCGATGCCCCGCTCTACGGAAGGCTGGAAGACGCGAGGCATCCCACCATCTTCGGCCACTTCGCGGATCCCGTCGCCGGCCTGATTCACTTCGGTGCGCGCGACCTCGACCCCGAGACCGGCGCGTTCCTGACACCGGATCCGTGGCACGGCGGCGCGGATGACGAACGCAGATGGGCCGGAGGCTCGCCCGGCGATCCGGGCTGGATCGAAGAGCATGCCCCCGACGGGCGTCATGCCTACGCCGTATGCGCCTTCGATCCGGCGGGCAGGGCCGACTACGACGGCCACGTCTCGGGCGGAGCGATTGCCGCGGCCATCTTCCGCGGGTTCGGCAACCTGGTTCTCGGGCCGACGTGGGGCATGCCGCTCACGTCGATCTCGCTGTTCTTCTTCCTGCCGTTCAACGTCTGGGCGGAGATCGTGGCGGGGTTCGTCCTGCTCTTCACCCAGCGGCATCCGTGGAAGAACCACGACCTGTTCGGCGCGGCGGGGCTCCAGGGAAGCTTGCGCCAGGGACAACTCAGCTTCGCGCTGAACGGCTTCCTGCCGCGGGTGATTTCCGGCGGAGGCATCAGCGCCGATCGCGCGGTGACCGTCGGCAACGTGATCTGGATCAGCCGGCACGAGCTGAACGTCCTGGACCGGCCGCTGACGGTCGACATCGAAGACTTCGCGGCGCCCTCGCTCTTCAACCAGGACACCAACAAGGTGTCGGTGCTCGCACTCGAAGTGGCTGACAAGGCAAAGGTCAAGGTTCACACGACCTACTGGACGCGCGGATACGGCAACGTCATCAAGAACGTCGGCACCGCGGCGAGCCCCAAGCTCGCCTTCGACAATAGCCCAGTGGGCGGCAAGCGGCCCGCGACGCTGATGCTCGCGCACCCGATTCCTTTCGGCTACGACGCGCCGGCAAAGACCGACAGCAAGGCGAAGCTCACCGTCCGTGAGTTCGTGCACGATCGGACACCGGCGCCGCCGGCGCCGCCGCCGCCGCCGCCGGCACCGGCCGCCTCAGATGCCGTCATCGTCGACGACATCTGGTTCGCGCTGAAGTTCAAGCAGAACAAGAAGTCGACGCTGGCGCAAGGTCAGACGATCGAGATCGAGTCGGCGTTGGTGCCCGAGCCGGCGCAGATGGTCATCGCCAGGGTGCAGGACATGTCCGACTTCAGCGTCCTCTTCCTCTACGGCGAGCTGCCCACGCGCTTCCACGCGGCCAACGTCGCGAAGGAGATGACGGTCTGGCGGATCGTCGACGACACCTCGCGGAAGGCGACCGAAGGCTGGGAAAACCCGGGGGCGGCGGCGCTGGACGTGTTCGAGGTCCCTGCACCCGACCCGGCATTGAACACGCCATGGCCTCCGCCGCTCGAGAAGGGCGACCTCGTCAAGATCACGGCGACCGCTGCGGCGGCGGCAGCGGCTGCCAACCCCGGATTTCCCACGCCGCCCCCAAGCAAAACGGCGCACGCGCGCATCAAGAAACTGTTCACGACACTGGACGTCGCCGAGGCGCTGCCCGAGGGCTTCAGCGCGGTGGGCGCAACGAAGGCGACCGTCCGGCTCGTCAACGGCACCGGCAGCGTGCAAACGGCGAAGCTGAAGGACAAGGCGAAGACCACGGAGATCGAGTTCGTGGCCGACCCCGACGACATCGCGCAGGGCGATCGCGTGTCGCTTCGGCTCGCCGGCCCACCTGCGAAGGAAACCTACGCCACGATCGCGACATTGAACGGCAAGGCGGCGACGCTGGCGTACCTCGACGCCACGCCCGACTACGCAGGGCCGACGGACCTGCAGATCCGGAAGCTGGTCGATCGCACCGGGGACGACGACCCCAAGGGAACCGCCGACCTTCCGTCGGGCACCAGCTTCGGGGTCGAGGTCACGCGCTTCGCTTCGTTCACGGCCAACTCGCTCGTGCATCTCACGTCGGGCGCCGTCGAAGCCTTCCGCACGATCGTCAAGGTGTCGAAGGCGCGCATCGAGCTGGCGGACCCCGCGGTCGGGGCCAAGCCGTTCACGGTGAGCCTGGCGAAGCGCGACCCGGATTTGTGCCGCATCAAGAACGTCGAGCGGCCGGCGCTGAACCGGTTCCTCAAGCACACCGGCGGCACCGACCCCGCCACGTATCAGTCGTACCCCGACCACGTCCTCGAGGTCAGCCCGGATCTCGATTTGCCGCTGCTGTCGAAGTTCTTCGTGAAGGGCGCGGCGAATCTCCCCGAAGGCTACAACCTGAGGTGGTCGCCTCTCGAGTTCGGCGCCGACAAGTACTTCGTCCTCGATGAGGATCTGCCGATCAACCCTGACATCAAGAAGCCGGGCCACTTCGCCTGGATGTTCGATCCCGACGACCCCGACTACGGCGCGTTCCAGTGGCACCGGATCGGAACGAAGCCCGTCGGCGGGTTCACGGTCAAGGTGCGGGAGTTCACCAAGTCCGGCGTCGAGCGGCCCAACGCGACCGCGCATCCGGCCGAAGTCCTCGTGCCCGCGGATCCGCAGTTCCGCTACACGTTCGGCGAATCGCTGTCGGAGCACGAGCTCCATCACACGCTGCAGGGGAACTACTGGGGGCCGTTGCTCGGGGCGATGCCGCTGCAGGCCATGATCCTCAACGTGACGGACCTCGTCGAAATCAGCGACGACGTGAACACGCCTGACTGGTTTCGCGACATCCACAGCAAGGGACTGGGTGGCGATATCGGCCTGAGCGCCTGGCAGACGTTCAGCATCGGCGGCATCCTGTTCTTCGCCTGGAAGACGCTCTTCACGTGGCCGGGGCTGTTCGCGAAGGAGTCGCAGGACGCGATTCTCAAATCGAACTTCGAATCGTGGAATCGCGTGTTCAACCCGTTCTGGGGCAACCTGATTGGCAAGTTCCCCAACCTCGATCCGAACCTGTCGCAGCGCGACAGCGACGCCGGCGAGGTCGTCGTGCGCCTGATCGCCCGCGCGATGGACCTCCGGTCCTGGACGCCGTTCCTCGGCTTCGTGCCGCTCTGGCTGCCCGACGGGCCGCAGAATTTCATCGAGCAGGGCGCGAGCCGCATGTCTGGCGACCTCTATTCCGCCATCGTGTCGACCGACGACAAGTTCAACGCGAAGCTCACGATGCGGGCCGGCAACGTCATCCGCGACTCCCACGACGCCGACGTCGAAAAGCCGCTCGGCAGCGCCTTCCGCGTGATGACCTATCCCGGCCAGCGGACGGATCGGATCTTCACGTTCGATCGGGCCGATCAGCCGGCGGAGCCGTCCCCGGTGGTGAGCAACACTCAGCTTGGCGATGATCCGCTCGTCAAGATCACGGCGCCGGTCGACACGATCTTCCACCCGGATCTCTACGAGTTCATGGTGCCCGCAGGAACGCCGGCCCGGGGAAGGATCTCCATCGAGGGACCGCCGTCGTCGAATCCAGCCGTCGTCGAGTTCGAGAAGTTCCCGACCGCCGGCTGGGCGCAACCACGCATCCGCAACCTGATCCCGATGCCGCCGCGTGTCGATCGCACGGGCGGCATGTACTTCATCGCCTCGCAGCCCGAAGTCTACAAGTGCAGCACGTACGAACGGCGCGCCGGTACACCGGAAGACGCGCTCACGAGCAATGTCTCGCTGACCGTGTCCGGCACCGTCACGCTCGGCGACGACCCTGTCGCCTGGCAGACGCCGGTGGCGCATACCGTCGTGCCGGCCCCGCCGGCCGTGCCGAAGCTCGATCGGTTCGTGACCGAGAAGGCGGTCCTCACGCTCAAGGACCACAAGGGCAATGCCGTCGCAACAGCGGGCTACGAATACCGATTCACTGACATCGGCGGCACCGCCTCGAAGACGCTGATCAAGCGCGCCAATACGCAGTGGGACATCGTGGTTGGGAATGCCAAGACGACGCTTCGGGTACGGTTGTACCGCGTGTTCAGGAAGAACGACCCCGCCGACGACACGAAGAACGATCCGGCCTTCGATCTGAAGTTCGACGGGGTCGACTCGCTGAAAAACGTCCGCAGCTATCTCGAGAAAGACGTCTGGGTGCCGGTGCGCGACTTCCTCATCGAGGTCAAGGACCTGCCGAAGCTTGACCCCAAGACCGCGAAGTACGACGAACCCGTGGAGGTGAAGCTCCCGTTGACGGTCAACAAAGCCGCGATTGCAATGCCCCCTCCGAAGGGCGCGCCGGTGATAAGGACGCTTGAAGATCTCGGGAAGGATCCGGCGAACCCGCGCGGACAAATCTGGCGGTTCGGCCCGCTCGACGAGCCGGTCGAACAGACCGCCGTGTACAAGGTCGTGGTGACGTTCGGCGACGCGCCCGCCACGGTGACGGCCCCCTTCGACCTGACGATCGAGCCAGTCATCACGCTCACCGCCGGCGGCGCATTCGAAGCGTCCAAGGGGTCGCCGCTGGAGCTGGCCATCAACGATGGAACGCCCGCGTTCGAGTTGAGCACCAGCACCCTGCCGGCCGGTACGACTGCTCAGCTCGACAGTCCGAACCGGAAGGTCACCATCACCGTGAACACCGCACCTGCGGGCGGCGAGAAGAAGGTGGTCGTCACGGTGACAGACACCAACGGCAAGAAGGGCAAACGCACGATTACGGTCAAATGACGGCTGAGTCGTAGGGGCCGACCTTGAGGTCAGCCCTCGCCGCGCGACCCGTTCGGCCTACAATGACCCCGCTATCCATTCCGCAACGTGACGTCCAGGCGTAATACCCGCGGTTCATTCATCTGCGGTCAACGTCAACCACATTTTCACTGAAGCGAGGAACGTCATGCGCACATGGATAGCTCTGGCTGCCCTGCTGACCGCGGTGGCCACGACGACCGCTTGCGGGGCAAAGGCAGGAACGCTGCAGGCGTCGGCGGACGCGCTCGGGGCCGCAGACACCAGGACCATCGAGTACTCCGGGACCGGCAAGTGGTTCCAGTTCGGGCAGGCGCCGAACCCGACGCTGCCGTGGCCGGCCTTCGACGTCAGCACGTACACGGCGTCGATCAACTACGACACGCCGGCGGCGCGCATCCAGATGACGCGCAAGCAGGTCGTGGAACCGGGCCGCGTGCGGCCGGCGCCGGTCGATCAGAAGGTCGATCAGTACGTCAGCGGCAGCGCCGCGTGGAACGTGGCGGCCGCCGGAGGCGGAGCGCCGGCGCCACAGCCGCAGCCCGCGGCCGTGGAAGAGCGGACGATGGAGGTCTGGTCCACGCCGCAGGGATTCCTGAAGGCGGCGGCGGCGAACAACGCGACGTCGCAGGAGGCCGGCGGCGGCTCCGAGGTGACGTTCACGGCCGGCAAGAACAAGTTCGTCGGCACGATCAACGCGCAGAACCAGGTCGAAAAGGTCCAGACCTGGATCAACAACCCGGTGCTCGGGGACATGCTCGTCGAGACGACGTTCTCCGACTACCGCGACTTCAACGGAACGCAGTTCCCCGCGCACATCGTCCGGCAGCAGGGCGGCTACCCGGTTCTCGATCTCATGGTGTCGTCGGTGACGAAGAACGGGACCGTCGATGTGACGGCGCCCGAGCAGGCGCGCAACGCGACGGTGCCGCCGGTGATGGTGACCAGCGAGAAGCTGGCTGACGGCGTGTACTACCTGAAGGGCGGCTCGCATCACAGCCTGGCCATCGACCAGAGCGATCACATCGTGATCATCGAGGGACCGCAGGAGGAAGCGAGATCGGTGGCGGTGATCGCGAAGGCGAAGGAGCTGATTCCGAACAAGCCGATCAAGTACCTGATCAACACGCACGCGCACTTCGATCACTCCGGCGGGCTGCGCACGTACGTGGACGAGGGCGCGACGATCGTCACGCACGAGATGAACAAGGCGTATTACGAGAAGGCGTGGAGCACGCCGCACACGCTGAGCCCGGATAAGCTGGAACAGTCGAAGAAGACGCCGGTCTTCCAGACGTTCACGGACGATTACGTGCTGACCGACGCGCGCCGCCCGATCGAGATTCATCCCATCCAGGGCAGCGGCCACAACGACGCGTTCGTGATGGTCTACCTGCCGCGCGAGAAGATCCTCGTGGAGGCCGACGCGTTCACGCCGACGGCCGCGGACGCGCCGCTGCCGACCACACCGAACCCGTTCTCGGTGAATCTCTACGAGAACATCCAGCGGCTGAAGCTGGACGTGCGGCAGATCGCCGCGCTCCATGGGCCGCGGCTGACGACGATGGCGGACCTGCGCGCCGCGATCGGTCAGAAGGGCAGCAACACGACGAACTAGGAATCGGGAATCGGGATCAGGGATCAGGCATCAGGGATCAGGCGTTTTTGATCCCTGATCCCCGGTCCCTGATCCCTACCTGGCGGCCGTGAAGGAGGCTGTATGGTGCGAAAGCTAGATGTTCTCGTCGCAGCGCTGGCCGTGATCATGATGACGATGATCACAGCCGGACCGGCGTCGGCCCAGGACGCCCGGGCGGTTTTGCAGGCCGCGTCCAGAGCCATGGGCAATCCGAAATCGATTCAGATGACCGGAACCGGCTGGAACGCCGCCGTGGGGCAGAGCTTCACTCAGGAGGAGGACTGGCCGCGATTCGAGGTGACGCGCTACGTGCGCACCATCGATTTCGACGCCGGTACCTCGCGCGAGGAGTTCACCCGCAGGCAGGGAAACAATCCGCCGCGCGGGGGCGGCGGCACGCCGCTTCAGGGTGAACAGCAGCAGGTCTTCATCACCAGCGGCAACTACGCCTGGAACATCCAGGACGGGAAACCGGTCCCCCAGCCAGGCCAGTATCTCGCGGGGGTCACGGTGGCCGAGTTCCGGCGCCTCGACCTCGCGTTGACACCGCACGGATTCCTTCGCGCGGCAATGGCCGCGAGCAATCCGACGGCGATCTCTCTCACGATAGGGAGCCCGACGGGCGCGGTGACACCGAATGGAAAGCAGACGCTGGTCTCGTTCACGCTGATGGGCAAGTACAGGGTCGTCGGGACGTTCGACGATCAGAATCTGCTCGCGCTGGTCCACACGTGGGTGCCCAACCCCGTCTACGGCGACATGCTGTACGAGCTGCGGTACCTTAACTACAAGGATTTCGGCGGCGTGAAGTATCCGACGGTGCTGCACATCCACCAGGGCGACCCGCGGCTGATGACGGCCCATAACTCCATGGAGATCACGCTGAGCAACGTCCAGCCGAACGCCACTGTCCCGGCGATGCCGGTGCCGGCGGAGGTACAGAGCGCAACCGCGCCGCCAGTGCGTGCGGAGTCGCAGAAGCTGGCGGACGGCGTGTGGCTCATCGCCGGCGGCACGCATAACAGCCTTGCCGTCGACTTCCGTGACTTCGTCACGGTGATCGAGGCGCCCCTCAACGAGGAACGCTCGCTCGCGGTGATCGCGGAAGTCGGCAGGCTCATTCCCAACAAGCCGATCCGCTACGTCGTGAACACCCATCACCACTTCGATCATTCGGGCGGGCTCCGCACGTACCTCGCACAGGGCGCCACCGTCGTCAGCCACCAGGCGAATCGCGACTTTCTCGAGAACGTGCTGTTCAGCCCGGGGCAGCGGACGATGATGCCCGATCGGTTCTCCACGTACTATCCGTATTTCTCGGGGGGCAGGCGACCACTGCCGATTGAAACGGTGAATCAGAAGTACGTGATCAGCGACGGCGTGCGGACGATCGACCTTCTCCCGACGCAGGGGCTCAATCACCACGGGGGCATGCTGCTGGTGTACCTCCCGAAGGAAAAGATCCTGGTGAATGCCGACCTGTACAGCCCGGCGGCCCCGGGCGCGCCAGCTCCAGCTCTCAACGACAACATGAGAAGCCTGCAGCAGAACATCCAGCGCCTGAAGCTGGACGTCGTTCAGCACGTGCCGATCCATGGCGTGCCGGGAACGGGCCAGCAATTCACGCAGATAGCCGGAAGGGGAACGAACTAGATCAGGGATCGGGGATCGGGGATCGGGGACCGGGGATCCGAAAGCTTTTGATCCCTGATCCCCGATCCCTGATCCCTTCCGAAGCTACTGCGCCCCGCCGCGACCGGCGGGCTGAATGCTCTGCCTCCACCCTTCCACGTCGTAGCGAATCAGCCACGCGCGGAAGCCCTTCATGTCCGTGAAGTGGTGAGGCACGCCCGGCGGCACGTACAGCAGATCGCCGGAGTGGACGGGTCGCGACATGCCGTTGCGAATGGTTGGCGCGCCGTTGACCTCGACGAGTTGTCCATCCGTGCGCGCGACTGCCTCGCCGGCGGTCACGAGCCACAGGTCCGCGGTGCCCTCGTGCGCCTGCGGCGGGTCGCCGGGCAGCACGATCCGCACGTTCGCGCTGATGTTCGCCGGACCGTCGAAGATGCGCGAGTTGATCCGCTTCTGCGCCTCGTTCTCCTTCCAGCGCGCGTCGATGTCGGCCGCCGTCCAGAACATCGTCTTGTCGGTGGAGAGCTTCGGCACCGGTGGCGCGGCAGCCTGTCCTCCACGCCCTTCGCGTCCGGCACCGCCGGCGCGGGGCGCGGCGCCGCCGGCTCGCGCCGGAGCGGCCGGCGCCGGCGTCGTGCGCTCCAGTCCCAGCGTGTCGAAGCGCATGAGCCACGCCCTGAAGCCGTTCATCTGCGTGAAGTGGTGCGGCACGCCGGGCGGCACGTAGAGAACGTCGCCGGGATGCACGGCCCGCTCTGTCGCGCCATTGATCGAGCTCTTGCCGCCGCTGTCTACGAGCTTGCCGTCGGTCCGCGCCACCGCGGTCCCGGCGGTGACGATCCACAGATCGGCCGTCGTCTCGTGCACGAGCGGCGGATCCTCGCCGGCGACGATGCGGACGTTCGCCGAGATGTTGGTCGGCCCGTCGAAGAGCCGCGAGTTGTTCCGCTTGAGCCGCTCGTTGTCCTTCCATCGCGCCTCGATGTCCGCGGCCGGCCAGAACATGGTCTTGTCGGTGGCCAGTTTCGGGACCGCCGGCGCAGCGGCGCCGGCACCGCGTTGTCCTCCACCCTGGGCCTGGGTCAGCGTCCCGCACAGCCCAATCAGGGCAATCGCGGCGACTGTGGCGAGCATCCTGTTGCGCATCTTTGGTCCTTTCGTGAGGCAGGCCGATCGTGTGGGCGGCGGCCGTCGGTGTCAACAGGAGATTGAAGGGCCCCTGCATCCTGAGGTACGCTCCGCCCAACCCACAACCTGGTTTCGAGGGAGGTCGCACGTTATGAGATGCGCTCGCGCCGTTGTCGCTGTCGGGGTCATGGTGCTCTTCGCCGCGCTCGCCTACGCGCAGGGCGCCCCCGATTTCAGCAAGGTCGAAATCAAGGCGAACAGGGTGACCGACAAGTTCTACACGCTCGACGGCCAGGGCGGGACCATCGGCGTGCTGTTCGGGCCCGACGGCGTGTTCATGGTGGACACGCAGTTCGCGCCGCTCAGCGAGAAGATCGCCGCGGCCATCAAGCGCCTGACGCCGCAGCCGATCAAGTTCGTGGTCAACACGCACGTCCACGGCGATCACACGGGCGGCGACGAGAACTTCGGCAAGATGGGCGCGACCATCATCTCGCGCGAGGAGCTGCGCTACCGGCTCGCGCACCCGAACCCGAACGCCAACGGGACGCCCGGCGTGCCGATGCCGGCGGCCGGGCTGCCGAAGCAGACGTATCGTGAACTGTTGACGATGCGGATGAACGGCGAGGACATTCAGATGATCGCCATTCCGCGCGCGCACACGGATGGCGACACGCTGGTGGTCTTCCCGGGTCTCGACGTCATCATGACCGGTGACTTCTACCGGTCGATTCAGTATCCCAACGTGGACCGCGCCAACGGCGGCTCGCTGCAGGGGCTGATCGATGGACTGGGCGTCGTCATCGGTCACGCGGGTCCGAACACGAAGATCATCCCGGGTCACGGCCCGACGGTCGATCGCAACGCGGTCGTCGCGCATCGGGATATGGCGTTGGCGGTTCGCGACCGCGTCGCGCGGCTGGTCGAGCAGGGGAAGAGCGAGGACGAGGTCGTCGCGGCCAAGGTGACGGCGGATCTCGACGCGAAGGTTCAGGAAGTTGGCACCACTGGCGAGCGATTCGTCCGGCAGGTGTACGCGGAAGTAAAGTCGACCCGCTGACGAGCACGGGGAGTGGCTCGCTCATCGACATCGGGGGCGAGCCGCTTCGCCGTTCGCTTCAACGGGAGCCCTCCGCGAGCAGCTTTGCTTTTTGAGCGAGGAATGCCTCGGACGTCAGGACTCCTTGTTCTGACGTGGCTGCTCGCCATTTTCCTAGGTCCGGCGCCGACTCGCGCGCAGGAGCCATCGCCGGCCCCCGCCGCGGCGGCCCAGGCACCATCGGTGGCACAGCCGGAGACCGTCCCGTCACCGACCGGGCGCCGGACGATCGCGGCCACGCGCATGACCAGCGGCGAATCGATCGTGCTCGACGGACGACTGGACGACGCGATCTGGACGCGCGCGCAACCGGCCGGCGATTTCGTCCAGCAGGATCCCGACAACGGCAAGCCGGCGACCGAGCCAACCGAAGTTCGGATCGCGTACGACGCAAACAGTCTGTACATCGGCGTCACGTGTTTCGACTCCGACCCCGACGCGTGGCTCGGCTATCAGCGCCGCCGCGACGAGCCGCTCACCGCGGACGACCGTTTCATCTGGACGATCGACACGTATCTCGATGCGCGCACGGCCTACTACTTCGAGATGAACCCGTCGGGGCTGATGGGCGATGCGCTGCAAGGCGCAGGCAACGCCAACAATCGCCAGTGGGATGGCATCTGGACCGGCCGGGCCTCACGGAGCGACATCGGGTGGACGCTCGAAGTCGAGATTCCGTTCCGCACGCTGAACTTCAACCCGGCCAGCGATACGTGGGGGATCAATTTCCAGCGGACCGTCCGGCGCAAGAACGAAGAGAGCCTCTGGTCCGGCTGGGCCCGCAATCAGGGCGTACGCCGCATGGCCAACGCCGGCCTGCTGACAGGCATCCGCGACGTCAGCCAGGGGCACGGCCTCGACGTCAAGCCGTACGCCGTGGCCACGTCGTTGTCATCGCCCGGTCGCGGCGATTCGCAGGTTCGCAACGAGGGCGACGCCGGTGTCGATCTGTTCTACAACCTCACGCCGGGGCTGCGAGCCAATCTCACGGTCAATACCGACTTCGCCGAGACCGAGGTCGATCAGCGCCAGGTCAACCTCACCCGCTTCTCGCTGTTCTTTCCGGAGAAGCGCGATTTCTTCCTCGACGGTTCGACGTTCCTCGACTTCGGCAGCGGGTTCGCCGTCAGCGGCGCGTTCACGCCGTTTTACAGCCGGCGAATCGGGCTGGACGAAGCGTCAGGCACGCAACAGCGCATCAACTTCGGCGGCAAGCTGACCGGCCAGGCGGGCGACCAGGACATCGGCGTCCTGCACGTGCAGACGGGCCAGGAGGACGCCTCACCCGGTCACAGGACGGTCCCGGTCGCTGGCGAAGACTTCACCGTCATGCGGGTGAAGCGGCGGCTGCTGCGTCAGTCCTACATCGGCGCGATGTACACGCGGCGCGCGAGCCGGGGGCTGCCGGTTCCCGATCGCCACACGATCGGCCTCGACTTCCGTCTCGAAACGGCGAACTTTCTGGGTTCGGAGAACCTCAGCGCGGCGGGATTCTTCCTGCACGCGACCAATCCGCTCGCCACCGGCAGGAATTCGGCGATGGGGCTCGAGCTCGGGTTCCCCAACGACCCGTGGAGCGGCGAGCTCGAGCTCAGCGAGGTGCAATCCAACTACCAGTCCGCCGTCGGCTTCGAGACAAGGACCGGCATCCGGCGTATCAGTCCGACGATCGCCTATACGGCCCGCCCCCGCGGCAACCGGCTCATACGCCGCTTCCAGTTCAGCAACGACGTGAACTGGATCCTCGACAGCGACGACGGCCGGCTGCTGAACCGCGACTTCAGCATTACTCCGTTCCTGATGGAGCTCAACTCGCAGGACACGATCCAGTTCCGGGTGCTCCCGTCGTACGAGCTGCTCGAACACGATTTCCGCATCAGCCGTGGCATCACGCTGCCGGCCGCCAATCATTACGCATTCACACGCTATCGTCTGCAGGCGACGACCGCGAGCCGGCGCGTGCTGGCCGTCAGTCCAACCGTGGAATGGGGCGGGTTCTATTCCGGCGACCGCCGGCGGCTCGCGCTGAACCTAGACGTGCGCGTACGGCCAGGGATCATCTTCTATTCGTCCGCCGAGTGGAACAAGGTGGACCTGGCGGAGGGCGGCTTCCAGACACGGCTCTATCGAGGCATCGTCGAAACGCAGTTCAGCCCGTGGATGTCACTCGTCAACAACGTGCAGTTCGATACGCAGAGCAGCATCCTCGGCTGGCAGTCGCGGTTCCGATGGATTCTCAAGCCGGGCAACGATCTCTACTTCGTCTACCTGCACAACTGGCTGGACGACCCGCTGCTCGCCCGCTTCGCGACGCTGGACCACCGCGCTTCGTCGAAGCTGCTCTACACGCACAGATTCTGATCAGGCCCCGGGCGTACGTGTCCGCTTCTGATCTCGAAATGGTCTTTTTGCCGCCTGATGTCCCGGAGCCGCTCACAAGATGCGGAGACCGCCCACGGCGGCCGTGGCTCTCCGGCGCCGAAAAAAATGAAGCGGCGGGCACCGCGCATGCTACCGTTTTCGCGAATTGGTAGTCATCGTGCTCAGACGCAGTCAATCAGCGGCTGACCGTCGGCGTCCGCATCGAAGGGCGACGTGTTGACTTCGCTGCGTTCGATCGCCGGCGCCCTCATGGTCGTCAGCGTGCCCGTCTGGGCGTGGGCTGCGGATCCGGTCGCAGCCGGACGCATCAAGGTCGTGTCGGGCCCGGTCTTCGTCGTCCGTGCGAACGTCGCCATGCCGGCCGCCGCCGGCCAGGCGCTGTTCGAGGCGGACACGCTGAGGACCGGCGCGAACGGCCGGGTGGGCGTCACGCTGAACGACGACACGCGCGTCTCGCTCGGGTCCGACAGCGAGGCGCGCCTCGATCAATTCGTGTACGCGCCTGCCGACAAGCGCGGCAGCCTCGTGCTCAGGATCGTCCGCGGCCTGATCGCGTACGTCTCGGGCCGAATCGCCAAGCTCTCACCCGACGCCATCAAGCTCGAAACGCCGAACGCGATTGTCGGCGTCCGCGGCACCACCCTGGTGCTGCGCGTCGATGCACGATGACCCGCCACACGCGCCTCATCGCGCTCCTGATGACGACGGCATGCGCCGGCGCGCTGCTGTCCGCCTGTCACGTCCGCGTGCGGGGGCCCGAGCGTCAAGCCGGAACGCTGGTTGCGCTATTGCCGGATTCCGATGACGGCCTCGTCGGGCGCGCGGTCGTGTCCAACGCGTCCGGCATGGCCGAGCTCGAGGCGGCGCGCGCCTCTACCCGCGTGGCGGGCACCCGCGCGCCAAGCGCTGCCGCACCTCTCGCGGAGGCCGAGGTGCAGACGCTCTTCGGCGACGTGCTGTCGACACTCCCGCGCCGCGCGCACCAGTTCACGCTCTACTTCCAGTTCGAGTCGGATCAGCTGACGGCGGAGAGCCGGGCGCTCGTCCCGCAGGTCGTGCAGTCGGTGAAGGACTACCCCTTTCCCGACGTCGAGGTGATCGGACACACCGACACCACCGGAAACGCGGCCTCGAACGTCGAGCTCGGGCTGAGGCGCGCGAACGTGGTGCGCCGGCTCCTGCTGGCCGCGGGGCTCGACGGATCGATCGTGGACGCGACGTCGCACGGCGAAGCCGACCTCCTCGTGGCGACGCCCGACGAGACATTCGAGCCGCGCAACCGGCGCGTCGAGATCTCCGTCCGATGACGGCTCCGCCCCGCCTGCTCCTGCTGTGCGGCGCGATCCCTGCCCTGATCGCCGTCGCCCTCTCGCTGCTGCGTCCTTCCTTCCTGACGCCGCTGGAGTATCGCGTCTACGACACGCTCGTTCGCTATGGTGGGACGCGCCCCCACAGCGGCCGCATCGTCATCGTCGATATCGACGAGCGGAGCCTCGCAGCGGTCGGCCAGTGGCCCTGGCGGCGGGACGTCATCGCCCGGCTCGTCACTCGCCTGCGCGACATGGGCGCGTCGGCCGTCGCCCTCGACATGGTGTTTGCGGAACCCGATCGCAGCGGCGGCGGAGATACGGACGCGACGCTCGCGAACGCGCTGCAGGGCGGGCGCGTCGTCATCGGGCTCGCGATGACGTTCGATTCGC
>Ga0070704_100000258_pt1 | contig 23005 bp, 15 predicted proteins | sample KBSK5252metaG_FD_65467 | JGI IMG/M metagenome (GOLD analysis project Ga0070704, IMG submission 65467) | Corn, switchgrass and miscanthus rhizosphere microbial communities from Kellogg Biological Station, Michigan, USA - KBS K5-25-2 metaG | ecosystem: Host-associated > Plants > Roots >...
TTGTATCATGAAGTTCGACTACGTGTCCCTCTTTCATGTCTCTCCGAAAATGCTCGATCTGCCGTGGGACGATAAATCTGTCGTAAGTATTCCAACGAGCTTCCAGCTTGCTTCTCGTTGATGCATCCATGAACCGTGTGAGAAATGGACTGCTGCGATACACCACATTAAAGCTAAGCGCCGGCGCGGTTACCTTCGTGTAGTCAGGGTCAGAGGCTTCCGCCTCCTTCAGGATAATCGCCGACACTGACGACTGTGGCGGCGGTTCACATTGTCCAGGTATGTCGAACTGCGCACAGGCCTTCTTGGCAAGTTCACGGTTACTGGCACGATCCCAGGTCGCATCGAGATATACCAACCGCGCTGTCCGTTGGGGATGAACCCCGGCAAATCGAGTCATCTCGTCTCCAGCGATTGAATATCCGACCAGCGTGGCGCGGCCAATGTTCAACGCGTCAAGAAAGGCCCGAATATCCTCCGCCAAAGTACCCGTATCGTAACCGGATGGTGGCGTTGCAGACGGTTTTGTCCCACGTCGAGTAAGTCCCAGAACATGAAAACGGTCCGTAAAGTGCGGTGCTAATGAGTCGAACACATGCGCCCCGCCGATCAGTGGGCCCAAAAAGAGCACCACCTCTCCTTGGCCGCCCCAATCGACATAGTGAAGCCTGATGCCATTGATTGTTACGAAGAGGTCTTGAGTGCCTGGAGCACTCGACTGCTCGTTCTTCTGGTGCGCGAACGCTGGCACCGCCAGTAACGTCGCGATTAACAGCGTGCAGAAAAGACCACCCGAAAATCTTCGAGCGTTATTCAACATGACACACAAGCTGCGGGAAGCTGAGTGCGCCCATCTGTCCTCCAACGGGCAATGATCGTCACGGAGCCTGAACCTCTCTCGAGCCCCAGTATAGGTCCTGTGTAGTCGCCAAGTGGCGAGCGACGCGCACGGCTACGGTCGTTCAGCCGCGCGATCGGCGTTTCTCATTACCTATCTCTCCCCACGGCGGCAACCCGTATAATCACAGCTGCGCCACGACAGCAAACGACAGCGTATGCGTCTTTTCATCCAGAGAGCGGCGGTGGGTGCGGTGCTGTGCGTGGCGACGCCCGCGGCGGCGCAGGCGCCGTTTCATCTTGAAGAGGCAACAATCTCCACGATTCGCTCCGCGTTCGCAAGCGGGCAGCTCACCTGCACCCAATTAACCAGGCTCTATCTCGACCGCATCGACGCCTACAACCTGAAAGGCCCGTCGCTTCACGCCATCATCACCGTGAATCCGAAGGCGATGGAGACGGCGGCCGGGATGGACCGCCAATACCAGGCCAACCGCGCGGGCGTGGGCGCGCTCCACTGCATTCCCCTCGTGCTCAAGGACAATTTCAACACGGCCGACATGCCGACGACGGGCGGCAACGTCGGCATGAAGGATTCGCGCCCCTCGGCCGACGCCTTCACCGTGGCGAAGCTGCGACGGGCTGGTGCGCTCATCCTCGGCAAGTCGAACCTGCAGGAATTCGCGCGCGGCGGCATGTCGAAATCGAGCCTCGGCGGCCAGGTGCTCAACCCCTACGACCTCACGCGCACGCCGGGCGGCTCGTCCGGCGGCACCGGTGCATCGGTCGCGGCCAACCTCGCGCTCGCGGGCACGGGCAGCGATACCGGCCAATCGATCCGCTCGCCCTCGTCCGCCAACAATCTCGTCGGCGTGCGCCCGACGCGCGGGCTCGTCAGCCGCAGCGGCGTCATCCCGAACAGCCAGACGCAGGACGAGGTCGGCCCCATCGCACGCACCGTGACCGATGCGGCGCTCGTCCTCGACGTCATGGCCGGATACGACCCGGCCGATCCGATCACCGCCTTCGGGCGGGGGCATCAGCCCGCGAGCTTCACGCATCTGTTGCGCGCGGACGCGCTCAAGGGCGTGCGCATTGGCGCGATGACGAACCTCTTTGGAAAGGAGGAACGCCACCGCGAGGTCAACACGGCGATGGAGGGCGTCATCGCCCGGATGGAACGCCAGGGCGCCACCGTCGTTCGCTTCGAGCTTCCCGAGTACGATCGGCTTCTTCCCGTCATCGCCACGGACCGCCTCGAGGCGAGGACCGTGATGGAAAAATACTTCGCCGCTCTTCCGCCCAACTCGCCGATCAAGAGCTTCGGCGTGCTGTTGGCGGCGAAGACCTCCGCTGTGCAGGAGACGCTGGAAGCCGAATATGCCATTGCCGACGGCATGAACAGTGCGGAATACAAGAACCGGATGCTGAACCGTGACAAGCTCCGCCTCGCGGTCGCGAACAAGATGGCGGAATTGAATCTGGACGCGATCCTCTACCCGCACCAGCGAGTCCTGGTCGCGCCGGTGACCGCCGCCGACCAGTTGGAGCGCAACGGCCCGCTGTCCAATGGCACCGGCTTTCCGGCGGTCACGTTTCAGGCGGGATTCTCCGCAGCCACCGCCACGGCACCCCTGGGCGTTCCAATAGGGGCCGAGCTGCTCGGCCTCGACTTCACCGAAGACAGGCTTCTCTCCTACGCCTACGCGCTGGAACAGGCGGCCAACCCCCGCAAGTCACCACGGAGCACGCCTGCCCTGCCGGGCGAACCGTGACACCGCCATTTCCGCCGGGACCCTTTCTCCACACCTTGCGCCATGCTTTCAGCAGACGACGAGTCGCTGGTTCTTGCGATGGACAGCCCGGCTGCGACGGTTGGCCGGGCAGGCGGTAAGGGCGCCTCGCTGGCACGCTTGGCGGCAGCGGGTCTGCCCGTGCCCCCGGGCTTTCACCTGACCACCTCCATGTACCGCCGCTTCGTGGACCAGAACCATCTCGGCGAATCGATTCTCGCTGAGGCGTCGGAGGCGCAGGCCGCCGACCCGGCCACGCTCGATCGCGCCTCCGCACGCATTTCCGCCTGGATGAGGCAAGGCACGATCCCCGCCGATATCGCGATGCTCATTCGCTCGTCGTACGACCGCATGGGCCAGGACGATCCACGCGTTGCCGTACGCTCGTCGGCCACGGCGGAAGATTTGCCCGACATGTCGTTCGCTGGCCAACAGGACACGTATCTCAACGTCCGAGGTGCCGACGCCGTCCTGGAGGCCGTCAGACTTTGCTGGACCTCGCTGTGGACTGCGCGCGCCCTCGGCTATCGTGCGAGGCAGGGCATCCGATCCGAAGACGTGGCGATCGCCGTCGTCGTGCAGCAGCTCGTGCCGGCCGACGTCGCCGGCATCCTCTTCACCGCCGACCCCCTCACCGGCGCGCGCGGCAGCATGGTCATCAATGCCGCGTGGGGCCTGGGAGAGGCGATCGTCGGTGGCCACGTCACGCCCGACGTGTTCATTGTCGACAAGGACACAGGCGAGGTCGAATCGCAGACGATTGCCGACAAAGAGGTGATGACCGTGCGGCTGCCCGTCGGCACGGGCGAAGCGCCTGTCGCGGGCCGTCAGCGCCGGCGGGCCACGCTTCGATCCCGGGACGCCGCCCAACTTGCGCGACTCGGCGTCGAGATCGAACGGCTGTATGGCCAGCCCATGGATGTCGAATGGGCGAAGGCAGGCGATCGCCTCTTCATTCTGCAGGCGCGTCCCATCACCGCGCTGCCCGATCCACCCGCCACGCTCGATTGGACGCTGCCGGACGCGCGCGGACGCTACATGCGCTCCAGCGTCATCGAACTGCTGCCGGAACCCCTCTCACCGCTTTTCGCGACCCTGGCTCTCCCGGCGTGGAATGCGGCGATGCGCGATCTGATGACGCTGCTGGCCCCAGGGTTCGTGGTGCCCGCGCCCCGTCTGACGCTGCTGACGATCAACGACTACGCCTACTATGATTTCGGGCTGACGACGTGGCAGTCGATACGCATGGTCGCCGCCATGCTCAGCCGGAGCAGAAGGATCGTCGCGTTCTGTCTCGGTGCTGCGCAGTCGCGATGGGCCGACCAGGCGCGCCCACACTATGCGAGAGTCGCGGCCGACTGGGGCGCGCGCGACATGCAGGCAATGCCTGCGTCGGAGCTCGTGAAGGCGCCGCGGGAGATCGTTCGCGCGGCGGCTGACCACTACCTCACGATTCAGAGCGGCATCCTGCCCGCCGCGTTCACGAGCGAAGCGCTGTTCACGCTGGCGTACGACCGTTTGGCGAAGCGCGCGGACGATCCACCCGCCGTGACCTTCATGCTCGGCTTCGACAGCGCGCCCATGCAGGCGGAGAAGTCACTGTTCGACCTGGCGGCATGGGCACGCGATCAGCCAGGCCTCGCAGACTATCTGACGCGCTCGACGAGCGGCGATGTAGTGGCTCGGTACATGTTGACACCGTCGCCCGCTCGTGCTGCCGACGATGACAGTTGGCGCGAGTTCTGCCGCCTGCTGACTGTCCATCTCGATCGCTTTGGCCACGCGGTGTACGACCTGGACTTCGCCAAGGGGCTGCCGACGGAGGATCCGGCGCCTCTGATTGAAGCGATCAAACACTTTCTCACCACACAGGCGCGGAATCCGTACGAACGGCAGGCGGCGGCAGCCGCCGCGCGCGAGCAGGCTGCACAGTCTCTTCGGCGACGCCTGCACGGCCTCCGCGGGTGGCTCTTCAGATGGTTGCTGCCCTTGGCGCAACGGTACGCGCCATTGCGCGAAGACGCCCTCGCTGATGTGGGCTTAGGCTGGCCAGTCGTCCGCCGCTCACTGCTCGAGCTCGGACGCCGGCTGGTCCTCGCGGATAGCATCCGCGAACGAGACGATGTGTTCTGGTTGACGCTCGATGAAGCAGATGCGGCGGCGCAGGCATTGGATGCGCGTCGGGCCGTGACGGGGTTCAGCCAGGTCGTCGCCGGGCGACGTGCGGCGTGGGAACAGGAGCGCGCCGTGACGCCACCTGTCTCGTTGCCCATCAAAGGAGGCATGCGCTTCCTGGGGATCGATTTCAGTGCGACGTCACCGGCACGCACGGACCAGGCGGCGGGCCACATCATCAAAGGCCACAGCGCGAGTCCAGGCCGCGTGAGCGGCATCGCCTGCGTCATTCGTAGTCCCGGCGAGTTCGGACTGATGCGTGCGGGTGACATCCTCGTCGCCAAGATCACCACGCCTGCCTGGACACCGCTGTTCGCCCTCGCAGCAGGCGTCGTGACCGATGTGGGCGGTCCGCTCAGCCACGGCTCGATCGTCGCCCGCGAATATCACATCCCCGCGGTGCTGGGTACGGGCGTGGCGACCGAACGCATTCACACAGCCGATCGGCTGACCGTGGACGGCGATCGCGGGCTCGTCACGATCGGTTAAGTCGAGATTCGCTACTGAGTGCGAGCCAGCCGATCATCGCGAGCGGGGCCGGCCATCAGGCGCATGATCGAATGCGACAGGAGGAGCGCACATGCCCACGACAGGGTGAACGCACCAACAAAAACACCTGTCGCGTACAGCAGCAGCAGCGCCTGAGTCGAGTGTTCCACGACCACGAACCGCCGCCATCCCATCGAGATTGGGACCACGGTCACGAGGACCGAGAAGACTGCGCCGCCGACGATCGAACTCGCGACACGCCGGACCTGGGCGCGGCTGACGTACGCGACGGCCACCAGGAGTGCCAGTACGATGTACGTCATTGACACCAGCTCCGGCCTGATATCAACGGCTGCTCCGGTCGCCAGTGGCGCGGGCACCTTGATACGGAGCTCCCAGACCGTGGTCATCACGCTGACCTGGAGCGCAACGATCGCAAGGATCGTCGCCGCGACGCCGAGGCGATGGCGGCGAACGAATTTGCCGGCTCGGTACCTGTAGGTATCCTCGCGGGCAGCGACCGGCAAACCCGCGAGATGCCTGCGTACGTCCTCGCTGAACTGATCGACCGAGCGGTACCGTCGAGCCGATTCCTTGTCGAGGGCTTTCAACAGAATGTTGTCCAGGTCACCTTCGAGCCGCCGGCGCAGTCGGGCCGGCGTTCCTTCTCGGACTTCGCTGATCGTTTCTGGCGTCAGCGGATGCGTGGCTTTCTCGCCAGGGGCATCCTCGACCTGGCCGACCACGGTGCTCGGCAACGTCGGCTCTTCCTCGCAGATCGCGCGTGTGACCTCGTGCAGCAACCGGCCTTGCGTGCGGTACGGCCAGTGTCCGGTCAGCAGCTCGTACAAGACGACGCCCAGTGCGTAGACATCGCTTGTGACGGACAGGGGCTCGCCTCGCACCTGTTCCGGGCTCGCGTATATCGGCGTCATGACCCGCATGGCCGTCGCGGTCTTGGCAGACATCCCGGGGACGGCACCGCTGGCCAGCAGCTTGGCGATGCCGAAGTCGAGCAGCTTCACGGTGCCGTCGGCGGTGACGAAGATGTTGGCGGGCTTCAGATCCCGATGCAGCACGAGGTGGTCATGGGCGTGCTGTACCCCGGAGCAGACGGCACGGAACAGTTCGAGGCGGCGCGTGACATCCGCTCTGCGCTGATCGCACCAGGTGTCAATCGGCTGCCCATCGACGTAGTCCATCACGAAATAGGGCACGCCGTCGTCCGTGCTGCCACCATCGATGACGCGGGCGATCGTCGGGTGATCCAGCGCTGCGAGGATCTCCCTCTCCTGGCGAAATCGTCCGATGATCTCCGCATCTACGAACCCGGGGCGGACGATCTTGATCGCGACTCGCTTGTGGAAGGTCTCGTCGACCCGGTCTGCCAGGTACACCGAGCCCATCCCGCCTCGGCCGATTTCATGTTGGATTCGGTACACGCCGAGGCGCCGGCCTTCCATAGGCGGCGTCGAGGCCCCTCCACCAGGCTCGGGGCGGGCCGCCTCAAAGTCGGAGCGCGCCTGCGCGGCGACCTCGAGAGCGAGAACGTCCAGGAAGTGTTCTGCGGAGCCCTGCTGCGCTAGGAGCGATTCGAGCGTCTCGCGAAGCTCGTGGTCGGCGCCGCACGCGTTGGCGAGGAACGTCGCGCGTTCCGTCGTGTCTTGCGCGAGTACGGCGCCGTAGAGCTGGGAGATCTGTCGCCAACGTTCAGGGTTCATTCGGCTCTCAGCGCAATCGCCGGATCAACTCGTGCGGCGCGTCATGGTGAAAGCAGGATTTCGCCACCGCACGCGCAAGGAATACCGAAAATCCTGAAAGAGACTATCCATCGCGTTCGTCCACGCGTCTACGCGGCAGGCGCGTTCGCAACCAGCGAATCTGTCCGCGATGATTGATTTCATCCTCGGCGACGTGAAACCACGCCCAATGCACGTTGATCCTGGGCGCCGGGCTCACGGACCGTTCCAGCCAGGCATCGTCGCGGGCGGCGAGACGCTCGAGTGTCAGATGACGCACGGAGCTCAACTCATCCAGGTACTGATCAAGAGAGCGCCCCCGCAACGCACGTCGCCCCTCGGCGCCCAGCTTCAGGGCTAGGGACCACTGTGCATCCTCGTCCGGAGAGAGGGGACGTTCCTCGAACGTCATGACCTGATATGAGCGCTCTACGACGACGATGTGAGCGAGGAGAGCGCCGATTGAGTTGCTCTGTGCGTCGTGCAGATGATCGAGGTCCGCGAGCGTCAGCCCTTCCACGGCGGCGAGCGTGGTGGACCTCGCATACGTCAGCATGCCGACGAGCCTTCCGATCGCCGGCGTGTAGCCCGGGATTGGCTCGATCCGAAGTGGCGATGGGTGCATGGCGCTCTCGTCTGAATAAAAGTCTTCCTCTGACAGGACTCCCCTCGTCTTTGCCCTGTCAACCGCCCGACGAGGGGCGGTTTGTGCTGGTGCCGTTCTTGCCGCCCACTTGCCACATGGCCCCAGCGCGCAATCGAAACAGCCACGGTATCGAGGTCTTCATCGGACGCTCGGCAGCCATCTGTGCACACCCGTTCGCGGCCTGGCACTCGCGGTCGTGGACGGATCGGGCCGTCCTGCTGATCTCCTACTTCGCGATCGGCTACGGGGTCGTGTTCGGTCTGCTGAACGCGATATCAGCCTGACCGCGGACGGACCGCCGTCACGAACGTTCAACGCACGCGGCGGATCTCGTCGACGACGGTCGTAACGGCATCGGCGACGGCCTGCGGTGCATCGAGCGGAATCCAATGACCGCTCTCCGCGGCGAGCACGTGCCGGCCTCGCGTTGATCGTCGCGCGAGCGCGGCATCTGCCTGCAAGCGCCGTTCGCCGGAGCTCGCGGCCGACATCACGACGAGCGGAACATCTCCATAATCCGCAGGTCCGGCGCCCAGGACCTCCGACGCACTCTCACACATCGTCTCGATCTGGCTGCCGAGGGCCTCGAAGAACTTCGGTTGCGTCCACATCTGCCCGAGCACGCCGCGCGCCTCCGGCGGCAGCTTCCAGATGGGCGCGAGGATGCCCTCGTCCTCGCGGCGCAGTCCTCCGCGGCTCACCATGCGGGCAAGCAGACGCGCGGCGCCGGTCGCGCCGGCGCGCACCAGCATCGACACGAGCCGCGCGAGCCCGCGGCGCGCGGCCGTCGCGCCGTACCGACACAGACGGACCCCGCGCGCAACGAGCGCTCGCTGCTCGTCGGTCGGATCGGCCCATTCCTCGGGGATGGCAGGTTCGATCAGCACCAGGCCGGCGACCTCGTCGGCGTGACGCGATGCGAACAGGCGCATCACGAGACCTCCATACGAGTGGCCGACCAGCACGTATGGCGGCGGCACCGCTGCGGCGTGAAGCAACTCGTAGAGCTCGCCGGCGATGCGGCCTGCCGTCCGTGGCAGAGGACCGGCGTCGCTCCAGCCGAAGCCGGCGCGATCGTAGCTGCACGCGCGCGTGATGCGCGCGATCGCCGGCTGCACGAGGCTCCAGCTCAGCGACGAGCCGCCGAGCGCCGCGTCGAAAATCACTGCGGGGCCGCCGTCGCCCGCGCACCGGACGTGAAGCCGGTGGCTGCCGACGGTCACCAGCACTCCAGGCGGCAGTAGGGCTCCGCTGCCTCCTGCGTGCCTGCCCCCTCCTGCCTCCTGCCCCCTGCCCCCTGCCACCTGTCAGAACATGTACTTCAGGCCCAGCTGAATCTGCCGCGCCGTCGTCACCGTTGACGTGATGCGGCCCCACGTCGGCGCGACGATCGGGTTGCCCTGCGCATCGACTCCCGTGAACGCGATGCGTCCGGACGGCACCGCGAAGTTCGCGCGGTTGAACACGTTGAAGCCCTCGATGCGGAACTGCAGCGACCGCGCCGCGCCGGCGTCGAACGACTTCACGAGCGCCAGGTCGGCGTTGATCAGTCCGGGGCCCGTCAGCGTGTTGCGTCCGAGATTCCCCCGCGTGTTGACCGCCGGCAGCTCGAAGCAGTTGATGTCCCAGTAGCGATCGGGGCCGCCGAGCACCGGGTTGCTCGAGCAGCCGGCCTTGAGGTTCGGCCGCTCGTTCATCGAGAAGCTAGTCGTATTGAGATTGCCGGAGCGGTTGAAGCCGAGCCTCACCGTGAACGGCGTTCCCGACATCAGCGTGGTCATGTTGTTCAGCTGCCAGCCCTTGAGCAGGAGCGCGCGGGCGCCGGTCACCGATCCGGACGGAATGTCCCACGTCCAGTTGAACGTCAGGTTGTGCTTCACGTTGAACGCCGACGGGCCGCGGTCGTACGTGCGATCGTACCAATCGAGCACGTACTGCACGTTGTTGTCGAAGTCCTGCGAGTTGATGCCGCTCGAGTCGTCCACCGATCGCGCCAGCGTGTACGAGACCTGCGCGCGCAGGCCTCGCGAGTAGCGCTTGTTGGCCGCCAGCTGCAGCGAGTTGTAGAACGACTCGCCGTCCGACACGCGCTGCCAGACGCCGGCAAAGTTCGGATTGCGGCGTCCCAGCGCCGGCTGATAGGTCTTGACGCCGTTGACCATCACCTCCGGCGCGAGGTTGGCGTCGCCGATGCGAAGGAGGTTGCGGCCGCGCGAGCCGACGTAGCCGACCATCACGTCCCAGTCGCCGGGCAGCGACTGCTGGACGCTGACGTTGAACTGCGTGATGTACGGCGTGTCGAGGTCGTAGTTCACCGTCTGCAGCTGCGCGCGAATCGGCGCGTTCGCGTTGAAGTTGGCGACGACGTTCGGGAACGGCGGGTTGGTGATCGACGTGCGCGTCGTGAACGGAGGGTTGAGGCTGCCGGAGAAGAAGTAGTACTTCGGCAGGATCTCGTCGTAGAAGAGGCCGAACCCGCCGCGAATGGCGGTCTGACCCTTCCCGGCCGGATCCCACACCACGCCCAGGCGCGGCGCCACGTTCTTCAGCGACGGATTCTTGTGCCACGGCGGGCCAATCGTCAGCGCGCTGTCGTTGACCGTCCGCAGGTTCGAGATCTTCCCGTTCGCCTCGGTCGGCGTCGTCACGAACTCGTAGCGGAGGCCGAGATTCATCGTCAGGTTCGGCCGCCACCGGAGATCGTTCTGCGCGAAGAAGCCCCAGAACTGCTGCCGGTAGTTGCGGATCGGATCGATCTTGCCGGGCACGGCGAAGTCGACGCTCTGCGCGACGCCCTGCAGGAAGTTCGACAGGTTGGTGAAGGTGACGATGCCTCCGCGCTGGCTCGTGGTGTCCTGGTTGAACTGAAGGTACTGCCCCTGCCAGCCGACCTTGATGTCGCTGCGCCCCTTCGTCCAGAACATCGTCTGGTCCCACTGGAAGTTGTTGAGGCGATCGTTGCGGGGCAGACGGTAATCGCCGGCCATCTCGGTCACCATCCCCTGGATCGTCAGGTAGCCGAAGTTCTCACCCGGGATCCACGCCATGTCCGGCGGGACGTCGATCGTCCGCACGTTGTCGGCGAGCGACACCGATCGATTCAGCCCGCCCTTGATCGTCCCGAGCAGGTTCGAGGAGAAGGCATGCTGATGCTCGACCGTGAGGTACTGGTTGCGCGAGCTCTCCTTGGTGAAGGTGATGGGCGGCTTGACGGTCGGCTGCCGATCGACCTTGCCGTTCGAGATCGTGTAGCGGCCGAACAGCGCGTCGCCCGACGTAAAGCGATGGTCGATGCGCCCCTGCGCGAAGTGCTCGTCGGTCGGCTGCGTGAGCGTGAACTGATACTCGGCCACGCCGCCGCCGAGCGATCGGCCATTGGCCCTCGGAAAGAGGACGTCGAGGTATCTCGGCATCGCCGGGTGCAGCGGCACCGGGCCGCTCGGCAGGATGCCGCGCCGCGCGTTGTCGTCGGGCACGGCCGTCAGTCCCGTGACGCCGAGCCGTTCGATGAGTCCTTCGTACGCGCCGAAGAAGAACGTCTTGTCGCGCCGCAGCGGACCGCCGAGCACGCCGCCGAACTGGTTGCGGGTGAACGGCGGAATCGGCTTGTCCTTCGGATCGAAATAGTTCTTCGCGTCGAGCGCCGAGTCGCGCCGGAATTCGAACAGCGACCCGTGCATCGTGTTCGCGCCCGATCGCGTCACCGCGTTGATGATGCCGCCGGCCGACTTGCCGAACTCGGCGGAGTAGGCATTGGTGAGCACCTGGAATTCGAGCACCGCCTCGACGCCGAGCAGCACGCCGGCGACCGAGCCCGGCGTCTTGTTGTAGACGTTGTTGATGTCCGTGCCGTCGAGCAGGAAGCTGTTCTGCTCGGGCCTCGCGCCGTTGATCGAGATCTTCGGCGCGCGCCCGCCGACCACGTCGTTGCCCGCCGCCAGCGCGGAGGTCACGCCGGGCTGCAGCAGCGCGAGCTGCTGAAACGACCGGCCGTTCAACGGCAGATCGCGAATCTGCTTGTCGTCGATGAGCCCGCTCACCGAACCATTGGCCAGGTTGATGCGCGGCGCCTCGGCGGTGACGCTGACCTCCGTTTCGACGCCGCCGACCTCGAGGGCGACATCGAGGACCAGCGTCTGCCCGATGTCGAGCTGGATGCCGCGCCGCACGAGCGCGCGGAAGCCGGTCGCCGTGACGTGAACCTCGTAGGTGCCCGGCGGCAGGATGGGGACGCGGTAGCGTCCGCCCTCGTCTGTCGACAGCTCGCGCGTCGCGCCGGTGCCGACGTTGAGGACGAGCACCTGCGCGCGTGGAAGCGCGGCGCCGGTTGAATCGGTGACGAACCCCTGCAGGCTGCCGCCGACGGTTTGAGCGGTGAGGGTCGATGCGAACACCAGCGGCACGCCGAGCAACAGCAGCGTCACGACTCGCCTGAGCGGCATGGGTCACCTCCGAGGGGAGTGTAGGGGCCGACCTTCAGGTCGGCCCGAGGTTCGCTTACATGCGTGCGATGGCCCCCTCCAGGGCACGCCGTGCGAAGACCGCGATCATCGCGCGGCGGTAGTCCTCGCTGGCGTGGAGGTCGGCGTTCACCACCGGCAGCTCCGCGCCTGCATCCTGCGTGGCAGCGGCACACGCATCCTTCGACGCCGGCTGGCCCGCGAGCGCCCGTTCGACCTTCGCCAGCCGGACCGCACATGGCCCCGCGCCGGTGACGCCGATGCGCGCCGACCGGATTGTTCCGTTGTTCACCTCGATCGCGGCGGCAACGCCGACGATGGCGAAGTGCGAGGCGCGTTGATAGAGCTTGCTGTACGCGGAGGCGCGCGCAGGGCTGACGCGCACGGCCGCGAGGACTTCGTCCGCGGCCAGATCGACGGCGAACAGACCGCGGAAGAATCGATCGGCCTTCACCGTGCGCCAGCCCTTCGGCCCGACGATGTGCATGTCCGCGTCGGAGGCGAGCATGGCCGCCGGGTAGTCGGCGGCCGGATCCGCGTGCGCGAGGCTGCCGCCGAGCGTGCCGCGGTTCCGGACCTGCAGGTCGCCGATCGCCGCGGCCGCGTCCACGACGGCGGGGCACTGCTGCCGCAGCAGCGCCGAAGACGCCACGTCGTGATGAACCGTCCCGGCGCCGATCTCGATCCGTCCGTCCTTCTCGCGGATCCCCGACAGACCGGGGATGTGGCCGATGTCGATGAGGCGCGCCGGCTCGGCCAGCCGCAGCTTCATCAACGGCACGAGGCTGTGGCCGCCGGCGAGCAGCCTGGCGCTGCCATTGGCGGCCGCGAGCTTCGCAACCGCCTCGTCCAGCGTCGCGGCGCGATCGTATTCGAAGGGCGCCGGGATCATCGCTGCGCTCCGTGAATGATGCGCCACAGCTTTTCGGGCCGCAGCATCATGTCGACGTGCGTGACGCCGAATTCGCTCAACGCGTCCACGGCCGCCGACACGACGCTCGGCGTCGAGCCCAGCGTGCCGGCTTCACCGACGCCCTTGGCGCCCAGCGGATTGACCGGCGTCGGCGTCACGGTGCTGTGGAGCTCGAATCGCGGAAAGTCGGTGGCGCGCGGCAGCGCGTAGTCCATGAACGATCCGGTCAGGAGCTGGCCCGCATCGTTGTAGACCGCCTCCTCGATCATCGCCTGCCCGATCCCCTGCGCGAGCCCCCCGTGAATCTGACCTTCGACGATCAACGGGTTGATCAGATTGCCCGCGTCGTCCACGGCAACGAGCTTCAGCAGCCTCAGCTCGCCCGTGTCCCGATCGATCTCGACCATCGAGATGTGGCATCCGAAGGGATACGTGTTGTTGGTCGGCTCGAAGAACGCCTCCTCGCTGAGGCCGGGCTCGAGGCCTTCGGGCAGCGGCACGGGAACGTACGCGAACGCCGCCACCTCCGAGAACTTCTTCGCCGACGCGGGTGCGCCCTTCACGGCGATGGTGCCGTTCTCGAACACGAGGTCCGCCTCGCTCGCCTCGAGCAGGTCGGCGGCAAACCGGGCCATCTTGGCCTTCACCTTGGCGCTCGCGAGGTGGAGCGTGGTGCCGCCGACGGCCTGCGAGCGGCTGCCGAACGTCCCGATGCCCTGCTTCACGATGGCGGTGTCGCCGTGATGAATCGTGACGTGCTCCATCGGCACGCCGAATTGATCGGCAAGCATCTGCGCGAAGGTCGTCTCGTTGCCCTGGCCGTGAGGCGAGGCGCCGGTCGTGGCGCTGATGCGCCCGTCTCTCTCGATCGTGACCTGTGCGTGTTCCCAGCCGCCGGTCGCCATCGTGGACGAGGGACCCACGCCGCACACCTCGACGTACATGGCGAGGCCGAGGCCGACGAGGCGTCCCTCCGCGCGCGCCGCGTCGCGCTGCGCCTGCAGCCCCCTCCAGTCGGCGGCCTTCAGCGCGGCGTCGAGCGCCTTCTCGTAGTCGCCCGAATCGTAGACGGCGCCCATCTGGGTCTTGAACGGAAACTGCGTCGGCGCGATGAAGTTCTTCCGCCGCAGCTCGGCGGGGTCCATCTTCAGCTCGCGCGCGAGCATCTCCATCGCGCGCTCGATGAAGTAGCTCGCCTCGGGCCGGCCGGCGCCGCGATAGGCGTCGGTCGGCGTCTTGTTGGTGAAGACCTCCGTGAGCGTCGTGCGGATGGCGGGAATGTCGTAGGTCGCGTTCGCCATCAGCGCCGCGAGCGTCGGGATGCCGGCCGTGAACATCATGTTGTAGGCGCCGACGTCCGCGATCAGGCGCAACCTGAGGCCGAGCACCTTCCCGTCTTTCCTGGCGGCCAGCTCCACGTAGCCGATCAGATCGCGGCCATGCGTCGTCGCCACGAACGCTTCGGAGCGGTCCTCGATCCACTTCACCGGGATGCCGAGCCGCTTCGAGAGCGCGGCGGCGACGTACTCCTCGCCGTAGATGTTGATCTTCGCGCCGAAGCCGCCGCCGACCTCCGGTGCGATGGCACGCACCTGGTCCTGTCCCAGCCCGTTGGCGGCCGCGATCGCGGTCCGGAGGATGTGCGGGTTCTGCGTGGAGGACCAGATGGTCATCGACTCTTTGCCGGGTTCGTAATGCGCGACGACGCCGCGCGGCTCGATGGCGCTCGGGATGAGCCGGTGATTGACCATTCGCTGCGAGACGACGAGATCCGCGGCCGCGAACGCGCGCTCGATGGCCGTGTCGTCCACCTTCCCGTCATGGCTGACGCCGGTGCCGCCGGGCAGGTTCGCCACCGCCGCGTTGTTCGGGAACTCCGGATAGATGGCCGTCGGCTTGCCGGTCATCGCGCGCTCCGGATCGACGACCGCGGGCAGCACGTCGTACTCGACCACGATGGCGTCCGCGGCATCGCGCGCCACGTAGCGGTCGCTGGCCACGACGACCGCCACGGGCTCGCCCGCGAATCGCACGGTATCGACCGCGACGGCGCGGTGAACCGGCGCGGGAAACGGGGTGCCGGGCGACATCGGTCCAACCAGTTCGGCAATCTGGGCGCCGGTGAAGACCGCCTCGACGCCGTCCATCGCCTGCGCCGCGCTCGTGTCGAGCGAGCGGATGCGTCCGTGCGCCACGTCGCTGCGCTTGAACGCAAGGTGCTGCATGCCGGGAATCTTCACGTCGTCGACGTATTGCGCGCGTCCCTGGATCAGGCGCGGGTCTTCGCGGCGCTTGACGCGCGCGCCGACAAGCTTGGGCAGGACCGGAGAGGCCGGCACGGCTTACCGCTCCGGACCGGACAGCGCGGATCCGGCCTTGTTCGCGGCGTGCTGAATCGCGTTGACGATATGCTGATAGCCGGTGCACCGGCAGAAATTGCCGGCGATCCCTTCGCGTATCTCGCGCTCTGTCGGGCGCGGGTTGTCGGCCAGCAGGTTGACGGCCGTCAGGATCATGCCGGGCGTGCAGAAGCCGCACTGCAGGCCATGCTCTTCCCAGAAGCCTTCCTGCATCGGGTGCAGCTGGCCGTTGCGTGCGAGGCCCTCGATGGTCGTGATGGCGGCGCCGTTGGCCTGCACCGCGAAGAGCGTGCACGACTTGGCGCTCCTGCCGTCGACGAGCACCGTGCACGCGCCGCACTGGCTCGTATCGCAGCCGACGTGCGTCCCCGTCAAGTTCAGGTGCTCGCGGAGGAAGTGAACCAGCAGCAGCCGCGGCTCGACCTGTGCCTTGCGAACCTTGCCGTTCACGGTCATCGAGATGGTGTTCATTCCAAATCCCAAATCCCAAATCCCAAACCCCAAATCCCAAGAAATCCCAACTCGCTCTCGGCATTTGGAGCTTGGGATTTGGGATTTGGGATTTCGTAGGGGCCGGCTTCAGCCGGCCCGTTGCTCGTGCAGGAACTGGATGAGCAGCCGGCTCACCTGTTCGGGCTGCTCCTGCTGTACCCAGTGTCCGGCTCCGTCGACGAGATGGAAACCGGTCATCCGCGTGCACGCGGTCTTCTGCATCCTGTCCACGGCGCCAGGCGTCTGATAGACGCCCCAGTCGCTCCCGCCGCCGACGAACATCGAGGGCACGTCGATCGAACGGCCCGAGAAGGTCCGCATCTCGGCGACGCTCTTCGGATCCGATCCGCGGCGCACGCGGTAGCCCTGGAGCGCGCCGGTGAATTGCGTGCGGGCATATTCGGCCGCGTAGACGTCGACCTCGGCCTCCGTCAACCACTTGCACGCCGCGATCTCCGCCGCCGACGGCATGAAGGGCGCGACGGTTTCCGCCATCCCCTTGTCCCGCTCCATCACGTAATAGGTGGGGATCTGCGCCATCTCCGCGGCGGTTCGCGCCTTCAGCGGATGCGGCTTGTTCCCTTTCCAATCGGCGCTCTTGTAGTGGTAGTACGCGCGGAAGAACGCGTGCAGGCCCTGCGGGGCGTGCAGCATGTTGTTGTTGGCGCCGGGCGTGCGCTGGTAGTTCTGGTAGTACTTCCGCGGCGGATTCAGCTTCGCCAGCTCCGCGTCGAGATCGTCGTCGGTGGGCGCGCGCGGCGGCGCCGCGGCGCCGTTGGCCGTGTCGAACGGGATGGCCGGCGGCCCTTCGAACGGCGAGCTCATGATCGTCACCGAGCGAAAGACGTCGGGCCGGATGAGCGCGGCCCACGAGGCGACCGGCGCGCCCGCGTCGTGTCCCACCACCATCGCCACCGAGCGGTAGCCGAGCGCGTAGACCAGGCCCATCGCATCCCTCACCATGTTCAAGATGCGGAAGGGATCCGGATCCGCGTCGTAGGAACCGTCCCATCCCGTGGTGCGGCCGTACCCGCGCTGATCGGGAGCGATCACGTGATAGCCCGCCGCCGCCAGCGGCAGCATCACCTTGCGCCAGCTGTAGGCGAGCTCGGGAAAGCCGTGGAGCAGCAGCACCGCGGGGCGGCCCGGCGTCTCGTAGCCGGCTTCGAGGATGTGCACCGTGAGGCCGTTGACGTTCGGGATACGCCGGGAGCGGATGCCCGGCGGGATCGTCGAACCTCCGTACGGCGGGAGGCTCGCGATATCGTCGCCGGCCTGCGCGGCGTAGGTGACGTCTCGGGCGAGCGTCATGCCGCCCATCGCAGCGGATGCGGTCACGAGGAAATTCCGCCTCGACACGCTCGATGCCGCGCTCACGACGTCCGCTTCCTGGCCGGCACGGGGATACCGGGGATCTTCACCGCGACCATGTTCAGCGACACCCTCGTCGTGAAATAGAGCGTCTTCCAGTCCTCGCCGCCGAAGGCCATGTTGGTCGTGGCCGGCTGACCGTGGACGATGCGACCGAGCTTCTTGCCGGTCTTGTCCATGATGTAGAGCCCGCCCGCGCCGCCCGTGTAGACGTTGCCGGCGGTGTCCACCTTCATCCCGTCGGGCACGCCGGGCTCGGCGCCGCCCATGTCGGCGAAGAGACGGCTCGTCTGCTTCGCGACGGTGCCGTTCGGCAGGAGGTCGTACGCGCGGATGATGCGGCGGCGTGCGTCGTTCACATAGAGGACGCTCTCGTCCGGCGAGAAGGCGAGGCCGTTGGGGCCGACCAGGTCGTCGACGACGAGAGAAATGGTGCCGAGGTCGGCCGAGACGCGGTAGACGCCGGCGATGGTCACGTCGAACTGATCGGGCGCGAGCGGTCCGCCCGGATCGGTGAAGTAGATGCTGCCGTCCGACTTGACGATGACGTCGTTCGGCCGCAGCAGACGCTTGCCCTGGAAGTTGTTCGAGACGACCGTGATGCTGCCGTCGGGATCCTCGCGCGTCACGCGGCGCGTCAGGTGTTCGGCGGAGATCAGCCGGCCCTGGAGATCGCGCGTGAGCCCGTTGGCTTCGTTGGTCGGCGTCTTCGCGACCACGACGCCCTGCCCGGGCGTGTACTTCATCCGCCGGCTGGTCTGGATGTCGTTGAACAGGAGGTAGCGGCCTTCGGCAACCCACACGGGCCCTTCCGCCGGGCCGATGTCGCCGCCGAAACCGGTGGCCAGCTCGCGGATGGTCTGCGACGTGTCGATGATGGCGTCGAGCTCGGGCGCCAGACGCTCGATCCGTTTCGTGCCTTGCGCCCACGCGGCGCGTGCGGGGCCGAGGAGGGCGAGCGTGCCCGCGGCGCCGGCCATCTCGAACAGGCGCCGGCGTGAAATCCTGTCACGTGCCTGCATGATGTTCCTCCCTGTCGACCGAAAACGGGGCGTATCGTAACCCAAAGCGCGCCGCTGGGATGCTTGCGCCTGCTTCTGCTTCGGTGGGAGAATCCGCGGCACAGCGCGGTCGTAGCACAACGCGGTCGTAGGGGCCGACCTTCAAGTCGGCCCTTCGCGAGGTCGTAGGGGCCGACCTTCAGGTCGGCCCCTTCGCGAGGGCGGCATGAACAGACTCTCGTTCGTTCTCGTCGGTTCGATGGTGCTGGCCTTGGCGCCCCGGGCGCTCGCGCACCACAGCGCCGCGGCATTCGACACGCAGAAGGAAGTCCGGGCGACCGGGACGGTCACTGAATTCAGTTTCAGGAACCCGCACGTCTACCTGATCCTCCAGGTGAAAAACCCCGATGGATCGACCCGGCGGCTGGAAGTCGAGGCGGGCGCCGCGTCGGTGCTCAACCCGCTCGGCTTCAACCGGAACTCGATCGCCGTCGGCGACACGGTCACCATCGCCGGCAACCCGGCGCGCGCCAGGCCCGACGCGCTGATGCTCGGCAAGGATCTCGTCAAGCAGGACGGGGCGTACTTCCCGCTGTTCATCGCGTCGCGCAGCGTCTATGCGGCGGGCAGCGAGCGGGCGACCACGATTGCGGGGACCTGGTTCGCGCCGTTCACCGAGTTCAACGCCTTCGGTGCCGCCGCGAGGAACTGGCCGCTGACCGACGCCGGCAAGGCGGCGGTCGCCAGCTTCGATCCGAAGGCGACGCCGCAGAAAGACTGCATCCCGGTCGGCGAGCCGAACCTGATGTTCTACCCCGTCGCCGATACGATCACCGTGCAGCGCGATCGCGTCGTGATGAGGGTCGACTGGATGGACTCCGAACGGGTCATCTTCCTCGACGGCCGCGCGCATCCGCCGGCGAGCCAGACGTTCCTGCACGGCCATTCCGTTGGGCACTGGGAGGGAGACACGCTGGTCGCCGAGACGACCAATTTCAAGGAGCATCCACTCGGCCTGGCAACGTCTGGATTGCCCGGGAGCAGCAGGAAGCACCTGGTCGAACGGTTCCGGCTCGGCGAGGGCGGCAAAGCCCTGGTGTACTCCGGCGTGCTCGAAGACCCGGTCTACCTGACCCGCCCGGTCGAGTGGTCGGGACATTTCGAGTACAGGCCGAACATGCCTCAGTCGAACGAGAAGTGCGACCTCGCGGTGGCGCACAAGTATCTCGGCGACTTCAAATAGCGAGTCAGCCGGATGCGTGCCCGCTTCATGAAAGCCTCCGCCGTCCTCATCGCCATGCTGGCTGCGCCGCCAGCCTTCGCGCAGGGGCCGGACGGTGCGCAGCTGTTCGCGGCGAGCTGTTCGAGCTGTCACAACGGCGCGGCGGACTCGCGCGCGCCAGCGCTCGACGCGCTGCGATCGCGAACGCCGGAAGCCATCATGGAAGCGCTCATGACCGGCGCGATGCGGCCGCAGGGCTCGAGGCTCAGCGGATTGGAGCGACGCGCCGTCGCCGAGTTCCTCACAGGAAAGCGCATGGGCGGTGATGTGACCGGCGCCGACAAAGGACGCTGCGCCATATCGCCGAGCACCGGCTCCGTTCGCGATCTCGGCATCATGCCGGGCTGGACGGGATGGAGTTCTTCGCCGACCAACACCCGATTTCAATCTTCAGAGCAGGCCGGCCTCCGTGCCGTCGATGTGCCGCACCTCGTGCTGAGGTGGTCGTTTGGATTTCCCGACGCGTCGGTGGCGTGGTCGCAACCGACCGTCGCCGACGGCCGCGTGTTCGTCGGCAGTCAGAACGGAACCGTCTACGCGCTCAATGCAAAGACCGGCTGCATCTACTGGACGTTCAGCGCGCGCGGCGGCGTGCGCACGGCCATCGTCGTGTCATCGCCCACGGCGGCGTCGCCCGCCCTCGTCTACTTCGGCGATACCGCCGCGAATGCGTATGCGGTGAACGCCGACACCGGCGCGCTCGTCTGGGTTCGCAAGGTGGACGACCATCCGTTCGCGCGCGTCACGGGGTCGCCCACGTTCCATGAAGGGCGGCTCTACGTCCCGGTGTCGTCCTACGAAGAAGCGCAGGGTGCCGACCCGCAGTATCCGTGCTGCACGTTCCGCGGCAGCGTGAGCGCGCTCGATGCCTCGTCCGGGAAGGTGTTCTGGAAGACGTACATGATCCCGGAGGCGGCACGGCGCCGCGGCACGAGCACGGCAGGTGTGCCGCTCTGGGGGCCGTCGGGATCGGGTATCTGGTCCGCGCCGACCATTGATGCGACCCGGCGCGTCGTGTACGTCGGGACCGGAAACACGTACAGCGCGCCCGCGCAACCCTCGAGCGACGCGGTCGTCGCGCTCGATCTCGAAACCGGATCGATTCGGTGGATGCGCCAGGTCACGCCGAACGACGTGTACGTCACGGGCTGCCGTTCGGGCAACCCGAACTGCCCCGAAGCGCCCGGCCCCGACGTCGATTTCGGGAGCCCGCCGATGCTCGCGCGGGTCAACGGACGCGACGTGATCGTCATCGGCCAGAAGTCGGGCGTCGGATACGCGATGGATCCCGACCGCAAGGGCGAGGTGCGGTGGCAGTACCGCGCCGGCAAGGGCGGGACGCTCGGCGGCATGGAGTGGGGCGGAGCCGTGGACGGCGGGCGCGCCTACTTCGCGGTGTCCGACATCCAGCAGCCGGAGCCGGGCGGGCTTCACGCGGTGGACATCGCGACCGGCCAGCGCGTCTGGTTTGCACCGCCGGCCGCTCCCGTGTGCGGAAGCGGCACAGGCTGCAATGCCGCGCAGTCCGCGGCGATCACCGTCATGCCCGGCGTGATCTTCTCGGGCTCGAACGATGGCGCGCTCCGCGCGTATTCGACGGCAGACGGGAAGGTTCTTTGGCAGTACGATACCAACCGGGAATTCGGCTCCGTCAACGGCGTGCCGTCGAAGGGGGCGTCGCTCATCGGCCCCGGTCCGGTGGTGGCGGGCGGCATGGTGTACGTCAATTCGGGATACGGTGGGTTTGGCGGTCGACCGGGCAACGTGCTGCTCGCGTTCGGTCTGGAATCGACCCCCTGAGCGTAGGGGCCGACCTTCACGTCGGCCCACAGCAGAAAGGAACGGCGATGCGAGCTTGCATGTTGTTCGTCACCGGGTTGCTGGTGGGCGTGGCCCTTACTACGGTCGCGGCGCAGAGTTCGAAGAGCCCGAACAAGGGACTCGTCCAGGTCAATCACATCGGGATGAACGTGCCGAACCTCGACGAAGCGGTTGCGTTCTACACGAAGACGATGGGCTTCCCGGAAGCGTTCCGGGTGAACGACGACAAGGGGCAGGCGCGCCTCGTGTACGTCCAGATCAGCAAGAACACCTTCTTCGAGATCCAGCCTGGTCCGGGGCGTCCCGCGGCGATCAACCACGTCGGCATCCACGTCGAGAACATGAAGGCCGCGACCGAGATGTTCAAGGCGCGCGGCGTGAACGTCGGCGAGATTCGGACCAGCGACACGAAGGCCATCCTGAACAACATCACCGACCCGAACGGCATCCGCATCGAGCTGGCCGAATTGCCGCCCGAGTCGATGCACCGGCAGGCGATGAATCGGTGGTAATGACCATGCGCACGCTCATCCTGTGCTCGACGGTCTTCACCCTGTTCGCACCGGGCATCGCCGCGGCGCAGGACGCGTGTGCCAACGTCCCCAATCTCGCGAAATCGCTGCAGGGGACGACGATCGTGTCATCGAAGCCGGTGCCGGCCAGCACCCAACCGCGCGGGCCGAGCGTCCCGGCCTTCTGCGAGGTGCACGCGACCCTTTCACCTGTACCGGGTTCCCACATTGGCGCGGTCTACCGGCTGCCGGTGAACTGGAACGGCAAGGTGCTCGGCATCGGGGGCGGCGGCTTCGCGGGTAACGTGACGCTCAACGCAGCGGCCGAGGGTCTCTCGCGCGGCTATGCGATCGTGCAGAACGACCTCGGGCACGAGAGCACGGGCGCGCTCGACCCGGCGTGGACGATCAAGGCGCCGGGGCAGCCCAACGTGGAAGCGATCGTCGACTTCGGCCATCGCGCGACGCACGTCGCGACCGACGTCGGCAAGAAGCTGGTGACCAGCTTCTACGGCCGTGCGCCGCAGCACACGTACTGGCAGGGATGCTCCACCGGTGGCAGGCAGGGGCTCGCCGAGGTGCAGCGCTATCCAAACGACTACGACGGCGTGATCGCGGGAGCGCCCGTCTACACGCCGCTCGTCTATTCGAACGCGATCCTGCGCGTGCAGGCGTTTCACAAGACGCCGGCAAGCAACCTGCTTCCCGAGCACGTGCCACTCATTCAAAAAGCCGTGCTCGCCGCGTGTGACGGGAAGGACGGCATTGCCGACGGCATCATCACCGATCCGCGGTCGTGCACGTGGGACCCGGGCGAGCTCGCGTGCAAGGGTGCGGCGTCAGCGAGTTGCCTGACACAGGCGCAGGTAGAGACGGTGCGCCGCGTCTATGCAGGCGTGAAGACGAAGGACGGGAAGTTCGCCGCGATGCCGCTGATGCGCGGCGGCGAGAGCGACTGGGTCGCGCGGATGATCGGGACGAAGGAACAGCCGCGCGGGCTCAACTCGATGCTCGGCGCCCCGTTCATGTCGTACATCGTCAAGAGCGATCCGTCGTACGACATCATGACCTTCGATCCCGAGCGCGACATGAAGGCGCTCTCGAGCGGGCTGGC
>Ga0070704_100000262_pt1 | contig 22910 bp, 19 predicted proteins | sample KBSK5252metaG_FD_65467 | JGI IMG/M metagenome (GOLD analysis project Ga0070704, IMG submission 65467) | Corn, switchgrass and miscanthus rhizosphere microbial communities from Kellogg Biological Station, Michigan, USA - KBS K5-25-2 metaG | ecosystem: Host-associated > Plants > Roots >...
GAACGCGCAGATCCCCGGATACCAGGTCGCCGGCAAGACCGGAACAGCGCGGATCCCGACCGGCGACGGTTCGGGTTACCTCGAGGGCCAGTACATCGCCTCGTTCATCGGCTTCCTCCCCGCGGGCGACCCGAAGGTCGTCGTCGCGGCGATCCTGGATCGTCCGGCGACCGTGTACGGCGGGCTCGCCGCGGCGCCGCTGTTCAAGCGGGTCGCGCTCGCCGCCATCGCCCGCCTCGACATCGCGCCCGCCGACAGGGTGCCTCTGCCGCCGCACGCCCTGCCGATCGGATGAGCGTCGTCACGCCGGAGGGCGCCGCCACGCAGGCGATAGGCTCAGGAACCGTGGCCCCTCCCCGCTCCCGAACGCTCCATGACCTCGTCCGCGACCTTCCCGAGGCCGAGCTGCGAGGCGGCGCTGACGTGCTCGTCTCGAGCCTCTGCTACCGCTCGGACGACGCCCGGCCCGGTGCACTCTTCTTCTGCGTCCCGGGCAGCGCGTCCGACGGTCATGCCTTCGCGGGGGACGCGGTCGCGCGCGGATCCAGCGCGATCGTGGTCGACCGCTGGCTCGAGCTCGACGTGTCCCAGGTGAGGGTGCCGGACGTGCGCGGGGCGATGGGTCCGATCTCGGCGGCGTTCTACGGGCGGCCGGCGGATGGGATGACCGTCGTGGGTGTGACCGGCACGAACGGGAAGACTACGACGACCTATCTGCTCGAGGCGATCCTCCGGGCGGACGGCCGGATCCCGGGCGTGATCGGCACGACGGGCGTGCGGGTCGACGGCCGGGCCGAGCCCTTCCCGAGGACGACGCCCGAGGCGCCGGACCTGCATCGACTCGTGGCCACGATGGCCGACGAGGGGGTGACCGCGATCGCGATGGAGGTCTCCTCCCACGGGCTGCATCAGCACCGCGTCGACGGCATCCGGTACTCGGTCGCGGTGTTCACCAACCTCACCCAGGATCACCTCGACTACCACCCGTCGATGCGGGAGTACTTCCTCGCCAAGTCCCGGCTGTTCACGCCTGCGATGAGCGATCGCGCGGTCGTGAACCTGGACGACCGGTGGGGCCGGGATCTGGTCGGTTCGGGTCTGCCGACGATCACGTACGGGCTCGCGTCCGACTCGGACGTGCGAGCCACGGACGTGGAGTCGACGGTCGAGGGGATCAGCTTCCTCGCCGACGGTGTCCCGATCCGGTCGGCGCTGCGCGGGTCCTTCAACGTCGAGAACGCCCTGGCCGCATTCGCCGCCGCGCGATCGCTCGGGATCGAGGACATCACCGCGGCCGAAGCGATCTCGTCGGTCCGGGTCGTTCCCGGACGCGTGGAGTCGGTCGAGGTGGGGCAGGGGTTCCTCGTGTTGGTCGACTACGCCCATACGCCGGACAGCGTGGAGAACGTGTTGCGCGCGGCCCGATCGCTCACCGGGGGCAGGTTGATCGTGGTGCTCGGGGCTGGCGGCGACCGGGACCGTGTCAAGCGACCACTCATGGGTCGCGCGGCCACGGCGACCGCCGACCTCGCGGTCATCACGAGCGACAACCCTCGCAGTGAGGACCCGCTCGAGATCATCGCCGACATCATGCCCGGCGCCGAGCAGGGAGGCGGCCGTTTCGTCGTCGAGCCGGATCGCCGCGCGGCGATCCGGCTGGCGATGGAGGAGGCCTCACCCGGCGACGTCGTCGTGATCGCCGGCAAGGGACACGAGGCCTACCAAGAGCTCGCGGATCGCACGATCCCGTTCGACGACCGAGCGGTCGCGGAGGACGAGCTGCGATCGATCGGGAAGGCCACCCGCCCGCTGGGGGCGACACGGTGATCGAGCGCCGCCTCTCCGAGATCGCGTCGGCCATCCGCGGCACGCTCCGCGGACCGGACGCCGTCGCGTCAGCGGTGGAGACGGACTCGCGCGCCGTCGGGTCGGGAGGCCTGTTCGTCGCGATCGAAGGCGAGCGCCTGGATGGTCACGCGTTCGTCGGCGACGCGATGGCGCGTGGGGCCATCGCCGCGGTCGTGCATCGACCCGGGATCGACGGGACCGTGATCGAGGTTCCGCACACGGGGCGCGCGCTGCTGGACCTCGCGGCCCACGAGCGCGAACGCATGACGGGCACCCGCGTGGTCGGGATCACCGGCTCGAACGGGAAGACCTCCGTGAAGGACCTCGCCGCCGCGGTGGTGGGCACGCGTCTGCGGACCCACGCCAGCCCCGCGTCGTTCAACAACGAGGTCGGGCTCCCGATGACGCTGCTCGGCGTCGATCGCGGGATCGAGGTCGTGGTCGTGGAGATGGGCGCGCGACGCGAGGGGGACGTTCGGTTGCTGTGCGACATCGCGCGGCCCGACGCCGTCGTCGTGACGAACGTCGGGACGGCGCACCTTGGGATCTTCGGGTCGTGGGACGCGATCGTCCGCGCAGGGTCCGAGCCGGTCGAGTGGCTCGATGCGGACGGCACGGCGATCGTGAATGCCGACGACCCCGTCGCGCGCGCGTACGCCGACGAGACCGACGCCGCGGTGATCACGTTCGGCCTGGATCCCGGCGCCGACGTCCGGGCCGAGGACGTCGAGCTCGGTCCCGATGCGCGAGCGACGTTCGTGCTGTGGTCGGCCGGCGAGCGCGAGCCCGTGGAACTCGCGGTCCCCGGCGACCACATGGTGTCGAACGCCCTCGCCGCCGCGGCGGTCGGGCGCTGGGCCGGCGTGACGCTCGCCGAGACCGCGACGGCGCTCAAGGGCGCGGGCGTCGCGCGCTGGCGGATGGAGACCTCCACCGGCTCGTCGGGGATCGTGGTCGTGAACGACGCCTACAACGCGAACCCCGAGTCGATGGCGGCCGCGTTGAAGTCCGCTCGTTGGATGGCAAGGGGCCAGCGGCTGATCGCGGTGCTCGGGTACATGGCCGAGCTTGGGCCCGTCGAGTTCGAGGAGCACGAGAAGCTGGGGCAGCTGGTGGTCAGGATCGGCGTCGAGCGGCTGATCACGGTGGGGGAGCAGGCGCGTTCGATCGCCCGCGCCGCGATCCGCGACGGACAGCTGCCCGAGGACGTCGAGTCGTACGAGGACCCGTCGGATGCGGCCGCCGACGTCCGTGCATGGGCGAGGCCCGGCGACGTGGTGCTCGTGAAGGGATCCCGGGTGGCGGGTCTGGAACGCGTGGCGGAGGCCCTGGGGTGAAGGCGAGTCGCGACCGCAACGAGGCGCGTCCGTGAGGCAGATCTTGATCGCAGCCGCGGTGGGCCTCTCGGTGACGCTGTTCGGCACACCGATCGCGATCCGACTCTTCGGCCTGTGGGGGTGGGGTCAGCGGATCCGCGAAGACGGGCCGCACACCCACCTGGAGAAGATGGGCACGCCGACGATGGGCGGCACGGTGATCATCGCGGGGATCGTCGCCGGCTACGTCGCGACCCGCATCGTGTTCACGACCGTCACCGCCGCCGGGATCTCGGTGCTGCTCGCGACCGTGCTCCTCGGGCTGCTCGGATTCATGGACGACTTCATCAAGGTGCGCCGGCGGAGGTCGCTCGGCCTGTCGAAGACCGCGAAGATCGCGGGACAGGCCGTGATCGCGCTGATCTTCGGGATGGTGGCAGTCCGGGCGGCGGGCGTCCCGACCGAGCTGAGCTTCATCCGCGCCACCGGCGTCGAGCTCGGGCTCCTGTTCTACCTGTGGGTGTTCGTGATCCTCGCGGCGTCCTCGAACGCCGTGAACCTGACCGACGGGCTCGACGGCCTCGCCTCGGGCGCGTCGATCCTCGTGCTCTCCGCCTTCGTCTTCATCGCGTTCTGGCAGTTCCGGCACACCTGCGAGATGATCGCGGGCGCCGCGTGCTACCCGATCGACGTCAACGCCGCGCTCGATCTCGCGATCGTCGCGGGCGCCGGGGTCGGGGCGACCGCCGGGTTCCTGTGGTGGAACGCCGCGCCGGCCCGGATCTTCATGGGGGATACCGGCTCGCTCGCCCTCGGCGGGCTTATGGGGGCGCTCGCGATCGTGACGAACACCCAGCTGCTGCTGGTCGTCCTCGGCGGGCTGTTCGTGATCGAGGCGGCGTCCGTGATCGCCCAGGTGATCGCGTTCCGCGGCTTCAAGCGGCGGATCTTCCGGATGTCGCCGATCCACCACCACTTCGAGCTCGCCGGCTGGCCCGAGTTCACGGTGATCGTCCGCTTCTGGATCGTGACGGGTCTGTTGGTCGCGGTGGGACTGGGGTTGTTCTACACGGACTTCGTCAGCCGCGGTGGTCTGGGGCTCGAGTGATGGGTGCGTTCGACGGCGAACACGTTGTCGTGGTCGGCGCCGGTGTGGCCGGCTCCGCGGCGGCGCGCGTCCTGGTCGCGGAGGGCGCGACGGTCCGCGTGAGCGATTCCGGTCGCGCCACGCCCGGCGCCTCGGACCTGCGTGCGGAGGGCATCGAGGTGCTCGAGGGCGGTCACGCCCCCGACCATCTCGACGGCGCGACGATGGTCATGACGAGCCCGGGGGTGCCGCCGCACGCCGACATCCTCAGATGGGCCAACGATCGGATGCTTCCCGTGTGGGGCGAGCTGGAGCTCGGGGCCAGGCTCGCCCGGGTGCCGTACCTCGCGGTGACCGGGACGAACGGCAAGACGACCACCACCGGCATGCTCGCCGCATGCCTGCGGTCGGCGGGTCTGGACGCGGTAGCCTGCGGCAACATCGGGCGGCCGTTCCCCACGGCGGCGAGGGAGCCCCACGACGCGCTCGTCGTCGAGGTCTCCTCCTTTCAGCTCGCGACGCAGACGTCGTTCCACCCGAGGGTCTCGGTGCTGCTCAACCTCGCGCCGGACCACCTGGACTGGCACGGCTCGTTCGACGCCTATGCGGCGGCGAAGGCGCGGGTCTTCGCGCTCCAGGGTGCGGCCGACGTCCACGTCGGGAACCTCGACGACGAGGCGTCCGCCGCGATCTCGCGCACGGCCCCGTGCGAGGTGCGGTGGTTCACGCTCGGCGAGCCTTCGGAAGGCGGCGCGGGCATCCGTGACGGCCGGCTGACCGCCGGGTGGAGCGGCGCCGATCTCGGTGCGCTCTCGTTCGACTCGCCGCCGATGCGCGCCGACGCCGCGGCCGCCGCCACCGCGGCCCACGCATTCGCGATCGGCGACCACGCGATCGCGGAGGCGATCGCGACATTCGCGCCGGAACCCCACCGGGGCGAACCCGTCGCAACCGTCGAAGGCGTCCGGTTCCTCGACAACTCCAAGGCGACGAACCCGCACGCGGCGATCGCCGCGGTCGGGGATGCCGAGGGCGTCGTCCTGATCGCCGGGGGCGACGCCAAGGGCGTCGACCTGACCCCGCTCAGGTCGGTGGCGGCCCGCCTTGCCGGGGTCGTCGCGATCGGGGCCTCGGCGGGGGACGTCCGCGCCGTGTTCGAGGGTCGGGTCCCCGTTCGAGAGGCCGGGTCGATCGAGGAGGCGGCGAGGCTCGCGTTCCGGATGGCGTCCGGCACAGGCACGGTGTTGCTCGCCCCCGCGTGCGCGAGTTGGGACATGTTCCGCGACTACGCCGAACGCGGGGACCGGTTCGCCGCGGCCGCGCGCGCGCTCGAGAAGGAGGAAGCGAGGACGTGAGCGGGATCGGCGCCGCTTCCCCCCGGCCGAGGACCCTGCGGCTGGTCCGGCCGGACGAACGCCCGATCTCACGGGCGCGGACCGACGTGAGGACCCGCCGGACCCTCGCGTTGCTATTGGGCTCGACCGCGTTCCTCGTGGGGTCGGGGCTCGTGATGGTCCTGTCGGCGAGCTCGGTCTCGGCGTTCGCCGAGTATGGGGACAGCTTCCTGTTCGTCCAGCGACAGGCCGCCTACGCGGTGGTGGGCGTCCTCGCGCTGCTCGTGACCTCACGGATGCGCTACGAGGCGTGGAGGCGCCTGGCGGGTCCGCTCCTGCTCGTCACGATGGCGATGCTCGTGCTGGTCCTGATCCCGGCGCACGGTATCGAGGCCTACGGTTCCTCGAGGTGGTTCCAGCTCGGTCCGGTGACCGTGCAACCCTCCGAGCTCGCGAAGCTCTCGCTGATCGTGTTCGCAGCTGCGACCCTCGCGCGGAATCGGACCAAGGTGGACGACGTCCGCCAGCTCGCCGTGCCGCTCCTGCCGATCTCGGTCCTCGTGTGCGGGCTCGTGATGATGCAGCCCGACCTCGGTACCACCGTGATCATCGCCGTGACGATGTTCGCGCTGGCGTTCGCCGCCGGGGTCAGGCTGAGCTATCTGACGTGCGCGAGCCTCGTGAGCGCGCTGATCGGGGCGGGTCTGATCATGAGCGCGGACTACCGGAGGGTGCGGTTCCTCGCCTTCCTGCATCCATGGGCCGACGTGAAGAACACCGGGTACCAGTTGGCGCAGTCGCTCTACGCGCTCGGTTCGGGAGGATGGATGGGCGTCGGGCTCGGCGCCTCGCGCCAGAAGTGGCAGTACGTGCCGAACGCGCACACCGACTTCATCTTCTCGATCCTTGGCGAAGAGCTCGGCCTGCTCGGCGAGCTCGTGGTCCTCGCGGCGTTCGGCGCGCTGATCTTCGCGGGCATCCGGATCGCGGCGAACGCGAAGGACGTGTTCGGCCGGTTGCTCGCGGCCGGGATCGTGTCGTGGTTCGGCCTGCAGACGCTGATCAACCTCGGGGCGGTCACCGGCCTGCTCCCGGTCACCGGCGTTCCCCTCCCGTTCCTTTCCTACGGGGGGTCCTCGCTCGTGGTCTCGCTCGCGGCGGTGGGCGTGTTGGTGAACATCGCCCGCGCGTCCGAGCGTGCACCGGCCCGCGCCCGAGGCTCGTCGCGATGAAGGTGCTCCTCGCGGGCGGCGGTACGGCGGGCCACGTGTTCCCGGCGATCGCGCTCGCCCGGGAGGTCGTGTCGATGGGTCACGACGTGCGCTTCGTCGGCACGTCCGGCGGGCAGGAGGGACGCCTGGTGGCGGAGGCCGGGTTCGAGCTCGTGACGGTGGAGGCGCGGCCGTTCGAACGCCGGGTCTCCCTGAGGGCGGTGATGGCGCCCATCGCGGCAGTCCGATCGGTCAAGGCCTGCCGCCCCTTGGTCGAGGCCGTCGACGTCGTGGTGGGGATGGGCGGCTACGTGAGCGTCCCGGTGGTGCTCGCCGCCCTTCGATCGCGCCGGCCGGTGGTCCTGCACGAGCAGAACGCCGTTCCCGGGCTCGCCAACCGGACGTTCGCGCGGCCGGCGCGAAGGGTGGCGCTGGCGTTCGCCGAGGCGCGCCGGGCCCTGCCGCGGCGCGCTCGGACGGTGCTCACCGGGAACCCGGTCCGTGCCGACATCCTCGCCGTCGCGACGGATCGCGAGCGGCTGGCGAAGGAGGCGCGCGTCGAGCTCGAGCTGGAGGAGGGCAAGCGGACGATCGTCGTGTTCGGCGGGAGCCAGGGCGCGCTCCACCTGAACCGCGCCTTCGCCGACGCGTTGCGCGTCTTCGACCGCTCGGATCTGCAGGTGGTACTGATGACCGGTCCGGCCCACGTCGAGGCCGTTCGCGCGTCGCTCCCGGTCGGCGGGACCGTCCCGGTGCGGGTGCAGGGCTTCCTCGAACGGATGGAGCTCGCGTACGCGGTCGCCGACGCCGTCGTCGCTCGCGCCGGCGCGACGACCATCGCGGAGATCGGCGTCAGCGGGCTCCCGTCGCTGCTCGTCCCGTACCCGTACGCGACGGGCCGACATCAGGAGGCGAACGCCCGGGCGCTCCAGCGCGCGGGCGCCGCGACGATGCTGCTCGACGACGAGCTCGACGGTCGCGCCCTCGCGGACCGGATCGAGTGGCTGCTCTCCGACGACCGGCGCCTGCGGTCGATGGGCGAGCGCGCCCGGGCGTGGTCGAGGCCGGACGCGGCGAACGCGCTCGCGCGGACGGTGCTCGAGGCGGGGGATGGCGGATGAGCGGCTACCGTCCACCGGACGGCTCGATCCCGACGCTCGAGGTGCCGGACCTCGCCGACGTCCGCAGCGTCCACATGATCGGCATCGGCGGCGCGGGCATGCGCAACCTCGCTCGGCTGTTCCTCGCGAGGGGTGTGGGAGTGACGGGTTCGGACCTGAAGGACTCCGAGGGCGTGCAGGAGCTCCGGGCGCTCGGGGCGGCGATCGCCACCGGTCACGTGGGCGCGAACCTGGGCGACGCGGACGCGGTCGTCGTCTCGAGCGCGATCCGCGACGACAACCCCGAGCTCGTCGAGGCGCGACGTCGCGGGATCCCGACGTGGGCCAGGGCGCAGGCCCTTGCCGCCGCCGCGACCGACCGGCGTGAGATCGCCGTCGCGGGGACGCACGGCAAGACGACCACGACCGCGATGATCGCCCTCGTCTTGCAACGCGCGGGGCTGGACCCGACCTACGTGATCGGCGGGGAGATGAACGAGTCCGGCAGCGGGGCGAACGCGGGGTCGGGTGAGCTGTTCGTCAGCGAGGCGGACGAGAGCGACGGTTCCTTCCTCCTCGGTCGTCCGGCAGTCGGCGTGGTCACCAACATCGAGCTGGATCACGTCGACTTCTACGTCGGTGGGCTCGAGGAGATCGAGAGCGCGTTCACCGCGTTCGCGGCACGCTGCGGCCATGTCGTGGTGTGTGCCGACGACCCGTCCGCGATGCGCGCGGTCGAGTCGGCGGGCCGACCGGTCACGACGTACGGCATGCGGCCGGACGCGGGGATCCGCGTGGACGTCGACTCGGTCGGACCGGGGGGTGCCTCCGCGAAGCTGGATGCCGGCGGACGGTCCCACGATCTTCGGTTGGCCGTGGACGGCGCGCACAACCTGCTGAATGCGGCCGCCGCGGTGGCGGCCGCGGAGGCGGTCGGCGTCTCCGCAGCCGCGGCGGTCGAGGCGCTCGCCGGGTTCGCCGGGGTCCATCGCCGCTTCGAGCGCCGGGGATCGGTGCGCGGCGCCGACTTCTACGACGACTACGGACACGTCCCCACTGAGCTCGAGGTAACGTTGGACGTCGCTCGCCGGACCGACCACCGTCGGGTCCTCGCGGTGTTCCAACCTCACCGGTACTCCAGAACACAGGCACTGTGGAAGGAGCTCGGAGCGAGCCTGGTCGGCGCCGACGTCATCGTGGTGACCGACATCTACGGCGCCGCGCAGGAGCCGATCCCGGGCGTGACCGGCAAGCTGGTGGTCGAGGGCATCGCCCGCACCGGGCGCGACCGTCGGGTCGTCTACCTGCCGCACCGCAACGACGTCGTGGAGTTCCTCACGCGCGAGGTCCGTCGGGGCGACCTGGTCCTCACGATGGGGTGCGGCGACGTCTGGATGTTGGGCGACGCCGCGCTCGAACGGATCGAGGAGGCGTCGTGACGATCACGGACGGCGCGCTCGGCCGGGCGGAGGCGATCCTGCGGGCCGCGTGCGGTGAGCGGGTCCGCACGCGGTTCGAGCTCGCGGCGCTCACCACGTTCCGGATCGGCGGGCCCGCCGCCCTCTTCCTGGAACCCGAGTCCGAGTCCGATCTGGTCGCGGTCTCCGAGGCCGTTCGCCAGACGGGCATCCGGGTGGCGCTGCTCGGCAAGGGCTCGAACGTCCTGATCGCCGACGAGGGCTTCCCCGGCCTCGTGCTGCGTCTCGGGAGGAGCTACCGCTGGTCGGCTCGCGACGGCGAACGGCTCACCGCCGGCGGCGCCATGCCGCTGCCGGCGCTGGCGGGGGTGGCCCTCGCGCACGGCCTGTCGGGGCTGGAGTTCGGGGTGGCGATCCCCGCCTCGCTGGGCGGCGCCGTGCGGATGAACGCCGGCGCCCACGGCGGGACCCTCGCTGACGTGGTCGAGTCCGTCGATGTGTTCGGCCTCGGTGACGGTGCGGGGCACCGCGTGAGCGCGGACGAGGCCGGCTTCTCCTATCGCCGGTCCGATCTCGCCCCCCGCGCCGTCATCGTGGGCGCCACGGTCCGGCTGCGACCCGGCGATCCCGCTGAGATCCGGGCTCGGATGGACGAGGCTCGCGACTGGCGCCGTCGAACGCAACCGCTCGCCGAACCGAACTGCGGAAGCGTCTTCAAGAATCCACCCGGTGACCATGCCGCGCGTCTGATCGAGGAGGCGGGAGCCAAGGGTCGTCGACTCGGACTCGCCTCGATCTCGACGAAGCACGCGAACTTCATCATCGCGTCCGACGGCGCGACCGCCGCCGACGTCCTGTCCCTGATCCGCGAGGTCCAGGACCTCGTCGAGCACCGATCGGGCGTCCGTCTCGAACCGGAGGTGCATCTGCTTGGGGGTCTCGACCTCGCGTCTCGCTGAGTGGTTCAGGTCGCGCCGCGGCGATCGCCGAAGGGCGCTGATCGCGGTGGGATCGGTCGCGCTCGTGATCGGTGGGGTGGTCGCGTCCCGGACGTCCGTGTTCGACGTTCGCGGGATCGAGGTGTCGGGTGCCGATCATCTCCATCGGCCCCGGATCGTTCGGATCGCCGGCGTTTCGAACGCGACCAACGCGCTCTGGCTCGACGAGGGCGAGGCCGAGCGCCGTCTGGAGGCCGAGCCGTGGATCGCGGACGCGGACGTCCGCGTGACCCTCCCGCTGACGGTGGAGATCGTCGTCCACGAACGCGCGCCGGTTGCCGTCGCGCGCGGAACGGTGACCTCGTTGATGGCCGCGGACGGGACCGTCCTCGGATCGGGGAGGGTCCCCCGTGGCCTCCCGGTGATCGAACTCGGCGGTGCGGGGAGCGTCGAGGGGATCCGACCGAGCCCGGTCGGCGCCGCACGGGCGATCGGCGCGATGGGGCCTGCCCTGCGGGCGCAGGTCGCCCGGGTCCGCGTTCTGCTGGACGGGACCCTCGAGATCCGTCTGCGGGGTGGCCCGACCGTCCGCTTCGGTACGCCGGAGGACGCCGAGCGCAAGGCCGAGACGATCCGGCGGGTGCTCGCATGGGCCGGGAGCGAGGGGACGCCCCTGCGAACGATATCGGTCGTCTCCGCGCTCGCGCCGGCGGCGACGTTCGTCGCCCCGACCTGATCCGGCGGTTGTTACACGCACGACTAACGGGGCCTGTGGGGATATTGACGGACCTGGGCTTTGATAGTAGCGTGCCGTAGTCAACGTCAAGTAGATATAACAATCAACGTTCAGTTGAGGTTCAGTCCTTCGGGAGACACCACGGCGTTTCCCCAGGTAGACCGGGGGCTTCACCCGGGGAGCGGAGATCTCGGTGATGGATTCTCCTCAGAACTACCTCGCCGTCATCAAAGTGGTCGGGATCGGCGGGGGTGGTGTGAACGCGGTCAACCGCATGATCGAAGGCGGCCTGCGAGGGGTCGAGTTCATCGCGGTGAACACGGACGCGCAGACGCTGCTGATGTCGGATGCGGAGGTCAAGCTCGATATCGGCCGCGAAACGACGCGCGGCCTCGGTGCGGGTTCGGACCCCGAAGTGGGTCGCCGGGCCGTCGAGGAGCACCGCGACGAGATCGAGGAGATCCTCAAGGGCGCCGACATGGTGTTCGTCACGGCGGGCGAGGGCGGGGGCACCGGGACCGGTGGCGCACCCATCGTCGCCGAGATCGCCCGCGCGCTCGACGCGCTCACGATCGGCGTCGTGACGCGGCCGTTCGGGTTCGAGGGTCGTCTCCGCGCGACGCAGGCGGACCTCGGGATCAGCGAGCTCAAGAAGGCCGTGGACACGTTGATCGTCGTGCCGAACGATCGCCTGCTCCAGGTCTCCGACCCCAGCACCCCGATGATCGACGCGTTCCGCACCGCGGACCAGGTCCTGTTCCAGGGTGTGGACGGCATCACGTCGCTCATCACGACGCCGGGCTTGATCAACCTCGACTTCGCCGACGTCAGGTCGGTCATGACGGGCGCGGGGTCCGCGTTGATGGGGATCGGGCAGGGCTCGGGTGAGGACCGCGCCGAGGAAGCCGCTCGATCGGCGATCTCGTCGCCGCTGCTGGAATCCTCGATCGAGGGGGCTCGGGGGTTGCTGCTCTCGGTCGCCGGGCCCACCGGCCTCACCCTGCACGAGGTGAACAAGGCCGCGGACGCGATCACCCGGGTGGCACACCCCGACGCGAACATCATCTTCGGCGCCGTGATCGACGACGCCCTGGGCGAGGAGATCCGCGTGACGGTGATCGCCGCGGGGTTCGACAAGGCGCTCACCGCGCCGACGACGTCCAGGTTCGCGGAGAGCCGACTGTCGCGCCTGCTCGAGGAGCCCGAGACCCTGGTGGTGATCGAGCCGTCCCCGGCGGCATCCTCGCCGATGGAGGATGAGGACGACGTCCTGCCGATGCCGTCGATCCTGGTCGAGGAGGAGGACGAGATCTTCAAGCCCGCGCAGGAACGGGTCGCATTCGACGCCGAGGAGGATCTCGACATCCCGGACTTCTTGAAGAGCTAGAGGGTGGAACGTTTGCCCGCACCGTGGGGCGGGATCGTGTTCGAGCAGTCAGAGGCGCCCTTCCCCCGCCTCTGGGGCCCGGGATCCCGCCCCCTTCCTTGACCGGGCGACCGATCCTCCGATCGCCATGGGGATGGTGGTGATGTTCTTGGTGTGCCTTCTGTTCTTGACTGTCCGCTTCTGTTACTTTGCGTGACGTGCCGGCCGACCCCACGCCCGACGCCCTCGTCGCGAACCTGACGACGATCCGCGAGCAGATCGCGGGCGCTTGCGAACGCGCCGGGCGAGACCCGGGCGAGGTGCGCATCGTGGCGGCGGCCAAGACCTTTGAGCCCGAGGCGATCGAACGCGCCCGCGACGCGGGCGTCCGCGAGGTGGGGGAGAACTACGTCAAGGAGCTTCGCCGCAAGCGGGATCGGGTGGACGGGATCGTCTGGCATTTCATCGGGACCCTGCAGAGCCACTCGGCGCACCACGTGGCCGAGCTCGCCGACGTCGTCGAGACCGTCACCCGCGGACGCGCGACGGACCGACTCGCGCGGCGCGCGCTCGACATCGGCCGCTCGATCCCGGTGCTGATCGAGGTGGACTTCACGGGCGAACGAACGGGCGTCGCCCCCGACGAGGTTGGGGTCGCGGCCGACGAGGTCGCCGAGACCGAAGGCGTAGATCTCGTCGGCCTGATGACCCTGCCGCCGATGCCGTCCGTCGCCGAGGACTCGCGTCCGTTCTTCCGCCGCCTGCGGGAGCTTCGGAACGGGGTGGCGGCCCACCATCCCGAGGCGGCGGAGCTCTCCATGGGAATGTCCCTCGATTACCCGGTTGCGGTGGAGGAAGGCGCTACGATGGTCCGGATCGGCACGGCCTTGTTCGGGGCACGGCGCCCGGAAGATACAGGGAGGACGTGATGCCAGGCGTGTGGAAGAAGACGCTCACCTATCTCGGCCTCGTCGAGGACGACGAGTTCGAGGAGCTGGACGAGGTCGGCGCCGCCCCCGAGACCGCCGAGGTCCGTCGCTTCCAGCGACCGCAGGCCCTGCGCGAGGTGGAGCTCGAGCCCGAGCACGAGGGGATCGTGCGCACCATCCCGTCGAGTCGCCCCGCGACCGCGGGCTCGATCCACAAGTCGGAGCCGCGCCGCTTCAACGAGGCGCGGGACATCGCCGATCGGTTCAAGGACGGGATCCCGGTCATCATGAACCTGCAGAGCACCGACGACACGATCGCTCGGAGGCTGGTCGACTTCGCGTCCGGGCTCGTGTACGGGCTCGACGGAAAGATCGAGATGGTGGCCAATCGGGTCTACCTGTTGACGCCCGCGAACGTGGATGTCTCCGCCGAGGACCGCGAGCGCATCGCCGGCGGCGACCTCTACAACCAGTTCTGACGCCGCTCGACCGCTTCACTCCATCGCGATGACCGCCGCCGAGAACGCGCTGCTCAGCCTCCTGTGCATCGTCCTGACGATCTACACGATCCTGCTGTTCGTCCGCGTGATCATCTCGTGGGCGTTCATGTTCGGGTTCCGGCCGCCGTATTCCGGCCCGCTTCGGACGATCCTGGATCTGCTGAACGACGTCACGGAGCCGGTCCTGCGCCCGCTCCGGGCGCTGATCCCGCCGATCCGGGCGGGGGGCGTCGGGCTCGACATATCCATCCTGATCGCGTTCGTTATCCTTGCGGTCCTGCGGGCCGCGCTGAACTGCTGACGGAGGGGGACGACTGCATGCGGAGGAAGAAGGGAACGGACGACGCCCCGGCGACCGGCGCCCGGATCACGCCGGAGGAGGTGCAGCAGGTGGAGTTCCGCCTTGCCTTCCGGGGGTACAACGAGCGCGACGTCGATGCGTTCCTGGACCGGATCACCGAGGGCCTGTCCTCCTACCTCGAGGAGCTCGAGCGGATGCGGCTCCTGGGCCAGCACCCTCAGGCCGTCACCGGCTCGACCGGGGACGCCGGCGAGATGGTGGCTCGTGCACGCGCCGAGGCCGACGAGATCGTCCGACGTGCGCACGAGCAGGCCGCGGGGATCCGCGCCGCCGCCGGCACCGGCTCGGGCGACACCCGGGGCGTCGTAGCCCCGTTCCTCAATCGGGAACGGGAATTCCTTCAGAGCCTTGGCGGTCTGGTGCAGACGCACGCGGAGGAGATCAAGCAGATGGTGCTCGCGATCCGCGAGCGGGCCGAGGCGTCCCCGGTGCCCGACGAACGAGCGACCGCCTCGAGCCGTCCCCAGAAATCCGCGGGGGAGGCGCCGGAGGTCATCGAGCCGGCCTCGGCAGCCGAGATCCGCGAGCGACTCGGGGCGAGCGAGCCGCCGATCGAGATCGGGCCGGCGGACGAAGACGAGCTGTCGTCGGAGGCGACGCCGCCGATCGTCGTCGAGTCCGGGACCGAGCCCGTCTTCTCCAGGGAGGGGGCGCCCGCGACCGAGCGACGCGAACGCTCCCTGCGCGAGCTCTTCTGGGGCGAGGACTGAGCCGAACGCTCCGGCCGCTCGGGGCCTGAGCCGGGCATCTCGGCTGTGGCTCACGCTCGCCGGAGGCTGACCACCACCCGAGCGTCCTCGATCTCGAAGGACCGCTCGAACGTCGAGTCGGGCGCAGTCCCGTCGACGATGTCCACGGCGAGGGTCTCACCGGCGACCCACGCGCGATGCTCGTCGAGCGCCTGGGCGGCCCGACCGTCGGCCTTGAGGCCGAGCACGATCCGATCGCCCACGTCCAGGCCGGCGGCCTTGCGCGCGTCTTGCACCGCGCGCACCAGTTCCCGGGCGAGGCCCTCGGCTCGAAGCTCGGGCGTCAGCTCGAGCTCGAGCGCGACGGTGATGCCGCCATCGCTCGCCACCCCCCACCCTTCGACGGTCTCCTGGACGAGGTCGACGTCCGAAGGGGCGAGCTCGACATGCTCGGCCCCGAGGTCGAGCCGGATCGACTCGCCGTGCGCGAGCGCGGCGGCGAGCGACCCGTCCTCTTGCTCGAGCGCCGCCGCCACCGCCTTGACTCGGGATCCAAGCCGGGGGCCGAGGACCTTGAAGTTCGGCTTGGCGCGCCACCGGCCGAGCTGCTCGGCGGACTCAGCGAACAGCACCTGCTTCACGTTGAGCTCCTCGCCGACCAGATCGAGCAACGGTTCGAGGGCCGTGTGGTCGCCCGCGTAGTGCACGGCGGCCTCGAGCAACGGCTGCCGCACGCGCACCTTCGTCTCGGTCCGGACGCGACGCCCGAGCTCCACGATCTGGCGGACGGCGGCCATCGCGTCGTCCAGCGTCGGATCACGCAGTCGCTCGATCGCGGTCGGGTACTCGGAGAGGTGCACGGAGTCCGGGGCGCCCCCACGTCCCGCGGCGAGGTTGCGCCACAGGGTCTCTGCGACGAACGGTGTGAAGGGCGCGAGCAGCTGCGAAAGGCTGACGAGGCATGCGTGCAGCGTGAGGAACGCGGCGCGGACGTCGTCCCCTCCTTCGCCGGAGGGGTCCCAGAACCGCCGGCGGGCGCGCCGGACGTACCAGTTCGACAGGTCGTCCACGAAGTCGGCGATCCGCCGGCCCGCGCTGGTCGCGTCGTACGCCTCCAGGCCGTCGCGGGCGGCGGCCTCGGTCCGCGAGAGTTGCGAGAGCACCCATCGATCCAGGAGCGGCCGCTGTGCGATGGGCACGTCCTCGCCCTCGGCCGGGTCGAACCCGCTCGCGTTCGCGTACGTGACGAAGAACGCGTACACGTTCCACAGCGGAAGCAGGAACTGCCGGACGACGTCGTCGAACATCTCCATGCTGACCCGGCGCGACGACCAGGGCGAGCCGCCCGTGAGCAGGAACCAGCGGAGCGCGTCCGCACCCTGCCGGTCCATCACCTCGAACGCGTCCACGGTGTTGCCGAGCGACTTCGACATCTTGCGTCCGTCCCGGTCGACGATGAGCCCGAGGCACACCACGGTCCGATAGGTCGTAGCGTCGAACAGGAGCACGCCCTCGGCCATCAGCGTGTAGAACCAGCCGCGGGTCTGGTCGATCGCCTCGGCGATGAAGTCGGCCGGGAAGCGCTCCCGGAAGGTCTCGAACCCCCGCTGGAGCTCGGGGTGATAGCCCCATTGCGCGTAGGGCATCGCGCCTGAGTCGTACCAGGTGTCGATCACCTCCGGGACCCTGGTCGAGGTGCCGCCGCAGGTGGGACACGGGACCGTCACCTCGTCGATCGCGGGACGATGCGGGTCGATCCCGGTCACGTCGCGGCGTGCAAGGTCGGAGAGTTCCGCGAGCGACCCGATCGCGGTGTCGTGTCCTTGGTCGCATCGCCAGATCGGCAGCGGGGTGCCCCAGTAGCGTTCGCGCGACAGCGCCCAGTCCACGTTGTTCTCGAGCCAGTCGCCGTAGCGCCCGTGCTTGATGTGCTCCGGATACCAGTCGACCTCCTCGTTGACTGCGAGCAGCCGGTCCTTGACGGCGGTCGTTCGCACGTACCAGGAGCTCCGCGCGACGTAGATCAGCGGCGTCTCGCACCGCCAACACAGGGGATAGCTGTGGACGATCGTCTGCGCCCGCAGCAGCAGCCCGCGCGACCGCAGGTCCGCGACGATGGCCTCGTCCGCGTCCTTGAAGAACGTGCCGTGGACGAATGCCGGCGCCTCGTCCGTGAACCTGCCCTCGCCGTCGAGGGGCTTGAACGTCGTCCATCCTTCCCGCCTGCCGATCTCGAGGTCCTCGGCGCCGAAGGCGGGCGCCAGGTGGACGACGCCGGTTCCGTCCTCGAGGGAGACGAAGTCGGCGGCCACGACGCGGTGGGCGCCCTCGACGTTCGGGTACAGCGGCTCGTACCGGATCCCTACCAACCCGCTTCCCGGCATCGGGTCGGCCACCACGGGCGCGTCCGGCAGGACCGCGTCGCGTAGCGCCTCGGCCATGACCAGCCGCTCTCCCTCCCACTCGACCACTACGTACCCGGCGTCGGCCTTGACCGCGAGCCCGGTGTTGGAGATCAGCGTCCAGGGCGTGGTCGTCCACCCGAGCATCGAGGCTCCGACGAGCGAGGGATGGGGCGCTTCGACGATGCGGAACAGGATGTAGACGCTCGGGTCCTCGACGTCGGCGTAGCCCATCGCCACCTCGGCGTCGGACAGCGGCGTGCCGCATCGCGGGCAGTAGGTGGTGATGCGATCGTCCTGGAACAACAACCCCTTCTCGTGAAGGTGCTTGAGCGACCACCACACGCTCTCGATGTACTCGGTGTCCATGGTCCAGTACGCATCGTCCGTGTCGATCCAGAAGCCCAGCCGCTCCGTCTGGCGTTCGAACTCGCCCACGTACCGCTGGACCGACTCTCGACACAGCCGGTTGAACTCGGCGATCCCGAACGCCTCGATGTCCCGCTTGGTCTTCGTCCCGATCTCCTTCTCGACCTCGAGCTCGACCGGGAGGCCGTGGCAGTCCCAACCGGCCTTGCGCGGAACGAAGTGACCCGTCATCGCCTTGAAGCGGGGGTAGACATCCTTGAACGTCCGGGACTCGGTGTGGTGGATCGCCGGCTGCCCGTTCGCGGTCGGCGGACCCTCGTAGAAGACCCAGAGCGGACCCTCCCTGCGCAGCTCGAGTTGGCGGTGGAACACGTCGGCCTCTCGCCAGAACCCGAGCACCGCGCGCTCGAGCTCGGGGAAGTCCGCCTTCTGATCGACCGGCTCGAACATCGTCACCTCCGAAACACCAAACGCCTCGCCCCCTTGCAGGGACGAGGCGTGTGCCCCGCGGTACCACCCCGCGTTGCCAGGCCCGCCGGCCCGGCCGCTCATCGGCTGCATCCACAGCCCGCCGCTGTCACGGGCGGACCCGGCCGCGTCTACTGCGGGCGCGTGGCGCGCGCCCGGTTCGGGCGGCGGCTCGGAGATGATGTTCGGAGGGGCCTCGCCGCCGGGCTCACACCATCCCCGGCTCGCTCGGGCTCGGGATCCCTCCTACTTCTTCCCGTCATCGCCTTCGGGGACGATGGTACACGGCGGGATGGGTCTGGTCACCGTCTGCGCGTGCTTCCGAGGGCGGGGCGGCCTCGGAAGACCGGGGAAGGAGATGCGCCTTCGGACAACGGAAGGCCACTCATTGCCGCACTGAGCCGCCGATGCTAGGTTCCTCCGACCATGGCCGGGAAGATCACCCACAGCAAGAAGGAACTGGACGAGCTGCGCCAGCGCCTGGAGGCCGAACGCGCTGAGCTGCAGGTGCAACTGACGACCATCGAGGAGACCTCGTTCGCCACCTCGCAATCCGACATCTCGGGCGAGGTGTCGTTCGACGAGGAGAACGCCGACGCCGGCACCTTCACGTTCGAGCGGGAACGGGACCTTTCCATCGAGAACAACGTCCGGGACCTCATGGGCAAGATCGATCGCGCGCTCGCCCGGATGGAGGACGGCACCTACGGGATCTGCTCGCGCTGCGGCAAGCCCATCGAGAAGGCACGCCTGAATGCCCTGCCGTACGCCGACCTCTGCATCAAGGACGCGCAAGCCCAATCCCGGCGGTAGACGTGTGAGCGCCGCTCGGCGTTCGGCGATCATGCTGTACTCGGTCGCCGCGGCGGCGCTGCTCCTGGACCAGTTGAGCAAGGCCTGGGTCGAGGACTCGCTGTCCGGCAGGCCGCCGATCCGAGTGATCCCCGGCGTCCTCTCGCTCACCTACACCACGAACTCCGGGGGTGCGTTCGGGTTCGGGGAGAGCGCGCCGTGGTTGTTCGCGGGCGCGACGATCGTGGTCTCGGCGGTGATCGTCGTGGTCTCGACCCGCCCGGTGCGCCCGTGGATCGCCGTGTCGCTCGGCCTGATCCTCGGTGGCGCCCTGGGGAACCTCGCGGACCGGGTCGCGAACGGTCCCGGTTTCAGCGGGCGGGTGACCGACTTCATCGACCTGCAGGTCTGGCCCATCTTCAACCTCGCCGACACCGCCATCGTGCTTGGGGCGGCGATCCTGGCCGTGGCGAGCTTCGACGGCACCGACGACCACGTGGAGCCCTCGGGGGCGTCCGGGCCGGCGGCCACCGGATCCGGCGGCTCCGAGCCTTGAGCGAATCCTTCGAGGCCGAGGCCGGGCGCCTGGACTCGGTCGTGTCGACTCGACTCGGCGTTCCCCGGGCGGAGGCGCAGCGCGCGATCGCCGCCGGTGCCGTGCTCGTCGACGGGTCCCCGCGGGAGAAGTCGCACCGGCTCTCGGGCGGCGAGCGGATCGAGGTCGATCTCGCGCCCTCGACGGAGCTCCCCGCCGAGGGGCCGCCCATCGAACTCGCCTCGCGGGACGAGCACCTGGTCGTCGTACGCAAGCCCGCCGGGCTCCCGACCCACCCGACCGAGAACCGGCGAGGCGGGACCGTGGTCAATCGGCTCCTGGGCATGGGGATCCCGCTGGCGCCGCGCGGCGGCCCCCTGCGTCCTGGCATCGTCCATCGGCTCGATGCAGGGACGAGCGGCCTGCTGGTCGTAGCGAGCGACGACGAGACGTTCGATCGTCTGGCCGCGACGTTCAAGCGTCACGAGGCCGTCCGCGCCTACCTCGCGCTCGTGCGCGGCTCGATCCCCAACGAACGGTTCGAGGTGGATGCGCCTCTCGGCCGTTCCGGGGCGAGGATCCGCGTGGACGCCACCGCCGGCCGCGAGGCCTCCACGGCCTTCGAGGTGCGCGAGCGGTTCGACCGGGCGACGCTGGTCGAGGCCGAGCCCCGGACGGGGCGGACGCATCAGATCCGTGTCCACCTCTCGTCGATCGGTCACCCCATCCTGGGCGACCGGCGCTACGGCGGGGGAGGGGACGACGCGCGCGAGCTCGGGCTCGAGCGCCCGTTCCTGCACGCGTGGCGGATCGCGTTCGACCACCCGATCACGGGCGAGCGCATCGACCTGGCGGACCCGCTGCCACCCGACCTCCGGCGCGCGCTCGAGCGGGCGAGGAGCCGCCCGGCCTGATCAGCGTCGGGCGCGCTCGGCCTCGCGCAGGTAGAGCGCGTGCTGCGTCCGGACCTCCTCGCGCGAGGCGAGGAGGGCGTCCTCGACGCCGGGGGAAAGCGACCGCGACTCGATCAGCGCGTTCAGCTTCGTCGGGTCGACGGACAGCACCTGTTCCCATAGCCCGAGCGGCTCGAGGATCTCACGCACCTTCTCCTCGACCGGGGCCGTCACGTGCTGCGCGCGCCGGTCGATCGCCGCGCCGTCGGAGCCGAACAGGCGCCGGTATCCGTGCTCGTCGGCGAACGCGTTGATCAGCGGGACCAGCTCGTCGAACCGACGGTACGCCGCGCGGGTCTCACGCTTCAGCCGGATCCACTCGTCCACCATCTCGGTCACGCGCGGGGTCGGGTCTCCCTGCTCCTTCTCGTATCGGTGGCGGAACAACGGGCACAGGGCCTGGTACTCGCACCAGTCGCAGAGCGGGTTCTGCCGCGCCTCGAACTTGCCGGCCTCGATCCGCTCGGCGACCACCGCGATCCTCCGGCGCAGCTCGTCGACGTCGGACGGCGTTCGGACCGTCGTCATCCGTTGGCCGGGGAGCAGGTAGTACAGCGTCAGGCGTTCGGGCTCGATGCCCCAGATCTGCCGCGCGGCCATGTGGTAGATCGAGAGCTGCAGATCCTGGTCGATCCTCGACTGCGGCGGCAGTCGCCGGTTGGTCTTGTAGTCGACGATCTCGTACCCCCCTCCGGGGATCCGGTCCATCCGGTCGATCACGCCGGACAGCGCGACGCCTTCGACCTCGATCGTGAAACGGAACTCGAGTGCGGCCGGGATCCGGTACGCGCCGGCGTTCTCGCGGTGGTAGAGCGAGAGGACCTGCCGGCCATGGTCGCGGTAGGTCTGCTCCTCCGACGCGTCGCCGAACCCCTCGGAGACCCAGGACGCCTCGAGCATGTCGTGGAGCTCGCCGATCGAGGGCGGGACCGGCACCGGCCGGTTGTGGAACAGGAACAGGGCCCGGTGGAGGGAGTCGCCGAAGGAGAGCGCCGCCGAGCGCGCCTGCGGCACGCGGTCCTCGTACTGGAACTTGAACTTGGCGGGACAGGTTTCGTAGGTGTTGATGCTCGAGTACGAGAGCCGCATCTGGCCTCCCGGCCTGGTAGGTCAGCGCCCGAGTGTACGGCCACGGAACCGCCAATTACAAGCGTGTAGTTCCGCACATGAAATCCCCATCCACGCGGGCCGGGGAAACGATGTGGATTGCCGTGGGATAAGTTACATGGTTGTAAGCCGCCGCCCGATCCGTTCTATACTCGGCGGGCTTTGGCCGGTCGGGACTCCTTCGTTCATCTCCACGTGCACTCCGAGTTCTCCCTGCTGGACGGGGCCGCCAGGATCAAGGCGCTGTTCGAGCGGGCCGCCGAGTTCCAGATGCCGGCGCTGGCGCTCACCGATCACGGCGCGATGTTCGGGGCGCTGCAGTTCTACGAGGCGGGGGTGGCGGCGGGGGTCAAGCCGATCCTCGGCGTGGAGACCTACGTGGCGCCGAGCTCCCGGTTCGAGCGGGCTCCGGGCGAGAGCGAGGAGAAGTACCGCCACCTCACGATCCTGGCCCGCAACGCGACCGGGTACCGCAACCTCCTCAAGCTGGTCACGGACGCGCATCTCGAGGGCTTCTACCACCGTCCCCGCGTGGACAAGGAGCTCCTGGCCGAGCACGGCGAGGGGCTGATCGGGCTCTCGGGATGCCTCGCGTCCGAGGTCTCGCAGCTCCTCCTCGGGGGTCAGTCCGCCAAGGCGGACGAGGTGGCCTCGACGTACGGCGACATCTTCGGGGCCGGGAACTTCTTCATCGAGCTCCAGGATCACGGCCTCTCCGAGCAGCGCGAGATCCTGCCCGAGCTGGTAGAGCTCGCGAGCCGTACCGGACTGCCGCTCGTGGCCACGAACGACCTGCACTACACGCAGCGCGAGGACGCGAAGCCCCACGACGTCCTGCTCTGCATCCAGCAGCAGAAGCTGCAGTCGGACACGAACCGGCTGCGGTTCGACTCGGCCGAGTTCTACCTGAAGACCGCGGAGGAGATGCGCGAGGTCTTCCGCGAGCTGCCCGGGGCGTGCGACGCGACGTTGCAGATCGCCGAGATGTGCGAGCTCGAGCTCGTCTACGGGAGCTCGGCGGCGCCGAAGGATCGCTTCCACGTCCCGCGGTTCGAGCCGCCGGAGGGCAAGGACCGCGATGCCTACCTGCACGAGCTCGTGATGGAGGGTGCGCGGGAACGGTACGGGACCCTGACGCCCCCCATCCTCGAACGCATCGAGCAGGAACTCGGCGTGATCACATCCATGGGCTTCTCCGGCTACTTCCTGATCGTGTGGGACCTGATCCGGTTCGCGCGGGAGAACGGCATCCGCGTCGGACCCGGACGCGGCTCGGCGGCCGGCTCGGTGGTCTCGTACTCGCTGCGGATCACCGATCTCGATCCACTCCGGTACGACCTGATCTTCGAGCGATTCCTGAACCCCGGGCGGATCCAGATGCCCGACATCGACATGGACTTCGACGAGCGCCGGCGCGACGAGGTGATCCGGTACGTGGCCTCGAAGTACGG
>Ga0070704_100000264_pt1 | contig 22884 bp, 11 predicted proteins | sample KBSK5252metaG_FD_65467 | JGI IMG/M metagenome (GOLD analysis project Ga0070704, IMG submission 65467) | Corn, switchgrass and miscanthus rhizosphere microbial communities from Kellogg Biological Station, Michigan, USA - KBS K5-25-2 metaG | ecosystem: Host-associated > Plants > Roots >...
TGGATGTGGAACAGCAGTCCGCCGTCGCCCTCGAATAGCACGAGTTCGCCCTCGCGACCCTGCTTGCGGGCGGCGGCCACGCCGAGGGCGTAGGAGAGGCCGTTTCCGACCGCGCCGAATTCGCGGACCGTTGTGAAGCGCTCCGCCGGCCGCCCGCGCATCTGCGCGTTGAAATAGGCTTGATGGCCGGAACCGGTGACGATGTCCCAGTCCTTCGGGATCACGGCGTCGAGGGCAGCGATCGCCTTGCGCGGATCAAGCAGTCCCGGCTCGATCTCGAACGGCATCGAATCCGGGGGCTCAGTCGCGATGCGATGCGCAAGTGCTTTCGTGCGAATCTCGGCGGCCGTTGGCTTGCCCGGACCCAACGCCTGATCGAGGCCGACGAGGATCGCCTCGACGCCAACGAAGCCATCGGACTTGACGTAGATATCGGCCGCCTTCTGGCCGTCGCGCAGGCCGCGCGGCGCGTCGTCCACCTGTATCGTGCAGGCCTTCGCGAAGTAGTGCCCTCCACCGACGTAGTAGGACAAGCTCGTGCCAACGGCGAGAACGACGTCGGCGGACTGGAACAGTTCCATGCCCAGCGTCGTGATGTAGCTGCCGGCGCAGCCGATAGCGAATTCGTGGTCGTCAAACAGGCCGCGCGCAGGAAGCGTGTGGGCGAGCACGGCACCGCAGCGGTCGGCCAGCCTCAGCACGGCCTCCCTCGCGCCAGCACGCAGGACGCCGCGACCACCGAGGATAATCGGCCGCTTGGCCGCCTTCAGTCGTTCGACGGCCTCGGCCACGATTGCCGGGTCGGGATGTATGCGCCCGACCTTGGGATAATACATCGCAGACGTCTCGTAGGGCTGGCTAGACGTGTGCTCCACTTTCTGCAGGTCGTAGGGAATGCCCAGCACGACGGGCCGGCGCCCGTATTTCGCAACGTGGAACGCCTCGCGTACGTGCTCCATCATCCGCGGCACACTATGCGCGGCGATGTAATGTGCACCGGTGGCCGTCACCAACGGCGCCTGGTCGATGTATTGGTTGTAGAACTTCGCATTGATCGGCGCCTCTCCGGCAAATACCACCATTGGCAGGTGGGCGCGCACCGCCGCGGGCAGCGCCGTCATCAACTGAGTGAGGCCCGGGCCGCAGGTGACCGAAGCCGCAGCGATCTTCCCCGTCGCTATATTGTAGGCCGTCGCGGCCGCTACGGCGCAATGCTCATGCCGGACGTGGACCGTTTGCACGCCAGGCAGGCGGGCGAAGGCTGTAGACCAATGCATGTTGCCGTCGCCCATCAGGACGAATTGCGTGTCGACCCCCTCTGTGAGGAAGGCCTCTGCGAGGGCTTCATAGAGCTTGGACATGTGCGCTGGCCCACCAAGATGAAAGAGGTTCGCAAGCAATATGCATGCTTGCGGTGATGCTGGAAAGCGAAGCTAGGGGGACGCGGTGGTCAGCAGGCTCAACTCTCAGACACGAGCTGGGCACGAGAGCATGGTCCAGCCAATTGCCCGGAAGCGAGTGAACTAAATTTCGTGATCAGCTGTCGCTACGCCTCGGCTTGACGATGCGCCGTAGTGCCCATGTCGGCGTTGTTCTGCCCCGTCGCCGCCGCTTGTCGTGTGCGTGAGGATCGTCCAGGTTGGGCATCGGAACATCAGACCCAGGGAGCGCCCATGCCCGCCTCATATGCCGATCACCGCGCGCAATTGAAGGCGATTCTGCGCGCCTGGGGCATGCCCGAGGACAACGCCGAGATCACCGCCGAGGTGCTGGCGTGGTCGGACCTGCACGGCATCGACAGCCACGGCATCTCGATGATCCCACCCTACGATGCGCTGCGCCGCAGCGGCCGCGTGCGTATGAACGCCCGGCCGCGGATCGTCGCGCAGACGCCCGTGTCGGCGGTGGTGGATGGCGGCGGCGGGCTCGGTCACGTGGCGGCGCACTTCGCCATGTCGACGGCGATCGCAAAGGCCAAGGCCGCCGGAATTGCAGCTGCGGTCGTACGTGCCTCGGCGCATTTCGGTGCAGCCGGTTTCTATACGCTGATGGCTGCAAACGCCGGTCTCGTCGGCATGGCCTGCACCTCGGCATCGGGCATCCAGGTGGCGCCAACCTTCGGCAAGCAGGCGCGACTTGGCACCGATCCCTGGTCGTTCGCGGCCCCCAGCGCCGACGGCGTGCCGTTCCTGCTCGATATGGCAACGACGACGGTCGCCGCGGGCCGTATCCGCAACAAGGCGAACGAGAACCTCCCCGCTCCCGACGGCTGGCTGCTGGACCGCGAAGGCCGCCCCTCTAACGATCCGCTGGTGGCCAAAGAGAAGGGCGGGTTCCTGACCTCGCTCGGCGGCTCGCCGGAGAACTCGAGCTACAAGGGCTTCGGTCTTGCGGTGATGGTGAATATCCTCGCGTCCTGCCTGTCGGGCGCGACCCTCGTCACCGATCCGGCGCACACCAAGAAGCCCGTCGGCATGGACATTGGACATTTCTTCATGGCCATTGATCCTGCCATCTTCCGGGACGCGGCTGATTTTGAGTCCGACGTGGCGACGTTTCTGGGGGCGCTCAGGGCCACCATCCCGGTCGACCCAACACAGCCGGTGATGGTCGCGGGCGATCCGCAGCGGAAACTGGCCGAGATGCGACGGCGGGATGGCATCCCGGTCGGTGCCGGATTAATGGCGCAGGTCCGACAAATAGCGCAGGCCGCTGCGGTCCCTTGGCTGCTCGACTAATCCTACTGTGTCATAACGCATGCTGCGCTACTCGTGTAAAGCTACGTGCGCAGCAAGGGCATCGCGGCAGCGTTCGGGCTATCGCGACTGCCAATCTGCGGTGGAGCGTGGCGATCGAGTTGGGGACGTGGCGTTGCGTCCGGATCGGGGGCGCCGCGGGGTCGGTAACGGTCGGGTAGGGCAGGTTTCGCGAGGCACCCGGCGCGACTTGGTCCTGAGGGGGGAATCGTCTCCCTTTCGGAGACCAGGAATCCGTAGGCGGCGATGCACAGCGTGCCGTGGTGATGGAAGCCTATCCATCCTCGCCCCTCGTAGTGCCCGAGCCCGATCTCCTGCTTGAGATCCTGGTAGTCGCGCTCGATGCGCGAGCGCATCTTGGCGATGTCGACGAGGCGGCGGAATGAGGTGCTCTCTGGTAGCGTCGAGAGCCAGTATTTCGTGGGCTCCTCCTCGCCTTCGGGCCATTCGATCAGCAGCGTCTCCTCCGCCCGCTCCTTGGCGCGCCGGATCGGCGAGGTGCGCACGCGCACGCGGGCAAAGCGCGACGAGAGCCGCTCGTTGGTGCCTTCGCGCCATGTCACCTTGCGCCAGGCGTGGCTCGGCAGGCCGAGGGCCAGCTCCTTGGCGCTCACGCGCGGCCCCAGGGACTCGCCGGGCGCGCCGCCAGCGCTCACCGCTTGCACCTTGATGGTCGGCACGATGCCGGCCACGTAGCTCAAGCCCAGCGCGCTGATACCGTAGCGCAGAGCGCTGTTGGAGCCGTAGCTCGCATCCATCAGCACGACGCCGCGCGCCACGCCCGCCGCACACGCTGCGCGGACTTGCTCCAGCGCGATCTCCGGCTTGGTCTTGAACACAATCTCCTCGGGAACCCGCGCCGTCCTGCGGCGCTCGGCATCCCCGGCCCATTCCTCCGGCAGATACAGCTGGTAGGCGATCGGCAGGCTCGCATGGTGATTGGCGATCGACAGCGTCACCACCACCTGGCAGTTGGCCTGCTTGCCGAGCTGACCGCAATACTGATGATGCACGCCGACCGAGTGCTTGCCCTGCTTGGGAAACGACGTGTCATCGATAATCCAGGCTTGAATCGGCTCGTGCCGCTCGATCGTCGGCACCACCATCTCCTGCACCTTGGCCAGCACCGCCGAGTCGGACCACGTGGAATTGGCAACGAAATGCAGAAGCTTCTGGTGCTGCGCCGAAACGCCGGCCGGAGCCGTCACCGCAGCCATCGGCTCCACGCTTCTGCGTCCCTCCGCCGCCAACAATCCCGTGCAATAGCCCTTCAACGGCGCAGCTCGATCCGCGTGCCCGATCACGCTGGTCAAGCCATCCACATACTCAGCGAACCGCGCTTCACTCACCTCCAAGCCTTGGCTGCGACCCATATCAGCCCTCCTTCGCTGAAGTGAGTCGCACCAAGTAGTTGATTCTCATCCCAAGAATTTGCGACCTTGTGACTCAGTAGGACTAAGGGGCCCGTTACGCGAGGCGCACCACTGGGCGACGGGTTTTATGGGGACTAACCAATGGATCACGAGCACCTCGTGCGCAGGGCAATCGAAGGCGACAAGCTTGCCACTAACGCACACTTGCCGCTTCGCTCATTGGCATCTGATCACCCACTACTTGAGATGAACTCTGTCCCGCCCGCAACGCCAGGATGCAAGCGCGTGATCGCGCAGCTCGGCGCGGCACTGGCTGGATCAGATGCTCACTTCCATGAAAGCGTATGCTGGTCTAGCTCTCGACCAAGGAGCTTGCCCGGCGCCACGAGGGCAGTCGCAGCCGCAAAGCGGACGTCATATGAGCGGTATCCCACGCGCCTAGGCAAGCCCGCAGTGATGTCCGTTTCTTTATGGGTGCACTCCGTGGCGTGGACGCCGTAGGCCGCAATTCGTTTGTGCCATGCCTCACGATCATGGTGCGGTAGCGCAGGGAAGGTCTAGCGCGCCACTAGCAGGCTGTTGAAATGGCATTTTTGACCCCGTCAGACCCACGAGATCTGGAGGGGGCACTCGCCATCGGCACAAGATCCTGCAAAGAGATTCATGCGGAGTCGGCCAGCCTGCTAAGCCTGAGCGTGCCCGAGGTCGACGAAGTTTGATCTCCATACCGAGCCTCGCCGCGATATTGGCCAAGGTGTGCGCATGATCTCGGGCCACAATCCCAAGGGCGCTCGTTTCGGCCGAGGCAGCCAGAAACGCACCCCGCCCATCTAGGGAGTCTGCCCGCGAGGCGCACCATGAAGAAACTAACCCGCCGCGATGCCCTCCTCGCCACGGCCGCCATGGGCGCCGTCCCCGCCACTCGCGCCAAGGCGCAGACCACGCTGGCGCTCGAAAACGCCCCCATGAGCGATGTCATCCAGGCGCTGGCAAGTAGGCGGGTCACCGCCACGGCGCTGACCAAAGGCTATCTCGCGCGCGTTGAGGCTTACGACCGCGAAGGGCCCAAGCTCAACTCCGTACGCGAGCTCAATGCCGATGCGCTCACGATCGCGGGCAAGCTCGACGACACCAGGCCGTCGGTCAAACAGCCGCTGGCCGGCGTGCCGATCCTGGTGAAGGACAACATCGCCACCGGCGACAAACAGCCGACCACGGCAGGCTCGCTGGCGCTGGAAGGGGCGCGCGCCAGGGGCGACGCCGTCGTCGTCAGGCTGCTGCGCGACGCTGGCGCGGTGATCCTCGGCAAGGCGAACCTGACGGAGTTCGCCAACATGCTCGCGATCGACATGCCCTCGGGCTACTCCTCGCTCAGCGGCCAGGTGAAGAATCCCTACGCGCCGACGCTGATGGACGATCGCGACATCCCAGTCGTGCTCCCAGGCGGCTCGAGCTCGGGTCCGGCGGTCGCGGTGGCGGCAGGTCTGTGCGCCGCCTCGATCGGCACCGAGACCTCGGGCTCGCTGCTCAACCCCGCCAGCCAGAATGGCCTCGTCACCGTGAAGCCGACCGTCGGACTGATCAGCCGTGCGGGGATCCTGCCGATCTCGCACAGCCAGGACACCGCAGGGCCGATGACGCGTACCGTGCGCGACGCAGCGATGCTCCTGAACGTGCTGGCCGCCAAGGACCCGCTCGACCCGGCGACGCAAGGGCAGCGGCGGCCGGCGGATTACACCGCCGACCTCGCGCACGATGCGATGAAGGGCGCGCGCATCGGCGTGCCGAGCGATCCCGCCGACCCGCTGAACGATTGCTACTACGGCAAGCTCCCACCCAGGTTAGCCAAGGTGATGGCCGACGCGATCAAGGTGCTGGAGGATCTGGGCGCCGTCATCGTGCGTGCCAGCATGCCGACGGCCGGCTGGATCGGCGGGCCGGGCACGACGATGGCCGTGCTCAACCGCAATCCGCTGAGCCGCAACAAGGGCAATCCGGCGACGCCGCCGATCGTCTTCCTCTACGAACTGAAGCGCGATCTTAACCTCTACCTGAAAGACTGGGCCACCAACACCCGGATCAAGACTATCGCCGACATCGTGGCCTTTAACGAGGCGAACCCCGGCAGAGCCCTACGCTTCGGCCAGGACCTATTCCTCGCCGCCAACCTCACCAAGGGCGATTTAAGCGAGCTCGAGTACAAGTCGGCGCGTGCCATGGACCTGCTCGCCGCCAAGACGCGCGGCATGGACGCCTACATGAACCAGCACAAGCTCGACGCCGTGCTGTTCCCCGGCACTGCGGGCGCCGCGATCGCCGCCAAGGCGGGCTATCCCAGCGTCATGGTGCCAGGCGGCTTCATCTCGGGAAGTCCGACGGCCAAGGACACGCCCGACTATCCGTTCGGCGTCACCTTCGCCGGCCGCGCCTGGAGCGAGCACAAGCTCCTGCGTCTGGCCTACGCCTACGAACAGGCCTCCCATATGCGCAAGCCGCCGCCTGGCTTGCTTGCCCTCTAGATGCACTCCTTGCCGATGTCATCGGCAAGGTTCATGTCGCGCCGACGTTCCGTGGCGCCAAGATTGTCTGGAAAGGCGAGCAACTGCATAGCCTCCCAACCGTGATCGCCTTGCGCAGTATATGGCGACCATCGGCGCGACGCCTCCGACACCGGACATGCTCGGCTAGGGCGCCGGCTGGGTCAAACCGGAACAGCGTTATGTCTGCTTGTGTATAGGCCCGAAATCCACAGGCAGTGATGGCGGATCGGCCTGAATTTTGACTCATCGAGCGGGGTCGCGCTGGTGGGGGCAATGCGTGGCGCCGATTGGCAGCATGACCGCCGTCACGCCAAAAGGGACGGCCGAGCAACCCCGCCCCTCTCGAGCCCCACAGAAAGACCACACAGCGGATCGTCTGACAGGCGACACGTGATCGAAGGCGAGCAGCTTGCGCCGATCAATGATCAGATGTAAGAAGCTCGCCTCATTCAACCTGGCGACGTTCAACCGAGGAGGAGACCAGCCGTGAGTCCACTACCGCGCTCGACACATGCCGTGCCGACGCTCGCGGAGCGACCGGCTGACAGTCATCCATTCGGATTGAACGACCATGGCACGTTCGTTGATCCAGCGCCGGCAGGAGGCCGAGCGCGCGCGGGTTGATGCCTATGAGGCGTCGCTGCGGCGTGTGTCGCAGCGGGCGCGTTCGGCACCGGACTTCCACAAGGCGATCGCCGAGGCCAGGGACGGTTTCGAGGCCGCGGTCGTGCGCGACCCCTGGGCTTGGCGCCCGCAGATGAAGACGCGCGATGCCGCGCGCCTGCGTCTTGCCGCGGCCCGCTATCTCTTCGCGCGCTACCCGGTTGCGGAGCACCTGGAGCAGATCTGGGTGGACCGCGACGGGCTCGATCGCGACGAGATCGTGTTGCGCAAGCGCTGGTACATCGTGGCTGCCGGTGGCGGCTCGCTCTACAAGGAGGGGGCCGGCCCGTGGCTGTCCCGCAAGGAGGTCCACGCCTTCCTCAATCCGCTGGGGAGCCCCGGCTTCGAGGCGGCGATCTGGCAGGCGATTGCCCGTTCTTACACGAACGATGCTGCCATCGTGCTGCGGATCGCGCGCACCAGGATCGTACGGACGCTGCGCGCCGAGCTCGGCTTCTGGCGCGAGGCGGTGCGCTTCTTCTGTGCGCATCCGGCCACCGTGGAGGAGATGGACGACCTCCGCGACTATCTCGCGGACTGCCACCAGCGCGATCCGGGGTTCAGCCTCAAGGGCCGTACGCTCGCTTCGCTCAGCCGGCAGATGCGCGAGTGGCACCGCGACCTCGAGGCGATCGCGCGCATCGAGGCCGCCCGCCGCCGCGCGGAGGCAGCGCAGGCCCGTGCGCGCGGACAGCCGATCGCAGGCGAGGCGTCCGGCGGCAGCTGGCGTGGCGCGGCGATCACGGACTGGTCGTGGGGCCCGGCGCCCAAGGACCGCTCCTGGCGCGAGGAGTACCTGGTGATCCAGCTGCGGACGGCCGCCGATCTCGTGGCCGAGACGCGGGCCATGCACCACTGTGTTGCGAGCTACGCGCCCAAGTGCATCGCCGGGAACGCTTCGATCTGGTCGCTGCGCCGCCGCGCTGCGGGCAATACCGAGCGGCTGCTGACGATCGAGCTCGACCGTCAGCACCGGGCGGTCCAGGTGCGCGGCTTTGCCAACCGGCCGGCACGCACGGAGGAGCGCAAGCTCCTGGAGCGCTGGGCCAGGGCGCGCGCGATCGACCTCGCATAGCAAGGCCCCGCGCCGCGAGACGGCGCGGGGCGCTCGGGCCCGCGAGCCCATTCCCGTTGCGAGTGCAGATGAGCATGTTCCATGGCGCATTCTCTGCCGCATCGCCGCCGGACGGCCCTTCGGCAGGCAGCTGCACATGGGAGACAATTGGTGTAGCAAGGCGGCAATTCCTTGCAGAGCAACGGGGGCGTCTACCGCGAATGCTGCTGTCGATCACGACCACCTACCGGCCGGCCACGGACCTCGGCTATCTCCTGCACAAGCATCCGGCGCGCAGCCACGAGCTGGAGCTGGCCTTCGGCTGCGCGCACATGTTCTATCCCGAGGCGACCGACGAGCGCTGCACGTTCGCGCTGCTGCTCGACGTCGACCCAATCGGCCTCGTGCGCGGCGGAGGCAAGGACGGGGGATTGCTCGACCAGTACGTCAACGACCGCCCCTACGCCGCCTCGTCGTTCCTGTCGGTGGCGATCGCCAAGACGCTGCGGACTGCGCTCGGCGGCCGCTGCGAGCAGCGCCCCGATCTCGTGCAGCAGCCGATCCCGCTGTCGGCGCTGGTGACGCCGCTGCCGGTGCGCGGCGGTACCGACCTGATCGAGCGCCTGTTCGCGCCGCTGGGCTACCGGATTGCGGTCGAGACTCTGCCGCTCGATGCGGCGATGCCCGATTGGGGGCCAAGCCCCTACGTCACACTGCAGCTCGAAGCGACGTGTCGCCTCGTCGACCTCCTCAACCACCTCTACGTGCTGATCCCCGTCCTCGATCTGAAGAAGCACTACTATATCGACGCCGAGGAGATCGAGAAGCTGCTGGCCAAGGGTGGCACCTGGCTGCCGGCCCATCCCGAGCGCGACCTCATCGCGCGCCGCTACCTCCGACGCAAGCGCGGGCTGGCCAGGGAGGCGATCGCACGCCTGGCCGAGGCTGACGCCGAGGCGGCCGACGGCGAGGCGGAGATCGAGACCCCGCCCAATGCAGACGGCGTCGTCGAGCTTCCCAAGAATGCCGCCGAGGAGAAGCTGGAGAAGCCGCTGCGCCTGCACGACCAGCGGCTGGACCGCGTCACTGAGGTGCTCAAGGCATCCGGCGCCCGGCGCGTGGTCGACCTCGGCTGCGGCAGCGGCAAGCTGCTGAAGCGGCTACTGTCGGAGAGGCAGTTCACCGAGATCCTCGGCGTCGACGTCGGCACCCAGGACCTGGAGATCGCGGCGCGGCGGCTGCGGCTCGACTCTCTCAACGAGCGGCAGGGCGCGCGGATCAGGATCGTGCAAGGCGCATTGACCTACCGCGACCAACGCATCGAGGGGTTCGATGCAGCCGCGCTGGTCGAGGTGATCGAGCACATCGAGCCGGATCGCCTCGCATCGGTGGAGCGCGTCGTCTTCGAGTTTGCAAAGCCTGGGCTGGTAGTCGTGACCACGCCCAACCGCGAGTACAACGCTAGGTTCGAAGGCATGGCGCCCGGCCAGTTGCGGCACGCCGACCATCGCTTCGAGTGGACGCGGGCAGAGTTCCAGGCCTGGGTGGATGGCGTGAGCGGCCGGTTCGGCTACGGGGCCCGGATAGAACCGGTCGGCGAGGAGGATGTGACGCTGGGCCCGCCGTCACAGATGGCGATCTTCGAGCGGGGTGAGGCTTGAGGATCGCTATCCCCGACTTCTGTCTCGTCGCGCTGATCGGCGCCTCCGGCTCCGGCAAGTCGACGTTTGCACGCCGGCATTTCAAGCCGACCGAGGTCATCTCGTCCGATGCCTGCCGCGGCATGGTGGAGGACGACGAGAACAGCCTCGATGCCACAGCGGATGCCTTCGCACTCCTGCACGTCATCGCCGAGACGCGCCTGAAGCGGCGCAAGCTCGTCGTCATCGACGCTACCAATGTGCGCCAGGAGGATCGCGCGCAGCTCGTACGCACTGCCAAGAAATACCATGCGCTGGCTGTCGCCATCGTGCTCAACCCTGGCGAGGGCATCTGCTACGAGCGCAACAAGGCGCGGCCCGACCGCCAGTACGGGCCGCACGTGGTGCGCAACCACATGGCCAGCCTCAGGCGCAACATCCGCCGCATCGACAAGGAGGGCTTCCGCTACGTCCACGAGCTCCGTTCCGTGGAGGAGATCGACAGCGTCGAGATCGCACGCGAGCGCCTGTGGACCGATGCACGGCGCAAGGACGGTCCCTTCGATATCATCGGCGACGTGCACGGCTGCGCCGACGAGCTGGAAGCGCTGCTCGCCAAGCTGGGCTACCTGGTCTCCTGGGAGGGTAGAGGTAACTCGGACTGGGCGTGCACCGTGATCCCGCCCCAGGGACGGCGCGCGATCTTCGTCGGCGACCTTGTGGATCGCGGGCCAAGGACGCCCGACGTCCTGAGGCTCGTGCATGCAATGGTCACCAGCGGCGCCGCCTTCTGTGTCCCTGGGAATCACGATGTGAAGCTCATCCGCTGGCTGCATGGACGCAACGTCAAACTCACGCATGGCCTGGCAGAGTCCGCGGCACAGCTGGAACAGGAATCGGAGTCGTTCCGCATCCGCATGAGGACGTTTCTCGACGGCCTCGTCAGCCATCTGTGGCTCGACGGCGGCAAGCTGGTGGTGGCGCACGCGGGCATCAAGGAGGAGATGATCGGCCGCTCGTCGGGCGCGGTCCGCGAGTTCTGCCTCTACGGCGAGACCACGGGGGAGACCGACGAGTTCGGCTTGCCCATCCGCCACAACTGGGCCGCCGAGTATCGGGGCGGCACGGCGGTCGTCTACGGCCACACGCCCGTCGTCACCGCGGAGTGGCTGAACAATACCATCTGCATCGACACCGGCTGCGTTTTCGGCGGCAAGCTCACGGCGCTACGCTGGCCGGAGAAGGAGCTGATCGACGTTCTGGCCGCCAAGGTCTATGCCGAGCCCGTGCGGCCGCTCGGAGCCGCCGCGTCGGGCGGCCTCAGCCTCCAGCACGCCAACGACGATGTGCTCGACCTGTCGCTGGTGATCGGCAAGCGCATCGTCGATATCGGCCGGTCCGATGGGTCCGGCCGCTCGATCACCGTCGACGAGGGCAGCGCCGCAGCCGCCCTGGAGGTCATGACCCGGTTCGCGGTCCATCCCAAGTGGCTGATCCACCTGCCGCCCACCATGTCGCCGCCGGCGACGACCGCCCGTGAGGGCCTGCTCGAGCACCCCGACGAGGCGTTCGCCTACTACCGCGACGAGGGCATCGCGGAGGTCGTCGTCGAGGAAAAGCACATGGGCTCGCGTGCACTGCTCGTCGTCTGCCGCGACGAAGACGCCGCGCGCGATCGCTTCGGCGTGACGACCGGCGAGACCGGGATGATCTACACCCGCACCGGCCGAGCCTTCTTTCCGGATCGGACCACGGCCGAGGCCGTGCTCGCGCGCGTGCGCGCGGCCATGACCGAGGTCGGATTCTGGGTGCGGCATGCCACCGCGTGGGCGCTCCTCGACGCCGAGATCATGCCCTGGTCCGCCAAGGCGCAATCCCTCATCCGCGAGCAGTATGCGGCCACCGGGGCCGCGGCGACGGCCGGGCTGATCCGGTCGGTCGCCCTGCTGCGGCAGGCGGCGGACCGCGATCCATCGCTGGCGCCACTGCTGCAGCGCTTCGAGGCCCGGAGCGAGCGCTCAGCGAGGTATGCCCAGGCCTACCTGCGCTACTGCTGGCCCGTCGCGTCGCTCGACGACTACCGCATCGCGCCGTTCCATCTGCTGGCGACGGAGGGGGCCGTGCACATGGACAAGGATCATCTCTGGCACATGGCCGAGGTGGCGCGGCTCGCCGAGCCCGGCGACCAGCTGATGGTCGCCACGGCGCATCATCTCGTCGATCTTGCTGATCCCGCGAGCGCCGAGACGGCGATCCAATGGTGGGGCGACCTGACAGGTCGCGGCGGTGAGGGCATGGTGGTGAAGCCGCGTGCCTTCATCGCGCGGGGACGCAAGGGTCTCGCACAGCCGGCCGTGAAGTGCCGTGGGCCGGAATATCTGCGCATCATCTATGGACCTGAATACGACGCCACGGAGCACCTCGTGAGGCTGCGCAGCCGCGGCCTTGGCCGGAAACGCTCGCTGGCGGCCCGCGAGTTCCTCCTCGGCCGGGAGGCGCTGGAGCGCTTCATCGCGCGCGAGCCGCTGCGGCGCGTGCACGAGGCCGTATTCGCCGTACTGGCGTTGGAAAGCGAGCCGGTTGATCCAAGGTTGTAGTCCGAGCGCTTGCGGTGCCCTGTATCAGTGAAACGGGCGCGTCTCGACCGGTGCCCGACGGCTGCCATCAAGCGCATGCTGGTCTGTCTCTCGACCATAAGCGGCCACGGCGCTCGGAGCACGGCCGCAGTACCTTCAAATGCGGACGTCGAATGAGCAGCGTCCTGCGCGACCTAGTCGCCTGCCGTGAGGTCGGCTCTTGTAAAGGTGGATCGATGGGAGAGGTCAGCCTCCGAGTGCGAGTTCGAATGCGCTGTCGACAGCGGGATCGATCCTCCCGTCGGCCGACAGGCTTGATTGTGTGCTAAGAGCTGACGTACTTTGCGTGCACATGAAAACCGCGCTCTTGTTCGCGGGCTGCGCAGGCCCGTTCAGCGGAAGCTCAGGGGAGATTCGGGGGCGGGGTGAGCACTGGGCGCTCGTCGAACGCCGGAACGACGGGCGGATTCTCCTCCAGCAGGCGCAGAACCTCGGCGATCGCCCGGTCGAGCTGCGGGTCGCGGCCCGCTGCGTAGTCCTGCGGTGCCACGTCCACCTCGATGTCCGGATCGGTGCCGTAGTTCTCCACGCCCCACCCCACATCCACGAACCAGAACGAGAACTCGGGCTGCGTGGTGAAGGAGCCGTCGGCCAGCGCGTGGCGCGGCGAGATGCCGATCACGCCGCCCCAGGTACGGGTGCCGATCAGCGGCCCAAGCTTCATCAGCTTGAACGCGTGGCTAAAGATGTCACCGTCGGAGCCCGCCCACTGGTTCGTCAGCGCCACCATCGGGCCGCCGACGGAGTAGCTTGGGTACGGGGCCGGCTTGCCCCAGCGCGACACGTCGTAGCCCAGCCGCCTGCGGGCCAGCTTCTCGATGAGCAGCTCCGACACGTGGCCACCGCGGTTGTAGCGCACGTCCACCACGAGCCCGTCGCGCGCGACCTCGGTCAGATAGAGCCGGTGGAACTCGGCGAACCCCCATGCCCCCATGTCCGGGATGTGGACGTAGCCGATACGCCCGCCGGTCGCCTCCAGCACCTTGCACCGGTTGGCCTCCACCCACTCGCGGTAGCGCGCCAGCGCCTCCGAGCGCCGCGCCCGCACCGTGACGACGCGCGGCGCCTCCTCGCCCCGCTGCACGGTGAGCGCCACCTCGGCGCTGGCCTGGTGCACCAAGAGCTCTTGCGGCAGCCTGGCGCCGGTCACGCGCCGGCCGTTCACCGCGAGCAGGCGGTCGCCGGGCCGCACGTCGATGCCGGGCGCGTTGAGCGGCGAGTCTGCGTCGGACTCGCCCGCCGTGCCCTGCACGATGCGCGAGAACGTGTAGCAGTCGGCCTCAGCGTCGTAGGCGTAATCGGCACCGAGGAATCCCTGCAGGTAGGCCGGCTCCGGCCGGTAGTCGCCGCCCATCTCGTAGGCGTGCGAGGTGCCGAGCTCGCCCTGCATCTCCCACATCAGGTCCGAGAGCTCGCCGCGCGTGCCCACGCGGTCGATCAGCGGCGCGTAACGCTCCCACACGGCGTCCCAGTCCACGGCCGACATGTTCGGGGTCCAGAAATTCTCGCGCTGGAGCCGCCAAGCCTCGCGCGCCATCTGCCGCCACTCCACGCCCGGCTCCACCGACACCTTGAGGCGCCCGAGGTCGATCCAACCGCTGCGCCGCCCCGGTCGCTCGGAGCCCGCCCTCTCCTCGGGCTTGGCGCCCGCGCGCACCACCCGCAGCCGGTTGCCGGCGCGGTAGAGCATCGACTTGCCGTCGCGCCCGATCAGGAACCCGGTCACGCCACTAATCAGCGGCTCGTGGCGCTGCGTCTCGAAGTCGAACACCTCCAGCACGCCCTTCGGCTCCGGGTCCGAATGACCGAAGCCGCGCCCGAGCGCCCCCTCGACGGGGAAGCTGGTGAAGAGCACCTTGCCCTTCAGGCCCGCGACCTGCCCATAAATGCCCTCGGGCACCGGGAACCCGACCACGCGGCTTGCGATCCCTTCGAGGTCGATCCGCACCTCGGGTGGCCCCTTCTCTGCCGCCGGCGGCTGCTCCTTCGCGGCCTCCTCCCCCTGGCCCTCGCTGGTGCCGGCCGGCTTCTCCTTGCCGTTGGGCTTGTCCGGCTTGTCGCCCTCCTTCAGCGCGTGCGGCACCGGCATGAACGGCGAGAGCATGTCGCGCTGGAGCGTGACCAGGAAGGGACGCGTGCCGCGCGGGAACGATAGCTCGAACTGCAGCCCGTCGTAGACCGGGTTCAGGTCGCGCTCGCCCAGGAAGTAGACGTACTTGCCGTCCGGGTCGAACGCCGGGCGGCGGTCGGCCAGAACCGGCGTGGTGGCGTCGTGGCGCGTGTCCGTGCGCCGGTCCCAGAGCCGGATACCCATCTGGTAGTTGCTCGTGGCGAACCCGTAGGCTGCCCAGTTGCCGTCGGGCGACCAGTCGAAGCCGCCGATGGGGCGGTGCTCGCTGCGATCCACGACGCGGAGCGCCTTCTCGACAAGGTCCAGGTGCAGGAGCTCGTTGCGGTGATTGGCGAGCAGCAGGGCGTCGGCGGTCGGCGAGACCTTGAGTGCGGAGACACGCCCGATGTCGAGTGCGCCCAGCCGCACCGGCCCGGTGCCAGTCCCTGGGCCCGTCACCGTCGAGTGGACCTCCAGCGCCTCCTCGCCGCCGACGTCGGCGATCGCCACCAGCCGCTCACCGTCGTTGAGCCATTGGGCCAGGCGATGGCGGACGGCGCCCTCGCGGCCGACCGGCATGACGGCGCCCTCCCAGTTGCCCATCGCGAAGCCCTTGCCGCGGGCGGTGACGGCGAGCGAGTGCCCCTCCGGGTGCAGCGCGGCCTGCTCCAGGTGGCGCTCTGCGTCCACGAACCGCCGCTGGCGTTGCACCCGCGGGCTGCGGTACTCTACGGCGACCGGCGTCTCCACGCCGGCGACTGGGTCGAGCACGAAAAGGTCGCCGCCGGCGTGGTAGGCGATGCGCCGGCTGTCGCTCGCCGGGAAGCGCACGTAGTAGTCTGTGCGCTCGGTGTGGCGGCGCACGTCGGCGCCGTCGGGCCGGCAGGAGTAGATGTTGCCGTAGCCCTCGTGGTCTGAGAGGAAATAGATGCGCTCGCCGATCCACATCGGCCGCGCCAGGTTGCCCGCGAGCCGGACCAGCCGCTGGAACAGGCCGTTGCCCTCCGGGTCCACCCAGATGTCGCCGGCCGTGCCGCCGCGGTAGCGCTTCCACCGCGCCGGGTCGTTGTTGTTGCGGCCGATCGCCGACCGCCCGTCCGGCCCGAAGGTGATGCTGACGGCGTGACCGACCGGCCAGGACTCGGGCAGGCCGCCCTCCGGACGCAGCGCGAGCACGGCCGGCACCCGCTCGAACGGCTGCCCCGCGTCGGAAGCGAACAGGATGCGGTCGCCGCCGGGCGTCCAGCCGATCACGGTGGTGTTGGCGCCCAAATAGGTCAGACGCCGCGCCGGCCCGCCCTCGGCGTCCATCACGTAGACCTCGGCGTGTCCCTCCTCACGCCCGGTGAATGCCAGCGTCGCGCCGTCCGGCGAAAAGAAGGGCGCGGAGACCGCGCCCAGGTTGGCCGTGAGCCGGCGGGCGACACCGCCCGCGGTCGGCACCGCCCAGAGGTCGTCCTCTGACACGAACACGAGCCTGTCGGAGTGAAGCGTAGGGAAGCGATAGTACCCGTGGCTCATGCCTATCTCTCGCGCTCACCGTGTTCGGCCAACAGATCGGCTGGCCCGAAAACAACCGAAACACAATTCGAAACGGCTCGTCTAGGGCAACATAGACTCTGCAGGTCGCTGCCCGTGGCGTCCGCCAGATCACGGGTTGCGCCAAAGATCGAGACTCTCTTGCGAGACTAGTGGAGCCAGAGAATCCAAACATCACAGAGTCCTGACTGTAACCGCCGAGTGAAGCGTCGGGGCGTCGGGGCTGCGCACATGTACACCAGGCCCACAGGGCGCATTGGGTGCGCCACTTCTGCCGGAATGGGTCGATACCCTGCCGCTCGCGGAGCATGGCCGGAGTTCCCTCAGCAGCAGACGTGATCGGTTGTGCAGATGAAGTGGCCGGCGCCGGTTCGGCGTTCGTCCGCTTCTGTATAGGCTCGCCTCAAGGGGTCGGGATCATGCGTGACTTGGCTCGACGGTCGGAGTGACCTGAAACTTGCCATCCAGCGGCTGACGCGACGTGGCAATAGCAGCCGACAGCTCCGGCTGCTCGGGCGCACTCGCAGCGTCGGCTTGGTGCCGCCGCGGGCCTTGCAAGCGCGGTCGCGAGCGGTTGAGGCGATGACAGCATTGTGGATGCGCGCGCACCAAACTGACTCAGCCCGCGTTGCCGATACCCTCCGTTCGCTTCCCCTGTCTGGATCGAAGGCCAGCCTCTCATTGGCACCAGGTCTGTCAGCGAGCGTGAGCGGCGATAGCATCGATGACCTGTGGCCAGCAAGCTATCGGAAGAGCGTGACCCATGCCATCGATGACGAGGAGCTTGGCGCCCGGGACGGCGTCGGCCGTCGCCTTGCCCCCTTCGACCGAGACCAGTGGGTCGGCGCTGCCGTGTATCACCAGCGTGGGCGCGCGAACGGCCTTGAGAGCCTCCGTCCTGTTCTCCGCCGCCAGGATGGCGGAGAGCTGGCGCGCCGCGCCGGGCGGGTTGAGCCCGCGGTCGAAGTAGCGCGCGGCTCGGTCCAGGTCGCGGGCCTCGTCCAGCGGAAAACCGGGTCCACGCAGGGCGCGCATGTTGCGCGCGTAGTACTGCACGTAGCCCTCACGATCCGCCGGCGCTGGAGTGAGGAGGACGGAGAGCGCCTCGGGCTTCGGCGGCGGGAGCGAAGGGTCGCCGGTCGATGACATGATCGAGGTCAGCGTCCGTACCCGCGCGGCTCGATGGATCGCCATTAGCTGGGCGATGGCGCCACCCATCGATAGGCCGACGATGTGTGCGCGCTCGATGCCGAGAGCGTCGAGCAGGCCGACCGCGTCCGCCGCCATATCGGCGAGCGTGTAGGGCGCCGCCACGGTGCCGCCCAGCAGCCGCTGGGCGAACAACGCCTGCACGTTGGGTGTGCCCAGTTGCGGAAGCTTCGTAGACAGGCCCACATCGCGATTGTCGAAGCGCACGACGAAGTATCCGCGCGAGGCCAGCTCTTCGCAGAACTCTTCGTCCCATTCGATCATCTGGGCGGCGAGCCCCATGATGAGCAGAAGCGGGGCCGCATCGCGGTTGCCGAAGGTGTCGTAGCAAAGCTCGATCCCGTTGGCCTTGGCCATCGATCCGGTATCACGCGGGCCGAGGACGCGTGCCCTCTTCAGGGGGTCCTCCAGCGGCACCTGCATCTCGCTCCCGCGGCCGAAGTTGGCCGACTTGCCGCCGGCCGACTCCTGCGCCGCCTGTTGGCCGCCGATTGCGCGGATCGACGGGATCTCGTTGTCCCTGAGGGCCGGCCTGCGTCGCTTGCGCGCGAGCGCCCGCTCGATATAGGGCGCGAGCTCGGCCTGCTTTCTTGCCTCGCGCTCGGCGTGACGCGCCTTGAAGGCCGGCATGACGGAGGCGGCGAACAGCTCCAGGGAAGCGCAGATATGCGCGTGCTCGTTTCTGCCGCCCTGCTGCAGGAACACCACCTGGTCGACGCCGGCCTCCTCAAAGCGCCGCATGTTGCCGGCAATCTCATCTGGCGTGCCGATGCCACCAGTGCCGGGCGACACAGGCAGGAGGTCGCGGGCCTGCTCGTAATTCGCCCAGATGCTCGTGCGGCCGGGGATGTGCTCGCCGAAGATGTAGTGGTGGCCGAGCGCGTAGCCGAAGAAGCGGAAGCCGTCGAGGCCGCGGCGCCGGGCTTCTTCGGCATCGGCATGGCAGGAGAACCCCGCAACCATCGCGACGTTGGCATTGACCGTGTGCCCGATCGGAACGCATTCATCCGATTTGATGATGTCGTAGTATTCTTTCACCCTTTTCGCCGCCTCGCTTTGATCGATGAAGGCGAAGGTGAGCGCTCCCATGCCGTGCCGTGCCGCCTGGTGGATGGTGTCGCGCCTGGAGCAGGCGACCCACAGCGGCGGGTGCGGCTTCTGCACCGGCTTCGGCACCAGGTTGCGGCAGGGCATGGAGAAGTACTTGCCCTGGTAGCCGGGGTAGGGGTCCATCACCAGCATGTTGGCTGCCTCGGCGGTCGCCTCCAGCCACATCGCATGGCGCTCGTCGGGGTTGATGCCGAATCCGCCCAGTTCGGCAGCAGATGCTCCCTGGCCAGTACCCCATTCCACGCGGCCACGCGAAACCAGATCGAGCGTGGCGATGCGCTCGGCGACGCGGGCGGGATGATTGTAGCTGGGCGGCGTCAGCACGATGCCGTGACCGAGGCGGATGCGCCTCGTACGCTGCGAGCAGGCTGCGAGGAAGACCTCAGGAGCGGACGAGTGCGAGTATTCCTCGAGGAAGTGATGTTCCACTTCCCAAGCGAAATCGATGCCGAGCCGGTCGGCCAGCTCCACCTGGTCGAGTGCCTCCTGGAACAGCTTCAGCTCGGCGCCCTCGGCCCACGGACGCGGCAACTGGTGCTCGTAGAAGATTCCAAACTGCATGGTTGTCCCCTCACGCCGTCATGTCCCCGCACCATCATAGAAGCCAAACCATCCCTCAGGAATGTATAGCCCAGTGCCACGAATGCCGCGTCGGCCGGGCGCCCGAGACCGGTGCGCACCTGATGATCCAGCCGACGCTGTCGTGGCTTGAGAACCTCGCCGATTGGGGTGGGTCATCGCCGCTGATTGAGGCCAACTGGTTCGCCGGGAGGAGCCCTTCGTTCAGTGGAAGGCGGCAGCCTTCGCGCGATGGCACGAGCCGGATGATGCGAGAGTATCCTGTCCCGGATCTGTGAAATTCCCCGGGTTTACTCGGCATGAGCCGACATTGACGCCACTTCAGCTGGGTGATGGTCGATCGTGGCGATGCCACCGCTATGATGGCGGCATCAGTCCAGCGTTCAAGATCACCGGCGCCGCCTCGGGCGATGCGAGGAAACGGAGGAATTCAGCAGCCGCTTCTGAGGCCCGGACGGCGCTGGTAAGCATGCCCACGAAAAACGTCTTTGGTTGAACCTCGGCTGGAATCGTACCCACAAAGGTAATGCCGGGGACATGTATCAGCTCACTGACCTGCTGGAATCCGATCTCCGCCTCGCCACGCGCGACGACCGCGGCTACGGGCTCGCCCGACGGTGGTCCACGTACCTTTCGACTCTTGCTGGCAATCTGCTCAGCGATGCCGAGCTTCGGGAATAGCGTGGTCGATAGATAGGTGCCACTGCCGCTGTCTGAGTACGCGATAGAATTTGCGGCGAGCAGCGTGCTCCGTAGGTCCTCGACGCTGCCAATGTCCGGCTGTGCCGCGCCGGCTCGCACCACCATCCCGATCAGCGAGCGAGCGAGCACCACCTTGCTGTCGGCACGCACCAGTCCTTTCCTTCCCAGGTCGTCAGCGGCCCCTCCATCCATGATCACGATGTCTGCGGTTTCGCCCCGCGCAAGTCGGGTTGGAATTGCCTCGGGCGAGTCACCCATCGATGGACCGCGCGTTGTAACAAGACGATGGCCGCTGGCGCGCTCGAAAGCCGGGCCCAGCTCAGAATAGACCCCGTAAAAACCGGCCGAGATCATTACATGCAAATCGGCGGCAGATGCCGCGCCCGCGATCAACAGAGCGGCGATCGTACATGACCATCGAGCCAGCGATCTTCGCTTCATAAGTCTCCCCGCAGGTGACCCGCCCAAAAGCAAACCCTACCCTCGGCGAGCCGGCTTAGTCCATCTGTTGACGTCCTCAGCGGGCCTCCTGTACCCCCGATAGCTGCCGAAGTTATTGCGCTGCCGAGATTTTCTGCCTGATGCAAAATCCTGTTACTCGGTGAACGAACCGCACACCGGCACCTGATGGACGCTCGCAGGCGCAATCGGCAAAATGCTGCCGATGCTTTCGGACACCCACAAAGTCATCACAGGAGGAAAGTTCATGAGGCTGTCATCGAGTGCCCTGAGCCTGGCGACCTTGGCTTTGGGTGCGGCCCTGGCAGGGCCGGCCTTTGCCCGCACGTTCGTCTATGTCTCGAACGCCCAGGACGCCAACATCGATGCCTATCTCCTGGACAAGGGTAGCGGTGTACTCACCCCGATTGGCAAGACCGATGCAGGCAAGCTCGTGATGCCGATGGCGGCGAGCCCAAACAAGAAGTTCCTGTATGCAGTCATGCGATCGGACCCCTTCCGGGTAGCCACCTACCAGATCGATCCCGAGACGGGGGCGTTAAATCAGAAAGCCACGGCACCCCTTCCCGACAGTATGCCCTATGTCTCGGTGGATGCCACCGGGCGCTTCCTCTTCACCGCCTCCTACGGTGGCGACAAGATCGCCGTGAGCCCGATTGGAGAAAGCGGGCTGGTCGAAGCCGCGGCGATCCAGATCATTCCGACCGGCAGGAACGCACACGCCATCCTGGCCGACCGCACCAACAGATTCGTATACGTCCCTACTCTGGGCGCCAATCAGGTTTTGCAGTTCCTGTTGGACACCAAGACCGGCAAGCTGACCCCCAATGAGCCGGCGGCCGTGCAGGCACGCCCGGGGGATGGCCCGCGGCATCTGGCGTTCGCGCCGGACAACAAACACCTCTACGTGCTCAACGAGCTGACCGGCAATGTCACGCAGTTCTCCATCGACCAAGCCAAAGGCGCCTTGACGGAGGTGGACAGCGTCGCCTCGGTGCTGGCCGAGGCCGGTCTCAAGCCTGGCGTCCCTCAGGCACCCGCCGGCACGGCGCCTCCAGCCGGAGCTCCCAAGGACGACAGCCCCAAGGTCTGGGCCGCGGACATCCAACTCGCACCCAACGGCAAGTACCTCTATTCGACCGAGCGAACGTTGAGCAAGATCGCGCTGTTCTCGGTCGCGCCGGCTACCGGCAAGCTGAGCTATGTCACCAACTTCCCGACAGAGAAGCAGCCGCGCGGGATCAAAATCGATCCCAGCGGAACCTGGCTGGTCGCCTCCGGCGAGAAGTCCGATCACTTGGCGGTTTATAAGATCGACCAAGGGGATGGCCGCCTGACCGAGGCCGGCCGCTATCCGGTGGGCAAGGGTGCGAATTGGGTCGAGATTGTAGAGATGCCGTGACCTGCATCGCACCTTCCACAAATTCGCAGCCGGCTGCATGGCGGGCGGTGACACGCCGCGCTGTGCAGCGTACCTTGGCGGCCGGGCTCTCGCCGCCCCTGCTATGAGGCGCAACACCGCCGGTTGGCGGCACGAGTGGGCTGCCAAGCGTCAGCGCAAACGCAACAGTTGCGACGAGAGAGAGGCAACTCCGGGTCAGACGCGTTCCACGCCAACCTTCAGCGGGAAGGAATGGTCCGAGACCTGACGCCGAATCAGATGCTTGCAGCCATGATGCGCATGCGACAATATGCGAGCTACAGCGCTGCGAGCAGGGCCGCGCAGTCCCTTCAAATGCGGACGTCCTATGAGCAGTCTCCTACGCGTTCTGGTCAGCCCGCCGTGATGTCCGCTTCTGTATAGCTGGGTCAGCGGTGCGCCAGCACGCCCCTGGCGACCGTCGGAGTATCCGATAGCGTCCGTCAGGCGCCCGTCGCGACGTGCCAATTGCAGTCATTCGGGGGGTGCGTCCCCATGTGCGCGCGCGGGTCGCCCCCGTCAATGCCTTGCGAGGGAATTCACTCGAGCGTTCGGGCCAACCGGAACCCGGTACCATCGTTCCGGAAGAAGGGGTTGCGCGAGAGGCGGGCGGAGGCACGAAGGGACCAGGGAATGCTAAACCAATCGCCCCCTCGCATGACGCGGGAATCGCAATCGCCGGTAGTCCAAGGGGAGTCGTCAGTGGGCGCGCCTTGGTAGCTATCGTGATAGCAGTCCTGAACTAGCGTCCAAACATTGCCCTGCATGTCGTGCAGCCCGAATGCGTTGGGTGGGAATGAGCCTACAGGAGCTGTCCGCTTGTTGTCCCACTGGCTGCCACAGCCATTGCAGTTGGCGCGATTGCTGCCAAGATTGTTGCCCCATGAATAGGTCGTGTGCACAGCAGCCGCATTCGTCGAGCCGCGCGTCGCGTACTCGTACTCGGCCTCGGTCAACAGCCGATACGCTTTACCGGGAACCTCGAAGAATAGGTCGATCTGAGAGTTTTGGGCTCGGCCTGAGCGGGCGAGCCACACGGTCGTGTTGGGGTGGGGCCGCTTTCGGCCCATTTTTTTCGCTCCCCGCGCCACTGC
>Ga0070704_100000269_pt1 | contig 22839 bp, 20 predicted proteins | sample KBSK5252metaG_FD_65467 | JGI IMG/M metagenome (GOLD analysis project Ga0070704, IMG submission 65467) | Corn, switchgrass and miscanthus rhizosphere microbial communities from Kellogg Biological Station, Michigan, USA - KBS K5-25-2 metaG | ecosystem: Host-associated > Plants > Roots >...
ACACCGAGGCCTACCAGATGCTCATGCGCAAGCACCAGGAGGCGCTGATCAAGGAGGCCGACAAGGTGCAGGAGCTGTCGGTCGTGGAGGAGTCGACGGCGGCCGTCGCGCGCCACACGCCAGGCCGGATCCTGCGCTCCCTGGTGGGCCTGATCGTCGGCCTGCTCCTCGGCCTGGTCGCGGCGTTCCTCGCCGAGACCCTGGACACCTCGATCGGCAGCATCGAGGACGTCGAAGAGTATCTCGGGCTTCCGGTCATCGGCGTCGTCCCGCACATCGACCCGGACTCCACCCGGCGCGAGATCCTGCAGCGCAACCCCACCCTGGCCTCCGACCCGAACCTGGAAGGCCTGGGGGCGCTGGTGACCCAGTTCGCGCCGCAGTCCCCCGCCGCCGAGGCGTTCCGATCGCTGCGGACGAACATCGAGTTCTCGCGCATCGGCAAGGCGGGCCGCACCTTCCTGTTCACCTCGGCCTCCCCCAGCGAGGGGAAGTCGACCACCGTGGCGAACCTGGGCGTGGCCATGGCCCAGATGGGGATGAAGACCCTGGTGTGGGATTGCGACCTGAGGAGCCCGTCGATCAACCGCATCTTCGGCGTGCCGCGCGAGCCGGGATTCACCCACGTGGCGCTCGGCATGAACCGCCTGGACGACGTGCTGCATCGCTTCTCCGAGGTCTTCCTGGGGCGCGTCGACATGCAGTCGATGCTGACCTCGGCCGGACTCGAGAACCTGCACATCCTGACCGCGGGGGCGCTGCCGCCGAACCCCTCCGAGCTCCTGGCCTCCCCGCTGTTCACCGATTTCGTGGTGGAGGTGGCCTCGCGCTTCGACGTCATCCTGATCGACGCGCCGCCGATCCTGCCGGTGACGGACGCGGTCGTGCTGTCGACGCGCGTCGACGGTGTCGTCCTGGTCTACCAGCTCGGGCGGATCGGGCGCGCCGTCCTGAAGCGCGCCAAGTCGCACCTGGACAACGTGCACGCCGCCATCCGCGGCATCGTGCTGAACGACGTGAAGGCGGAGGTCAGCACCTACAGTCCCGAGATGCAGTACATCTACCACCGCTACGCCGGCAAGCCGGTCGACGCCGCGCCGGCCTCCACGGAGGCCTCCGGGTCGCGGTCCGGAATCAGAGCCGCCGGCGGCGAGCGCTAGCCCCCCATGAACGCCTCTCCGGGGACGGCCGGTGTCCTTCCGGCGCGGAGTGCGGTCCTGCTCGCCGGTCTCGCGACCGTGCTCGTCCTGCTCGCCCTCTGGATCACCAGCGCCCCCCTGAAGCTCCCGATCGTGGTCAGCATCGCCGCCATCCTGTTCCTGGCCACGATCCTGCGCGCCGAGGCGGGGCTGATCATCCTGATCCTGTCGATGCTCCTGTCCCCGGAAATCTCCCTGGGCGGGGCGGGGGGCTCGGGCCTGGAGGGGAGCCGCTCAGTCATCCTGCGAACCGAAGACTTCCTGCTGCTCCTGGTCGGCTTCGCCTGGATCGCCCGCATGGCGATCCACAAGGACCTCGGTGCCATCAGGCGCAATCGCCTGAACACCTGCATCTTCGCCTACGCGGCCTGCTGCCTGTTCTCGACCCTGATCGGCATCGAGGCCGGGCGGGTGCGGCCGATGGTCGGCCTGTGCTTCGTCGCCAAGTACCTGGAGTACTTCATCATCTTTTTCATCACGCTGAACTACGTCCGCACCGGCGACCGCTTCCGGCGCCTCCTCGTCGCCACGCTGATCACCGCGGCTCTGATCGCCTGCTATGGATGGTGGCAGATCCCCTCGGGGACGCGCCCCTCGGCGCCATTCGAAGGGAAGGAGGGGGAGCCGAACACCCTGGGCGGATACCTGGTCCTGGTGTTCAGCGTCTCCTGCGCCATCGCCCTGACGCTGCCTGAAGGGTGGCGGCGATGGAAAAGGGCCTGCGGCGCGCTGGCGGTGTTCGTCATCCCGCCCCTCCTGGCGACTCTGTCGCGCAGCTCCTGGATCGGCCTGTCCGCCTCCCTGGCAACCCTCATGGCGCTGTCCCCGGCGCGCCGTCGCCTGTTCGCGGCGGCCTCCGTCGCGTCGGTGCTCCTGTTCTTCGTCCACCCGGCGAGCGTCGAGGACCGCATCCTCTACACCTTTCAGGGGCAGGACGACTCGGTGCAGGTCGGCCACGTGAAGCTCGATTCCTCCTCCTCGGCCCGATTGACTTCGTGGGGGGACGCGCTGCGGGCGTTCGTGAAGCATCCGATCGCCGGATGGGGCGTCACGGGATACGGCTTCCTCGACGCCCAGTACTTCCGCATCCTGGTGGAGATCGGCGCCCTCGGGTTCACGGCGTTCGCCTTGCTCGTGGGAAGCGCCGGCGTCCTGTTCTACCGGGTGGCCACGCTCCCCGGCGATCCGCTGGTGCGCGGCCTCGGCCTGGGAATGACCGCCGGGCTCGCCGGCCTCCTGGCGCACGCCATCGGAACCAATACCTTCATGCTGATCCGGGTGATGGAGCCGTTCTGGCTCCTGACCGGGCTCGTCGTCGCCGCCTCGGCCCCGGCCCCGGCGGAGGAGGCCTGAGCATGTCGCGATCCGGCGCTCCCGGCGAAGCCCACCTCGACTCGCGGGGGGAGAAGACCGCGGCCGCCAGGGGGGTTGCCTGGGGCGGAATCGAATCGGCGACCTCGGCGCTGGTCGGACTTCTCCTGACCCCCTTCGTCGTGCGGACCTGCGGCATCGAAGGGCTGGGGCTGTGGGGCGCCTCCTGGTCGCTGGCGCACACGAGCCATCTCCTGGATCTCGGCGTCGGAGCGTCGTACACCCGGTTCACCTCGAAGGCGATCGCGGTCTCCGACACGGCCGGGCTCAACCGGATCCTGGGGGCCGGGATGGGGTTCCACGTCGTCCTCGGGGGGCTCCTCTCGGCGATCGCCATCGTCTGCGGTCCGCGGGCCCTCGGACTGGTCTCGTCCGGCGGCCCGCTCGCCGCGCAGGCTGCGGGCATCTTCGGCTGCACCCTGGCGACCGTGGTCCTGCGCACGGTCCTGTCCGGATACCGCGGGGTGGTCGCCGGGGCGCAGCGCCTGGATCGGCTCGGGCGGATCGGATCGATGGTCTCCCTGCTCGAGGGGTGTGGCGCCGCGCTGGCGCTCGCCTGTGGCTTCGGCCTTCAGGGCATGGCGCTCAACTCGCTCGCCGCCGCCTGCGTGGCGTCGCTTCTCGAGGCCAGGGCGGCGCACCGGCTCGTCCCGGGACTCCGACCGGTGCCGTTCGTCTCGGGCCGCGCGGAGTGGCGCGAGCTCCTGTCGTTCGGAATGCGTCTGCAGATCGTGCGCGCCTCGGAGATCCTGACGGCGCACGCCCCGCGACTCCTCCTGGCAGGCGCGGCCGGACTCGCGGCCGCGGGGGTCTACGACCTGGCCACGAAGATCGCCGGAGTCCTGCAGGTCGCCGCGCTCCCGCTGCCGGTGATCCAGCCCCTGGCGGGACGGCTGGACGCGCGCGGCGAGGATCAGAAGGTGCGGGTCCTGGTCGGGCGCGCCACGCGCTACGTGGCGCTCCTGGCCCTCCCCTGCCTCGCCCTGGTCCTGCTCGACGTCGAGGCGATCCTCCGGGCCTGGACCGGGCGGGACCTGCCGCAGGCGGCCGCCACCGCCGCCCGCCTGCTCGCGCCGGCCGCGGCCCTGGGTTTCATGCTGTCCCCCCTGCGTCTGGTCCTGCGCGGGATGGGCCGGCCGGGTCCCGAGGCACGCGCCGCGCTGATCGGATCGCTGGTGCAGGTCGGCCTGGCCGCCGCCCTGGCGGCCCCCTTCGCCGCTCCCGGTGTGGCCGCCGCGGCGCTCGTGGCGGCGGTGCTCGCGGCGTCCAGCCTGGCGTGGGGAGCGCTGCGCATCGCTCCGTCGCTGGCGCGTGAATCCGGTCTCGCCATCACCGCTCCCCTCCTGGCCGGCCTGGGAGGGCTGCTCGCCGGCGGCGCGCTGCGCCTGGCCGTTCTGGGCGCCCACCTGCCGGTGGCGACCCGCTCCGCCGCACTGGCGCGCCTGCTCCCCGAGGGGATCGCCCTGATGTCCGCGACGCTCCTCCTGTCGGTCTGGCTGCGTGCCTTCACCCGGGACGATCTCAGCGCGCTGGCCGGGGCGTGGCCCGGCCCGCGCCGCACAGCCGGCCCGGCGGGCCCCCCTGCGCCCCTCGGCGCCGCGGGGCGACCATGAAGACCATTCTGTCGGGGGTTCACAATCCCCACTTCGAGGCGCTGCCGGAGTACCTGGCAGCCGCCCTGGCGCGCCTCGGACATGAGGTGACCCGCTTCGATCATCGCGATTTTCTCCTGCCGGGACGGCTGCGGCAGCGCTGGCCCTTCCTGGATCGCCTCGATCGCGATCGGCTGAACGAGCGCCTCGTCGATCTCGCCCGCCGGGTGCGGCCCGATCTCCTGATCGTCAATCAGGGGACCGTCCTGACCCGAAAGACTCTCGATCGGCTGCGCCAGCAGGGGGTCCGCTGTGTCAACTGGTTCTCGGACTACCCGGCGGAGTACGACGCCGGCCTCCGGATGACCGACGCCTACGACGCCTTCTTCCTCGGCTCGTCCTACGCCGCGGCCCGGCATCGCGAGGCGGGCCGATCGCGCTCCTTCTGGCTGCCGTTCGCCTGCGATCCGGGGGCGCACCATCCCGACGCCGCGGACACGCCCACCGCGCCGGGGGATCCCGCGGAGGTGCCGCCGGTGGTCTTCGTCGGCTCGCACTATCCGGAGCGCCAGATCCTCCTGCGATTCCTGCGCGGCCTGCCGGTCGGCATCTGGGGACCCGGCTGGGAGCGGGCCGCGGACGATCCGATGATCCGCCCGATGATCCGGGGGGGCGCCCTGAGGCCGGGAGCCTGGCGCAGCCTGTATGCCCGCTCCCGGGTCGTCCTCAACATCCATTACGGAGCGTTCGGACCGATCGAGGCCTCCGGAGATCTGGCCAGCACCCGGGTCTTCGAGATCCTCGCCTGCGGCGCCTTCCAGGTGGTCAATCGCCAGGGGGACGTCCTGCGGCTGTTCCGGGACGGCGAGCACCTGTCGGTGTTCTCGGGCGGCGACGAGCTGCGCTCCCGCGTGGAGCAGGCCCTGGCGGACGACGCCCGCCGCCAGGTCGTGGCGCGAACCGGGCGGGCCGAGGCGCTCGCCCGGCACACTTACATGCACCGCGCGCGGGTCCTCCTCGACCCGGCGGCGCGCGACTTCATCCCCGTGGCCGACGCCTGGCCACAGGCCCGCTCCGCGGCGGCGGGAGTCTCTCGATGAGGCTGCTGCGCGTGGTTCACCTGGTGGAGGCTCTGGAGACCGGAGGCCTGGAGCGTGTCGTGCAGGCGCTCGTGCGCCACACCGACGGGCGTCGCTTCTCGGTGGAAGTGCTGTGCGCCGTGAAGGGGGGCCCCGTGGCGCGCGAGATCGAGGCGGCCGGCACGCGGGTGCGGATCCTGGGGGCGCGAGGGTACGGTCCGCGCGCCATCCTGTCGGCGGCCAGGGCGATCGGCGAGAGGGGGGCCGACGTGGTGCATTCTCACGGTCACTTCGCCGGTGTGGTGGGCCGGGTCGCGGCGTGGTGGGCGGGCGGGGCGGCCGCGGTGCACCACCTGCACACGATCGATCCCACCCTCGAGGCGAGACATCTGAGGCGCGAGCGCCTCCTCCTCCGCCTGACCCGCCGTGTCCTCTGCTGCTCCGAAGCGGTGGCCGAACACGCCGTGCGGGACCTGCACGCGCCGCCGCATCTCGTGGCGGTCGTCCCGAACGGCATCGATCCCCCGCCAACGACCGGTCGCGCCGAAGCGCTCGAGCGGCTCGGATTGCAGCGGGACGGCGGCCCGATCGTCGGGTGCGTCGGTGGTCTCTCGCGCCACAAGGGACAGATGGTCCTCATGCATGCGGTCGGTCAGCTGAGCGGCGGGATGCCCCGGCCCACGCTGGTGCTGGTGGGCGACGGCCCCGAGCGCCCGCGCCTCGAGTCCGAGGCCGCCTCGCTGCAGGGGCGCGTCCGGGTCCTGTTCGCGGGGGAGCGTCCCGACGCGCGTTCCCTGCTGCCGGCCTTCGACCTCCTGGCCGTCCCATCGATCGGGCGCGAAGGGTTCGGACTGGCGGCCCTGGAGGGGATGGACGCCGGCCTGCCGGTCGTCGCCAGCCGCCTGGGCGGCCTGCCGGAGGTCGTGGAGGACGGGCGGACCGGTCTCCTGGTCCCTTCCGGCGACGTCCGGGCCCTGGCCGAGGCGATCGATCGCCTGATCGCGAATCCTCAGGAGAGCCGGAGCCTGGGGGCGGAGGGGAGGAGGCGGGTCGAGTCCCGCTTCCGGGCCGCCTCCATGACCCGGCAGGTGGAACGCGTGTACGAGGAGGCTCACGGTGAGCGGCGCGCGGCCTGACAAGACGATCCTGTTCCTGAGCGAGCGCTCCGATCTCTTCGGAGGCGGGCAGCGGAGCCTGTGCGATCTCTCGGGCCGGTTGCGCCGTCGCGGGCTGCGGACGCTGGTGGTCGTTCCCGGGCCGGGTCCCCTGGCGGACGCCCTGGACAACCAGGGGACCGAGTGGGCCGCTCTCCCCCTGCCGCCGATCCTGTCCGCAGGGGGGATCGGATCCTCGCTGGCGCTTCTGCGGCTCGTCCGTCTGGCGCGCCGTCAGGGGGCCGATCTGCTGCACAGCGATTCCCCGCGCACCGCGCTGTACGGCGGGCTCGCGGCGCGGATCCTGCGCCGACCGCACATCTGGCACCTGCGCGCCTCGCGTGCGTCATCCTTCCTCTCCGATCGTCTCCTGGTGTCGCTGTCCGACCGGATCGTCTCGGTTTCCCGGGCCGCCGCCGAGCGGAGCCCGGCGGTGCGTTCCTCTCCCAGGACGCGCGTGGTGCGCACCGGCCTGCCGGACATCCCCTTCCTGACGCGCGCCGAGGCGCGCGCCGCCCTCGACCTCCCGGCCCAGCCCTTCGTCTGCGGGGTGGTCGGCCGGGTGGAGAAGGACAAGGGACGGAACGAGGCCCTGGCCGCCCTGCTCGCCGTCCGGCGTGTCGCCCCGTCGGCGCTCCTGGTCTTCCTCGGGCCGATGGACGGCGACCCGCGCTGGGCCCACACCTGCACGCTGCGCGCCGCCGCCGCCGGCGCCGCGGGGGCGGTGCGCTTCGCCGGCAGCCGTCCCGATGCGCCCCGCCTGCTTCGGGCCTTCGACCTCCTTCTGCACCCCTCGCATCATGAAGCGCTGCCTCGCGTGGTGATCGAGGCGATGTTCGCCGAGGTGCCGATCGTGGCCTCGGCGATCGGAGGCATCCCGGAGCTCATCGGGCCGGGCCTCAGCGGTCTGCTGGTGCCGCCCGGCAACCCGGATGCCCTCGGGCGCGCCGCGGCGCAGATCGCCGCCGACCCGGACTTCGGCCGCCGCCTCGCCGTCGCGGGGGCCAGGCGGGCACGCGATCACTTCGGTGTCGATCGAATGATCGAGGAGATCACCGCCGTCTACGACGAGCTGCTGCGCCCGCGCCAGGCGCCGACCCTTCACGGTCCGGCCGGGACGGTCGAGGGGCACGCCCGGGAGGTGACGCCATGAGCCCCGGGCCCGCGGGACGATCCGGACCGGAACGGGAGGCCCAGGCCCATGCGGCGCGCCCCTGCCCCGCCTGCGGGGCGCGCGGTCCACTCCCCCCGGCCCCCGGCGGCACGGCATCGATGGCATCCAGCCGGGCCGTCCGCTGCCTGTCGTGCCGTCTGGTCTACATCGATCCCGTCCCGCCGGAGGCCACGACGCACGACTCGTACGGTCCCGGGTACTACGAGCCGTGGCAGGGGCGCGAGGAACGATCGCGCCTGCGTCTCTGGAGACGGCGACTGCGCCTCGTCGAAGCCCGCTCGCGGCGCGGCACGCTTCTCGACGTGGGCTGCGGCGACGGGCTCTTCCTGAGCGTGGCCCGCGAGGCGGGCTGGCGTGTCGACGGCATCGAGTTCTCCCCCGAGGGGGCGCGTCGATCGTCCGGTCGCCTCGGGCGGCCGGTGGCGGTCGGTGACCTGACGCACGAGCGGCTGCTCAAGGGACCGTTCGACGTCATCACCCTGTGGCACGTGCTCGAGCACCTGGTCGAGCCGGGCGCCATGCTCGACGCCGCGCGCGCCCGGCTGCGCCCGGGGGGGCTCTTGGTCGTGGCGGTGCCGAACCTCGACAACCTGCCGATGCAGGCGGCCTACCGGCTGGCGCGCGGCCGGGCGCTGCCGCTTTACGAGGCCGGGGCGCGCGAGCCGCACATCAGCCACTTCGACCCGCGCACGCTGCCCGCCTTCCTGGCGCGCCGTGGCTTCACCACCGTCGAGCTGCGACCGGACCGCTGCGCCCTCACCCTGCCGAAGCGGGCCATCGACGCCGTGGCGGCCCTTCTGTCGATCGTGTCGCGCCGTCTCCTGACCGACGCCATGGTCGCCTTCTGCCGGAGGACCGGATGACCCGCTCGGACACCCGCATTCACCTGGAGGTCAGGCTGCCTCGGGACCGGATGATCGCCGATCGCCTGCGGCGCGCCGGCCGCCTCGCCTGGCTGGGCCTGCGCGCGGTCGTCCTGCTCACTCTGGGTCTGCTGCGGCGGCGGGTGCGCCGCGCGCCGGTGCCCTCACGCGTCTCCCGCATCCTGGTGATCCGCTGCGATCGCCTGGGCGACATGGCCCTGACCACGCCGGCCCTTGTCGATCTGCGACAGCACTTCCGCCGGGCCACGATCAGCGTGCTGGCCCCCGCCGCGCCCCTGGCGCTCCTCGAGGCGCACCCCGCGGTCGATCGCCGCCTGCCCCTGAGCGGACGGCGGCTGCCGGCGGATCTCGCCGGCCGTTTCGACCTGGTGATCGATTTTACGCCGGACGAGAATCTGCGCGGGGCGCTCCTGGCGCGCGCCACGCGCGCCCCCCTGCGCGCCGGATTCCGCGCCTTCGGGCGGCAGGCCTGCTTCAGCCTGCGCGGCGCCCGGGCGGACCGGCGCCGGCACGTGGTCGACCTCAACCGCGATCTGCTGGCCTCGCTCGGCATCCAGCCGGGAGATCGCCGGCCGGAGCTGCACGTCACCCCGGAAGAGCGGGGCGCGGCGCACGCCCGCCTGGCGGCTCTCGGCGCGGCCGCGCCGCGCGTGGCCATCCATCCCGGGGGCCACTACCCCAGCCAGCGCTGGCCTGCCGAGCGCTTCGCCGAGCTGGTGACCGCCCTCACGGGGCAGATCGGAGCGGCGTGCATCGTGGTGGCCGGAGCGGATGAGCAGGACCTGGTGGAGCGCATCTGCGCCGCCACGCCGGACGCCCTGTCCACCGGGCCGCTCAGCGTGCGGGAGATGATGGCGGTCTTTGCCGCCTGCGACCTGTTCGTGGGAAACAACTCCGGGCCCCTGCATGTCGCCTCGGCCCTCGGACTGCCCACCGTGTCGGTGATGGGGCCGACCGATCCCCGGCGCTTCTCCCCTCGCGGGGCCGCCGATCGCGTGGTGCGCCGGGACCTGCCGTGCTCCCCCTGCCAGAGGGGTCGCTGCTGGCATCACACCTGCCTGCGATCGATCGAGCCGGAGGAGATCGTGGCGCAGGCGGAGGCGGTGGTCGCGGCCCTGCTGCCGCGGCAGGAGGCCCGATGAGCGCCATCCCCCTGCACCGGGCGGCCGCCAGGGCCGGAGCGGCGCCCGTGGCCTGGCGCCCGCCGCGCCCGCGCGTCGCGCCGCGACGTCTGGCGATCCTGCACGTCATCACCCGGCTCGACCGCGGCGGGTCCGCCGACTGCACGTTGCTGCAGGCGATGGGGGCGGCGCGGCGCGGACACCGGGTGACCCTGGCCTCCGGACCGTCCGGGAGCCCGAGCCCGCTCCTGGCGACGGCCAGGGCGGAGCGCGGGATCCACTTCGTCGAGATCCCTTCACTAGTCCGCCAGCCGGCCCCCGTTCAAGACATGCGAGCCCTCATCTCGCTCACGCGGCTGGTGCGGCGCGGCGGCTTCGACATCGTGCACACGCACACCTCGAAGGCGGGGGCGATCGGTCGCGTGGCCGCGTTCCTGGGCGGCCGCCCGCCCCTCGTGCACCAGCCACACGGCCACCTGTTCTATGGCTACCACGGGCGGATCGGGTCGGCGCTCGTGATCCTGGCCGAGCGCCTGCTCGCGCCCCTGGCCAGCCGGCAGATCGCCTTGTCGTGGCGCGGCGCCGAGGAGCACCTGTGCCGCCGCATCGGCCGCCCCGGAGATTTCACCGTGGTGCGCTCCGGGATCGATCTGCGGCCGTACCGCCGGGCCCGCGCCCGGCGCGGCGAGTGCCGCCGGAGATGGAACCTGTCCCCCCAGGACTTCGTGGTCGGAACGCTGTGCCGGCTCGAGCCGGTGAAGGGGGCCGAAGAGCTGCTCGATGCGTTCATCCTGGCGGCGGCCGCCTCGCCCCGCCTGCGGCTCGTCATCGGCGGAGATGGCCCCTTGCGCAGCCGTCTCCTGGAGCGGGCCAGCGCGGCCGGGGTGGCGGATCGCGTGGCGATCGACGGAGCGTGGCTCCGGCCCGAAGATCTGCTCCCGGCGCTCGACCTCTTCGTGCTGGCGTCGCGGAACGAGGGGATGGGAAGGGCCCTGGTCGAGGCGATGGCGGTCGGCCTGCCGGTGGTCGGCACGGCGGTCGGCGGCATTCCCGAGGTCCTGGAGGAGGGAGGGGCGGGGATCCTCGTCCCGCCCGGCGATTCGCAGGGGCTGGCCGCGGCGATCTCCAGGCTGGCGGCGGACGAACGCCTGGCGGCCCAGTACGGGCGCCGCGCCAGGGGACGCGCCGTGGCATTCGGCGCCGGCAGGATGAACCACGCCCTCCTGAACCTCTACCGGAGGGTCATTCGATGACCTTTGCGGCCGGTCGTCCCTCGGCACTCCGATCCGTCCGCGCCGCGCTCGGCCTGGCGCTGGCCGCTCTCCCGGCGTGCGCCGGGCTCGAGGCGCGGGCCGAAGAGGCGCCCTCCTACACGGACCTGGTGACCGTGGTGCATCTGCACACCACGCTCAGCGACGGCCTTGCCTCGCCGCTCGAGATGGCCCGCGCCGCGCGGCTCGCCGGGGTCGACGTCCTGGTCGTCACCGACCATTTCATCGAGAGAGTGGAATACGCCCCCTGGCCACTGGGCAACGTCATGGGGATCGCCGTGTCCCGCCCCTCGGTGATGTCGAACGGCGTGGCTGTCTATCTCAAGACCCTGGCCTCGGCCGAGGCGGAGACCGGCACCCTCGTCCTGCCCGGGATCGAAGTCAGCCCGTACGCCCGCTGGAGCGGGTCCCTCCTGACGCGCTCGCTCCGGCTGGACGGCTGGCATCGCCACGCCCTGGTGATCGGCATCGAGGATGCCGGGGAGCTTCGGCGGCTGCCTGTCGCCGGGAATCGCGCCGGCGGGGGGTACGCCGTCTGGTCCCTGGTCTACCTGCTCCCCGCGGCCGCCTTCGCCTGGTCGGCCCGGCGCGCCCTGCGGCCGGCCTGGCGCGAGACCCGGATGAAGAACTTCGTGCTGCGCCGCAGGCGAGTCCCGATGGGAGAGGTGCTCCTGGCGTCCGCGGCGCTCCTTCTCCTGGTCCTCGGCTTCCCGTTCAAGGTGGAGGCCTACAGCGCGGTGGCCGCCGACCCGGGCGACGCGCCGTTCCGGCTGCTGGTGGACCGCGTCCACGAGCTCGGTGGCTTCGTCGCGTGGGCCCATCCGGAGGCGGCGGCCGACAAGGAATTCCATGGAGTGCGGCTGGCGACGGAGCCGTACGGCGATCTGGTGCTGAAGACGGACGCCGACGCCTTCGGGGCCATGCCGGAAGGGGTGACATCGCTCCTGCCGATCGGCGGTCTGTGGGACCAGGCGCTGCGCCAGCACGTCGCGGGGCGGCGGCACAGCGCGCCGTTCGCCCTGGCGGAGGTCGACGAGCACCGCCCGGCCGGGGAGATCGATTTCGGCATCCTGCAAACGGTCCTGCAGGTGCGGGAGCGCACGCATGCCGGTGTTCTCGAGGCGATGAAGGCCGGACGGATGTACGGCCGCTGGTCCGCCGACCGGAAGCCTCCGCTCATCCTGGCGCAGTGGAGCGTGACCTCCGAGGGGGCCTCGGCGATCGCCGGAGAGACGCTGCGCTGCCGCGCGCCGGTGACCCTTCGCCTGGCGGTGTCGGGTGGGGACGGAGCCCCCGCCATGGCCCGCCTGGTGCGCGACGGCAAGGTGATCTGGTCCAACCGGGCCTCCCCGCCCTTCACCGCCTCCGTCGAGGACGACACCCCGGGCGCGACCTCGTACCGCCTGGACGTCGAGGGGCCCTATCCCTATCGCCTGATCAGCAATCCGATCTTCATCGTCCGCCCCCGCGGCGCGCAGGAGGGGGCATGAGGCTGGCGGCGCACCAGCCGCAGTACCTTCCGTGGCTGGGATACTTCGACAAGCTGGACCGGGTCGACCGGTTCGTCCTGCTCGACGTGGTGCAGTACAAGAAGAACGAGTGGCAGAACCGCAACCGGATCCGGACGCGCGACGGCTGGCAGTGGCTGACGGTCCCGGTGCACTACCGCTTCCCGATGTCGATCCGCGAGGTCACCCTCGACGACGAGGGGGGTCGGTGGCGCCGCAAGCACCGCGAGGCGCTGCGCACGCATTACGCCCGATCCCCCCATCGAGCCGCCATCCTGCCGGAGCTCGAGGCGCTCCTGGACGAGACGCACCCGAGCCTGGCGCACCTCAACGCGCGCACCGTGCGCCTGCTCGCCGACCGGCTCGGCGTGCGCACCCCGATCTCGCTCGCCTCCGAGGTGCCGGGTCTCCCCGAGGGGCCGGACGAAAGGCTCATCGGGCTCTGCCGCCAGTTCGGCTGTGTCGAGTACCTGGCCGGCGCGGGCGGGGCCGCCTACATGGATCTGGACGCCTGGCGGCGGGCGGGCATCGCGGTCGAGTTCCAGGACTTCCGCCACCCCGTGTACCCGCAGGCCTATCCCGGCTTCGAGGCGCATCTCTCGGCCCTCGACCTGCTGTGCAACTGCGGCCCCGGCAGCATCGCGCGGATTCGCGCCACCCGGGAGGCGGCGTGAACATCCTGGCGATCGGCGCCCACCCGGACGACATCGAGTTCGGCTGCGGCGGCACGCTCATGAAGTACGCGGGGAAGGGGGCGCGCATCGAGCTTCTGGTCATGACCGACGGCTCGCGAGGCGGCGAGGCCCGAACCCGCCGCCGCGAGCAGCTGGCCGCGGCTCGCGTCCTGGGGGCGCATCGGGTCCACTGGGGCGGCTACCGCGACACCCTGCTCCCGACCGTGCGCCATCTGATCGACCGGATCGAGCGCGCCCTCGCCGCGGTCCGCCCCGACTTCATCTTCGTCAACTATCCGGAGGACACGCACCAGGATCACCGCCAGGTGGCCCGGGCCGCCGTCTCCGCAACCCGCCATTCGCGCAATGTCCTGTTCTACGAAGGGCCGACCACGGTCGAGTTCACGCCGACCGTATTCATCGACATCGCCGATGAAATCAAACGGAAGATCCGCGCCCTGGAGACGCACAAGAGCCAGGTCATGAAGACCCGCATCGAAGGGACGGCGATCTGCGAAATCGCCGAGGCCTCCGCCCATTTCCGCGGCGTGCAGGGGCGGGTGCGCTGGGCCGAGGGCTTCTCCCCCCTGCGGCTGTTCATCAACGTCAACGAGGCGCACGCGCCGCATCACGCTCCGTCGCGCCGCGGGCGGGGGCGCTGATGCGGCAGGCCCTGGCGGCTCAGACCGCGGCCTCTCCCGTCCCCCACTCCCGTCCCAGCCTGGGGCGGGGGGAGGAGGAGGCCGCCGTCCGCGTCCTGCGCTCCGGGTGCCTGGCGCCGGGTGCGGAGGCGGCGGCCGCCGCAACCCGGCTCGCGGAGCTGTCCGGTTGCGCCGGCGCGGCCCTCACCTCGTCCGGCACCACCGCGCTGACGCTGGCGTTGCGCGCCCTGGGCGTGAAGCCGCGCGAGCAGGTCGCCCTGCCGAGCTACACCTGCGCCGCCCTCCTGCACGCGGTGCGCGCCGTCCCCGCCCTTCCCCTGGTGTGCGACATCGATCCGGAGACCCTGGGCCTGTCTTTCGAGGACATGGATCGGCGCGCCCGTGGAGCGCTGGTCGCCGCGGTCGTGGTCCACCCGTTCGGCGTGCCGGTCCGTGTCGAGCCGTTCCGGGCGCGCGGCATCCGGGTCATCGAGGACTGCGCCCAGTCGATCGGTGCCGCCACCTCCGGGGGGCCGGTCGGCTCGCGCGGCGACCTGGCGGTCTTCTCCTTCGCGCCGACCAAGCCGCTGACCTGCGGGGGCCCGGGAGGAGGGGTGGCCGGCGCCTCGGCGCGCCTGCTGGCGGCGGTCGTCGATCTCGCGTCGCACGACGAGCAGACGGAGGACCGTCCCCGGGTGAACGGCCTCATGGGGGACCTGCAGGCGGCGATCCTGCGCGTTCAGATGGAGCGCCTGGAGGCGTTCCGCGCACGACGCGCGGAGATCGCCCGGCGCTACGACGAGGCGCTCACGCCGCTCGGCGTGGCCCGCCGTCCCGTTCCCCCCGGCAGCGATCCGCTGCTCTACCGCTACTGCGTGCGCCTGCGGGACGCTGATGGTTGTCTCAGGGAGTTGAACCGGCGGGGCGTCGTGGCCCGGCGCCCGGTGCACCGGCCGCTGCACCTCCTGCTCGGGCTTCAGGATCCGTTTCCCCATGCCGACCGGGCGCAGCGCGAGATGGTCTCCCTGCCGCTCTACCCCGCCCTCTCCGATCGCGAGGTGGAGCGGGTCATCGCCGAGGTGCGGTCATGCCTGTCCTAGCCCTCCTGGCGGTGGCGATCTGGCTCCTGGCGCATCCGCCGGGGGGCGGTGTCCCGGAGATCGCCGTGGTGGCCTTCCTCGCGGCCTTCGGTCTGACGCCGTTCGTGGGCCTGGTGGCGCGGCGCGGCGGCGCCCTCGATCATCCGGATGCGCGCAAGAAGCACGGCTCTCCGACGCCCAGGCTCGGAGGGGTGGCGGTGATCTCGGCGTTCGTCCTGGCGATGGGGCGGACCTCGACGATCGACCGCACGATGCTGTGCATCTCGGCGGCGGCGCTCGCCCTGATGCTGGCCGGGGCGGTGGACGACACGCGCGGGCTCTCGGCGCGGCTGCGCCTCGGGCTTCAAGTTGCATGCGCGCTCGTGGTCATCGGAGCGGGCGTGCGGCTCAACGTCCTGCCGGGCGCGGCCGGTGCGGTGGCGAATATTCTCCTGTCGGTCGTGTGGATCGTCGGCATCACGAACGCCTACAACTTCATCGACGGCATGGACGGCCTGGCCGGGTCGCTGGGGGCGCTGATTGCCATGCTCCTGGGGCTCGTGGCCCAGTCGTCGGGCCAGGCGGGTCTGGCGGCGGCGTGCGCCGCGCTCGCCGGGGCCCTCCTGGGTTTCCTGCCGCACAACCTGCGCCCCACCCGGCCGGCCAGCATCTTCCTGGGCGACTCGGGAAGCGCCAGTGTCGGCTTCCTCCTCGCGTCCCTGGCGATCAAGGAGGACTGGGCCACGCGGGATCCTCTCGTGGCCCTCGCCACCCCGGTGCTGATCTTCAGCGTCCTGATCTACGACATGATCCAGACCACCGTGTCGCGCGTGGCCACGGGGCGGGTCCGCAGCTTCCGCCAGTGGATCGACTTCGTGGGGCGTGACCACATCCATCACCGGTTCACCGATCTCCTGGGGAACCAGAAACGCGCGCTCGCCCTGATCCTGGCCCTGGCTCTCGGGCTGGGACTCTCGGCGCTCGGCCTGCGCCGGGGGGACGGCCCCATGGCCTTCATCTTCCTGGTGCACGCCACCCTGGTGCTCCTGGTGGTCGCCGTCCTGGAGGGATCGGCCGCGCGCGCCGGATCCCGGCGGGCGCCACCGACTCCCGGCTCCGCCAGCGGCCGCGAGGACCGGTGAGCGGCATGCTGCTCCTCGCGGTCAACGACTTCCCCCCGCTCCTGGGAGGCGAGGCGACCCTCTATCACGGCCTGGCCCGGCACCTCGGCCGGGACGAGGCGCTGGTGCTGGCGCCCCGCGCCGCCGGCGACGCGGCGATCGACGCCGGATTGCCGGTCGAGGTCGTGCGCCGCTGGCTTCCCGGCCACGGCGGCGCTCTCCGGCGCGTGGCGCGCGCCTGCCTGGGGGGGATCCACCTGGCGGCGCTCCTCCTGAGGCGGCGAGTCGACTACCTGGTCTGCGGCCAGCTCCTGTCGATCGGCGCTCCCATGGCCGTCCTGGCGAGTCTGTGGCGCATCCGCTATGCGGTGCTCGTGCACGGCGCCGATCTGGCCGACTACGCCGACCGGGAACCCTGGGGACGCCTGGCGCGCTTCGTCGTGGCCCACGCGCACACGGTGGTGGCGAACAGCCGGTTCACCGCCTCCCTGGTCGATCGCCTCCTGCCCGGAGTGGCACGGCGGATCATCGTCCTGCCGATGGGAGTCGATCCGGCCCCCCCCGTTCCGCAGGAACGGGTCAGGGCGCTGCGACAGGCGCACGCGCTCGGCGACGGGCCGGTCCTTCTTTCGGTCTCCCGCCTCATCCCGATGAAGGGGCACGACGTGGTCATCGAGGCCCTCCCCCGCCTCCTCGAGCGGTTTCCGGATCTGTCCTACCTGATCGTCGGAGAGGGCCCGAACCGCAGCGCGCTTCAGGAGCTGGCGCGGGAGCGCGGCGTGGCGGCCCGCGTGATCTTCGCCGGCCGGGTCGATGCCGGGGAGCTTCCCGCCCACTATGCGCTGGCGACGCTCTTCGTGCAGCTCAGCCGCGCCACGGGAGAGTACGACGGGCTGGAGGGGTTCGGCCTCAGCTACCTCGAAGCCGCCAGCTTCGGCCTGCCGAGCGTGGCCGGCCGCTCCGGAGGCGTCCCGGAGGCGATCGCCGACGGGGAGAGCGGCCTCCTGGTCCCCCCGGAGGATGCCGGTTCCTTCGCCGCCGCCGTCGAGCGACTGCTGTCCCGTCCGGCCGAGCTCGGGCGACTGGCGGCGGGGGCGCGGCGCTGGGCCGCTTCCCATCCCTGGGAGGCGTCGGCCCGCTGCCTGCGATCTCTCGGAAACGGGGCCTGATCCATCATGTGCGGCATAGCCGGCGTCTTCAGCCTGGACGGTTCCCCGGTGCGGCACCTCGGGCTCAAGGCCATGACGCAGGCGCTGCAGCACCGCGGACCGGACGAAGGGGCGGTGATCCTGCTCGGGCAGGAGCGCGGGGCGGTGAGCGGCGGTCCCGACGCGTGCCAGCGCCGGCCGGCCGGATCGGTCGCCGCGATCGTCGGGCTCGGTCACCGCCGCCTCCGGGTGATCGATCTGAGCGGCGCGGCGGCGCAGCCGATGCGCGGCGCCGGCGGCAGCGGCTGGCTGGTCTACAACGGCGAGCTGTACAACACTCCCGAGCTGCGCCGTGACCTGGTCGCCCGCGGCGTGCGCTTCCGATCGCGATCCGACACCGAGGTGGTCCTCGAGGCCCTCAGCGCCTGGGGCCCGGGCGCGCTGTCGCGATTCAACGGCATGTTCGCCCTCGGCTACTGGCAGCCGGCGCAGCGCCGGCTGATCCTGGCCCGCGACCGTTTCGGCGAGAAGCCGCTGTACTACGCGCGCGCCGGCGGCCTGCTGATCTTCGCCTCCGAGATCGGCGCGCTGGTGCGCTACGGCGGGCTGGCCCTGACCATCGACCCGGAGGCGGTCGAGCTGTATCTGACCTTCGGTTTCATTCCGGCCCCCTGGACCATCTACCGCGAGGTCCGGAAGCTGCCGCACGCCTCCTACCTCGAGGCGCGGCCGCACGCGGAGCCGCGCATCGAGCGCTACTACCGTCTCGAGGATCGCCTGCGGCTGCCCGCCCCGCCGCGGACCGACGAGGCGGTGCGCGAGACGCTGCGCGCCGCGGTCGCCTGCCGGCTGGAGGCGGACGTGCCGCTCGGCGCCTTCCTGTCCGGGGGGCTCGACTCCACGGCCGTCGTGGCGCTGATGAGCCGGCTGCGCGCCGCGCCGCCCCGCACCTATTCCATGGCGGTCCCCGGCCTCGAGTACTTCGACGAATCGCCGCGCGCCCGCCTGACCGCCTCTCTCCTCGGCACCGTGCATCAGGAGGTGGCGGTGGACGCCGCGCGGCTGCAGGCGGAGATCCCGTGCGTGCTCGATCGCCTGGATGAGCCGTTCGCCGATTCCTCCGCCCTGGCGTCCTCGCTCATCGCCCGCGAGGCGCGCCGCGACCTGACCGTGGCCCTGTCGGGTGACGGCGGCGATGAAGTCTTCGGAGGATACCGGCTGTACCGCGCCCTGGCGGCCCATCGGCTCCTGCATGGGCTGCCACGCCCGGCCGTCGCCGCCCTGTCGGCGCTGCTCGCCCCCTTCCCCGCCCGCCACGGCGGCGGGGCGGCGGGCGCGGCCCGGCGCGCGCGCCGGCTCCTCTCGGGCCTCTCCTCGGAGCTGGCCGCCGCCCATGCCCTCTGGATGTCGGTCAGCGACACCGCGGCCCGGCGGGCCCTGCGCCCCGGGACGGACGACCGTGACCTCGGAAGGGGCCTGGTGGAGGAGCGCTACCGGCAGTTCGGCGGGGGGATCGACGCCACGCTCGCCGTGGAGATCGACCTGCCGCTGGTGGACGACATGCTCGCCAAGGTCGACCGGACCAGCATGAGCCACGCCCTGGAGGTGCGCGCCCCGTTCCTCGACCCGGCCCTGGTGGAGCTGGCGCTGGCGCTCCCGTCCCGGACGCATTTCTCCCCGTTCGCGGGAAAGCGCCTGCTGCGGCGGGCGCTTCGCGGCATCGTGCCGCCGCACGTCAGGCGCGCCCCGAAGCGCGGCTTCGAGGTGCCGGTCGGTCACTGGCTGGCCGGACCGCTCGCGGGCCTGTACGCCGAGGTGGTGACGCCGGAGGCGCTCGAGAGCATCGCCGGGGCGGACCACGCGGTCGCCTCGGCCTGGATGGACGACCACCGGCGGCGCCTGCACGATCGCGGCGCCGCCCTGTGGGCCCTGTTCGCCCTGTGCTGGTGGCACAAAGGACCGCATCGCGTCCACCTGCAGGACGCGGGCGGAGCGGAGGATCAGTTGCGGGAGGGCTCGAGGAGCGCGGCGACCGTCTTGAGGAGCTCGGAGGGCTGAATCGGCTTGGCGATGTACGCGTTGGCCCCGAGGGCCAGGCCGCGCTTCCGGTCCTCCTCCGCCCCTTCCGTCGTGACGATGATGATCGGCACCGACTTGGTCCGGGCGTTCCCGCGGATCAGCGAGATCAGCTTCAGCCCGTCCATCATCGGCATGTTGATGTCGGTGATCACCAGATCGACGCGCTCGGTGATCAGCTTCTTCAGCGCGTCCACCCCGTCCACCGCCTCGATGATCCGGCACTCCTTCAGGCGGCGCAGCGAGAAGGCCAGCAGCTGGCGCATGGTGGGCGAATCCTCGACGATGAGGAAGGTCGTGGCGGAGCTCATGATCGTCCCGCCCGCTGGGGAGTGGGGGCGGTCAGCAGGTCCAGGAACCCCTGGATCTCCGACAGTTTCTTTTCCGATCTCTGGTACAGCTTCGAGCTGAACAGCGCCGTGGCGGCGTGGCCTGCCAGGAGCGTGAACAGCTCGAAGTCGAGCGGCTCGAAGCGCTCCTTCTGGGTCAGCAGCTGGTAGATGGCGATCACGCCGATGACGCGCGTGCCGATCCGCAACGGCACGCAGGCGATCGGGCTGGCCGGGTCGAGAACTCCCGGCGCCGGAAGCGGATCGGCATAGTAGGACTCCCCCGCCGCGGCCCGCTGCAGGGGCCCGCGCTCCGGGCGGATGGTCTCGGGCACCGACTCTCCCATCCCCTGGCTGGCCTCGGTCTTCAGGTGCTGGTGGCGTTCGTCCACCCAGAAGATGCCGAAGGCCTCCGCCCCGATCAGGTTGATCAGGATCTCCTTCACGGTCACCAGGACCTCGCCGAAGTTCAGCGTGGCGTGCAGCTGGTAGGATGCGACATAGAGATTGGCCAGGTGGTTGTTCTGGGAGTCGATCTCGTCGTAGCGCGCCGCGACGCTCCGGTTCATCTCCTCCACGTGCCGGAAGCGTCCCAGCAGATCGTCCCGCTCCTTCTCCAGGGCGCGCACCCGCTCGGTCAGCTCGGCCGCCGCCGGAGAGCCGGTCGATCCCTGGGCGGCGGCCTGCTCCACCTCGCGCTGCAGGCCGGAGACGCGGAACCGCAGCCGCTCGTTCTCGCGCAGCAGCTCCTCCGTGAAGGCGCGCGCCCGGCTGAACATGTTCCGCAGCTCTTCGCCGCGGGCGGAGAGATCGTCGCGCTCCCCCGGCTGGGGGCCGGCGTCACGGCTCCGGTTCATGGCTCAGAATATAGGTCCCGCCTCCGGCCGGTGCAATCCTGTAACCGGGGGTCAGGAGCGGCGGCAGAGGCGCACCATTTCCAGCGCGATCTCTTTTCGGGGCAGGACACGATCGGCCAGGCCCGCGCGGATGGCGCCGCGCGGCATCCCGAAGACGGCGGCGGTCTCTTCCGACTCGGCGATCGTCTGCCCGCGACGCTCCTTCACGGCGCGCAGGCCGGCGACCCCGTCCCCCCCCATGCCGGTCATCAAAACCGCCAGGACTCGCGCGCCGAAGAGGCCGGCGACGGACGCCATCAGGATATCGGCCGACGGGGCGTAGCGCTCGGACGCGTCGCGCGGCCGGACGCGGAACAGGATGGTCTGCGACTGCCGGTCGAGGGTCGTCTGCTGCCCGCCCGCGGCGATGTAGATCCGGCCGGATACGAGCCGGTCCCCTTCCTTCGGCTCCGAGACCGGCAGGGCGCACAGGCGGTGCAGCCGGCCGGCGAACAGGGTGGTGAAGCGCTGCGGCATGTGCTGCGCCACCAGGACCGCTGCGTTCGTGTCGCGGGGCAGGACGGGAAGGATCTCCTGCAGCGCCGGCGGGCCGCCGGCGGAGCAGCCGATCACGATGAGCTCGATCGGCTTCTGCCGGGTGGACTTCGCCGACGTGCCGGCGGGTTCTCCCGCCGGGCTCACGAGTCGGTCCCGGCACGGCGCGGCGCCGCCTCGGCGCGCACCTCCGCGATCTGCTCCTTCAGGGCCTCGGTCAGGACCGTCATCCGGTCCGGCAGTCCGGGGAAGCGCCGGCCGATGAGGTCCTTCGCCTGCGCCAGCTCCTCCTTGAACTCCTCCGTGAACCGCCGCTCCAGGATCGCCTTGACGAAACCGTCGGGGTGATAGATCCGCAGGTCCGAAATCATGATGCGCGCCAGGCGCCGGATCTCCGATCGCGGGTCGATCGGCTCGTCGGCGCCGTTCGGGGCCAGCTCCGACGCCTGCGACGCCGGCGCGTCCGGGAGGTCGAGACCCGCCGCGCGACTCTGTCGCCCCGGCGCCCGCCCGCCGAGATGCGCCTGCAGTCTCGCGCGCAGCTGCGTCTCCGGGATGACGTCTTCGAAGTAATCGTCGGCGCCGTAGAGGTTCCCCGGGGTGCGCATGAATCGCCCGGACTTGAACACCGATCCGACCAGGACGACTCTGGTCCCCTTCAGATCGGGGCTTCCCTTCACCCCTTCGCAGACCGCCACGCCCAGGAGGCGCTTCAGGTAGACATTCAGGACCATGAGCGCCGGCCGTCGCGCCACCGCGTAACGGAAGGCGGCCTCGCCGTCGTCGGTCACCTCCACCTTGCATCCGAACGATTCGAGCGTGCGCCGCATCAGGTGCCGGAATTCCCGATCCTCGTCGCCGACCAGGACCAGAGGCGCGGACGCGCCGACCGCCGGGGCGGCCGGCCGAGCGCCCTGCGAGCCGGTCGGATCGAAGACCCGCTGGCAGGCGGTGCAACGCAGCCGCCGCCCGGCATTCTCCTGGCCCCCGTCAGGAAGGCGGTAGCGCCGGCCGCAGCCCGGACAGGCCACGATCATGAAAGCCTCTTCACCATCGCCTCGAGCTCCAGGAGCAGCACGTACCCGTCCTTGTGGCGCAGGGCCCCACCGAGCATTCCCGGCGGTCCGTGCCGCAATCCGGCCGGCAGCGGCTCCAGGGCGTCCGGGGGGAGGACCGCCACCCGGTTCACCGAGTCGACCACCAGACCGAGGAGATCCCCCGACGAATCGATCACCACCACCTGCGCGCTTCCGTCGGCGGGGCGCGCGGGACGATCGAGACAACGGCGCAGATCGAACAGGGTCACCATGCGCCCGCGCAGCGGCACGATCCCCTCGATCGCCGGATCGGCATAGGGGACCGGCGTGGCGCCGCGGTGGCGCACGATCTCGACGATCGGCTCGAGCGTCACGCCATACTCCTGCCCGTCCACCACGAAGACCAGGATCCTCCCGTGCTCCCGAGGCCGGGTGTCCACGACTGCCGCCTCAGGCATGGGGGCGCTCCTCCGGGACCGCGGCGACCAGGGCCTCGGGATCGAGGACGAGGACGGCGCTCGCGTCGCCGAGATCGGTGGCGCCCGCCACTCCGGTGACGTCGCGCACCCACCGGCCGACCGGCTTGACCACCACGTCCTGGCGGCCGAGGAATCCGTCCACCACGATGCCGAGGCGCCGGCCACCCGCCAGGGTCACGAGGGCGAACCGGCCCTGCGGCGCCTCGCGGCTGTCGGAGACCGATCCTTCAAGGAGTCTCTCGAGACGCACCAGGCGGAGCGGGCCGTCCGGGTGGTCGTAGACGTCGCCCCCGCGATCCGTGCGACGACGCGAGCCCAGGAGCCGCACGTTCTCGCGGATCGATCCGAGCGGGATGGCGAAGCGCCTCCCCTGCGCCTGCACGATCAGCGCGGGGACCAGCGCCAGGCTGATCGGCACCGTCATGGTGAAGGTGGTCCCCTTTCCCTCGAGGGACCTTACGGTGACCGTCCCCTTCAGGCGCCGCAGGGAGCGGCGCACCACGTCCATCCC
>Ga0070704_100000271_pt1 | contig 22789 bp, 15 predicted proteins | sample KBSK5252metaG_FD_65467 | JGI IMG/M metagenome (GOLD analysis project Ga0070704, IMG submission 65467) | Corn, switchgrass and miscanthus rhizosphere microbial communities from Kellogg Biological Station, Michigan, USA - KBS K5-25-2 metaG | ecosystem: Host-associated > Plants > Roots >...
GAAGCGGCTCTATCCCGGCATGGGACACCAGATCAACGAGGATGAGCTGGGGTTCGTGCGGGAGCTGGAGGAGCAGGTGGGGAGCTAGACTGGGTGGCGCGAGGACGCGAGGACGCGAGGACGCGAACTGCGTTCCCCGCGCCTTCGCGACTTCGCGACTTCGCGCCTCCGCGCCTTCTTCTCCGGCTACTTCCCTCGCCGCTTGAGCGCCGCTCTTCCGGCAACGACGGCGCCGGTGACCAGCGCCACCTTTCCAACCCCCTTCAGCACCGCCTTGGTCGTCCGGGCGCGTTTGCGACGCCGCGCAGCCTCGCCCGCCTTGACGAGCGTGTCATCACCCAGGAGCGCCAGCTTGTGGGCGGCTTTCTTTCCCGCGACCGTCACCGCCGCCGCGGCCATCTTGATTCCCGCCTCGACCTTCTTGCGATTGACTCGCATGATCATTCCTCATGAAGGAAACTTCGTGGGGCTTCAGACCACTTTCCGTTTGACCAGGCCCCGCCGGATTGCGACCTCCCGTACCGCGACCTGGGCGGCGACCACGCCGCCGGCCACCAGTCCGGCCTTCAACGCCTTCTTGCCGATCTCCTTGGCGACCCCGGTGCTCTTCCGGCGTTTCCGCCTGGCGGCGGCGGATTTCAGCTTGCTCATCAGTTTTCCCATGATCTCTCCAAGTGTGCTCCTATTGGTGGACGACTGGCCGGTGCCGGTATTCACACATCTGGAGCTCGCGATCGCTCCCCAATCTCAACACGAGGCCGCGACATTGCGTAGGATCAGGGCCGGGACGAGGTTCCGGCGGCGCTTCCACCCAACCCGACGGAAGAGATTCGAATGAAGAAGCGGACACTCCTCGCCGCATGCGTGTTGATGATTCCCGGGGTGCTGGTGGCCCAGAGTGGGAAGAAGGCCCCCGCCCCCGTTCCCATTCGCCTCTCCGTGTCGCCCCAGGGGAACGAGGCACGGTTCGTCGTGCGGGAACAGCTGGTCGGGGCCGAATTGCCAAATGAAGCAGTCGGCGTCACGAACACGATCAGCGGAGGGATCACGCTCGACGGCCGGGGCGGGGTGGATTCCACCACCTCACGGATCGAAGTGGATCTGCGGACACTCACGAGCGATCGTGACCGGCGCGACCGGTTCATCAAGGCCCGCACGATCGTGACCGACTCTTTCCCGAGTGCAATCCTCGTGGTCACCGGCCTCGAGGGACTTCCCGCAATCCTCCCGACCTCCGGTGAAATGACGCTGGTCCTGACGGGGCATCTGACCGTTCACGGAGTGACCAAGCCGAGCCGGTGGGAGGTGAAGGCCGGGGCCAGTGGCGGATCGATCACCGGAAAGGCGGTCACGCACATCCACTTCGGGGAGTTCGGCATGACGCAGCCCCGGGTTGCGGTCGTGCTCAGCGTCGTCGATGACATCAGGCTGGAGTACGACTTCACCTTCGTGCGAGAGCCGGCGGGGAATCCCTGATCGTGCGGAGGAGCGCCTGAACGACCGAGGGCCGGCACGCGCCGGCCCTCGGTGTTTCAGGTGACGAGGTCGCTCGAGGCGGCCTTCGGGCTCCGGGGGTGACCCTTCGGTCAGTTCCCGAGCTCGAGGAGGATTCCAACCATCACAGGAATCACCGCCGTGCCGCTCGAGCCGAGATAACGGGCCTCGATCCAGAATTTGGCTTTCTCATTGAGCCGGAAGGCGAGACCGGCGGCGCCGGTGTATCCGAACTTGTTCTCGGTCTCTTCCACGGCGAGATCGTTATCGGAGCGGAACTGGTGTCCCATGATTCCCGCGCCCGCCAGGATGTAGGGATTCACCTTGGCGTCAGCGGCCCCGAAGCTTTTTCCCAGCGCCCCCATGAACGCGATGATGTTGGTCTTTTCCTTGAAGTTGCCGGTGTCCTTGTGGGAATTGCTTCCGAAGAATCCCTCGGCTTCCACGAAGATCCCGCTGCTGCCGACATCGAAGTTGATCCCGCCCTGGAGAAGCCATCCCGTCTTGGCGGAGAAGTCAGGATTCGACTTGAAGTCCCCGACCGGTTGGGACAAGCCGCCCCCGAAGAAAATGTTCTGTGCCTCCGCCCGCGAGGCGACCGTCGTAATCGCGAGCGCGCCGAGTACCATCGGAACCGCGAACCGTCTCATGGAGCCTCCAGGGCAGGGAAGGGACAGGGAATACGACACTTAACTGTGGCGAGAGGCCGATTGTCGGTCAAGAGGGCAGGTCGGATTCGGGTCAGGACCGACTGGGGAACGTCGGGCTACATCCGGAACACGTAACTCACCTTGCCGAAGAATCCATCGGCGGTGCGGCTCAGGTCGCCGAAGCGGAATTGTCTCGGTTCGTGCATGGTCGAGCCATAGCCGAAGTACAGCAGGGTGCCTGGGCCGGGGCGATAGCTGAAGAGCCAATCCATCCGGAATTCATTGCTGCTGGCGCCGGGACTCCTGACCCCGCCCACGAGAATCGGCCTCCCCTGCCGGTCGACCATGGGGGCGGTCCGGAGCGCGTCGTACTGGCCGACGACGCGGACGAAGAGGGCGCGGGTAACCTGGTATTCCACCTTGATGCGCGGAATCGTCTCGGTCGAAACGCGTGATCCATCGCGACGGCGGTTGAGCGCCAGTCGGCTGAACTGAAGCGAGGCGCGTAGCGCCGCCGTGGGGCGGAGGTCCACCGATCCATCCACGCGATAGCTCGTCCCCGGCGCCGCTTCGAGGAAGATCGGCACCCGTCCCCCGCCCAGGCTCGCCGTCGCGGTGAATTGCCGGTAGGTCGGGGTCGTCACTCGCAGCGACCCGCCCCACTGATTCCGCTCCTGGCCGGGCACCTCGAAGGGGAGAGTATCGACCGCCGTCCCTGCTCCGGTCTCGACGGTGTAGCCGGAATATCGCGAAGGCTCGTAGCTGAAAAAGTTCCGGCTCAGCGAGCCGCCGACCTGCCACCCGCCGCGAAGCGTGGCACTCGGGCTGATGAATTCGCCGCCTTCGATCGATCCGTCGCCGACGTTGGAATAATCCCAGATGCGGCCGATGCCGATGAAGGCGCCGTAGGTCTGTACCAGGGCATCGGGTTTACCGTAGAAGCTGAGCCGGTTGAATGTCTGGACGCTCAGGACGCCGGTGCGATTGACGAATCCCGCCGCCGCGTCGAAATCAGGGCTGATCGCCTGCACGGTGTAGTGAAATCCCCAGCCACGCCCGGTGCGATCCCACGCCGCTTGAAGCAGGGAGCCGGGTCGGCTCGCTCCACCGCTGCCGGTCCACGACTGGGCGGCCTGAAGCTCGACGTAGTAGAGCTTCGAGTGATACAGCCTGAGGTCGACTCCTCCGAGACGAGAATACGCGGGGCCGTCCTCCCGCGCGGTGAGAACCACACCCGCCGTCCCGCTGCCGGGGAGATCGTGGCGCACACGCGCGACGCCAAAAATGGGAGTGCTGCCGCCGCTCATCGAGTAGAGTCTGTCGTCCGCCACGAGCATCGTCGCCAGATTGGTGCGGCCGAGTTTGCCCGTGAGCTTTGCCCCTCCGCGGGGCGCGATGATGCTCCGGGTGTAAATGAGCTGATTCGGTGTGTCGAACAACTCGAGGCCATCGAGGAAGAAGGGCCGCTTCTCGGGATAGAAGAGCGCGAATCGCTCGTTGAGCACGACCTGGCCCACATCGGCCTCCACCTGACTGAAGTCCGGATTCCAGGTGCCGTTCATGGTGAGATTCTGCCGGATCCCCCAGCGAACGTCGGCACCGAGCTCCCCGGCTTCCTCGTATTTCCAACGATCGGGGAGGACCCGGGCGCCATCGAGCCGGGCGGTCGCCGTCGGTGTCACTTCGAGCACCAGCCCCCGTTTCAGGTCATGCATTCCTTCCAGCGTTCCTGATTGACCTAGAAAGCTCGCGCTCGCCCGCACCGCTGGGGTCCAGGAATCCTGATATCCGCTGTGCTGTACCCTGCGCAGCACATTGATGCTCCATACCTGCTCGGCTTTGTCCTGGTAGTGGAGGCTCTTGAACGGAATCCTGACTTCGACTTCGTAGCCCCCGTCGACCAGACGGCCGCGCGATTCGAAGACGTAGTCGGGGTTGAGGTCGACGTTCCCGTCGAGCGGGTTGATGTTCTGGTTGCCTCCCCCGGTCGCCGACCGGCCGCCCGCGCCGCCGCCGAACTGGTCGCTCCGGGTGCCGTCCTGCTGGACGCCGAGCGGGTTCACTCCGAAGAGGAAGGCGAGCCGCTTGTCGTTGTAGGTGTCCAGGAGGATCTGGACGTTGTCTTCGCTGGTGATATTGTCGCGGTTGGCCCGGGTGGCGCGGACGACGTCGCCATGCAGCTCGGTGGCGCGGATTCCGAAATAGATCGCATCCGCGCCATACCAGACCAGGACCTCGGTCGGCTCCTCCGCCGGCCGCCCATCCACCGGTTGAAACTGGGAGAACCCGGTGAGCCGGGCGGCGCGAGCCCAGACGGGCTCATCGAGCCGGCCGTCGATCGTGACGGCGGGTCCCGAGGATGCGGCCGCGTCGTGCCGGGGTACCTGCACTCGAATGCGATGCTCCCGGCCGCTGAAGCCGGGAGTGGTGTCCTGGGCAAGGGCCAGGGACAATGCGGTGAGGATGAGCATGGGGGAATCAATTTACCCCCGGGGAATGGCCCGATGCTATCAGCGAGCAGCCGGGTCAATCCGTGTCGTCGTCGCCGTCGTGATCTTCATCCTCGAAGGCATGGAAGGATTGCTGGATGTTGTGCTCGATCCGGGAGCGGTCCTCCTGGGTCAGATTGAGCGGATTCAGCAGTGTGCCCCCGCCCTGGCCGAGGAACCAGCCCCGCACGTCGAGCAGGAGCGTCAACGCCGTTTCCCCGTCCGCCACGACGACGATGGGATCATTCAGCTCGATCTCGATGACCTGGGTGAGATCGGTGGTGAAGGTGAATGGCGCGCCGTTCCGCGTGCCGGTCACCCTGATGCTGATCCCGGCAAAGTCCGGATTGGCGAGGACGAACGCCTGATCCGCTCCGGTGCTCGTGGGCTTGTGGATCTGGAGCTGGAGCTCATCGTAGCTGCCGGCGGGCAGCGTCACCAGGAACTCCGTCTCGGCGCCGTCATTGAGCGGCGGATCGAGGAGCAGGGGTCCGAGCTTGAGTTCGGGGCAGTCTTCGTCTGATTCCGCCCCCGCGACTTCGCTCTCGTCGTCCTCACACGCGGCATCTTCGCTCTCGAGCTTGATTTTCCGCGCGACCAGCTGCACGTCCTCGATCACGATGACATCGGCGCCGCGAGTCACCGACACGGATAACGACGGGCTCAACGCCGAGCTCGCGGTTGCACCGCTGCCGGTCGTGGCAAGCTGGAAGACGACGGTGCCCTGGCCCTCGGGGCCCGCGGGACTATCGGAGCAGGCGAGCGCCGCGGCGGCGAGCATCACTGCCGGGACACATGACGATCTTTGCATTGGATTACTCCATGTGAATTGCAAACAGGATCACTGCTGCGGAGACGCGAGGAGGTTCGGGCCATGACACACGCGGGCTTGCATGATTCCCGGTCGTCATGGGGCAAGAGGCGAGCCAGCAGCGGTTTGCTGTGCGTGGGGGTACAACCGGAAACGTCGAACTCGGACGGGACAGTTTGCGAATCATCCGTGCCGGCGATACGATCCCGGCGTCCGATCAACCTGGAGCGAAGCATGGCGACGAAAGCGCGGAAGACGGCGAAGAAGGTGCAGAAGCGGGTCACGACGGCGGGCAAGGCGGCGATGAAGAAAGTCGAACCGTCTCTTCGGGCGCGTGCGGCCAAGGCGGCGAAGGCGCTCCGGGCTGCGGTGGCCCGGGTCAAAGGCACGCGGGCCGCTCAGATCGCCGCGGGCGCGCTCGCGGCGAGCGCGGTCATGGCGGCGGGTTATGCCGCGGGCAAGGCGCGGAAGGCCAAGCGGAAGCGCCCCTGGTAGCTGGGCGGGCCGGCCCTCCGCGCCGCCGCGCCTAGTCCTTCGCGCGCCGCTTCCGAATTTCCCGCGCCACCACACTCGCGGCGGCGAGGGCACCGGTGATCAGGCCGGTCTTGATCGCCTTCCTGGTCACCTTCTTGACCGTGCGGACCTTGCCGCGAACCGACTTGCGTCCCTCCGCGACCAGAACCTTCGTCTCGGCCTTTTTGTAGGCCTTCCGCGCCGCGTCCCTGCTCTTGCCGGCGAGGGTCTTGATGAGCTTGCCCATGAGCGTGTTCTCCTCTTCAGTCGGGCTATGGCGCCGGAGGAACCCGGGTTACCCGGTGGATCAGTATCGCCGCGCGCTTGGTGAGCATCGATAATGTGCTCATGTCCGCGATCTCCTTGTCGGTGTGCCCACCCCACCCCGCAAGGCCCAACCCGTCGATGATCATCGGCACGATCCCCGCAGCGAACGAGACGTCGGCGGCGCCCGCCCGCGCGGGGTTGTCGATTCCAACCGGGCCGGCGCCCAGGTCCCTGCTCACCTGGTCGTAGACCGCCAGCAACCGCCGATTCCCTTCGGTCGGTGCCATCGGCGGGTAGCCGTCATCGAACTGAATCCTGGACGCGGTGTGCGGGAGCGAAGCCGCCACGATCGATTCCATCGCCGCCTTGACCTCCGCGAGCTTGTCGGGCGAAATCGTCCGCAGGTCGCCCGCCACCGTCATGCGCGCCGACACCACATTGCTCTTGCCGGCCGCGGACCCGTGGACCATCGAAGAATCGAGCGCCACCGTGGTGCCGCCCAGGGCGATGCCGGGATTGAAGGTGACCAGCGGATCGCCGGTCAGGCGCTCGCGAAACTCCTGCAGCACGCGGGATGCTTCATAAATGGCGCCCGGGCCGATATCTGCGCGGAATACCTGGGAGGAGTGCGCCGGCGTTCCGGTGGAAGTGAGAAGCCAGCTGGTGTAGCCTCGCCGGGCGATGACCGCCGTGGTCGGATCGCCGTCGCCATCTTCGAATCCGATCGCGATATCGGACCTCCGCGCGATCTCGATCAGCGTTTTCCGGGCGAGCGCCCTTGGTTCGCCCGTCAGCTCCTCATCGCCATGCAGCACGACGGTGATACTCATGCGGTCGAGCTGGCCCTCGGCGCGAAGCGCCTTGAGCGCCTGAACGAGGATGACGTCGCCGCCCTTCATGTCGGTGATTCCCGGGCCCCGGGTGCGGACCGAATCGAGGGGCTCGAACCGCTGGAAGGGATGCTCCGGCTCGAAGACCGTGTCGAGGTGGCCGATCAGCAGCACGCGCGGTCCCCGGCCGGTTCGCTCCGCGATCAGATGCCCCGCCCGCTGAAAAGGAGCGCCGTCCTCCCAGCGTGTGGCGAACCCGAGGGCATCGAGCTCGCGTCGAAGTACGTCTCCCACGGCCCGCACGCCCGCGAGATTCATGGTGCCGCTGTTGAGATTCACCAGCCGCTCGAGAAGCGCGACCGCTTCGTGACGATGGGTATCCACCTGGCGGGCCACGGCACGCTCCACCGGCGCGAGCTGCGCGGAGAGCGCGGTTGGAACGAGCAGCAGGAAGCAGTGGAGAGGGCGCAGCATGAAGCCCGGGGGTCGGAGGTCGGGAGTAAATTCGCCCCTCGACCCCCAATTCCCAATCCCTGACGTCCTACTTCCCGACGCCGATCAGGATCATGAAGGTGCGGTTCTTGTAGCTCTCGCCGGAGGTGACGGTGGAAAGCTTCAGGTCCTGGAGCCCATAGACGTAGCGACCCTCGAGGGTCACCGCGGTCCCCTTGCCGAGGCGGAGTCCGGCCCCGATGACGCCGGCATAGTCGGTGCTCTTCCGGGGCGACGTGGTGGTGCACTCCCCGCCGCCGGCGGTCTTGCAGCGCACCTCGAAAGAAATCTGCGGTCCGGCGTATACGAAGGGGCGGACACCCGAGGTCGGAATGTTGACCTTGAGGTAGGCCGGCACGTCGACGTAATCGAGTCGCGTCTCCGAATCCGCGAGGCTTTCGTCGGAGCTCAGACCGCGCTGGGCGTAGAGCCCCTCGACGCCGAAGCCCACGATGGAAGAACCGCCCCCGATGTAAAGACCCCCGGCAAATCCGGTGCGCGTTTTGAGACTCCCCGGCAGTACGCCCTTGTTGGAGATGTTTCCGAACGACGCTCCGGCCTTGAGCCCGAACGCAGCCTGGGCAGCGACCGGCACGGCGGCAGCGGTCACCAGCACCGCGGCCGCGAACAATGTCCGTCTTTGCATCGAAACGTCCTCCTTACTTGTCGGTCTCTCCATCCTTGGCGGCGATCGGCGTGAACGACACCAGGACCGGCTCCGTGAGCCGGACCCGGAGGCGCGTGCCTGCCGGAAGCACGATCTGATTTCCCTTGGTCGCAACCGCGACACCGGTGCCAAGTACTCCTCCGATGACCGCGCCCTTGACCGTGCTGCCCGCGACGGCGCCGATGATGCCGCCGACCACCGCGCCTCCGCCGATTTCGGCGACGCTCTCGACCAGGTCGTCCTTGCCCCGGACCCGGAACGGCTCCGCACTGATGGGATAACTCGATCCGTCCACGGTGATCTCGCGGAAGCGGATGGTCAATTCGGGGGCTCCAGCGATGCGTCCGCCACCCTGCGCATGGGTGACTTCACCCCGCACGACGACACCCGCCGGCAAGACACGATTCTCGGCGAGCTGGAGGGGGGCGCGAGTCGTCAGGGTGACCTCTCGGCCAGGTTTGAGGCCTTCGGTCGAGAGAGTATTCGACAGCGATCCTACGAGCGTGGTACCGGCGGGAAGCGTGGCCTTGACGCGCCGCGAACCGAACAAGCCACCATCGCCTCCACCTGCGACCGCCGCCGCGAGGATTCCCACCGCCGCGACCGAAAGTCCCACGACCAGAACGCGTTTTCTGCCGACCAGTTTTGCCATGATTTTCTCCATGCACGGGACAACTGGAGGAAGGACGACCCCTGACTGATCGGCACACACACTGGCAGGCGTCTTTTCGGCTACTGTCGCACTCTGCGCCACGGGAATGCCTCCCGGGCAGCGGTGGCCGCTTCTCCGCAGCGATTCAACTCATTTATCTGCATCGAGTTGCCCATGCTGGGGAAGGGGGGGTCGGTGGGTACGTCCTTTGCGCTCGAATCCGGCATGCACTTCCGATACAAAGACTCTCGAGGCAAGGAAGTCGTCCTGGAGGACGTCACCTGGCTGGCACAGGCCGTCCGCAACGGCTTCATCACTCCGGAGACTCCACTCGCCGTTGGCGATGAGGACAACTTTCGCAGCGCCAGCACCGTCGTCGCCTACCAGCAGGTCGTGGTTGGGCTTGGGCGGGGCGCGCTGGGGACGGCGCCCCCCGTCGGAAATGTGCAAGTCCGTCGGCCCGCGAGGCGATCGGGCTCCCGCAATGCGATACTGGGCGTGGTCGCGGCGGTGGTAGTTGCGCTGCTGTTCTACCTCCTCCGCACCCCAGCTCGACCGCCCAGCGCGGTGTCGGCCACGCCCGCACCAAGCCCGCAGATGGAAGCCTCGCTGGGGCCCTTGATCACCGAGCTCGGGGATTCCATCGCCGTCAGGCAACACCGCCTCGAAGAGTGGATCGCCCAGCAGCGATTCGATCAACGCCTTCAGGGGCGCGCGCTGCAGTCCGTGTCGTCGCTCCGTGCACTTCGATCCGCGGTCGCCGCCTATCTCGGGCAGGTGGACACGCTGCAATCGAGTGTCTCGGTGGTGGCGTCGAAACTGGTACTGCGGGCGGATTCTCTGGAGGGGACGGATGGAGTTCGTCACGGGCTCTTCGCCGCCGCGGGCGACGCGATGCGGAAGTGGGAGGGAGATCTCGCGGCCTACGCCGACGTGCAGCGGGCCACTGCCGCCATACTGGACTCTCTCGCGGATTTTACCCTGGAGCGACAGCAGTCGTTCGTCGTGCGGGATGGTCAGGCGGTCTTTCTGAGCCGGTCCGACGCGGCTCGATTCCGCGGGCTCATCTCCGAGTTGAGTGTGCTCGCCTCACAGGAACAGCGGTGGGCCGGGAACATGGTCACCCGATATCCCGGCTGGATGACTGCCCTCGCGCCGGCCGATCGGCCGGCGTTCCGCGGGATCAAGATTCAGCGATCGAACCAGTAGCTCAGCTTCACCAGGAAGGTGTTGTCCGGGTGCGCGCTGAAGAGCCGGTCAATGTCTCCCCCCAGCGTCCTGCCGTCGTACACCCTGCTGTCCGACCGTCCCTGTTGCCACACCAGGAAGAGCGCCGATCCGGGCCGGTACTCCCAGCGGAGCACCACGTTTGAATTGAACGCCTTGACGTTGAACTGGCCCGGGTCGGCGATCACGGCAGGGTCGTTGTAGAGCGTGAAGCGATCGTCGTATTGCGCCGCGCGTGGATCGGCAAGCTCCCGCACGTTACTGTATTTCCCGTTGCTGATGAATGGCTCCGCGTACGCCTGGACCGTCAGCGTCGGCGAGGCCGTGAAGTTGACCCGCGCTTGCAGGCTGTAGGTTCGCTGCTCCAGGTGGGCAAACGTGTAGTGGGTTACCGAGCCGGCATCGGTGAAGTTCCCATACCACTGCCGGTCATCCCGGTTCCACGAATAGCTGGTGCCCAGACTCCCGGTCCAGCCCGAGCCGACCCGGAAATCGAGCGAGGGGCTCAGATTGAAAAACCTGGAGCGTCCTTCGTCCCGCGAGCTGTAGTTGAACCAGATGCCGGGAATGAGAGGCCACCGGGAGTCGCCCTGAATGCCGCCCCACGGCGCGAAGTAGGTCGAGGTCCGCAGCGCGGGACCGCCCCTGGCGCAGCGGTCGCAGTACACGGTGCCCAATCCGCCCAGGGTGCCGCCGAGATGCAGCCACCAGCTGTTGGGCAGCTCGGTATGCACGTTCGTATTCACCGCGTGATCCAAGGGCAGACCCGTCGTCGTCCAGTCGTTCCACTCGTTGAAATTCCAGAAGAGTCTTCGGTAGAGCGGACTCGGCTTGTTGAGCTGAATGGCCGCCCAGGTGGCCTGGCTCTGCCAGTCGGCGCGCCGGAGGAAACCGATATCGTTGGTCTCGAATCCCGGAGAAACCCGCTGATAACTGGTCTGGAACCGGAGTTTTCCCCCGCCAATCTTCCCGAACGTCACCTGTTCCGAGTTGCCCCCGAGGGATGTGCGGCTCGGATCGTACGCGAGCTCGCCGTCGGGGCGCTGGAAGTAGTGCACCGAGCTCTTCTGGGTTGCAGAGATCGCGTCCTCCGATCCCGAGACCCTCGATCCGACGATCTTGGCGGTGAGTTCGAAGCGGCTCTTCAGGAAACGGTGACGGAGGTCGAAGCCTCCGACCATCGCATCGCCGCGGAGCGAGGCCTCGGTCCACTCGTCGTTGGAACGGTTCACCATCGTGCCGATGAAGCCGATACCGGTTTCGCCTTTGCGGAAATCCTTGGTCGCGCGCACCACCGCGTAGTTGGATCGCGGCTCGATGGTGCGATCATCGGTGCCCTCCTCCCGCCCGGTGACCGCATCGAGCAGGCCGACCGCAATGCCGCCAGGTGTCCGCCCGGTGATCTTGGCGGCGCCGAGAATCGTGGTGCCGGTGGCCGAGGCGGCGTCGCCGTAGGCGATCCCCAGCTGCGGTGAACGGCCGATCCGGCGCGAATAGAAGAGGTTTTCGGAGCCGCAATCGTTGACGGCGAAACAATTGATCGGAAAGCTCAGCAGTCCAGCGCCTTCGATGAAGAACGGCCGCCGCTCCTGGAAAAAAGTCTCGAAGGCGGAAAGGTTGAGCACCGCCGGATCCGCTTCCACCTGGCCGAAGTCGGGATTCACCGTTCCGTCGAGCGTGACATTCGAGGAAAGTCCATACTTGAAATCGAGGCCGCCGGTGAGGCGCTGCTGGTGGGTGAAATCGTCCTGACCCTTGGGGAGCGTCACGTTCTTGGTGACGACGTAGGGCGAAAACTCCAGCCGGCGGGGCGCGGCGAGCCCGGTCAGACCGGAGACTTCACCCAGCTGCGAGGAGAGCCCCGCCACATTCCGCTTGTAGAGCGGCCAGCTCACCCGCTCCTTGTATCGGTCGATGTCGCGCCAGACGGCAAAACCGAAGGTGTTCGACTCCGACTGCGCGTAGCGGAGCTGCGAGAGCGGAATGCGGAACTCCGCCGTCCAGCCGAGCGAATCCACCGTGGTTTTCGCTTCCCACACACCATCCCACGCATCGTCTTCATTCCCGTCGTCGAAGACGGCGTAATCCCGCTTGACGCCCGCCGGATTGACGGCGAATTCGTAGCCGGACCGGCGGTCGTGATAGGAGTCGATCATGATCTTGATCTGGTCGCTCGCGGTGCGGACGTCGCGGCGCGCCAGCAGCTTCAGAATCCGGTTCGGCTCCTCATCGTAGGCACGGACGAAGACATAGAAGTTCCGCGCATCATAGGCCACCCGGGCCTCGGTTTTGTAGCGCGGCGCTTTTCCTTCGTTGGGATCGAATTCCAGGAACTCCGAGATCGGCGCCGCCATCCGCCACACCTCGTCATCATCCCGCCCATCGATCGTGGGGGCCCTCGGCGCCAGCACGGCGCGAGTAGTCGTTGCAGTCACGAGTGCCAGGGATGCGCTGCTGGGAGCGGGGATGGGACGAGGAGTGCTCTTCGTTTCAGCCTGCTGAAACATGAGCGCGGCGGCGAGCACGACCAGCATGGTAGTTCTCTCGTTTGAGGATCAACCAGTGAGATACCGGTCACGCGAATACCGTTGCATGACGCACCGTCTATCTTCTGGTTGGTTAACAAAACGGAGCATTTCGGGTGAAGGTTTCGGGACGGCAGATCATCGGCACGATACTCCGCGGCACCGGCCTCGCGCCGGAGCCGGTGGGGAACGAGCTGCCGTTACGGTCGGAGCTGTTCAGCAGGGAACAGATGGAACAGCACGGCCGGACGCTTGCCGCATCGCACCGGATCGCCACCGACCACGCCGCCGATCAGCTCCTCCCGAGGTTGGCCGAAAACGAATCAGTATTGCTCGAGGCACTCGATCTGCTCACTGCCGCCGCGAAAGCCGAACGGCGCATCGCGCCGGCCGGTGAGTGGCTCCTCGACAATTTCTATCTGATTGAAGAACAGATCCGCACCGCGAAGCGGCACCTCCCCAAGGGGTACAGCCGCGAGCTCCCCCGACTGCTCAGCGGTCCGTCGGCCGGTTTGCCCAGGGTCTACGACATCGCCCTCGAGACGATTTCGCACGGCGACGGTCGGGTGGACCCCGAGAGTCTGAACAGCTTCGTCGCCGCCTACCAGAGCGCGGCCGCGCTCACGCTGGGCGAGCTGTGGGCCATTCCGATCATGCTGCGACTCGCGCTGATCGAGAATCTCCGGCGGGTCGCGGCCCGAGTCCTCGCGGGTCGGCTCGACCGGAACCGCGCGGAAGCCTGGGCCGACGAGATGACCTCGACGGTCGAGACCGACCCCAAGAGTCTGATCCTCGTCGTCGCGGACATGGCCCGCTCGGATCCTCCGATGTCGAGCGCCTTCGTGGCCGAGCTGGCGCGCCGGCTGCAGGGCCAGAACCCCGCGCTGGCCCTGCCGCTGACCTGGGTCGCGCAACACCTCTCCGAGTCGGGCCAGACGATCGACCAGCTCGTCCAAAACGAAAACCAGCAGCAGGCCGCCGACCAGGTCTCCATCAGCAACAGCATCGGGAGTCTCCGGTTCCTCGGCGCGATGGACTGGCGCGGCTTCGTCGAATCGATGAGCGTCGTGGAAGAGGTGCTGCGCGAGGATCCCGGTGGCGTGTATGGAAAGATGGACTTCGCCACCCGGGACCACTACCGGCACATGGTCGAGCGCCTGGGCAGGAAGAGCCGTTTTTCCGAAGTGGAGATCGCGCGCCAGGCGGTGGAATTCGCGGAAGAGGCACGGGGCAGAGGAGGGAACGACGAGCGCGCTTCGCACGTCGGCTATTACCTGATCGGCAAGGGCCTCCCCCAGCTCGAGCGGGTCGCGGGCCTCCCGCCCTCCGGGCTCCAATCGCCGGTTCCGCTCGCGCGCTATCTGGCTCCCGTGGTCGGCATTCCCGTGGCGCTGGCGATGATCGCGGCGGCGGCGGTCCGGGCCGACGGCTGGAACGTCTCGATGCAGGTGCTGGTGGGGATGCTCGCGCTGGTCACCGCAAGCCAGCTCGCGGTGGCGCTGGTCAACTGGCTCAGCTCCCTCCTGGCTCGCCCGCGGGCTCTTCCCAAGCTCGACTATTCGGAGGGAATCCCCGCCGAGTCGAGGACCCTCGTCGTGGTGCCGACGATTCTCACCTCGGCGCCGTTCGTGGAGGAGCTGTGCGAGGCGCTCGAGGTGCGCTTCCTCGCCAATCGCGACGACCGCCTCCATTTCGCGCTGCTCACCGATCTGCGGGACGCGCCGTCGGAACACATGCCGGACGATGCCGCACTCGTGGAGCTCGCGCGCTCCCGGATCCGGGAGCTCAACGCGCGATATCCGCGGGAGGATGGCGACTGTTTCTTCCTGCTGCACCGGCCGCGCCGCTGGAATCCACGCGAGCGCATCTGGATGGGCCGGGAGCGGAAACGTGGCAAGCTTGCCGACCTCAACGCGCTTCTCCGCCACGGCATCGCGGACCCGTTCTCGGTCGTGGTGGGAGGGACCGAGCCGCTGCGCGCGGTGCGCTATGTCCTCACCCTCGACACCGATACGCAGCTGCCCCGCGATTCGGCGCGGGTATCCGCCGCGGTGATGGCGCACCCGCTCAATCGGCCGCGATTCGACTCCCGGCGCGAACGAGTGTGCGAGGGATACGGGATCCTGCAGCCACGAGTCGGGGTGAGTCTGCCCGCGGCGAACCGTTCGCGCTATGCGGCCCTGTTCGGAACCAATCCCGGCATCGATCCCTATACCAGGATGGTGTCGGACGTGTATCAGGACCTCTTCGAGGAGGGATCGTTCGTCGGCAAGGGGATCTACGACGTCGAGGCATTCGAGCAGGCCCTCGCGTCGCGCCTTCCCGATAACCGGATCCTGAGTCACGATCTGCTCGAAGGATGCTTCGCCCGGGCCGGGCTCCTCACCGACGTCGTACTCTACGAGGAGTATCCCAGCCGCTACACCAGCGACGTCAGCCGCCGGCACCGGTGGATCCGCGGCGATTGGCAGCTGGCCGGATGGCTTCTGCCGCGAGTCCCCTCCGCATCGGGCCAACGCCGCCGCAACGCGCTGTCCGGCCTATCCCGGTGGAAACTCCTCGACAACCTGCGCCGGAGCCTCGTCCCCCCGGCGATGTTGTTTCTCCTCCTCCTGGCATGGAGCGTCTTCCAGCCGGTGTGGTTGTGGACCGTTGCGATCGCGGGCTCGCTGCTGCTTCCGAGATCGGTCGCGGCGCTTCTCGATCTCGTCCGAAAAAACGGCGAGATGTCCGTCCGGCAGCACGTGGCGTCGGTGTGGCATACCGCCGCGATGGATCTGGGCCAGTCGGCGTTCACACTCGCCTGCCTGCCGTACGAGGCGGTGGTCAGCCTGGACGCCGTCGCCCGCACACTCTGGCGGACGCTGTTCAGCCGGCGACGCCTGCTCGAATGGAGTGCCTCGAGCGAGATCGAGCGCAACGGCGATGCGGATCTCCCGTCCACCGTGCGGCGAATGTGGACCGCCCCCGCGATCGCCACGGCATGCCTGGCCGGACTCGTCCTGTCCCGGCCCGTCGCGTTGCCGGTCGCCTCGCCATTCCTCCTGCTCTGGGGGACCTCACCGCTCCTTGCGTGGTGGCTCAGCCGGTCCATCCCGGCGGCGGACGTGCGCCTCTCCGCGGCGCAGGGAGAGTTTCTCCACCGGCTGGCGCGGAAGACCTGGAGCTTCTTCGAAACCTTCGTGGGCGAGGCGGATCACTGGCTCCCACCCGACAATTTCCAGGAACATCCGGCTCCCGTCGTGGCCCACCGGACCTCCCCGACCAACATGGGGCTCTCGCTCCTGGCCAATCTCTCGGCCTACGATTTCGGGTATCTCGAATCCGACCAGCTGGTGGAACGAACCGCGGGTGCGCTCGACACCATGGATGTTCTGGAGCGGCATCGGGGCCACTTTTACAACTGGTACGACACTCGCTCCCTGACTCCGCTCCTGCCGCGATACGTCTCCACGGTGGACAGCGGCAATCTCTGCGCTCATCTCCTCACTCTGAAAGCCGGCATGCTTGCGCTGCCGGACCAGCCGGTGACGGGCGTCCGCGCCTTGCGGGGACTTCGCGATACCCTGCTCGTGCTGCTCGAGCTGCTCGGAGAAGATGTGCCACCGGACGTCGCTCGCCTGGGCACGATGCTCACCGGAATGCTCGAGACGCCGCCGGCGCACCTGGAGGATGCGCGCGAGCGTCTCATGCGTCTCGCGGATTCGGCGTTGGCGTGGTCCAGCCTCCTCGACGGCGCGGCGACTCCGGACGACAAAGTCGCCACCTGGGGAAAGCGGCTCGCCGACCAGGCCACCCGCGCAGTGCAGGCCATCGCGTGGATTCCGAGCGGAAACGGCAATCGCCCCATTCCGTCTCTGCGCGAGCTGGCCGACTCGGGCGATGCCGATGACGCGGCGGTGGCCCGGCTGGCACGGGAGCGCATCGGCGTAATCGAGGCCGTGGCGGCCCGCATCGATGGGCACTCCGATCCGGAGTGGGAATTCCTCTACGACCGGTCGCGTCACCTCCTGGCCATCGGATTCAACGTCGGCGAGCGCCGGAGGGACGGGAGCTTCTACGACCTGCTCGCATCCGAGGCGCGACTCACCAGCTTCCTCGCGATCGCCGCGGGGCACCTGCCTCAGGAGACCTGGTTCGCGCTGGGTCGCTTGCTGGCCAGCGTCGGGGGCGCTCCGGTGCTGATGTCCTGGAGCGGCTCGATGTTCGAGTATCTCATGCCGCTGCTCGTGATGCCGAGCTACGAGCATACCCTGCTGGCCCAGACTTGCCGGGCGGCGGTGGAGCGGCAGATCGAATACGGCGCGGCGCGCGGCGTCCCGTGGGGAATGTCCGAGTCGGGATACAACGCCGTCGACGGCCAGCTGAATTACCAGTATCGGGCGTTCGGGGTTCCCGGCCTCGGACTGAAGCGCGGTCTGGCGGAGGACCTGGTGATCGCGCCCTATGCCTCCGCCCTCGCACTCATGGTGCGGCCGGAAGCGGCGTGCGAAAACCTCGAGCGCATGAGCGAGGAGGGTCTTTCCGGCGACTACGGCCTGTACGAGGCGGTGGATTACACGCCGGGACGGCTTCCCCGCGGGCAGACCCGGGCACTGGTGCGCTCCTACATGGTGCACCATCAGGGGATGAGCCTCCTGGCCTTCGGCTGGCTCCTGCACGACCGCCCGATGCAGCGCCGGTTCGAGAGCGATCCCCGCTTCCGGGCCACCATGCTCCTCCTCCAGGAGCGGTTGCCGCGCGCCACCGCCTACCATCCCCACGCTTCGGAGTCGGCCGACCTTGCACCGCTCGGGGGCGGCAGCGAATCCGCCGTCCGCGTGATCGCGAGCCCGTCGACACCGGTTCCGGAGGTCCAGCTCCTCTCCAACGGACGCTATCACGTGATGGTGACCAATGCCGGCGGGGGCTACAGCCGGTGGAAGGACCTTGCCGTCACCCGGTGGCGCGAAGACGGAACGAGAGACAATTGGGGAAACTTCTGCTTCATCTGTGACGTGATCAGCGGCGCGGTCTGGTCCTCGGCATACCAGCCGACGCTGCAGCGCGCGGAGAGCTACGAGGCAATCCTCTCCCAGGCCAGGGTCGAGTTTCGCCGGCGCGACGACGACATCGAGACTCACACCGAAATCGCCGTCTCGCCCGAAGACGATATCGAGCTCCGCCGCATCAGCCTCACCAACCGGAGCCGGTCGCGCCGGGTGCTCGAGATCACCAGCTACGGCGAGGTCGTGCTCGCGCCGCCCGCCCCCGACGAGCTGCATCCGGCCTTCAGCAATCTTTTCGTGGAGACGGAGATCCTGCCCCAGCGCAGCGCCATACTCTTTACCCGGCGGCCGCGCTCCGCCTCGGATCCGGTGCACTGGCTCTTTCACCTCATGGCGGTCCACGGCGCCGAGGCGCGTGAAGTGTCGTTCGAGACCAGCCGCCCCCAGTTCCTGGGACGGGGCAACTCACTGATGGCGGCGGATGCGATGCGCGCGCCGGGACCGCTCGCCGGCGCCGCGGGATCGGTGCTCGACCCGGCCCTCGCAATCCGGACGCGGATCACGCTCGAGCCGGAGCAGTCGGCCACCATCAACATGGTTACCGGGATCACCGATTCCCGCGAGGCGTCGCTTGGCCTGATCGACAAGTACCAGGATCGCCGGCTCGCCGACCGGGTGTTCGATCTTGCCTGGACGCACGGCCAGGTCGTGCTCCGCCAGCTCAACGCCTCGGAGGGCGATGCCCAGCTCTACGGCCGCCTCGCCGGCTCGGTGCTCTTTCCGCACGCCGCTCTTCGCGCCGACGCCGGGGTGCTGGCGCGCAATCGGAAGGGTCAATCGGGGCTCTGGAGTTTCGCGATCTCCGGCGACCTTCCCATCATCCTCCTGCAGATCGCCGATCCGGCGAGCATCGATCTGGTGCGCCGGGTGGTGCAGGCCCACGCGTACTGGCGTCTCAAGGGTCTCGCCGTCGATCTGGTGATCTGGAACGAGGATTATTCCGGGTACCGCCAGGTGCTCCACGACCAGATCATGGGATTGCTCGCTCCCGGCATGCACGCCAACGTGACCGATCGCCTGGGGGGGATCTTCGTGCGCCCGGTGGATCAGATCACGAACGAGGACCGCGTGCTCCTGCAGTCCGTGGCGCGGGTGATCCTCACCGATACGCGCGGACCGCTCATCGATCAGGTCAACCGCCGCCGCCCCGCCGAGCCGGCCGTGCCCCGGCTGGTTCCGAGCCGGAGTCACCGGGTGGATCCGCGTCCGTCGACGCCGGCGGCTCCGGCCGAACAGGGCTTCTTCAACGGGCTCGGGGGTTTCACCGCCGACGGGAAGGAGTATGTCATCCGGACCATGCCGGGTCAGGCGACTCCCGCACCCTGGGTGAATGTGCTGGCCAACCCCGTATTCGGTACGGTCGTGTCGGAGAGCGGATCGGCGTACACGTGGGTGGAGAATGCCCATGAGCTGCGCCTCACGCCCTGGCACAACGATCCGGTGAGCGACCCGAGCGGCGAGGCCTTCTACCTCCGCGACGAGGAGTCGGGTCACATCTGGTCGCCGACCCCATTGCCGGTCAAGAGCCCGGCGCCGTTCAGCACGCGGCACGGCTTCGGCTACACCGTGTTCGAGCACTCGGAGGGAGGCATCGCGAGCGAGCTCACGGTGTACGTCGCGACGGATGCACCGGTCAAGTTCGCGGTCCTTCGGGTGCGCAATCTCTCGGGGCGGGAGCGCAACCTTTCCGCGACGGGATACGTGGAATGGGTCCTGGGCGATCTGCGCGGGTCGTCGGCGATGCACGTGCTCACCGAGGTCGATCCGGTCACCGGAGCGCTCTTTGCCCGCAACCGCTACAGCCCCTCCTTCGGGGGCCGGGTCGCCTTCTTCGATGTCAACGAGGCCAACCGGACGGTGACCGGCGATCGCACCGAATTTCTCGGGCGCAACGGGACGCCGGCGCGGCCGGCGGCGCTCTCACGGGTCCGGCTCTCAGGGAGAGTCGGGCCCGCGCTGGATCCCTGCGCCGCCCTGCATGTCCCCTTCGAGCTGGCGAACGGCGAAGAGCGCGAGCTCGTCTTCATCCTGGGCGCGGGACGGGACACCGACGAAGCGCGCCGGCTGATTCAGAAGTACGGAGGCAGCGCCGCGGCGCGAGGGGCGCTCGAAGCGGTCTGGAAATACTGGAGCCGAACGCTTGGCGCCGTCCGGGTCGAAACCCATGACCCGGCGCTCGACATCCTCGCCAACGGATGGCTGGTCTATCAGACCCTCGCGTGCCGGCTCTGGGCACGGAGCGGGTACTACCAGTCGGGGGGAGCGTTCGGATTCCGCGATCAACTGCAGGATGTCATGGCGCTGGTGCATACCGAGCCGGGGCTGGTGCGCGAGCATCTGCTGCGGGCGGCGTCGCGCCAGTTCGTCGAGGGGGACGTGCAACACTGGTGGCATCCGCCGACGGGACGCGGTGTACGCACCCGCTGCTCGGATGACTTCCTGTGGCTTCCGGTGGCGGTCTGCCGATATGCGCGCGCCGTGGGCGATCTCGGTGTCCTCGACGAGCTGATCCCGTTCGTCGAAGGGCGGCCGATCGGCGCCGACGAAGACTCCTACTACGACCTTCCCATTCCCTCGATGGAGACCGCCTCGCTCTACGAGCACTGCGTGCGGGCCATCACGCACGGGCTCCGGTTCGGCCTGCATGGTCTCCCGCTCATGGGCTCGGGAGACTGGAATGACGGAATGAATCTGGTCGGCGACAAGGGGAAGGGGGAAAGCGTCTGGCTCGGATTCTTCCTCTACGACGCGCTCATCGACTTCGCCGAGCTGTCCGCGACCCGCGGCGACGCGAGCTTCGCCGCACGCTGTACCCAGGAGGCGGCCCGGCTCCGCATCGCGCTGGAGGAGCATGGCTGGGACGGGGAGTGGTATCGCCGCGCGTACTTCGACGACGGCACCCCGCTGGGATCCGCGGAAAATGCCGAGTGCCGCATCGACTCGATTTCGCAGAGCTGGTCGGTCCTGTCCGATGCGGGAGACCCGGAGCGTGCGCGCCAGGCCATGGAAGCGGTGGACAAGCATCTGATACGGCGGGACAAATCGCTGGTGCAGCTGCTCGATCCGCCGTTCGACACCTCGCCGCTGGAGCCCGGATACATCAAGGGCTACGTCCCCGGCGTCCGCGAGAACGGAGGGCAGTACACCCACGCCGCGATCTGGACCGCGATGGCGTTTGCCGCGCTGGGCGACGGAGCGAAGGCCTGGGAAATCCTCGGCATGATCAATCCCCTGGATCATGCCGCCACTCCGGACGGCGCGGCGATCTACAAAGTGGAGCCGTACGTCGTCGCGGCGGATGTGTACGCTGTTCCCCCGCACACCGGGCGCGGCGGATGGACCTGGTACACCGGATCGGCGGGATGGTTGTACCGGCTCATCGTGGAATCCCTCCTGGGCGTCCGGCGCGAAGGGGAGGCGCTGCGCATCTCACCGGTGCTGCCCCCGGACTGGAAGCCGTACACGATCCATTACCGCTACGGCGATACGGCGTACCGCATTGCCGTCGTCGCGGCCGAGAATGGAGAGACCTCACTGCTGATCGATGGCGTCGAGCGGGACGGGTCGGTCATACCGCTGGTCGACGACCGGGGAGAGCACGCGGTGGAGGTGAGGGTGCCCGTTGCGGAGCTATCGGCCATCGGTTAACGGCTATCGGACAGGCTATCGGCTGCTACCGCCGCCGAACAGAGATCGCGAGCGCCACTCCACCCAGGATCGCCACTCCCGACACGATCAGCCGCAGCGGAATCCGCTCGCCCAGAATCGCCGTTCCCGCCAGCGCCGCAATGACCGGGACGGCGAGCTGAATCGTTCCCGCCCGGGTCGCGCTCAGGCTCGGCAGCACGGCATACCACGCCGCATAACCACCCCCCGAAGCCAGCGCCCCCGACGCCACCGCGCACAGGACTCCCGCGGTGCTCAGATGTGCCTGGGACCTGGCGATCGCCGCGAGCACGATGCCGAACGGCATCGCGAAAATGAAACTCTCCGCGGTGCGCCTGAGCGGCGGTCCGCCGGTCCGTCCGCGCAGCGAATACAGTCCCCACGCCACACCCGCCAGCGCCATCAGTACCACGCCGATCGGCTCGGGCGCGCCGATGCCGGGCAGGTTGAGATAGACGAGCCCGGCCAGCGCCACCAGGAGACCGATCCATTCGCGCGGCCCTGGGCGCTCGCCACCGCGGAGCGCTGCGCCGATCATCGTGAGCTGCACGGCGCCGAAGAGGACGAGCGCGCCGGTGCCTGTCGGCAGGCTGAGATAGGCGAAGGAGAATGGCGCGGCGTAGAGAAAGAGCAGCGCCGCGCCGGTCCAGCGGGACGACCGGCTGGTCGGGACGGCCGGCGCGGGCTGACGCGACACCAGGAGCCAGAGCGCGAGCGCTCCCGCGGCGAGCCGGATCGCCGTGAACGAGGCGGGATCGATGCGTCCCGATCCGAGGGCGAGACGCGCGAGCACCGAGTTGGCCGCGAAGGCCACCAGCGCCAGGACGGCCAGCCCGATCACGGCAAGGGTGGGGTAGTCGGCGGTGAACGTCGGTGATGGGTCGCCTGCTCGTACGCATAGGCGAGCCGGAAGAGCGTGGCTTCGGCGAAGGGCCGAGCGAGGAGCTGGAGGCCCGCGGGGAGGCGGCCCTCGCGAGTGTAACCCATCGGCACGCTGATCGCCGGGAAGCCGGTGCTCGGCGCGAAGAGCTGACTGTTGTCGCCATGCGGTGTGTTCAGATCGCCGATCAATCGCGGAGGATTGCTCCAGGTGGGATACACGAGCGCGTCGAGGCGCTGGCCGTCCATCAGCGCAAGCACGCCGGTACGGAGCCGGGCGCGGAATTCCTCGCGGCTCCGGCATCCGCCGCTTTCCTGTGGCGCGGAGTCCACCGCCTGGGCGGCGGTGAGGCGGACTTCGATCGAGGGATGGAAACGCCGGGACCGGATCACCGCTTCGAGGTTCTTGACCGGGACCCGCTCCCCCTGCAGCGCGAGCCAGGCGTTGAGGTCGTGTTTGAAGGGATTGCAGGAGCCGCTCTGCATCCGCCGCCATGCGTCGAGGCTGTCCACCCGCACCGAATCGACGACGACCGCTCCGGCACGCCGCAGATCCTCGAGCGCGACGCGGAACACCTG
>Ga0070704_100000274_pt1 | contig 22665 bp, 39 predicted proteins | sample KBSK5252metaG_FD_65467 | JGI IMG/M metagenome (GOLD analysis project Ga0070704, IMG submission 65467) | Corn, switchgrass and miscanthus rhizosphere microbial communities from Kellogg Biological Station, Michigan, USA - KBS K5-25-2 metaG | ecosystem: Host-associated > Plants > Roots >...
CGATGGGATGGCGTTTGCTCAGGAACATGTCCACGACGATCTGTTGATCGTCCTTCTCCCGCTTCGATGCGATGGCCGCGAGTTCTTCCGTAAACGGCAGAGCCGCTTCCGTCGTCGCGATCCACATGCCGGCGTTGAGATACTTGCAGCGATGGATCGTCGGCGGGTAGAGCGACGCCTGTTCCAAGTTGGGCCAGCAATAGCATTCCGCGGCGAAGACGATCGGCGAGTTCAGACGCTGAAACTTCGCCATGATTTCGTCCATCCCGGCGGCGAACACCACGTCGTAGGAATCGGTGAAAACGAAGTGGGTGTACTTGTCGGCGTTCTCGCGCACGAACCGCGCCTGACCTTCGCTCTTGCGGTACCACGGGATCGTTGTCCAGTCAGTGCCGGGCCAGTCCTCAGAATCGAAGTTCTGCGGCTCAAGCCCGTTGCGCTTGGCGGTGTCGTGGAACGCGCCGAGATACTTCTTCGGAGTCGGTCCCCATGTGCTGACGAGGCAAGGCTTCATGGTCAGTGATTCCAAAACCGGTATTCCTGATAGAGCCTCGTCAACCAGCCAGCGGCGAAGCACACAATTGCAACAATGATGTAGCTCATAAAACTTCCGGCCAATCTTTGCCGATCATCTCCTCGAACCAGCCGACGGTGTGATGACCGACGGCATCCGGGGCTGTGTTGGTCCCGAGATTGAGCGCCCGGCAGCGTTCCGGCACCCGAGCCCAGTTTCGAGCGTGACGCCAGCGCAAGTAGTCCACACCGAGAGCCCGGTAATGCAGGAGCTTTATCTCAGCGTGGGCTGAACTCTTGGGATTGAAATCGTGATAGTCCACCCCATGTCGTCCAACCGTCCATTGCATGTGCTTCCTGAAGATCGCGGGCTTGCCCCATATGCCATCAGGAAACCCAGTTCGCACCTCGTCATAAATCTGGCCCAGCGCGGTAGGGAACACCTTCGATACCATCGTGTAGCCTTGGATCTGTGGCACCTCAACGTCATCGGCGAGATAACGGCGGAGCACGTCCTTGATGGCAGGATGGTAAAGTAGCTCATCGGCGTCGACGAATATGATCCAGTCAGCTTTGCCGCGGGCTTCCTTCCAAGCTTCATTGGCAAACTCCAAGAACTTATCGTCCTGGATGCCGCTCTCGTGTGGCCACTCGCGCAACTCCGCAGTGTGACAGGACCGAATGATGTCCCGTGTTCCGTCAACGCTCATATCGTCGTAGAACACGAACTTTGTAACCCACGGCGCGTAGTGCCTGAGAAAATAAGGCATCAGCCGAGACTCATCACGGCAGATGCAGAATAGCCAGATGGAGAGTTCCTTCACGCGAGCAACACCCACTTCATTTTGGTTTGCAGGGGGTGAGTGTCAACCCGTGGGCGAGAGGGGACGCTCCATGAACCGCCTCCGGCCTTCCCAATGCACTTAAACCCAGCGCCTCGCAAGCTTGCACCGCCTTCTTCTGGCAGTGTGTAGGTGATAAGTTTACGGTATCCCATAGCCATAGATGCTCGCCACGCAGTTCGATAGAGCATGGAGCATCCGTTCATTACTCCATCCGTGCAACATCTTGACACCTCCAACGTCCACCCATCGTCTGCCATCCGTGACACCGGGCGACCAACAATCGCAACCCCTCGTATCGTTTCGCCTTCAGCAATCGCGACGCTGAACTTGTGACCCACAGGAGGATCGTGATGGCGATGGTGAAGGCGCACGAACTCCACTGCTTCTTCAAATGAGATTGGAACGATGTTCACGCGATCAACTCCGGCGTCATTCCTGCCTCCGTGAGCCACTCCGACTTGCTCTTGTTCTGGTGCCACGGGATGTCAACCCCTCGTCCCCCAGCGCAAATCTTGCACGTCTCCAACGGGGTGTCCCGGTTCAGGAACGTCTGCAACCGTTCATCGGTCATCCCAGCGATTGGGATCCCGTCGATCGTCTCTGTCATGCCCATGAACTGCTTCGGGAAGAATGCGGTGAGTGGGCAGAGAAAGAAGTAACCCTCGTGGATGGTCAGACAGCGATTCCAAGGGCAGCCGTGGTAGGTGCGACCGTCGTTCTTCAGGAACAGCGGCTTGAACGTGCTGATTTGCTGGGGACGCACGTAGAAACCCCACTGCTGCGCTTTGTCCTGAACGAACGGCACGATGTCAGGGTTCAGGTCGGGGTAGCAGGACATCCGAAGCTCCATCTTTCGCGTAGCGAGCATCTCCCAGAAATCATCGTTCATCCGCGGCAACAGCTTCCCGTTGGTCAGGATGCCGCACTGTTTGGCGATGCCGCTGTCGTAACAGAGGCTCATCAGTTCGACGACTTTCGGGTGGAGCAACGGCTCTCCCCCCTGGACGAATAGAAGCTTCGTGCGGAGATGTTCCTTCATCACGTCCAAATCGCGCTTCAGGACGTCGGGCTCCATGAAATATTTTTCGGTAAACGCCGTCGAAGCGTGATTGCAAACTGTACAGACATTCGTGCAGTGGCGAACCGCGTTTATCTCGCAGCCGTAATCACAATGAATCATAAATGCCTCCACGTTCTTTTGGTCAATGCCATGTAAATGCTGTGCTTAGAGATACCAAACCGTTTTGAAAGATCCGGTATATCAGAAAATTTACAATGTTGCCTCATGTTTAGAACATCTTCAGATTTCAATTTCGCGCTCCTGTGCCTTTCACCCTGAGACAGTGTGTGGCCTTTCATCATCCCAGGATGTTTCAACCTCCCTTTGGCTTTTGCATCCCGCATATTATCCGTTTGAGTTCCTAAAAACAGATGGGCTGGATTTACGCACCTCGGATTATCACAGTGGTGCAACACAAACTCTGAATCTAAAAGAGGACGGCCTTCAATCAACCAAGCAACGCGATGAGCTAAATGACTTTTTCCATCCATCCAAAACCTTCCGTATGGAAGTCTCGATCTTTGCGTTTCTGATGTCCAATTCCAGCACCCATCCAAAGTTTTGTACACCTTAGCGAAAAATCTAAGCTTGGTTATTTCAGAGATCATACTCGGAGTATCCCTATCCCGCCGTGAGGCACAATGCCCTTCCACTTTCGATGCTCCTCGGTGGCGATGATTTCCTGTTTGTTGCCCTTCAGTTCCTGCCAGAACCGCGGCACCTGAACGGCGTCAGGTTGAGTGCCGTGCGGGCCGATGTTCGCCAGAGGGTTGATGTCGTGGAACACGATCCAGCCGCCCGGGCGAACGTGAGGCTTCCAGAGTTCGAACTCCTTGACGATCGTCTCGTAGTAATGGCCATCGTCTATGAACAACAGGTCGATGGGACCGCCGAGAGCCGCCAACGCCAGCGTCACGCAATCGGGATTCATGGCGTCGTTCAGCAAATAGGTCAGATGATGTCCGTAAGGACGGGCGCCTTCCGTTCCTCCATGATCTTCGATGTCGATGGAGACGGTCTGCTTCGAAGTGATGAGCGACAGCAGGGCGCCCGTGAAGCCTCGAAAGGTGCCAAGCTCCACGGTGCGCTCCGGCTTCAACTCTTCGAACGCTTTGTTAAGGAAGGTCCGCATCTCCCACTCGTGTTGCTGGATGTTGATGAGGTTGATGTCAGAAAAGATCGCCTGAATGGCGTTCTCCAGGTAGGTGGGAAGTGTTGCGTTCATGCAATTTGGTAAGTAGTCCGGTTTCTGCCTCTGGTGCCTTGGACGATTCTACGAATCTCTCCGCTGTCCACCATCTTGCCGAGTTGCCGGCGCACTGCCCGGCTCATGGTCACGTCTTCGATGGTGAACGGTTTCCCTTTCTTGGCAACCTTACGGATCGCTTCAGCCCGGGCACCGTAGACGTAATCGCATTTGCGCTCTCTCATGGCGTGTTCCGATTCAGATCGAGTTGCACACCAGTTGGAGCTTTCAGAAAGCCTCCTACCCCATAAACATCACTGGCTCTGATAGGTGTTGCTGTCACGACATAACTGCCATCGAAGATTTCCAGCAACTTGCGCTCTCCATCTGTCTCCGCGTGCAACAGGACAGAATGAGGCTCACCAGTGTTCAATCGTAATTGGATTTTCACGGCTTGATGACGAGTGCCTTCTCTCCTTCGACGAGAACAGGATTGAGGTTGTGATCCTTGGTAAACGCAGCGAAGTCCGCCACGACTCCAGGAAACCATCCGGTGATGTCATCGACGAGCATCCCGCCACCAGATGGTAGCAGCGACCAGTACGCCTCGTAGTCCCGCCTTACGTCTCCTTCCTCGTGGCTGGCGTCGACGTAAATGAGATTCGGCACGAGCCCAAGCCACTTGATCACCCGGGCTCCGTTGATGCTGTCGATGGCGAACGGCACGATCACGTCCTGACAGCCGTGCTCAATCACGTTTGCCATGAAGCGATAAAAAAGATCCGGCCTGCCAAAGTGCGGCTTAATCTTCTCCCGGGCGCCAAGGAAGTGATCGTAACCAAAGGCCCAAGTATCCACACAGAGGATCGCGCAATCGAGCGCGTTCGCCTTGATGAACTTCGCCATGTGAATCGCCGACTCACCGCAGAACGATCCGACTTCGATGATGATCGAGGGTCGGATGCGATGGATGCACTGGCCGAAGATTTCGCGCATGGCACCGTGATCGCCATACCAAACTCCGGCCCACTCCTTTGAAGGGAAGTTGGTGTAGGGATTGACGCCTTGGTGAACTTTGTCGATGAGCAGTGAGAATGGAGTCATACAGGATTCAGTTCTGCAAATTTTCCGAAGTAACGACTAGCCCAACTGTTGTAGGCTTTAGCTGCTTCCATTTCTGAGTGAAAGCTTCCGAGCCTCTTGTTTGTTCCACCTTCTCTACCATTAGCAACAAATCGCCTTTGGCGTCTTGCCCAATAAACGCCTTTGAACCGTGATGTCTTGGCTTGTTTCGACTTCCATCGGTTGCCCTGATTTTGCGTTGCTGTGCATTGGCGTAAATTGGCCTTTCGATTATCAAGTCTGTTCTGATTAACGTGATCTGTCTGCATTGATGGATGTGTTCTCAGAATCTCTCTGTGCATCCAAATCACTCGAAGTTTTCCTTTTGGCCTAAAGAACCTGATAGCATATCCCCACGCCGAAACATGCCAATTCCATTGCATGAGATGGTCGTAATCTTCTTCATCTACGATGGCTACCTTTCCTTTTCCCAACGGAATCCAGCGTGTTCCTTTTTCGGGGACGCCCACCCAACTTTCCATTTGCGCGAGACGCCTTTGCTTTGCGCGGTGACGTTGCACTGCCCCCTTTCCTTCCAAGGGCGATAGCATGGATGTTTTTGGCATTCCCCATAATACCTAAGCGGTCAGATTATTCGCAATAACTCTTCTGGAGTACCTGTCCACGGCTTGTCCTTATAGATCGGAGATTGTGGTTCCGTAGGCGAAGCATGTGACCACCATTGAACCACCTTGTGGGGCTTCGGGAATTCTCCGAATTCCTGATTTTTCCAGCAATAGTCGTTGTGAAAATGGCGCCAAGCAACTTCACCCAGCGTGTTGAACTCACCGAAGGTCTGCGGGAAGGTGTTCTCGCAGGAGCGAATGTAATCTTCAACGATTCGGCCGGTGTGCATTTGGATGCACTCGCGGGCCTTCTCGTAGGTTTTACGATGATGCACTATCTGAGGGCGGCGCATAAATTCGTTGAGTGACTGACCACCGATGGCTTTCTCCACACCATCCTTCCACATGCCGAGATTTGCCTGCTGCGTGGTGACGAGCCAGTGATAGGAGCCGTAGAGCAGAACAGGGCGGCCGTCGACGATGTAGTCGGCCGGCGTGGTGGGTTCGACGAAGAGAACGTCGGAGTCCATGTGGTAGATGAAATCTGCGTCGCTGAAGTGATCGGCGCACATGATGGCGTACTCGTGTCGCAGGAAGCCTTTGCCCGGCCAGTCCTCGTACGGCATGACCCGGATGGCAGGGCCATCAAGTGGGATTTCGTCCAGCAGCGGCGAAAGAGCGGCGCAATCTTCAACCGGCACGAGGATCTTTACCTGCCGAAAGCCTTTGGCGAATCGGACGATGGATCGGAGGCAGTAACGAAGCCATGGGTAGTGTTTGGCACAGGAGACGATTAGGATGTCGGTATTCATTGGTTGTTTTTTGGATCAGCGACTGGAGATGCAGAATCATGGTTCTCCGACTTGGCCTTATCGAGTTCGCGCCAAAGGCTGTCGAGGTAGCTCAGGAAAATCTCGACGCCCTTGTTGTTGTTCTTCCGCGCCGCATCTTGGAATCGAATCATCTCGCCCGGACCGTTGCAGGCTATGATGAAATCTTTGAGGCGATGCCAGTCCCGGTTGCACTTGCGCACGATGTCTTTCAGTTGCGCGTTTTCGGCCTTCAGTGCCGCGAGTTCTTCAACCGTCGGAGAACCATTCGGTTCAGCCAAAGACGCTTCGTCTTTTCTCGGTGGATACATTCCTGGCAGTTGTTCGTCTGTTGAACTTCTTGGCATTTTATTCTTTCCGGCCAGCGCCTTGGCTGACCTCACTGTTCGACTTACTTAGCGCGTCGAGAATCCGTCGCCCAAGCGCGTGTAAATCCTTGAAGTATTTCTCCTTCTCTTTGGTCCTGTAAGTTTCTTCGCCATCGAAAGTGTATGGACGCCAGCCTGAGGAGCTGATGACGCGCTCCATGCAGTAGCAGTCCATATCGCTTTGTGCGTTGAATCCGTTTTCTGTGAAGTGGGCTACTTCAGAACTGCAACCGTATTGTGTCAGGCTTGCTCGGAGTAGCTTTTGACAGATTTCGCAGAATGGAGTCCCGTCGCTGTCCGATCCCCACCCACCATCAACGCAATACTCGGCGTCCGGTTCCTTCTTTAGAAGTTTGGCGACTTCCTTCTTTGCGCATTTATAGCAGTAGCTCAATCCCTCATCTGCGCCTCCTATCCAGTGCTCTGGCTCGTCGTTGATACGAGCCGCTCCGGCATTGAAAAGATCGTGCAGGCTGTCGCATTCATCGTCGGTGAGAAAAGTCGAACAATTCGCTGATGCCAACGCCGATCCGCGTCGCTGGCGAGTGCGTGAGGTTTTAGGTCGGCGTGGCATAGCTCAGTCGTTCATGCAGTGAGCCGGTCGATGAGTGAGCCGGATTTGTCGCGGTGAAACACCACGGCGGTTTTGGGGATCTGATTCAGCAAATGGTTGCTTCCTGGAGGGAACGATGGCGCTTCTCCTTCGAGCGGGTTGAGTCGACCATCTTTGATGCCCCACGCACAGAAAAAGATGTGCCCGATGTCCTTCACATTGCGGCCCATCTCATCCCGGGCTTCCACGTCCCAAGCGTTGTCAGTGTGACTCATCGTTCGCGGCAGCAACTGAGGCGTGTTGGCGGGGTAGATGGCAGTTCCGTTCATGTGCCCAGGCCCGGGCACCACTGGACCGCAGAACGTCTGCTGGCAGTTGTCGTAGACATTCTGAAGCACCTCCAGCCAACGCTTCGTTAACGGGATAGCATCAGCCTCCATCCAGAGCCAGTGACGATAAAGCTTCTGCATCGTTTTGGCGGCATGTTGCCATGCAGCAGTTTGCGGAAAGCGTGTTCCGGAGGGGACGTGGTAACTCGTAGTATGCACGTTGCAGAACACTTCCCGCGCTTTTGGCGTCACCTGCTTGATGACTTCTGAGTTCGTGGTGCGATCGTAGGACAGGAGACAGTCGTGCGTCTTGGGAGTGCCGAGCCGCTTCATCCAATCGAGGTTCTTGAGGAGTTGCAGCACGTCCAAGGTGCAGAACGGGAGCACTACCATGAAGTTTCCGGCCGCCGAGAGATTGAGTTGCTTGCGCAGCAGTTGCAGCAGCGTGCCGTCCTTGTTGCGATGGAAGATGACGGCTTCTGAGGAGATGTTTTCGGCGATCGTGAAAGCGTTCTTCGGCGAGTCCGGACCTTTGGCTTCGACGAAGGTCGGGGGCAGGTCTTTTTCTCCCCAGAAATGTTGAATGAGTTTCGTTGGCCTGACGTGAGGCAACACTGCTTCAGCACTGGACACGTCCCACGCTTTGGTGGGCGCCGCTTCGATGCACGGACCGATGAGATTGATGGCGTCGGAACGATAGACCGCCACGCCGGACATCAGATGTTTCGGAAGGCCTTCCTGGTGGCAGTCGTAGACGTGTCCGAAGTAACCGTTGCCGCGCATCTTGTCGATGGAGACGAGCCAGCCGCGTTTGAGGGGAATCGAGTCAGCTTCGAGCCAAAGGAAGTCCGCGCCGGCCGCCTGACAGTGTTTGGCCGCGGCAAGCCAGAGCGCGTTCGCCCCTTGTGGCCAGCCAGTGACAGGTTCATCAGTGGTGACGAACGCAGCGGAGTGAAAGATTTGGTTGGCGAGCGAAAGCATGTCGACGCACTTGCTCCATTGCACGGCGGCATCGGCCACGAGGAGCGCCTTGTATTCCTGGCAGCCGCCGAGTTGCCCGATGAACTCAAGGAGCGACATGGCTTGGTCAACGTCAGTCGGCGAGAATGCGAGAACGACGATCATTTTCTAAAAAGCGCCATGAAGGCGGACGCTATCAGGTAGAACACTTTTGGCCGCACAACTACTTCTCCAAAATAGAAGATGAAAGTCAGCGCAGCGCAAACAGCCAGCATTGCAGCGAACCGTTTCAGGTAGGATTTCATCGGTCGAACTTCCGTTCTTGCTCCATTCGTCGAAGGCATTCGAGCGGAGTCTCGCCGTGGAGCATGCCGTAACCGCATCCGACACAGCCGCCCTTCCATGAGCCGGTGCCTTCTCCGACTTCATCGGAGAAATGAACGTCAATCGAGGTACGGACCTTCCGAAACGGCAGCAGTGGCCACCACTTCATTCTCCACGTCCGACGTTCAACGAACACCGTAGCCTGACGTATTTGCGTCTGGCCGTTTTTGAGCCGGTAGACGTAATCGTAAGTCTCGGACACGGCTTTTTTGTGGGTGTCCGCAATCCGCATCACTTCGAACGCATCTCGTTTTCGGTCACTCCGGTTCTTAAGGAACACCGTCTGTGCCAATCCTGGCAGGTTGGCTTTGTGCTCAAGAATTTCGGTGGATTCCCAGTCATAGGTCCAAGGAAAGGACCAACTGTGAAGCTTTCTAATCCACGGATCATCGGAACTGGATTCGTTCGACCACGAGAAGGTATGGAGCCAGATCGAATCGTTGTGAATGGCCAGCCCCAACTCGCACGGCTTGCAGCGAAGAACCCCGGCGATTCCAATGTAGATCGAGAACAGCCAAGGGATTCCGGCAAGAAGCATGATTCCATCGTCTCCGTCTCCTTCGCCGAATTGAATGCCCCAATGGAACATATTAGAGTGCTTTCCAAAGCACCATTCCCAGTGAATCTCTCGGCGCTTGAGATACCACCACGCCCGGCCATGCCAGAACATGGATCCCTTGGGAACTCCGCAGCGTGACTCGTTAAGATTTTGACTGTGGTATCTCATCCTGGTGTGAGGAGGGTTGGATCGGGGTTCTCCGCCTGTTCGGCGTGCTGGAGCATCGCGATCGCCAGGGCTCGAGCCTCGCGTGGCTTCATTCGCATCCGCACGATGGGCGGGTTGAAGAGGATCTGGACGATGCCACCGAGATGGGTCATGTCGATCTTCACCGGTTGCTCGGATTCGGGCGGGTTGCCCGGGGTCTGGATTCGGTTGTTACTCACTCTTTTTCCTTTCTATGTTCTCGAACTCCGCAACTCGCTCCACGATGCGGAGCACGGCAGCGGCAAGATCTTTATCGCTCACGTCATTGCTCGTCTCAATTTCGTATGTGGCACGTCCCACCAGCACGTTCAGGTCTTTGGCCACCTGATTGCGCCACTCTTCAGGGTGAGTCTGACAAAACTCAATCTCCATGAGCCGGTCGTACACCTCGTCGGCGGTGAGTTGTTTGGTGGCATCGGACATCAGTCAGCCTTCGAGTTGCAGCGTGGGATGTTCCTTGCGGATGTCGTTCAGCCGAGCCTGCGTCCGGGTAAGTTGCTCCTGCAATCCACGCATCTCCGCCTGACGCTCGGTAAGTTGGTAAAGTTCTTCGATACTCTTGAGCAATCCCTGCTTGTGATCTTCAACCAGCCCTTCGGCCCGGGATTGAAGTTCCTTCGTGGCAGTTGACGGATCTTCTCCTTCGTCCAGCGTGGCTGTCATCGTCACTTCTGGACGCAGGTTGGAATACTGTTCGTGAGGATGGTTGAACGTGCGTCCGGCGGTAACGGTGATCGTGTTTATTTTCATGTGCCTTTGAGAATCCAGCAGCGTGGATCGAGTTTCGTTTTCGTGTCTTCGGAGGTGTGCGCCAGGACGTGCTCCAATGGCACCCACACTTTGAGCTTCAACGGACAATCGCAAGCCGAGCAGATGGTGAGCTTCTCATCGTGCGGGGTGCGCAGTTGCAGGTCGCCGCGGATTTCCAGTTGCGTGCGGATCTTGTCCGCGATGGGTTGCGTGAAGTACTTGGTGAAATCGCCACCGTCGTTCTTCGGGCAGGTTGCGCAAACGGACGCCCGCCTGTCCGCGAGCACATGATCCACGGGCTTGGCACCGTTCCCGAGCCATTCAACGAGCACTGCGACACCGGCCGCGACTCGTTTAACGCTGCCCACAGCACTTCCGAACGGGATCGTCGTTTTTTTTTGAGCCGGTGCGGCCACGGGCGCATCGTCCTGAATGATGAAGTCCAGCCAGCCGCCGGCTATCATCCTGGCGACGTTGTACTGTTCGACATCGTATTCAACCCCGGCTGCGTCCGTGCGCCAGCCGTGCCGCTCACAGAGGAACGGATTGGCCTGCCGAAGAATCATGGTCTGTTCCACGACGTAGTTGAAGGAGCCGGTGAACGGGGTGGTTTGACCAGTCTCCGGTTGCAGGAACTGGAAGCCGTAAGGTGGATGGGCGGTGAGGCTTTTTAGACGTGCCATATTTCTACGAGCGTTCCTTCCTGCGGCTTGCTGTCAACCTTTTGCTGGCGGACTTCGAGGATGATGTGATCGGGGGAGTCGTCTGGGATGAGCCCTTTGTACCGCAGGGCGTCGATGAAGAATTTTGGGCAGAGATTGTCCGCATCAAGGAGGCGGCATCGATAGCTCGTAATCGTAACGCGAAATCTAGGGCCAACTGGGCTTCGTTCTTTGCCCTCATTCTTGATCTGAGCGGACTTCCGAACAACCGGTTTAGGGACGGGATGCGGTAGTGGAGCCACAGTTTCAGGATCGGCGTTGCGCCGGATGAATGCGGCACTGGCGTTCGGGTATCTGGCGAGGAGTTCGGCACGAGTCACAGGTCACGAACGTCAAGATGCCACGCGATGATAAAGGCGATGCGTTTGCGAGCGCCGTAGCCGGTAGGACGAGGATCAAGAATCTCGCCGACGATGAGCGGGTCAGCTTTCGCGACGGCTGGCAGAAGGATTCCGAGTTGATCGAACACCTTCAACTGCATCGCCCGGCTAGTGGCTTCCATGATCGCCGGCTTGGCCATCTGAATCGGAAATGCGACTTCATCCCAATCCACTGCCTCAGATGTCCATACTTCCTTATCAGCACCTCGTTCCTCTTTTCGTGTTTCAATGCAATGTTCTTCGACGATTGGATTGGGATTCTGATAGTCGCCTTCTCCAGCCGGAAGAACTTTAGCGTCCTGTGTTTTACTGTAGTACGGCTTTCGGAAATGTTCCGTGCATGAAAACAGTCTCGCCGGTTTGTCTTTGTCGCTGCGGATCGCAAAGAGAGTGATCGGAAAGTTCGGGACGATACAGTAACCGGCTTGGAGTGCCACAAGGATCTTCTCGTAGAAGGTCACCCGCTTTTCGCCGAGCGCAGCGTGACGCCGGAGCGTGTCAGTCTTCCACTTGTTCTTGATCGCGATGGCGAGGTTCTCCGCAAGTTCAGAAGCCTCGTGCTTCATCGACTCCACCTTGCGCTTGCACCATTCGATCAATTGATCCTGGGCTTGCGACATTTCGAGCGGAGTCGTGGCGGACACCTCCAATTCGAGTCCGGTGGTGGGAACAAGTTCTTGCGACATGTGAGTATTTTTAATTAGATGTTGCCAAATTACAAGAAATAAATTTAATATCCTCCGTCATGATCAAAATCGACACGAACATTCCAATGCCAAAGCACAATCCGACGCATTGGACCGGGCGCCCAAAGCTTCGTTCTGGTCGTAAGGGCGACGGCAGGCAGGAAGCTATTTTGAAGTTGGAAGTTGGCCACAGTTTTTTTCTGAAGACCTCTGAGAGTTCTGCTGGCGTGTTACGCTGGTGGGCGAGGGCTCGCTTTCCAGAGCGCGATTTTGTCGTTGCCAGAGAGGGAAAAGGCGTCAGGACATGGCGATTCAAATGAAAGACTGCAATTTACAGATTGAGCTTTGGGAAGCGATGAAACGCCAAGAGGCCTTCGCGGCTGCCTGCTGGGCGTTCAAGCGCCGCGAGCGCACGACAGAGCCCACGGCGTTGGAGTTCGGCATTCCGTGGTCGCTGGCGGAAGTGCTGGCCCGACAGGTCCAGAAGGAATTCGAGCAGCGGGTGCTTAGAAAGTTGGTGGCGGCGTGATCTTCGGGCGCAACTTCGTCAACGGACACCACTTCATCCTGGTGGGCTTGTCGACTGACAACCTGAAGAAGATTCGGGAAGGGAAAGAGTTGTCGATCGGCCCGGTGAAGAACGATCCGCTGCTGGAGAATGCGACGCTCATCATCATGGCCGGCCCCACAGAAGAGGAGATCATGGAAAAGTTGAAGAAAGCCGGGCTGATTCCACCCGATTCAACGAACCAGAATTAGCCATGAGCGAACAATTCGAATTCTGCGAGGAATGCAACAATCCGCTCAGTCAATGCGGGCCACAAGGGCCAGATGGTATCCCGACGATGGATTGCCTTGTGTGTCACTTACGGGATCTGATTGCCGAGAAGGACGCGGAAATTGCAAAGCTCAAGAAATCGTTCCTGCAATCTCAAGACGCTCGCCAGGGCTGGCTCCGCGAATTCGACGGCTACAAGAAGACGATCCTGCTGCAACAGCAACGGCTCTCTGAAGCCATGTTCATCATCGAACGGATCGGTACCACGGACGCCGATCGCCCTGAAGTCATCAGAGCCGCCGAGAACTGGCTGAAGAGTAAACCGTGAACAACACTGCCAAACTGGCCGCGCTCGAGGTTCTCTATGCTCAGCTTCCCAAAATTGAGTGCCAGAGGAAGTGTCACGAATCTTGCGGACCCATTGTGATGACCCGCCTCGAGGCACGCCGCTTGCCTGAATTGAGCTTCGAAAAAATGATGATGAAACATAAGTCAGGCCCACCACTTCAAGGAATTGGATTTCTATCCATCGTGCCCGCAAGCCTGACCTGTCCGCTGCTCAAAAACGGAGCATGTGCTGCTTACGATCGTCGCCCCGCCATCTGTCGGCTGTGGGGGCTCACTGAAAAATTGCGGTGTCCATTTGGCTGTGAACCGTCAGTTCGCTGGACCGAACAACAAGCCTACGAATGGATCGCCGCTGTATCAAAAATCGGAGTATGAACACCTGCCCCCACAAACTACGGTCAGATTTACCGCCCCTCACCCCCCGTATCGCCCGGCTCCCCGTCGACGAAAGGGGGTACCCAGTTCCGTTCTTCGTCCAGTGGGTTGACGAGAAGAACGAGCCAACAGATCCAGGAGTTGGTCGCCCTGAGTTTCGGATGATGGACGGCAGGAAGTGGCGCCGCTGCGTGAAGGAAAAGCTGTGCTGGGTCTGCGGTGAGCCGCTTGGTCGATTCATGGCATTCCCGATCGGTCCGATGTGCTGCGTGAACCGCGTGACGAGCGAGCCGCCCAGCCATCTGGAATGCGCTCAATGGTCGGTCAAAGGCTGCCCGTTTCTGTCCCGGCCGAACATGGTCCGACGCGAGGACGAACTGACGGAGGCGAACAAGGGCAACGTTGCCGGAGTGATGATCGAGCGCAATCCTGGCGTGATGGCCATCTGGGTGACGAAGGGATACCGGCCGTTCAAGGCGCCCAACGGCTACCTGATTGCAATCTACGATCCCGTGTCGGTCGACTGGTTCACGCAAGGTCGCCCGGCCACCCGGGCGGAAGTCATGCAGGCCATCTGTGATGGAAGTCCGGCTTTACAGGCTGTCTGCAAGACTGCTGAGGAGCACTACGCTCTTGGCAGCGCGGTTGGAGTCGTTGTGACCAAATATCTCCCAAAGCAATGACACCCGATCCCCGACTGGTTGAACTGGTGGAGGCTGCCCAGACGCTCGTCCAGAGTGGCAGCACTGTCTCAAATCGCGCCCGGCTCCGGAAGGCTGTGGAGGCGATCCCGGCTGAACTGATGGAGATGCCGGCGCCGCCGCGGGGGCTTCGTCTGACTCCTCCGGTGGAACAGGCCTTGGCCCGGGCGGCTGAACTGGCCAATGCTTCAAACGACCTTTACCTACGCACTCATCACCTTGAATTTGCCTTGGCCGAAATCCAGGGCGGAACACAACAACCACCAACCCATCAACCCCAATGAGTACCTACGCAAAATGCCCATCCGAAGTCCGTGAACTGGCTGAAGAGATCATGAACGAACATCTGACCTACAAGGATGTCGTAGAGGCCAAAGTGAAGATCGATTTCCTCTTCGCCTACGCTGAAGTCGGCGAGGACGGAGTTTCCAAAGGCCACGCCCTGACCAAGCACGGGATTCGGGCGCTTGGCATCACCCGCAAGCTCAGCATCAAGGATCGCGTCATGGGCCGCGGAGACGCTGAAGTCGCCTTGGACGGCGATTGGTGGAACGAGGCCACGCCACTCCGCCGCAAAGCCCTGCTCGATCATGAACTCCATCACATCGAAGTTCGAACTGACCAAGATGGGGTGGTGCTGCGAGATGACCTGAAGCGGCCAAAGCTGAAGCTGCGCAAGCATGACGTCGAAGTCGGTTGGTTCGCCGCCGTAGCTGGGCGCAATGGCAGTAACTCAATTGAACTGGAACAAGCCAAATCGGTGATGGACAGCTTCGGTCAACTCTTCTGGCCCTGTATTGAAGCGCAGGAGCCGCTGCAACTCTCCGATGGTGCCGAGCGCCTCATCACGCCCGGCAAGAAGGGCAGAAAGAAAGGAGCGGCGAAGTGAATAATGGTGGGCCAGCCTTTCCTCAGAGCATTGCTTTCAATCCCAATGGCGATGCAGTAACGGCAGCAGCCTACTTTGATGGCGAAGGCATGAGCCTGAGGGACTACTTCGCGACTCAAGCACTCATCGCTGTGTTCACTGCCCCGCCAATGACATTCCATGCTTCTTCAAAAGAAGAAGCAGTTGCCATTGCTTACGAAATCGCTGATGTAATGCTTGAAACGAGAAAGGTGAAGACGTGACCAAGGTCGATTACGTTCTCAATCAGCCACAGACCAGACCGCATCACTGCCATTGGCCGGGGTGCAATCGACAGGTACCGCCGGCTATGTGGGGATGTCGCGTCCATTGGTTCAAACTTCCAAAGACCATTCGGGACAAAATCTGGAAAACCTTCAGGCCAGGACAGGAAAAGGATTGGACGCCATCTGCCGCCTATGTCGAAGCTGCGAAAGAAGCACAAGACTGGATTGCTGCTCACACCTGCCCAATGCCCATCAAACGCATCCCTTCCAAGTCCATCGTTAACTTTGTCCGCACCGGCAAGGAACTTGAGATCGGCAGAATCACGCTACGCAAACTCAAAGACGGATCCATCTGGATGGAAAACGCGGCTGGAGAAGGGATGCAGGTGGCGGTGGAAAAGTTGGAATTGCCCTTGTGGCGATTTTTCGACGAAAACTTCTGACCAATGCTCGAAGCCAGAAAAGAAAAGCGGACGCCCACTCCAAAATGAGCGCCCGCGGTCAGTCTGTTCAGGCAGGACGTTTACGGCGTCGGGGGCGGCACCGGATTGAGCGCGGCGGTCAGCGCGGCGGTCAACGAGACGTCGCTGGCGCTCAGGGCGTCGATGGCGCTGGCCAAGGTCAGCAACTGGGCGTCAGTGGCGCCCGGGTTGCCCAGGCGGACGATCGCGGCGTTTACGGCGGTGGTCAGTTCCGCCTGTCCGGCGGTCCCTTTGGCTACGGCTTCAGTGAGAGTTTCGAGTGCAGTCATAAGTTCTTGGTGTCGATGTTGCGTTTGATGCTCAATCTGGGTCAGCCGATCGCGAAGCTGGTGAATCTCATCCCGGATGAGATGGATCAGGGCCAGTTCGGTCGACGGATTGTCAGGCATTACAGCCCCCACCCTACCACCCCGCCACGACGGGTCGCAAGCGGGGGGATTTCCCCCCTCCAACTTTGGGCCGCGGATGCGGTCCGAGCCGTCCGCCGTCTCATCAATCCCGATCTGTCGGGGGGAGATCACCACGGCGGGCGGCGTGATTTCCAAGCCGGCATGGTGCCCGGGGAGAGCCCGGGACAGGCGCCTGTTAAGGCACGAGACGCCACCGATTCGTCTCCCATCGCCCGATGAAACACCGGCTTTTTTGAAAATAGTTTTGACAGATCCACGGTCGAAGGAGTAATCGCTCTGCCGTGAAGCGGTTAAGAGAAACAATTTCGCTCGGTGTAAACTCGAAAGAGTGGCTGCTTCACAACTCCCTCATTCTCCATCGGGCGAACTTCCCTTCTTCTCAAACGACGCACTTGGCATTGGAAGATCTCCTCGGAAACCTGGAGCAACCTCATGAGTGAGCAACTACTCACCCCTGAGCCGGTTAACTCCGGCTGCCGCCTGTCTGGACACAGGCTAGACCTCATCGGCGAATCGTTTCTCGCCTGTCGCTCAAATACCCCCCTTCCAAATCACAGCAGGCCGGCCTTCCAAACCGGTAGTCGAACGAGTCGAAGACAAGTCCCCTGAATACCCCTCCCAGCACCCGCAACCTACGGGTGATGTGAATCGTGGTCGGGTCAGGGCGCCAGAACGGTCTGTAAGCTCTACAGCCTTCTGCTCAACACTATTAGGGGGAGTATGATCTTAAATAACCTCAAGAATTCCTATGCCAATTAAGAATTGGACTCCAGAACGTATCGCCCGAAAACGTGACAATCACAACCGATGGCGAAACAAGCCCGGCATCAAGGAATATTGGGATGCCTACATGCGCAGTTACTTTCAGAAACAACGCGATAATCGACCGCCAATTCCTTCCATCTGTCCTCATTGTCTTCAAAATCAATTCGTCTGGCATTCCAAGTCTTGGATCTGTGTTCCTTGTCGGTCAAAACGCTCCGCTGCCAATGAAAAAGCAGCTAAAACTCGTTGCCAGCGACGAAGACAAATCCGTAAACGTATTGCCAGCCTTTCCTTACGTCACGGGGAATACGTTGGAGCCGCTTATTCTGCCTACGCATCACTTCCAAATTCCAAACTCGCCGTAGGTATCAACTTCATCAAAACTCTTTGCCTCCCGGTTTCCCACCAATCCCTCACCCTTTGCACACTCGAACGCATCCACCTCCTCAACGATATCTCGTCTCTTCCTTGGGGTAACATCGGTTGGTCTTGCAGAATCTGTTTTCTTTCAAACTCCGATCCTGCCTTTTTCGACATCGATCACATCCTTCCTCGTTACAAATCCGGCGGCGATTCCAAATTCAATCTTCAGCCATTATGTCCCAATTGTCATAGGCTCAAATGCCTACAGGAGTATTCGGAAAGGAAGGGGTGTACCTTGATTAACGAGCCCGCCTCTCATTAGGCCCCCTGCCCTGCCACCCCGCCCCCACCCTCTGGCGCTGAAAGAGATTCCTTCGAAGTTTTTGGGGCGACATCGGGAAGGGTCACCATCGGGGCAACCTTGCGTTTCTTTGGCGTACGCCAATCGCCGTCAGGCCGCAACATGCCGGGCAACGGAATACCCTTGAGAATGCGCAGCCTTTCCTCAAGACGTTCGAGAGCGACCGCACATTTAGCGCGAATGGCAGCACTAGTTTTAGGATTTTGAATGTCCTTCATCAGAAGATCCTGAATGGCAAGGATGCGACGGTAGGCGCCGCGGCCGCCGGGATTGCGACGTTTATTGGCTAAAGCGCGGGCTTGTTCTGAGGTGAGCGTTTGTTTGACGGCGAACATAGCGGGAAGGTAGTGGGGATACGGAATGGAGGCGAGAGCGTATTTAATTAAATCTGCTTGCGTATTTAATTAAGGTGTGAGATATTGGAGATGCTCAATGGTAATGAAGCTATTGACAGTGGTTTACACGACAAACATACACGACAATGAAAACAACATATCGACTGACAATACTTGGGCGGGATGGGATGTACACCTACGGAGACACGGCAAATAGCCCTGCTTTGGCGAAATTGGCACCCGGAGGGATTATCATCAAGGATGGGGACAGGCTTGGGATACACGAGGCGATCTGGCGTGAATCAGTCAATAGCCACGCTAAGGGGCGCGACTCAATGTGTATTGATCGGCTGATCTTGATTGATGCCGAGGGATATGAAGGCCAGTGGGAAATAGGGGTCAAGAACGAGGAGAAATACCGTGCGGCGAAGGCGAAAGAGCAAAAGGCGGCCTGACAATCAATTTGGGAAGGATCGCTCCCGTAAGGCGGTCTCAGGGGCGCGGCTGAGTTAACAACGCGCTCGGTAGTAATAGAGCGACTGAGAGCAACTTAGAAAGAGACAAAGACGATGAAACAAACATTACTGAGCTTACCGAATTTGCGGTTAGCCTTTCAGCGGCCAATGGCAGACGTTCCGAATACAGAGGGTTATCGGCTTTTGGGGATACTCAAGAGCAATGGACTAGCGGTGCCGTTGGTAGTTCAGAAGGACGGGAAAGGGTGCCATTGCCTTTACGATTCACTTGGCTGGCATTGGGTGCCGAGCCTGTTTACCGGCTGGCTGGCGGATGAAGAGAAGACGACAACGATTGAAACGCTCTCGCAATTCTGCGAAGCCTCACGCCTCAACCCGAAACTCATTCGTGCCGTAGTGCGGCAGATGGGCGGCTGGGAAGACTTCAAACAATCGGCACCTGACATTTGCCGAGGCGGCATTGATGGCGGTTTCAGTGGCTTTATCTACAACGCCGACACTGAGCCGTTTGCTCGTCGCAATCGCCAATTGATTGCGGAGATGGCCCAAGCCCAGGCGGACGACTTTGGGACATCGGTGACTGAGATGATTCAAGGGTTCGGCTGCTTTAGGCACGACAGCCAAAAGCCAACAGATGCAGAGATCGGTTCTGCACTCTACGCCGGCAAGGACATCAATGACGCCTCAATCCTGAACGCCTTGGCTTGGTACGCTGGCGAGGAAGTCTCGCGCAGTTACTGCGATTTGACCGGCAACGACTGACAAACACTCTCGCGCACAATCGAACCGCAATGAATCGAGAAGCCAAAGCCGAATCAATCGCAGGGCTGTTGAAGCTGAAGATTGCCACAGGCTTTCGCGAATCAAGCTGTCAACTGTCACGCTTAGAAACTGACGGTGAAATGGCAGACGCGATCCAGATGGCAACGGATCGCCGGACAATGCGGAGCGGGTCGGTAACCGCGGCGCGAAATAATTTCCTTGAAAGTTAACCCTTAATTAAATACAAGAATCCTGAGCATGGTCGCGGCCAGCGGTAACGCCCCGGGGCTTTCAAAGCGGTTCGTCGCCGTCGTTGTCTCGCCTCTAACGGCCATGCTCTCTTAGAAAAAGACAGACCATGAAACTCAAGAAACTGGAGATCGAACTTCAACCCTCGTACCGCGACAACGGCGGAAAATACATTGCAACAGTGGAATACGAAGATCACACCGGAGCCGTCAAAGTGATCCTTGAACCTGGCATCTCGGAAAACCTGCTGGCTTTCATCGGGCCGGTGATCGCGAAGTTCACCAATCAGGCGGCACAGGAAATTGAGCGAAACTTACTCGCGTCAGTTGAGGAAGCAAGACGCCCGATGATCACAATGGAAACCGTATGACCCTCGCCGAACTGTATCGCGAATTGGAACGCCACGACTGGTTTTACGCGATGTCGGACGATCACCGAGTCTACACCGCCCGCCACGATGACGAGCGCCGGTTGCAAAGGGAGGCTGCGACGATTGAAGGCGGACGCGATCTGATGAGCGCCTACTCGCAGCACGTTTTCAGCGGGCCAGCGTTCGGTACCCCGAAAGCGCCGAAGCCGCCGCGGCCCGACGAACTCACCGGCAACCAACTTGTCGACGCCTTGGCCAAAGCGCGGAAAGGGCAGTCATGACCAAAGAACAAAAGGAAGCGTGCCGAGTAGTCGAAAACCTTTTACGCTCACTTGGCGGCAAGAATGTCCAAGTGTGCGTGATGCCCGATCTTGTCTCGGTGGCACCTGTCGAATGGGCTGGAGATTCAACCGGAACAACACTCGCTGAAGCACTGGCGGACGCGATTAAAGGGCAGCGAAAGCACCGAGCCCAAGCAAAGCGAAAGGGTGTCATGATCTGTCCATCATGTGGCGGCATCGTCGGACGAGACTGCTTCAATCCAGAAGAGTGCGCAGCCATCGGCCACGCCCAGGAACAGCAACGCAGGCGAGCAACGGACGTGCACGGCGATGCTTTGGCACTCCTGCTGTCACAAGTCGCGAACCTCGAAGCAAGAGTTCAGCATTTGGAAAAACTTACCAACGCCAACCCATGAACGAACCAACCGAAGCCGTCGTAGTCTCTTCACAGTCCAACGCCGTCACGCGAATCTCGGACAACGCGATGGGGGTTGCCGACATTCTCGCGCAAGTGAAGCTCATCCAGAATGTCATGAAGGAAGTGATGCACGAAGGCGAACACTTCGGCACGATCCCGGGCTGCGGCAACAAGCAGACGCTGCTGCAACCTGGAGCCCAGAAGCTGACGATGACGTTCCGTCTGGCGCCAGAGTATCAGATTCAGGAAACGAACTTTCCCAATGGGCACAAGGAGTACCGGGTGATTTGCACCCTGAAGTCCATTGCCAACGGGAACTTTGTCGGCCAGGGCGTCGGCTGCTGTTCCACCCTCGAGAGCAAATACCGTTGGCGAGCCGGCGCCAGGAAGTGTCCGGAGTGCGGCAAAGAAACCATCATCAAGGGCCGGAAAGAGTACGGCGGCGGCTGGTTGTGCTTTGCCAAGAAAGGCGGCTGCGGGGCCAAGTGGGCTGACGACTCAGACGGCGGACAGGCCTTTGAATCGATGGACATGAGCAAGGTGGAGCACGATTCGCCGGCCGACTTCTACAACACGGTCCTCAAGATGGCCAAAAAGCGGGCCTTTGTGGATGCGACCATCACGGCCACAGCGGCTTCCGACATTTTCACCCAAGACGTCGGGGACTTGGAAGGGGAGGAAGCACCCGAACAGCCTCCTAAAACGCCCCAGGACGCGCCGCGGAAGCCGAAGCGCCAAGCTCCCGTCCAGTCGGCAGCGGCGCCTGCTGCCCCTAAAAGCGCAACCGCGTCAGCCGTTATAGGCAAAGACGACGAAAAAGGCTGGCACCAGTATTTGGGCTCCTGCAAAGAGCGACTTCTGCAACTTGTGACGGCTGATGATGAGTGGGCGTGGTGGCGGTATGCCGTCGACCATGACTGGATCCTGCCGTCCGGGGAGTCTCTGCTGGATGCCCGGCGGGAAAAGATGTTCGAAGGCTACGATCGGAAGAACTCGAAGGAAAGCATCAAGGCGATCTTCGAAAAGCACACCGCCCAGGTCAAAGCGCAGGCTGCGAGTTGCTCGGTTGAACTCCACGACGAAATCCAGCGTGGGATGACACCGATGGTTGCACCGAAGAAAGCGGCGGCTGCTTCTGCCCCGGCGCCGGCTACGACACCTGCCCCAAATACCTGCCCGGCGTGCAAGTCGACGGCCATCAAGACGCATGACGATTTGGTCGGGGTGTCATGGTGCCAGAAGTGCGGCACCCAATGGCACGCGGACAATCGCGGCGAAGATTACGAAGAGCATGAATGGATGCTGGCTGAATTGCCGTTCGCCCCGAAGGATCCTGAGAAGAAGGATTACCAGGGGATGACGCTGGGCCAATTGTCGCGCATCGATAATAAGTACTGGTTCGGCATCGTGAAAAACTTCAAGGCGGAGCCGTTCCGCGGTCGACCGCCGAGCAAGGAAGCGGTGGAGTTTGCTGCCGCCTGCGACGCAGCCAGGAAGCATCTCGAGGAAGCAAAACGAGCCGAGCCCGCCGAGCATCGTGGGAATGAACCATCAGCTTTTGACACGCCTCACCCTGAAGACGACGACGTGCCTTTCTGACATGACCCTTCGAGAACTATACATTGAGACGGTTCAACAGGTGATAGGAGATGTGCCGACTCTCAACAGTATCATGCAAAAATGCGAAGCAGACGATCCGTTTGCCGCTCAGCTTGCAAATGCTCACGTTACAAAAGAGGAAGAGAGAATTCTACGGCGAGACTTGCCGGACCTAATCCTTTTCGGAAAAAGCACCCCTGAACTGATGGCAATCTGCGTTGAGTTTGAGAAAAGAACGACAGCAGAAAACTAGGAAATATGGGATCCCACTACTACACCAAAGCCGGCGAACTCATCGACGGCGATTTGCGCCAAGCCCGAAAGCTCGGCGGCCTACCGAGCCCGACAACAGTGCTCAACGTTCTGGGTTCGCCCGGGCTCAAGTACTACTTCCGCCGGCAGATGTGGGAAGCGACCGTTACCACGCCGCGGTTGCCA
>Ga0070704_100000275_pt1 | contig 22609 bp, 18 predicted proteins | sample KBSK5252metaG_FD_65467 | JGI IMG/M metagenome (GOLD analysis project Ga0070704, IMG submission 65467) | Corn, switchgrass and miscanthus rhizosphere microbial communities from Kellogg Biological Station, Michigan, USA - KBS K5-25-2 metaG | ecosystem: Host-associated > Plants > Roots >...
CTTCGCACCCACGCCGGCCTTCAGCGTGCCGGCCGCGTAAGTGTGGCGCAGATCGTGGAAAGTGATGCGCGAGAGTCCCGCGGCCGCGCCCGGGCGGCCTAGGCGAACTATCGCTGTGGGAGCTGTTGTATGGCAACGTGTTTCGCGACCGGTGTGTGTGAACATTATCCATGGTGCGCTCGTTGGCTGCGCTACCGAGTAGATGGATTGCTTTGTTGGTTTGCTGTTTCGGAGTTAGCTGCGGCGCGCGGCCTTCTTCGAGGGGCCAGAATTTCTTGGTCAGCATCTCGCGCTGGGTGGCTGTCGGTGGCGGCTGGCGCTTCTCGAGCACCGCGCACAGTTCGTTGATGACCTGTTTGATGTCGCCGAGGGCGTAGGTGTGGCGCGAGAGCCACGCGTCGGGCACGGCACCGACGGACCGCCTGTTGCCGAATCATCGCCCGAACGGCGGACGCGGTCTTCTCATCTGTGGCGGGTCCTGACACCATACGGGTTTCTGCATCACCCAATCTCGCCCGACTGTCTGGCCGGGATCGGCTGCCGCGAAGGTCCCGCTGTCCGTGAGTTTTAACGCACCGAGTATGCGCCATCGCAGAAATCGCCACGGCTCCGCACCAAGGTGATCACATATGCGTCTCGAAGTGGGCGACCGTCTAGTCACCACTAACGACCGGCGCAAATCATGTCAATGATTTGGGCCATGCCGGTGACGGCCATCGGCACTGGCTCCACAGGAGGTACGTAAGGCATGACGATTGACTGGGTTCCCGCCCAGCTTCCCCTTGACACGGAGGGCCGCCGGATCGTCGATACCGCCCTCGGCATTTTGATCGGCGTTCGCCGGTGCTCTTCGGATGCAGCGTTTCAGGAGTTACACGGCGCCGCACAACGCCACAGAATCCCAGCGTTCCCGATGGCTTGGGCGCTGGTCCATCTCGCCGGTGGCGGCACAGAATCCGCTCATACATTCAGCGCCGCTCAATCGGCCGCACGCCACGAGTGGGGGCAGTTGTTCGCGCCATCCGCCGTTCCGACCGGCTGACCGTTCGTCAGCCCGTCGGCAAAGACTTGAAATGCCGTGGAGTTCAAAAGTTCTCGACCTCCATGACCGTGACGGTCGATGCCGTAGTCGCTGGTGTGTGGATTGCGGCGCGGTGGCCCCTGCGTCACCGCCGGATGCTGCTGGGCGAAAGCCCGGCTTGGGAGTAGCCGAGCCGCCAACCTCGTCACCGGCAGGGTCGGGCCCGCCATCCGGGTGGAGGTGTTGGATGGCGGACCCTCGGCGGCTAGCTCTTAAAGGCGTCTTTGACCTTGTCGCCGGCGTCCTTCAAGCTGGATTTGGCCTGATCGACCCTGCCCTCGTTCTCGGTGTGCTTGTCGCCGGCGGCCTTTCCGATCCCTTCCTTGGTCTTACCCGCAAGGTCGTTGAATTGGTTGCTCATCTTGTCTGAGGTACCCGCGACGAAGGTCCTTCCGATTCATGGCGTGGATGTCGGCTCGGAGTTGACTCGATGCGGTGCCGCCGAAACCTAGTGGGGTTCCAGCGATAGGGCCTGCATTCGGACCGTCGCGAGTGCGCGGGACAGCAAGCGCGACGCGTGCATCTGAGAAATGCCGAGGACCGAACTGATCAGCTCGCGGTGCGGTACTGGCGAACAAAGTCGGCGCCGATCGCCACTAGACGCTGGACTTCACTCGAATGGGCTGTCGCCCTTGGCCACTCGCGTGCCGATGTCGATCAGATTCTGCGCGCTCGAATGCAGCCGCTCCCCCGCGTCCCTGCTCGCCTGCCCCATCAGATACCGCGACCAGGTGCCCTCGATGACGATGCCCAGTTTGAAGCACGCCATCGCGAGATACCAATTGAGACTTGATGTTTCGCGCCCACCTGCCGCCAGGTACGCATCGAGCAGCTCGCGCCTGCTGGCCAGCCCGCCGAGCGCGGCGAGCTCGCCGCCGGCGGTGATCGTGTTGGTTTCCAGCGGCCAGCAGATCAACATCCAGCCCAGATCCAGGAGCGGGTCGCCGACCGTACACATCTCCCAGTCCACGAACGCCGCCAGCTCCGGCTTGTCGCGACGCAGAAGCACGTTGCTCAAATGCGGGTCGCCGTGCATGACTCCCGGCCGCCCATCGTCGGGCCGATTGACTTCCAGCCATTCCGACAACTCGGTGACGGCCAGCGATTCAGGCGAATAACGTTCGTGCCGATAGCTTTCCAGGAGTCGGAGAAACTGCGGAACCTGACGCTCCAGGAACGAGCCCGGCCGCTTGAGCTCCGCCAACGGGCGGCCTTCCCACTCAACGTTGCCGAGCTCGGCGAGGCTGCCCGCGTACGACAGGCCGACCTGATGCCGCCAGTCGGCGTTACGCACGTAAGCCTCGTCCATGGTGTCGCCGGGGTTGAAGCCGTCGACCTCCTCCATCAGGTAGAACACCACCCCGAGCACATCGAGGTCGTCGCAGCCCGCGATGAAGCCCGGGTGCGGAACCGGGGTACCCGCCAGCGTTCTCAACGCCGCGATCTCCCGCAGCATGGTCTTGTCGCTCGTCGGCCGCGGGTGAAGGGGCGGCCGCCGCAACACCATCGCGCGACCGTCAATGTGCAGGCGCACCACGATGTTCTGTGTTCCGCCGGTCAGTGGCTCGACATCTGTGACCTCTGACCCGAGGCCCTGCTGGTGCGCCCAGCGCTGCAACGCGGCCTGGTCGTCGTCGGTCAGGGTCGGCAACTGCCGCGCGTCGTCGGGCATGCCGACATCGTGTCAGGCCTTACGCGCCGTCACGAGCAAGTACTCCCATTCCATGGTCGAACGGCCCTGCAGAACGCTGTCGCCAACGCGCGCGATGGCCGCATCCAGTTCCGCGATGCGGTCTGAGTCGCCCTCGATGTTGCGGTACACCGCGATCGTCGGCCCGTAGACGGCCTTGAAGTAGTCACGGAAGGCGGCGCCGTCGGGGAAATGGTGGACGGGCAGGGTTCGTCGCTCGGTGACGAGATCGGTCACCCGGTCGCCGAGGAGCGCTCGGACGTGGTCCTCCTGCCCCCACAGCGGCGGTGGCTGCGCACCGGGCGGCGGTGGCGGCGCGTACGGCTTCATCGTGGCCCACAACTGCCCAATGTGGCCCTCGGGCGTCCAGCTGATCAGGCCGATCCTGCCGCGGGGTTTGGTCACCCGGACCAACTCGTCGGCGGCCTGCTGATGGAACGGCGCGAACATCACGCCGATACACGACATGACGACGTCGAACTCGTTGTCGGCAAAGGGCAACGCGTGTGCGTTCGCCTCACGCCATTCGAGTTCGACGCCCTGCTCGGCGGCAAGCGCGCGGCCGTGCTCCAACAGTTCCGGGACCAGGTCGCTGGCCACGACGCTGGCCCCCGTCTTCGCGGCGGGAATCGCGGCGTTGCCGGTGCCTGCGGCCACGTCGAGCACGCGGTCACCCTGATCCACCCCGGTCGCTTCTACCAGCACCGGTCCAAGGGGCGCGACGAGTTCGGCGGCGAGCTTCGGGTAGTCACCCGACGCCCACATCGCTCGGTGTTTGACCGCGATCTGGCTGTCGTCGACGGTCGCGGCGGGATTGCTCATGATCGATGTCCTCCTTCATCGGTGCAAACATCGTCATTCCTGTTGCGGCGCCAAACTAGTAACAGATCTGTACTGGGCCCGGTTCCATATCTGTACTAGATAGGGGTGTTCATGCAGCTCAGAGGCATTTTTTGGGCCTCGGCAACCCGCCGCGAACTATCCGTGAACTAGTGCGATGGGCAAACCGCGACGAACGCTCATGACCGCACCAACGCCAACCATCACACGCTCCCCGCTGCCCGACTCTGAGCACCTGCTCCCCAGCACCGACGGCGGCTAGTCATGCCACGAGGTGGCCGTAGTGACTCACGGCGAGTTCACCGGCCGCGTTTAGCGCCACGTCCACCGCGACGGCGATGGCACCCGCTTCGAGTTCGACGCCTCGCCCTGACGCGGCCCGAACGGGGACACTTTCGTCCCAAAGAATGCGCGACTTATACACCCTTGTCTGACTCTTCCCTCTGTATCGGCCGTTCTGTCGACCGATCCTGCGGCCGGTCGCGCAACCCTCCGTGAGGGCACCCACCCCACCGCACTACGGGCATGGCCATGTGGTGTGACCGCCCCGGCACGAACGCGGCAACGAGACGCGCCGGCACCGCTCTGGCGGGCGGGACCGTCGCCGTGACCTCGCATGCCCCGCGTGCCCTGCCCGTGGAAACCCCCAAAGTTCAGGCCCGAGAGGCCATACCCTGGGCGGATCGGGCAGTCAGTCCGGGCCGCGGGATCGGGGAGGATGCGGTGACGGCAGCGCCGGCAGTGTGCCGCTCGTGTGGCGCGGCGCCCCACGAGGGCGCCCGGTTCTGTGACGCCTGCGGGTCACCACTGGTGGCATCGGTCGACACGGCGGAGTACAAGCAGGTGACGGTGCTGTTCGCCGACGTGGTGCACTCGATGGACATCGCGGCTGCGCTGGATATGGAGCGGTTGCGCGAGGTCATGACCGAGTTGGTGGAGCGCCTGGCGGCGGTGGTGCGCCGCTACGGCGGGACAGCCGAGTACACCGGCGACGGCGTAATGGCTATCTTCGGCGCTCCAGTGGCGTTGGAGGATCACGCTTTTCGGGCATGTGTGGCCGCGCTGACCATACAGGACGAAACCACTCGATTGGCGGCCCAGGTGCAACGCCGCGATGGTGTGGCACTGCAAGTGCGGGTTGGCCTGAATTCCGGTCGGGTGATCGCCGGGGAGATCGGTTCGGGGTCGTTGGGTTACGCCGCGACCGGGCAGCAGGTCGGGATGGCCCAACGCATGGAATCGGTGGCCCCGCCCGGAGGGGTGATGCTGTCCGAGTCGACCGCGCGGCTGGTCGAACACATCGCCGTGCTGGCTGAACCGGAGTGGGTGCGCATCAAAGGGGTCGACGAACCGGTGCGCGCGTGCCGGCTGCTGGCGACCGGCCCGCGTAGCGGCCTGGTCGAGCGCGCCGAGGCGAGCCTGGTCGGTCGGCGCTGGGAGATGGCGGTCCTCGATGCCCTTGTGGACCGCACCATCGGTGGCCGCGGTGGTGTCGTGAATGTGGTGGGACCGCCGGGCATCGGCAAGAGCCGGATCGCCCGGGAGGCAGCGGCACTGGCAACCGGTCGTGGCGTCGAGGTTGTTTGGGCCTTCTGTGAGTCGCACGCCAGCGACATTTCCTTCGGCGTGATGGCGCGGCTGCTGCGCGCGGGCACCGGCGTGGCTGACCTCGACGGCCAAGCCGCCCGCGACCGGGTTCGGGAACAAGTCCCGGATGCCGACCCACAGGATCTGCTGCTGCTCGATGACCTGCTCGGTCTCGCCGACCCCGAGGTGCCGCTGCCCGCCATCGATCCGGATGCCCGCAGGCGCCGGTTGACCGCGCTCATCAATTCGACGACGCTGGCGCGCACCGAACCGGCGCTTTTCATCATCGAGGATGCGCAGTGGATTGATGCGGTCAGCGAGTCGATGCTGGCCGACTTCCTCGCCGTCATTCCGCGCACCCCGGCGATGGTGCTGATCACCGCCCGCCCCGAGTATGAGGGAGCGCTTACACGGAGGCACGCTGCTCAGACGATAGCGCTTGCCCCGCTGGGTGATTCGGACACGGCGGCGCTCCTGGGTCAGCTGCTCGGTTCGCATCCCTCGGTCGGCGACCTGGCGGGGGTCATCGCCGAGCGGGCTGCGGGAAATCCGTTTTTCGCCGAGGAGATGGTGCGCGAGTTGGTGCAGCGCGGCGTGCTGCAGGGGCCGCGAGGTGGCTACATCTGTCGGGCGGATGTCGCTGACGTCGCGGTGCCGGCCACGGTGCAGGCGGCCATCGAAGCGCGCATCGACCGGCTGACCACCCCGGCCAAGCGGACGTTGAACGCGGCGTCAGTCATCGGAGCGCGCTTCGGCGCGCAGCTACTCTCCGCACTGGGGGCCGATCCGGTTTTCGATGAGCTGGTTAACGCGGAGCTAATCGACCAGGTGAGCTACACAGCGGGCGCCGAATACGCTTTCCGCCACCCGTTGATCCGCGCGGTGGCCTACGAATCGCAGCTGAAATCCGATCGCGCCGACGTGCACCGGCAGCTGGCCGCCACGATCGAATCAGGCAGCCCGGAATCGGCCGACCAAAATGCCGCGCTGATCGCCGAGCACCTGCAGGCCGCTGGCGACAACCGAGCCGCGTACGGCTGGCACATGCGCGCCGGCGCATGGTCCACCCACCGCGACATCAGCGCGGCGAACCTCAGTTGGGAGCGAGCGCGCCAGATCGCCGACGCGCTGCCCGACGACGACGCTGACCGCACCGCGATGCGAATCGCGCCCCGCACCATGCTGTGCGGCACCGGCTGGCGAGTCAATGTGAACATCGCCGGCCATTTCGATGAGCTGCGGGAGTTGTGCGCGCTCGCCGGGGATAAGGTCTCGCTGGCCATCGGCATGGCCGGGCTCGTGGGGAGTCAGTTGTTTCATGGGCACGTGAAGGAAGCCTCGCGGCTGGCGTCCGAACAGATCGCCCTGCTGGATTCGATCGGCGACCCGGCTTTGACCGTGGGAGCGGGGTTCATGGCGATCAATATCAATTACAAGACCGGTGAGATCGCCGACATCCTGCGGTGGGCGCAGAGCGTCATCGATTGGGCCGACGGTGACCCCGCCAAAGGCAACCTCATCGTGGGATCGCCGCTGACGGTGGCGTTGGCATGGCGCGGCGTTGCTGGATTCTCCCTGGGTCGTGACGGGTGGCGTCAGGACCTCGACGACGCCGTGGCGATGGCCCGAAGCACCGACCCGGTAACCCTTGCCGTGGTCCTCACTTGGAGTTACGGATTCGGGATAACGAGCGGGGTGCTTCTGCCCGACGACTCAGCGGTGCGCGAGCTCGACCAAGCGCTGCGGGTCGCCGAGCGCTCGGGCGACGATTACATGCTTGGCATCCTCATGTACACGCTTGGTTTCGCGCTGGTGCTTCGGGTCGCCGACGCCGACCGGCAGCGCGGACTGGAGCTGCTGGCGCAGGTCCACGACATGTGCCTACACCAGCGGTTCTACAGAAGCGAATTACCGGCCTTCGACTTTGTTACCGCGGGTGAGATGGCTCGGCGTGGCGACCGCGATGGTGCCATCACGCTGATGCGCAACGCCGTCAACGACGTGGTGCAGACAGGAATCCTCGTGGCGGCCCCGACCGCCACCGCCGGTCTGGTGGAGCTGCTGCTGGACCGCGGCACCGAGGGCGACGTGGCCGAAGCTCAGAGCGCGATCGACCGTGCGACGAACGTGCCGGCGGATGAAGGCTTCGTTCTGCGCGACGTCATCCTGCTGCGGCCACGCGCGCTGCTGGCGCGAGCCCGCGGCGACGAAGTTGCCTACCGCGACTTGGTGAATCGTTATCGCGCGATGGCGGAATCACTTGGCTTCGAAGGACACATCGCCATGGCGAGAATGATGATGATGTGAGCTCACGGGTAGAGACCCAGATGTCGTTGGCACGCAACAGCTAACAGCCCCGGGATCCTTCGGGGCTGTTGTGACTCGGCAGCCTTATTGCCCCTCAACCCCGGTGCCATCGTGGCCGTGTTTGCGGTCGCGCAATGCCTTCTTGGCGCTGTTGGAAACCTTGGTGACAACCTTCTTGATGTCACCGCCGGTCTTCTTGACGGCATCCCGCACTGGCGTCTTGCGCCCGGTGGTGGCGGTGGCAGCAGATGAGCCGTTGTCGTTGACGGCGGACCGCACGATCGTGCGCCCGTTTCCGAGGACCGACTTCACCGCACCGAGGGTCCGATGGATCTGGTCTCTTGTCGCCGCCAACTCTCGACCGGTCGTGCGCTGGCCCGCGGCGACATCGTCTTGGGTGACCGCAGGCGGCGCAGGCAGCTGTGACCTGACCGCGGAGAACCCCTGTGCGACACCGTCATTCACGTCGCCGATGATCCTCTTGAGGGTGGTTCCGGCCGAGACGTCCTGCTCCACGGCATCGTCCGGATCTGCAATAGCCGGCGTCGCGGGAATGCGCAGCGATGCGGGCGCTCCGAGGAGGGCCGCGGCGTTGTTGATACCCTCGCCGACCGCGTTGATCAGATCTGTAGCCACCTTCACTGGGTCGAGCGTCGGGATCAGCCGTGCCGGGGTGGGCTCCCATGGCGGGATGCTGCGGTCATAGCCCAGTTCCACGATCACCCGGAAGAACGGCTCGACCACATCGATCAACGACTCGGGCACCCCCAGCGTGCGCAGCGGACCGAACAACGGCAGGTCCTGCGTCTCGAAGAAGTAGTAGGTGCTGTCACCGTCGCGGCTCTGGATAGCCGGCGACTTCGACGCATCGGGGGCCAGACTCACGTCGGCGCCGTAGAGGCCGACATAGACCGCACCCAGAAGCGCGTTCAGGTCGGCGACGAGGTTGAGCGGATACAACGGGAAATCCTCCACGCCATCGTACTGACGGATGATGACGTCGGTACGGAACTGGGTGTCGGTCGGCGCGGGGCCGTTGAACGACAGATCGACGATCGGGATGTAAAGGCCCGGGAACCGGGCGAATAGGCCCCCGTTGGGGAGATTGAAGTCACCGCCCACCACGAAGTCGATATCGGGGGCATCTGGTCCCGGGTACTGCTCAGCGAGCCTTTGCTTCTCCATGTTCGCGATGACCGCACTTTGGCCGTAGCCGTAGATCACCAGATGGTCGTTGCCATACTTCGTCATCGCCGTCTCCAGATCAGCGAGCCCGGCCCGGTTCGCCTGATCGAAGGTGAGGTCGAAGAGGCCCGAGAGTTTCCACCACGGCTCGTCCGGCCACGCGAGGCCCTTGTCCTCGGCCAAGTGCGGATCCAGTTGCTGCAAACCGAGTATGGCGAGGCGGAGGATGCCCGTGAGGGGCCACACCTCCTGAGGCGTGGTCACCGCGACGTACTCGATGTCCTGGTTCGGATGGGTCGGCGCAATGTACTGGTTCTTGATGGCGTCGATGTAGAAGTCGTTGGGCGTCGGGATGGTGGTTGTGCCCATGATCAAGGCGCATGTCGTCTCGGTTGAGCCCCTGCACGCGGTCGACGCAGCCAACCGCACGGCCGGCGAAACCGTCGAAGCCGGCGTCGGCACGGCCGTGGCCATCACCACCAGCACTGCGACACCGATCGACACCGTCATCCGCGTGGCGGTGTGTCGGAAATTGCCCACTCCAAGCGCGCTCGCCACAGCCCCGTTGCGACCGATGTATTTTGCGTTATCCATCGTCGTTCCCCCGTCCAGTCCAGGCCGCGATGGAATCGTCGCTCCCCTTCGGTGCGAGGGACTCAGTAGCGCCCCACTGAAATCTCGCCGGTTTCGGCGCGGTACTACTTAGATCCCCACGGATGGCGGACCGAGCTGTCGTTTGCGGCATAGGCTTGTACATGTGCTGGGCGGGTTGGTGCAGACGACGGCCGGGAAGTGGATCACGCACCCGCCTAAGCGATGCCCGAACGGCCACAACCTCGGCCCGCCTCGTACAGCGTGCCCGGCGCCAGATGGCCGCCATGCCGGGCGGGGAATACCAGCGCGTCCTGGTCGACACCGACGTGACTTGCCATGTGATCGGCTGTCGGCAGCAGGTGCGGCGGGATGTTGACATCTCGGATGTCCGCCTCTGATTTCGGTGTGGTGACGCGGAACTCACCCCTGACACAAACCATCGCGCGGCGCACACGGATCACTCCATCGCCGAGATCGACGTCACTGCGGCGGAGTTCGGTCAGCTCCCCCAGCCGTAGACCGCACCAACTGGCCAGCAAAACCATCGCCTGGTACCTCGACGGCATGCCCAATGTGTCTTCTCGAGCTCGGCCAAGGTGGCGGGCCGGATCTTGTGGACACGTTGCGAGGTGCCCGCGCCACGGATGTTGGCAGGGCACACATCGATCAACCCGTCGGTGACTGCGGTGCGCAAGATGGTCCGCAGCAGGCCGTAGGTGTGTGCCCGTTGGGTGGGTGTCTTCTTGCCGAATCCGCTGTGCCACTGGCGGATATCGATGTCATCGGCAGCGTGCCGAACCGCTTGAGTAGGTGGCGGTCCAGCAGGCTGCGGTAGCGCTCCCGGGTGCGGTCCTTCAGATCCCGTGTCGCCAGCCATGACTCGGTGTACTCGCCGAAGTCAGCTTCGGCTTCGGCTTCGGCGGCTGGGCGGCCTTGCGGCTTGTGAACGTGGTCGGGGCCCCATACCGGCGGCCGTCGGGCCCGTAGTACAAGGCCCGAAACCGCCCACTGGGCAGTTGGTGGACCGTTCCGAACGTTCCTCGCGCCACTGGTTGCCTCCGATCGTGAACTAAACGCGCTTCTGCCAGCTCATTCAGTCTTCTACAGTTTTCACCTATACTGAGTGATATCAGCGCAGGTAGAGCCCACTATTCGCGCTGGCACCGAAAACCGACAGCAAACACCATTGTACTGGTTACATATCTGTACTGGGAGGTTGCGGACCCGGGAGGTAGTGAGATGTCCGGATACGGCCAGTTCTGTCCGGTCGCCAAGGCGATGGAGTTGCTCGACGAGCGCTGGACGATGCTCGTCGTCCGGGAACTGCTGCTGGGCAGCAGGCACTTCAACGACCTTCGCCGCGGGGTGCCCAAGATGTCGCCTGCGCTGTTGTCGAAGCGGCTGAAGTCGCTGGCCCGTGCGGGCGTCGTCGAACGCGGGGAAATCGACGGGCGCACAACATATTCGCTGACCGAATGCGGGAAGGAACTCGCCGACGTCGTCGAGGCGCTCGGCGCCTGGGGGGTGCGCTGGATCGGCGAACTCGGCGAGGAGGACCTCGACCCGCATCTCCTGATGTGGGACATGCGCCGAACCATCCCGGTCGACACCTGGCCGCGGTCACGCACGACGCTGGCGTTCCACCTCGACGGGGTGGCGCCGAAGGCGTCGCGCTGGTGGATCGTCGTGGCCGACGGCGAGGCGGACGTATGCGACTTCGATCCCGGCTACGAGGTGGCAGGCACCGTCGAAACCAGCCTGCGCACGCTGACCCGGATCTGGCGTGGCGACGTCGGCTGGCAGCATGCGCTGCTGGACGGCAGTCTCGCGGTGTCGGGCCCGGCCGATGTGCGCCGCGGCATCCCGACGTGGATCGGTCAGAGCCCGTCGGCGGCCGTGCCCCGCCCAGCCTGACCTAGCCACAGGCCGCCAAGAGCGAGAACGTCAGCCAGCGGTGAATGTTAACCGGCTCAATCGAGAATTCGTCGCGCGACGTTTGTGGTGATCAGGTCGAGGAGCTCGTCACCCCGGCCGGCCAGGATGGTGCGGATCGCGTACAACGAGAAGCCCTTCGCCTGTTCGACGGTGATCGCGGGCGGTATCGACAGCTCCTGTCGGGCGGTCACGACGTCGACGACCGCAGGCCCGTCGTACGCGAAAGCGTCGGCCAGCGCCTGCGGCAGGCCGGCGGGCTGCTCGACTCTGCGGCCGAACATCCCCATCGCCTGCGCGACAGCGGCGAAGTTCGGATTGATCAGCTCGGTGCCGAAGTTGACGATGCCCGCAGCCTTCATCTCGAGTTCGACGAAGTTCAGCGACGAGTTGTTGAAGACGATCACCTTGACCGGCAACCGGTTCTGGAGCAGCGTGAGGAGTTCGCCGAACATCATCGTGAGGCCGCCGTCGCCGGCCAGGGCGACCACCTGTCGGTTGCGAAACGCGGTCTGCGCACCGATCGCGAGCGGCAGGGCGCAGGCCATGGTGCCGTGGTTGAAGGAGCCGACGAGTCGCCTGCGGCCGTTCATCTTCAGGTAGCGCGCGGCCCACACCACTGGCGAACCGACGTCGACGGTGAAGACGGCGTCGTCTGCGGCGAGCTGATTGGCAAGCCCCGCAACGTATTCCGGCCGGATCGGGGTGCGGTCGCGATCGTTGACGGCCAACTCGTCCAGCGTCTTGCGAGTCTTGCTGTAGTGCCGCAGCGATCGGTCGAGGTGATCGCGCTGACTCTTCGGCCGCAGCAACGGCTGGAGCGCGGCGAGGGTGTCTTTCACGGTGCCGACAAGGCCGAGATCGATCGGCGTACGACGTCCGAGGTTGCGGCCCCTGACGTCGACCTGAACGACCTTCGCGTTGTCGGGATAGAACTGCTGATACGGGAAGTCGGTGCCCAGCATCAGCAGCGCGTCGGCCTCCTTGATCGCCTTGTACCCGGAGGCGAAGCCCAGGAGCCCCGTCATGCCGACGTCGAAAGGGTTGTCGTATTCGATGAAATCCTTGCCGCGCAGCGCATGCACGATCGGTGCGCTGAGCGTCGCGGCCGCCTGGATCAATTCATCATGGGAACCCTCGACGCCCGCGCCGCCGAGAATCGTGACGGCCTCTGCGCCGTTGAGGATTTCGGCCGCGCGACGCAGCGACTCGTCGTCGGGACGCACCATAGAGCGGGTCGGCGTGATCGGACGCGACGTCCATCCCGAGGCGTCGGCGCGCTGCAGGAAGATCTCGCCGGGGATGACGACGACGGCGACGCCACGTTCCTCGACTGCGGCCCGCATCGCCATCTCGAGGATCCGCGGCGCCATCTCCGGCGTGCTGACGAGTTCGCGGTACACGCTGCATTCGCGGAACAGCTCCTGCGGATGCGTCTCCTGGAAGTACTCGGAGCCGATCTCCGTGCGGGGGATGTGCGCGGCGATCGCCAGCACCGGTACGCGGCTGCGTTGCGCGTCGAACAGGCCGTTGATCAGGTGCAGGTTGCCCGGTCCGCAGCTGCCTGCGCACACCGCAAGCTGTCCGGTCAGCGCGGCGTCGGCCGCGGCCGCGAAACCGGCCGTCTCCTCGTGACGTACATGCTCCCAAGTGATTTCACCCGAACGCCGCAGGGCGTCGGTGAAACCGTTGAGGCTGTCACCGGGCAGCCCGTACACGCGGCGAACGCCGCTGATCCGCAACGCTGAGATGACTTGATCGGCAACGGTCGCCACGAGAGAAGCGTAGCGCCGGGCGGCCTATTTAGGGGCGAAGCGCTGGCCGGCATCCAGTCGGATGCACTGGCCGTTGAGCATCGGGTTCTCCACGATCGCCAGTGCGAGCCTTGCGTATTCTTCGGGCTTGCCGAGCCGCTTCGGGAACGCCGCGTCCTTGGTGAGCTGCTTGGCGAACTCGTCGGGGATCCCCTCCGTGAGCCCGGTGGCGAACAGGCTCGGCGCGATGGCCAGCACGCGGATGCCGAGGCTGCCCAGATCGCGGGCCATCGTGAGGCACATACCCGCGATCGCGGCCTTCGATGCGGTGTAGGCGACCTGCCCGATCTGTCCCTCGAACGCGGCGATGGATGCGGTGTTGATGATGACGCCGCGCTCCTCGGCCTCGTCGTCGACGGGATCGTTCTTGCTCATCTGCCAGGCCGCGAGCCGGCTGATGTTGAAGGAGCCGATGAGGTTGAGATCGACGGTCTTGCGGAAGGAATCCAGGCTGTGCGGCCCGTCCTTGTTGATGGTGCGCTCGCCGATGCCGCCGCCTGCGGTGGTCACCGCGATGTGGAGACCGCCGAGCCCGTCGACCGCCTGCTGCAGCACCTGCTCGGTGCCTACGAAGTCGGTGACGTCCACCTCGTGGAACGTGCCGCCGATGGCGTCCGCCACCTCGCGCCCTTTGGACTGCGGCCGGTCCAGCACCGCGACGCTCGCGCCACGCTTGGCCAGCGACTCCGCGGTCGCCCGTCCGAAGCCCGACGCTCCACCGACGATGACGGCCTTCTTGCCCTCGATCTCCATCTAGCTCCCTTTCAAAGACTGCGGTGGACCGCCAAGCAAGATATCTCATCGCCCATTCGGTAAGCCTTTCGGGTGCCGTCACGACTTCGTAAGGCCTGGCGGTCCGGCGCGCAGGTAGGTTTTCGTTATGGCCGGACCAGCTCCCGAAAAGCGAATGCTGGCAGGCATCGCAGCGGCCGCCGTCGCACTCGGCGTCACCCAACTTCTCGCCGTCGCGTTCGGTCCGCAGGCCGACGCCCGCACGGCGATCGGCTCGACGATCATCGACCTCTCTCCAGGTCCGGTCAAAGAGTGGACGATCCAGACCTTCGGCACCGCAGACAAGCTTTTTCTGACCATCGTCGTGCTTGGCGTGATCGCGCTCATCGCCGCGGTGACCGCACGATGGGAGACGCGTCGGGTTCCGGTCGGCAGCGCCGCGATCGGCCTCGCCGGGATCCTCGGGTGTGCGGCGGTGCTCTCGCGCGAGGGCGCGACGATGCTCGATATCGTGCCCACGGTGGTCGGCACCGTGTGCGGCGTCGCAGTGCTGCGCCTGCTCACCTCGGGGCGCTTCACCGACGCCCCGGAACCGACGGAGGGCTCCGGCTCCGCCGATCAGGGCCGGCGACTGTCGTTGATGACGCTCGGTTTTCTCGGCGCCGGCGCGCTCAGCGGCGTCGGCGGCGTCGTGCTGTCCCGCATGCTGTCGTCCGTGTCGGGTGATCGCGACGCGTTCGCGTTGCCGCGGATCAACGTCGCCGCCCCGCCGGTGCCGCCGACCGTACAGCCGAAAGGCGTTGCGCTGCCGTCGTTCATCACCAGCAACGCGGACTTCTATCGGATCGACACCGCGCTGAGCGTGCCGCAGCTGAGTCGCGTGGACTGGCAGCTGAAGATCCATGGCATGGTCGACCGCGAGATCACCTACCGTTTCCAGGATCTGGACCGCTTCGAGGTGGTCGAGAAGCTGGTGACGCTGACGTGTGTGTCGAATCCCGTTGGCGGCGATCTCGTCTCGAACGCCGCGTGGATGGGGTATCGGGTGCGCGATCTGCTTGCCGAGGCCGGTGTGCATCCGGACGCCGACATGGTGCTGTCGATGTCCATCGACGGGTTCACCGCGGGCACACCCGTCGAGGCGCTCACCGACAAGAGGGATGCGCTGCTGGCGGTCGGGATGAACGGCCAGCCGCTGCCCACCGAACACGGCTACCCGGCCCGGCTCGTGGTCCCCGGGCTGTACGGCTACGTGTCGGCCACCAAATGGATAGTGGACTTGGAATTGACGCGATTCGACCGCGCCGAGGCGTACTGGACGCGGCTGGGCTGGTCACCCCGGGGCCCGATCAAGACGGAGTCCCGCATCGACGTGCCCCGCAGCGGACAGGACGTCGCCCAGGGACCGGCCACGTTCGGCGGTGTCGCGTGGGCGCAGAACCGTGGCGTGCGCGGCGTCGAGGTCCGCATCGATGACGGCGACTGGCAACCCGCCGATCTCGGCACCGGGTACTCGAACAACACGTGGCGACTGTGGAGCTTCGACTGGCAGCCCACCCAGCCCGGGCTGCACACCATCGCGGTGCGGGCCACCGACAACACCGGCGCGGTCCAGACGTCCGAACAGGCCGATCCGGTCCCCGACGGCGCCAGCGGCTGGCACACGGTCTCCTTCGCCGTGAAGTAATCCCCCTCGCACGCTCGCCTCTAGGTTGGCGTCACACCGCGGGAATGATCCACTCGCCCAGCGGCGCCCGTGCAAGTACACCGGCCAAGCCCGCATCGTCGAAAGCGCGGACGACGTCGGTGATTCCTTCGGTGAAGTGAGCCCATCCGTCGACGTGAGCTGGGATCACCACTTTGGCGCCAAGCACCTCGGCGGCTGCCGCCGCACGTTCGCTCGTCAGTGTCAACGCACGGCCGCCCTGCCGCGCTGCGACACGGGCAGCCCCGATGAACAGGACTGCGACATCGATGGGACTCACGCGCTTGGCGACGTCAGCGACCACGGCCAGCGACGCGTTGTCGCCGCTGAGGTAGACCGTCGGAATACCCTCCCCGCTCAGGACGAAGCCGATGACTTCACACGTCACATTTCCGGTCGCGTCGCGCTCGCCGTCCGCCGGCCCGTGCACGGCAGGCACCGCCTGGATCGACACCGCAGGCTTGGCGTCGGCCGTCGGTAGTTGGACCGCCTGCCACGGATCCAGCCCTCGAGCCTGCGGGCCGAGACGCCTCGCAGCGCCGGGATGCGTGATGATCATCGGCGCCGACGACGCGAATCGACGCCCGTCGTTGTCGAGATTGTCGGCGTGCTCGTCGTGACTGATCAGCACTGCATCGACGGGACCCACCGCGGAAGCGGAAACGGCCGCCGCGGCCGTCTTGGTCAGGTGCGCGTGCGGTCCGGGTGCGTCGAACGTGGGATCCATGACGAGTCGCCTTCCGGCGACATCGATCACTGTGGTGGGGCCACCAAGCACACTGAATGCGAAGTCATGCCTCGTCCTGTCCACTGCAGTCATTCCAGAACGAACAGGCGATGGCGCGCGGACTATTCCGACAAAATCGGTTGTCGAGTGCGGTAACCCTCCGCCTACGCTGGCGCACCGTGACTACCCAACCGGCCCAGCTGTGGCGCACCATGCTGCGCGACGCGCTGCCGGCGGCCCGCAAGGACCGCGATACCGCGCGGGTTTCCGCGCTCCGCTCGGCGTTGAGTGCGATCGACAACGCGGAGACGCCGGACGACGCCCGGGTTGATGCCCCGTCGAGCGGGACGATCGCAGGCGGCGTGGTCGGCCTCGGCGCGGCGGAGGTGGCGCGACGGGAGTTGTCCGATGCGCAGATCCGCGGGTTGGTACGAGCGGGGGTCGACGAACCGTTGACCGCGGCGCGGGACTTCACCGCAGCAGGCCACACCGAACGCGCGGCCACGCTGCGCGCCGAGGCGGCTGTGCTCAGCGATCTGCTCGGAGATGTCTGACGGCCGTGCCAGGCTGTGCTCGTGCAGCTCATTGACGTCGCCGCAGCGTCGGCCCAGGTCGGCGCCACCTCCGCGCGGTTGGCCAAGATCGCCCGCATCGCCGACCTGCTGCACCAGGCAGGCGACGAGAACGACCCGAAGCTGGTCGCCGTCGTGGTGTCTTGGCTGTCCGGGGAGCTGCCGCAACGGCAGATCGGCGTCGGCTGGGCGGCGCTGCGCTCACTGCCTGATCCGGCGGACGAGCCGTCGCTGACCGTGCTGCAGGTCGATGCCGCATTCAGCGAGATCGGCGGGGTCGCCGGGAAGGGGTCGCAGGCACGGCGCGCCGAACTCGTCAACGGATTGTTCGCCGCAGCCACCGAGCGCGAGCAGGCATTCCTGCGCCGCCTCCTCGGCGGGGAGCTGCGCCAAGGCGCATTGGTTGGCGTGATGGCCGACGCGGTCGCGAAGGCCGCAGACGTTCGCGCGCCGGTGGTACGGCGCGCGGCGATGCTGGGCGGCGACCTGCCCGCAGTCGCGGCCGCCGCATTGACGGCGGGCGAGACGGCGCTCGACCAGTTCACGCTCACGGTCGGACAGCCGGTGGGTCCGATGCTCGCCCAGACCGCGACCGGTGTCCGCGAGGCCCTCGAACGCCTCGGTGGCACAGCGGCTTTCGAGGCGAAACTGGATGGCGCGCGGGTGCAGATCCACCGCGCAGGCGATGCGGTGTCGATCTACACCCGCAGCCTCGACGACGTCACCGAGCGGCTGCCGGAGGTGGTCGATGCGACACTGGCCCTGCCCGTGACGGACCTGATCGCGGATGCGGAGGCGATCGCCCTGCGTCCCGACGGGCGTCCCCACCGATTTCAGGTGACGGCATCACGGTTCGGCAGAAGCGTGGACATCGCGGCGGCCAGGGAGTCGCAGCCGTTGTCGGTGTTCGTGTTCGACCTACTGCACGTCGACGGCGACGACCTGCTGGATTGGCCGACCGGCGAGCGCATCGCCAAGCTCGACGCCATCGTGCCCAAGGCCCACAGGGTGGATCGACTGATCACCGACGACAGCGACGCCGCGCAACGGTTTCTCGACGTGACACTCGACGCCGGTCACGAAGGGTTGATGGCAAAGTCGCTGACCGCGCCGTATGAGGCGGGCCGACGCGGCGCCGGTTGGCTCAAGGTCAAGCCCGTGCACACCCTCGATCTGGTCGTGCTCGCCGTCGAGTGGGGATCGGGCCGGCGCACCGGCAAGCTGTCCAACATCCACCTCGGCGCGTTGAACCCGGCCACCGGCGGATTCGTCATGCTGGGAAAGACTTTCAAGGGGATGACCGACGCGATGCTGGAGTGGCAGACCACGCGCTTCATGGAATTGGCCGACGGATCGACAGATGGCTACGTCGTCAAACTGCGGCCCGAGCAGGTGGTCGAGATCGCGTTCGACGGAGTTCAGGGCTCGTCGCGTTATCCCGGCGGTATGGCGTTGCGTTTCGCGCGCGTTCTGCGCTACAGAGACGACAAAAGCCCAGCTGAGGCTGACACGATCGACACTGTGCGCACCCTGTACGAACGCAGTTCATAACCGAATCGAAACCTGGGAATTGCCCCAACACCGTTTCCAGCAGTGAAAAGATCACCAAAACGGGTAAGACAGCGATGTCGAGGGAGAGACCGTGGCTACACCCACCGCCGCACCATCGGAACGCATCGAGGAACAGGTCGGCGACGTCACCTATATCCGCACCGACAAGGACCTGCCGCCGGTAGCGATCATCGATCGCTCACCGATCACGACCAGACACAAGATCATCTTCGGGATCATTGCGCTGCTCGGTGCGATCGCCTGGGCGGTCATCGCGTTCTTCCGCGGGGAGACGGTCAACGCGGTGTGGTTCGTCATCGCGGCGATCTGCACCTACGTGATCGGCTTCCGGTTCTACGCGCGGCTGATCGAGATGAAGATCGTCCGTCCGCGCGACGACAACGCAACGCCCGCAGAGGTCTTCGAGAACGACACCGACTACATGCCGACCGACCGGCGCGTGCTGTTCGGCCATCACTTCGCCGCGATCGCGGGGGCGGGTCCGCTCGTCGGCCCGGTGCTGGCGATGCAGATGGGTTATCTGCCGGGCACCATCTGGATCATCATCGGCGCGGTTTTCGCCGGATGTGTGCAGGACTACCTCGTGTTGTGGATCTCCACCCGACGACGGGGCCGCTCGCTGGGTCAGATGGTCCGCGACGAACTCGGTGCCGTCGGCGGCGCGGCCGCCATCATCGGGATCATCACGATCATGACGATCCTCCTGGCGGTGCTGGCACTGGTGGTGGTACAGGCCCTTGCCCAGAGCCCGTGGGGCGTCTTCTCGATCGCGATGACAATACCCATCGCGATCTTCATGGGCATCTATCTGCGCTTCCTGCGTCCGGGACGGGTGTCCGAGGTGTCGGTCATCGGCGTTGCCCTGTTGCTGCTGGCCGTCGTCTCGGGCGGTTGGGTTGCCGAAACGGCATGGGGTCAGGCATGGTTCGGCCTTTCCGCGGTAACGCTGGGCTGGTGCCTGATCGTCTACGGCTTCGCCGCATCGGTGTTGCCGGTGTGGCTTCTGCTCGCGCCGCGCGACTACCTGTCGACGTTCATGAAGGTCGGCACCATCGCCCTGCTCGCGATCGGCATCGTGATCGCCCGCCCAGTCATGCAGGCCCCCGCTGTCTCCGAGTTCGCCGGCAGCGGCCAGGGTCCGGTGTTCGCCGGCTCATTGTTCCCGTTCCTCTTCATCACGATCGCGTGCGGTGCGCTGTCCGGCTTCCACTCCCTGATCGCCTCCGGCACCACGCCGAAAATGCTGGAGAAAGAAAGCCAGATGAGGCTGATCGGCTACGGCGGCATGCTGACCGAATCGTTCGTCGGCATGATGGCGCTGATCACCGCGGCGATCCTGAACCAGCACCTGTACTTCACGCTTAACGCACCCGCCGCCCAGACCGGCGGCACCGCGGCGACGGCCGCCGAGTACGTTAACAATCTGCCGCTCACCGGCGCCCCGATCACCGCTGAGCAGATCGAGCAGGCCGCCCGGGACGTCGGCGAGGAATCGATCATCTCCCGCACCGGCGGGGCGCCCACCCTGGCGATCGGCATGTCGGAAGTGTTGCACCGCGTGTTCGGCGGTACCGGCCTGAAACCGTTCTGGTATCACTTCGCGATCATGTTCGAGGCGTTGTTCATCCTGACGACGGTCGATGCCGGCACGCGGGTGGCCCGGTTCATGATCTCGGATGGGCTGAGCAACCTGGGTGGCCCGCTGCGCAAGCTCCGCGACCCGAGCTGGCGGGTTGGCGTATGGGCGTGCAGCCTGGCCGTCGTCGCGTTGTGGGGCAGCATCCTGTTGATGGGTATCACCGATCCGCTCGGCGGGATCAACTCCCTGTTCCCGCTGTTCGGTATCGCCAATCAGTTGCTCGCCGCGATCGCGCTGACGATTGTTTCGGTGATCGTGGTCAAGAAGGGTTACCTGAAATGGCTGTGGATACCAGGAATTCCGTTGCTCTGGGACCTCACCGTCACGTTGACGGCTTCGTGGCAGAAGATCTTCTCCGGTGACCCGAGGGTCGGATTCTGGACGCAGCACTTCCAGTACCGGGACGCGCTCGATGCCGGTAAGACGTCGTTCGGTTCGGCGAAGAATGTCGACCAGATGGAAGCGGTCATCCGGAACACCTTCATTCAGGGCACGCTGTCGATCGTGTTCGCGTTGATGGTGGTCATCGTGTTCGCGACGGGACTGATTATGGTGTTGCGGGTGCTGCGGGGCGCCGGCACGCCGTTGACGGAAGACGAATCCGTCGCGTCGAAACTGTTCGCGCCATCGGGCCTCATTCCCACGAAGACGGAACGGGAGGTGCAAAAGCAATGGGACGCGCTGCCGCAATCGCACGCCAGATCGGTTGGTACTGGGGCTCATTGATGGGCGACAACCACTACCGACGCTACCTCGAACATCGCAGGCGCACCCATCCCGGCGAGCCAGTCATCTCCGAGCGCGAATATTGGCGGATGCGGCACGACGCGGTCGAGTCGAATCCCAACCCGCGCTGCTGCTAGACAGGAGTCAGCCCGACGCGACGACGCCGTCCGAAACCCACGGTGCGACGGGCCTATCCGACGTCGACCGGAACGCATCGGGCAGGTCGTCGGTCACATGCCACGTCGCCGCCAGTCGGCCCATGCCGACCGCGTAGGCGCAGTGCACGCCCAGTTCGACCAGTTCGTCTTCGGTGAAATGGCGGCGCAGACCGTCGTACACGGTGTCGTCGATCGACAGGTGGTCCGTTGCGAACAGATCGGCGAAACGTAGCGCACTTCTCTCTGCCTCCGACAGATCGTCGGCTTCTGCCGGTTGCTCCAGCGAGCACACCGCACCCTCAGTGAGGCCATCGTCGATGGCGCTCTGATAACGCACCGACATACAACTCCGGCACTGGTTGTGAAAGGCGACCCGCAGCCGCACCAGTTCGACCAACCGTGGCGGTAGCGTGCCGCTGGCTTGCAGCGCCGCCTTGAGCGAGCCCAGCGCCCCTGCCACTTCCGGGCGGTGACCGAGTATCGCGGCCACACCGAGATTGATCCGGTCGCCCTGGCCGAGACCATCGGTAGGCACTGAAGCGAATGTCGTTGAAGGCGCGATTCGAGCCATCATCACCTCACGTCGCCGTAAGTTGTCGTCCAGGACGACAGTATCGCTAAACTGTTGACCATACAGTAAGGGTCTCGGAGGAATCGGGCATGAACAAAGAAGACATGATCCTGATCAGCGTTGACGACCACATCGTTGAGCCGCCGGACATGTTCAAGAACCATCTGCCGAAGAAGTATTTGGATGAGGCGCCGCGGTTGGTGCACAACCCGGATGGCAGCGACACGTGGCAGTTCCGTGATGTGGTGATCCCCAATGTGGCGCTCAATGCGGTGGCGGGTCGGCCGAAGGAGGAGTACGGGCTGGAACCGCAGGGTCTTGATGAGATCCGGCCGGGCTGCTGGCAGGTCGACGAGCGGGTCAAGGATATGAATGCCGGCGGGATTCTGGGGTCGATCTGTTTCCCGTCGTTTCCGGGGTTCGCGGGCCGGTTGTTCGCCACCGAGGATGCGGAGTTTTCGCTGGCGTTGTTGCAGGCCTACAACGATTGGCATGTCGAGGAGTGGTGTGCGGCCTATCCGGCGCGGTTCATTCCGATGTGTCTGCCGGTGATCTGGGATGCCGAGGCCTGCGGCACGGAGGTGCGCCGCAACGCTGAGCGTGGGGTGCATGCGTTGACGTTCACCGAGAACCCGGCCGCGATGGGGTATCCGAGCTTTCACGACGATTACTGGACGCCGTTGTGGGAGGCGTTGGTGGATACCGACACGGTGATGAATGTGCACATCGGGTCCTCGGGCCGGTTGGCGATCACCGCCCCGGATGCGCCGATGGATGTGATGATCACCCTGCAGCCGATGAACATCGTGCAGGCGGCGGCGGATTTGTTGTGGTCCAAGCCGATCAAGAAGTACCCGGATCTCAAGATCGCCTTGAGTGAGGGTGGGACGGGGTGGATTCCGTACTTCCTGGAGCGCGCGGATCGCACCTATGAGATGCACTCGACGTGGACCGGTCAGGACTTCAAGGGCAAGAAGCCCTCGGAGGTGTTCCGGGAGCACTTCTTGACCTGTTTCATCTCCGATCATGTGGGGGTGGCGCTGCGCAATGAGATCGGTATCGACAATATCTGTTGGGAGGCCGATTACCCGCACTCCGACAGCATGTGGCCGGGTGCCCCCGAGCAGCTCCATGAGGTGTTGACCAAGAACAACGTGCCCGATGACGAGGTCAACAA
>Ga0070704_100000291_pt1 | contig 22027 bp, 13 predicted proteins | sample KBSK5252metaG_FD_65467 | JGI IMG/M metagenome (GOLD analysis project Ga0070704, IMG submission 65467) | Corn, switchgrass and miscanthus rhizosphere microbial communities from Kellogg Biological Station, Michigan, USA - KBS K5-25-2 metaG | ecosystem: Host-associated > Plants > Roots >...
ATTGGCGCCGACGTCCACGGTCTCGCTCTTCGTCTTGAAGCCGGGGCGCTCGACGCGAATCGTGTGGCGGCCCGCGGGGACAGTGAACTCGACGACGGGCGTCGATCCGACCTCGCGGCTGTCGATGAAGACCGTCCCCGGCGGGTCGGAGTTCACCGTGATGAAGCCCTGCGCCGCGGTTTGCACGGGGGGCGGTGTGGTCGTCTGGCGCGGTGGCGTCTGGCGGCGTGGCGGCGTTTGCGTCACGGGAGGCGGGGGCGCCGTCACGTGAACGGTCTCGACGGGCGCCCGCGTCGTCTGCGCCGGCGCGGTGACGGGCGGCGGCGTGGCAGTCTGCTTATTGGCGAGGGCGAGGTACCCGCCCACGCCTGCCACGGCCACCACGGCGACCCCGACGAACAGACCCGCCCGCGATTTCTTCGGGCCGCCGGCGCCGACCTTCATCCCGGCCCTGGGGATCGGCGTCGTCGGCGCGCTGGTGACTTCGGTCGGCGTGTCGGCAGTGACGGGCCCTTTGCGGCGCGGCGGCGGACGCCGGGTGGTCGCGGACCCCTTGGCGCCCTTCGTCGGCGCGCTGACGGGCTGCTCCGGCCACACGGCGGTCGCGAAGTCCTCCATCGTCGCGTAGCGCTGGTCGGGCTCTTTGGCCAGTGCCCGCGAGATCGATTCCGAGAGGTGCGGCGGCATGTCCTGCCGGATGCTGCTGGTGCGCGGCGCGGGCTCGAAGATGTGCTTATAGAGGATGGTGTGCACCGAGTCGCCGCCGAACGGCAGCTGCCCCGTGATCATGCGGTAGCCCACGACCCCCATCGAGTACTGGTCGGCACGCCCGTCCACCGCCTGACCCTTGGCTTGCTCGGGGGCCATGTAGTGGGGCGTGCCGATGATCATCCCCGTGCCGGTGAAGCCGCTCGCCGCCTGTAGCGCCTTCGAGATGCCGAAGTCGGTGAGCATGACGCGGCCGTCGTGGTCGAACATGATGTTGGCGGGCTTCACGTCGCGGTGCACGATGCCGCGTTGGTGCGCGTGTCCCAGCGCGCACGCTGCCTCCCACAGGACCCGCTGGATGTACTCGGCGGTGAGCGCCTGCTTCTGCTCCAGCACGTCCTCGAGCGACGTGCCGGCGATGTACTTCATCACGAAGTAGTTGAGGCCGCCCTCGCTCTCGACGCGGTAGATCGGAATGATGTTGGTGTGGTCGAGCTTGGCCGCGGTCTTGGCTTCCTGCTGGAACCGTTGGATGACCTTCGGATCCTGCGAGATGTCCGGAGGCAGGACCTTGATGGCGACCTCGCGGTCGAGGGTCAGGTCGTGCGCGAGGAACACGGCGCCCATGCCGCCCTTCCCGACCATCCGCTCGATCTTGTACTTGCCCTCGACGATCCGCTGCAGCCGGACCTGGAGGCCCTGCAGCTCGGCGCTCGTGCTCGTGGCAGTGCCGCCCCCCGTTTGATCGGCCCCGCAAGCGAAGCAAAACTTGCTGTTATCCGGGAGCGGGGTGTGGCACTTGAGGCATTCCATCAGGGACGCCGGAATGAGGACCTCAACGGATCGAATGTGGGGCCCGCGGGCACGGCGAACGGATGCCCGTCCGGCGGGCTCTCGCCGGGCCCGGTGCGGAAGCGGACGTGTCCCACGGAACGGAGGCTGCTCGTCGCCGCGGGGGGCGTGCAGGCGAAGCGCACCGCCACGCAGATCGAGTACCGCGTGGCTTCGCCCGCGAAGTCCACGACGGCGATGTAGTACTCGCCGGTCGGGAGCTGCACGCGCATCGAGTCATCGGAACCCGTCGTCGAAACGGACGCCAGCGGACCGAAGGGGCTGACCCGGAGAACGTACAGGTCGATATCGGACCGATCACTCGCGCCAAACGGACGGCTGTGCACCTTGATCATCGTGCTGTCGCTGGCCAGCGGCGCGGTCACGACGAAGTGCAGGAAGTCGACGTCATGCGGATTGTCGATGTTCAGCGTGTCGCTGAACGACGTCGCGGGGTTGACCGGGATCAGTTTGGCGGGTGCATCCGCCAGCTCGCAGATGTCGTTCTCCTCAAACCGGTCCGGCTGAATCCGTGGGTCGGAGGTCAGGTACGCGTTGACCATGGCCATGGCGTAGTTGAAGCGCTTCGCGTACTGGGCGAAGAAATGGAGGCCGTTGTTACCCGGCACGTAGCGCGGCCGCGTCTTGAGCGCGACGATCATCGAATCGACGGGTTGCACGCTCGGGAAAAAGGATCCCCTGGCGCAGTGGCTCCCGGCCTGACTGGTGATGAACCAGGAGGGGGTTCCAGGAACGTACGGAATGAACGCGCCACCCGTGTACAAGATCGAGTCGGAGAAAACCATGAAGAGCCCGGAGCTATCCGTCAGCCCTTCGGGCCGCATGATGAACGTCAGCGGCGTCGCGGTGTCGGCCCGCGAGAACCGGTACCAGTCGTCGCCGCCCCGAGTGGTGTCGCGGTCCAGCGCTTCGAACGCCAACGCCGGGTTGAAGAACAGCACCTGCGGCGCGGCGGGATAGGGCGGCGGTCCATCCAGGTTGATCGCGCTGTACGTCGCGGTGTTCGGCTCGTACAGGTCCACGGTGTCCACGCTGGTCGTTCCCGGAGGGCTGAAGAAGATCCCGGGACCGACCACGAACAGCCTGCCGGTAAAGGCCGGCTGCGGAACCCAGAAGTCCATGTGGCTGAGGCCGTTCGCCTCGACGTACGACGCCGTATCGGGGATCAGCTGTTGGCCGGGAAGACTCACGGAGAAGGCGAATCGGACTCCGACACCCCACAGGGTCAGCTTGTCGCCCCATTTGACGAACGAGGGCGTGACGCTATCGATCTCGAGGAAGCTCGATACGCGGAGCGGAAACGTCGCGTCATCCGACTGCTCGAACGCGGCCGCTCGCGCCGTGATGTCGGTAAACCCGGGACTCAGCCCCTGCAGCGTCGCATAGCCCTGCGCGTCGGGTTGCACCCGGGCGACCGTGCCGCTGGACGTCGACCACAGGAAATCCACGTTTCCCAAGGCCACGTCGTCGACCTTCCCCGAGTCGCGAACCCCACCGATGGTCCGCCAGGCCCGCGCTTGCACGGTCATCTCATCGCCGTCCAGCACCACCTCACTGGGGGACTCGATCGTGACGTACACCTCGTCGCTCTTGTCGGTGGGGAACTGGCAGGTGGCGACGGCGAGCGCGGCGAGTAGCCCCAAAACCCAGATAAACCTGTGGTGGCGACGCATCAGCGTGGCGGACCGGTCGTAGAAGGTGCTCGAAGATACTATTTGACGCATCCGCGGGCCAGACAGCTAGTTACAAAGCAGCTCGTTACAACACGCCGCGCCGCTTGAGATCGATGTACTTCGACACCACCGCCTGCGCCGCGCGCTGCGGTGTGACGTCGATCACCACGACACCCGCTCTGCGCATGTGCCCCAACGCCTCCTCCCGCGCGTGCAGCAACTCCTCGGCGGCGGCCTTGCGGTACGCGTCCCGGGGTTCGGTGGGCCGCATCGCGGCGACGGCGTCGAGCTCCGGATTGCGCAGCGTCACGGCGAGTGGAATGTGGCGCGGCCGAAGCGAGGCCACGTTCGCCACCAGCGCGTCCGAGGCGAACCGATCGATCACGTCGGTGAACAGCACCGTGAGGGCGCGCTTGCGGTTCCGCGCCGCGAGATAGCGGAACGCCCCCGGGTAGTCGGGCTCGACCAACTTCGGCTCGACGACCGCCAGCACGTCCAACACTTGGCGGACACCCGACCGGCCCCGCTGGGGCGCCACGAAGTGCTGCACGCCGTCGGCGAACGTCATGATGCCGACGTCGTCGTCGTGCTGAGCGGCAGCGTACGCCAGCTCGAGAGCCGCCTGGACCACGAAATCGAGCCGCGCCACGCCCCCCGCGATCTCGGCGGTCATGAGGCGGCCGAGGTCGAGCACGAGGAGCACCTGTTGGCGGCGCTCGGCCTCGTACTGCCGCGTGATGACCTTGCGGCGCCGCGCCGTAGCCTTCCAGTCGATGTGCCGGATGTCGTCGCCCGGGACCCATTCGCGCAGCGACTCGAACAGGCGCCCTTCCCCCAGCTCCCGGATCGCCTTCATCCCCGCATCGCGGCGGCGTTGCGCCTGGGCGACCGATGCCCGCAGGCGGATCGACACGAGCGGCGGGTACACGATGACCTCCCACGGCAACCCGACCGTGGCTCGTCGCCGCCCCAAACCCAGGGGACCGAAGCTATCCACGACGAAGCCGCCCGATTCCTCCCGCCCGCGGCGCAGCGGGACGACCGACAGCGCCTCGCGTCTGTCGCTGTCGGCCGGCACGGAGAGCGCGCGCGCGGGCTGCACGCCACCCAAGAGGTCCGGGCGGACCTCGCGCACGCGGAGCCGCGCGCGCCGCGGGCCGCCGTTGCTCCAGCGATAGGCAACCTCGCCGGCATGGCCAACCGAAAGGGCGGGCAGGGGTTCGCGCCACACCAAGAGGCCATCCTGATCAACGGTGACTGCGAGGCCGGCATCGAGCCACACGAGCGCGACGAGGGCGGCATCGGCGAGCAGCATCGCGTCGAGCGCCCACGGCACCCAGAAGCCCAGGGCGCCGAGCAGCGACAGCAGCGCGCCTACGACGAGCGCTCGGGGGGTGAAGAGCACTGTCACGCCGTCGGGGCCTCGGTCTTGTCGAGGATCGCCTTGAGCGCCTGGTCGGCGGTGACTCCTTCGAGCTCGAGCTCGGGCGCGACACTGACGCGGTGCCGCAGTACGGCGGGAGCGAGCAGCTTGACGTCGTCTGGGATCACGTAGTCGCGCTCCTCGATGAGGGCGGCGGCGCGCGCGGCCTTGAGCAGCGCCACGCCGGCGCGCGGACTGGCGCCGAGCGTCAGCGAAGCGGCCTCGCGGGTGGCCCGGACGATCGCGGTGATGTATCCGGTGATCCGCGGCTCGACGCGCACCGTCTCGACGACTTTGCGCAGCTGCTCGAGCCCCGCCGCATTGGCGACCGGCTCGACGCCGTACGTTTCCGGACGGTCCGCCTCGAACCCCTCCACGTAGCGGGTCAGGATCCCCTGCTCCACCGGCGCCGCCGGGTAGCCGACGAGCGCTTTCACCATGAAGCGATCGAGCTCCGCTTCGGGCAGGGGATACGTCCCCTCGAACTCGATCGGATTCTGCGTCGCGAACACCGTGAACGTGCCGGGGAGCGGATGGCTCTTGCCGTCCACGGTCACCGTGCGCTCCTGCATCGCCTCGAGCAGAGCTGCTTGCGTCTTGGCGGGCGCGCGGTTGATCTCGTCGGCGAGGACCAGGTCCGCAAAAATGGGCCCCTGCCGGAACGTGAATTCATGCGCGCCGGTGAGCAGCGTGATGCCGGTGATGTCGGCCGGCATCAAGTCGGGAGTGAACTGGATGCGCACGAACTTCGCTTCGAGCGCGAGCGCGAGCGTGCGCACGAGGAGCGTCTTGGCCGTGCCCGGCACGCCCTCGAGCAGGACGTGGCCGCGGGCGAGGAGGCAGACGAGCACCTCGCGCGTCGCCGCCTCCTGGCCCAGGACCACCTGGCGCATCGCTTCTAGAATGCGTCGCGCGGCGTGCGCGGGCGAAGTTCCTCCCACACGTCCTCCACGGCTTGGGCGGCGTCGAGCGTGCGCTCCTGTGGAGCGCCGCCGCGTTGAATGATGAGGTGCCGCAGGCGGCGCACCGACCCGCGCCCGCGGGGAGTCGTCGTGGCCAGCTCCAGCGCTTCGAGCCACCCGCTCAAGTCCGTGCTGCCCACGTGTCCTGCCCGGCTCAAGCGGCGCCGCAATCCGGCGACAATGCGCTGGACAGCCGTGTCCGAGTCCGAGGCGCTCTCGAGGCCGGCGGCGAGGGCCTCGAGATGCTCGAGGGCTGAGCGGCGGCGCCGCGCGATCACTGAACGAGGCGGACCGAACCGTACCGCCGTCACCGCCAGCCACACCAGCCCGACGGCCACGAGCTGGAGGATCGCCCACCCGGCGGGCGAGCGGAGCGTCCAGTCCCAGGTGAGCGCCGCCATCGACTGCGACTCCTGTCCGAAACCCTGATGGTATTCGTCCCAGACGACCCGGCCACGTCGCGCCATCTGATCGATGAGCAGCGGGAGCACGACGTACGGTGCGTCGGTGTCGCGCCACACCTGATTGCGGAACCAGTCGGCGTCCGCGACCAGTGTGATGGTGCCATCGCCCCGGTATCGGAACCGGAGCGCCACCGGGCGGCCATCCGTCGTGGCCAGGAGGGTGTCGGTGGCGCGGGGCGTCAGGGGCCCGCACAGATCCGACTCGCCGAGGCGCCGCTTGACCAGCCCCTCGAGGCGTCGAGCCGGCATGCGTTTCAGGATGGTCAACACGCGCGGCAGCCGGAGCCCCGGCCGCGGCGACCGCACCGGCACACGAGCGACCCGGAACCCCTCCTCCACGCGTGCCGCTTCCCAGCCGGTGCAGTCCGTAATCCCTCCGCCGTCGCCGGCGGCGAGCACCGCACCCCCCCCTTTTACAAACAACATCACCTGTTCGAGCTCGGCGGCCTGCAGCCAGATTGGGGGGTCGAGAATCGCGAGCAGCCCGGGGCGTCGCGCGGCGTCGTCGACGAGCGTGAACAGCGCCGTGCGACGGCGCTGCGAAGGGTGGCCCAGCCGGATCAGCACCTCGTGCACTGCCTTGCTGCCGTTCGGCCCACTGAGCAGCGTCGAGGCGCGCAGGTCCGCGGACGGCGGCTCAGGAGCGCGGTTGGCGGCCCACACGACAATGCTCAGCACGGCTCCCACAAGCACGATGAGACCGATCTCAAGCCGGTAGGACATGCCGCCTCAGCTGATCCGCTGTCGCGCCGAACTCGCGGTATTCCAGCTCATCGCACGGCAGGGCGCCGAAGAGGTGGCGGTACAGGCGCGCGACGAGTGCGGTGAACGTCGCCCGTCCCGCGTCGTCGAGGCGTACTTCACCGACGTACTCGGCGGGGGTCTTCGACGCCTGGAAGCGCACGGCATGGGCCTGCTCGAGCTCCAGCACCACCGCGAGGAAGCGATGCCCAAGGGCCTCGGCGTAGCGACCGGCGCGGGCGAGCTCCTCAGCTCGCACGGCGTGCGCCCGGGCGTCGAGGATGCGCACGGGGGCCGCGCCGGTCGCGGCGCCGCCCGTCGCCGCGGACGGGCGCGTGATGCGCCACACGACGTACCCGATGTGCGTCAACAGGAGCAGCAGCACCACGCTGACCGCGGCGAGCAGGGCATAGTAGGCGATGGGGTGGGCGTTCTCCAACCCGTTGAACCAGTCCAACAGACCGAGCCACCAGTTGCGCAACCACCGCAGCGGGTGCGTAGGCGTGGTCCATCGGTATGCCGCCTGTGCGAACACCGTGTCCAGCGCGCCACGGAGCGAATCCGGAGCGACGCCCTGCATCAGGTGGAGCGGCAGCTCGATCAGGTGATCCCCAGTTCCTGACTGAGCATCTGCAGGTCGAACGCCTCGCGTCGCACCCGAAGATCATAGTAGAGGAGCGTGAGTGCGCACGGCATCACGGGCGCGAGCAGGATGCTGAGGAGGGAGGTCAGCACCACCAGGAACGGCTGCAGCGCTGGGGATGCGCCGAGAATCACGATGCTCATCGTGCCCACGACAAGCTGCGGCAGGAACTGCGCGATCAGCCACGTCACGACGACGACACCGAACAGCTTGAGCCTGAACCCGCGCGTGAGATCCCACGAGCGGGCGAACGCGTCGAACGAGCTGGACAGCCCCTCGAGCACGACGACCGGAGTGGTGACCCCGTAGCCGCAGGCGACGAAGGCCAGGAGCCAGCACACACCGACCCCGCCCACGGTGCCGAGCAGGACGGCGATCCCCGTACCGCCCAGCCGGCCGATCACGACCGCCAGGACGACGCCGACGGCGCCGACCACGTAGATGATGATCAGGACGAGCCACTTGCTGATCGCGATGAGCAGGAGCGGGAGGATCTTCGCGGCGCCCAGCTGGAGCGCGGGGGCGAGCCGCGGCTCGCGCCCGAGATAGGACTCGGAGATGACTTGGATCGTTCCCGCCTTCAACAGGAGGCCTGCCGCGGACGAGGCCAAGAGGAGCGCGAGCAGAATCAGCACCGACCGCAGCGTATGCTCGTCGAACGCGGCGAAGAGCTCCGGGCCCCGCGTTCCTCCAAAGCGGACCTGGAAATACACCCAAGCGGCCGCGGGCAACCACACGACCACCAGGCCCATCCGCATGAACAGGGCGAAGTGCCGGCGGTAGATGCTAAAGGTGGCGTCGAGGATCTCCCCCAACTGCATCGGCCTGAGATTCGACATGCGGGCGTGGCTCCCGTGCGTGAGTGGCAGGCAAGCGGTAAGATGAGGGCGTGACGGTGCGCGCGCGAGACCTGCTGGATCTCCGCCAGCAGCACGGAGTGGAGACGCCCGAGCAAGTCGAGGTTCACCTCGAGCTGGCCGGCGTGGGCTCACGTGCCGCCGCACTGACCACCGACGTCCTCATCCTCTTCGCCAGCACGCTCGTGCTGGTGGTGGTGGGCGAAGCTGCCTCGCTCTGGCGCCGCGTGGAGTCGGGGAGCGGCGGCTGGGCGATGGCGCTGTTCATCCTCCTCGTGTCCAGCTACCTGCTCGGCTATTTCGCGCTGTTCGAAGCGCTGAATGGTGGCCGCACGCCGGGGAAACAGGTGCTCGGGATTCGCGTCGTGATGGACACGGGCCAGGCGATCACGTCCACCGCCGCCGTGGTGCGAACGCTGGTTCGCCTACTCGACTGCTTCTTCCCGTTGTGCCCCTTCCTGCCGGGTTTCTTCCTGATCGTCTTCACGAAGAGCAACAAGCGTCTCGGCGACATGGTCGCGGGGACGATCGTGGTGCGCGACCGCCCCACCGATTGGGTGCTCGGCGCCATGCCGCCAGCCCCCGCAGAGGACGAGCCGCTCGAGACTGGCCCACCCGAGCTGTCCGAGGACGAGTTCCGCCTGTTGGATCGTTTTCTCGGCAGGATCAACGACCTCGAGGTGCCGGTGCAGGTGCGCCTCACGACGGAGTTGGCGCGGCGGTTCGAGGGCCGAATCCCGAGGCGCTCGGGAGACGTCCAGGCGTACTTGGTGCAGGTCTTCGCCGACGAGCAGCAGAAGCGGCGTGGCCGGTTTGCGACCCGGGCGCGCGCCGGCGGAGGGACCGGAGCGGTGGGCCGGACGACGATGACCGCCGAACGGTTTCTGGCTAAGAAGCGTGAGAGTTGGGAGGCGTTTCGGATGCTCGCGGTGCGCATGGAACGCTCCGGCGTCGCCGCCCTGGCCGCGGGGGAGATCCCTCCCTTCGCGGCGCGCTACCGCGAAGTGGCGGCGGATCTCGCGCGGGCGCGCACGTATGGCGTCGATCAACGGGTGATCGAGTACCTGGAGCGCGTGGTGAGCGCGGGGCACAATGCCTTGTACCGCGCGCGCGGCAAGCAAGGGACCCCGTTCGCACGCTACCTCCTGCGCGATTTCCCAGCGGCCGTGGTGCAGTCGTGGGCGTACGTCATCGTGGCCTTCGCCCTGTTCATCGTGCCGGCGGCCGTGGGATACGTGATGATCCGCCAGCGCCCGACGCTCGCCGAAGAGATCGTTTCGCCGGTGATGGTGAGCCGCGCGGAGCAGGCGGCGCAGCGTCAGGCGGAAGGACGGGGGTACGGTGATACAGAGCAGGACACGCGCCCAGTGCTCACCGCGCTCCTGATCAGCAACAACGTGCGGGTGTCCCTGTACGCATTCGCGGGGGGGCTCACGCTTGGCGTGTTCACCGCGTGGGTGCTGTTTTCCAACGGGATGATGCTGGGGCTCGGGTTCGGCTTGTTCAAGAACTACGGCGTGCTCGCGTACTTGACGACGTTCATCGCGGGCCATGGCGTCCTCGAGCTGACGGCGATTTTCATCTCCGCCGGCGCGGGCTTTCGCCTCGCCCATGCGATGATCGCCCCGGGCGACCGGACCCGGAGGGACGCACTGGTCGTGGAGGGGAGAATCGCGGTGCTGATGGTGGGGGCGGTCGTGACGCTGCTCGCGATCGCGGGGGCGATCGAAGGCCTGTTATCGGCCAGCGATGCCCCCGCGGTGTGGAAATACGGCGTCAGCGCGACGACGGTCGTGTTCTTGGTACTCTACTTCGCGAGCGGCTGGGCGTACCGGCGCACGGCTCGCCCGGCCTAGTTGACGGTCACACTCCCATTCATTCCGAGGTGGTTCGTGCACCGATAGGGGAACGTGCCTTGCGTGTTGAACTGTCTAAACACGCTTCCCGACGTCCGGTTCCCAATGTTCCCCGGTGCCCCCGCCACACCATCGAAGGTCACGTTGTGCAGCGACGCGCCTTGCCAATCCCAGGTTACGGTGCTGCCTACCGGAACGGTGATCGCGTTCGGAGTGAAGCTGTTGTCCGCGATGTCCACCGTTGTGATCACCGCCGCAGTGGTCGTGAACGTGTCCGCCGGCGCGCCCGGCAACGCGGCCGCCGTCGCCGTGGCGGTTTGCGCGCCCAGCCCCGCTCCCAGCGTGCGCGTGGCGCTGGCGTTGCCGTTCGCCAGCGTGGTGTTCTGGGCCGGCGTGATCGAGCCGCCACCCGTGCCGACCGCCCAGTCGATCGTCACGCCGCCCTTCGCGTTGCCGTGCGAGTCCCGACTCTGCACGGTGTAAATCACCTGATTCGAGGGCGCCGCGGTGCCATTGTCCCCAGCGGTCTTGGCGATCGATACCGCGGTGCCGGCCGTCGCGGTTAGCGTGATCGTCACCGGTGATCCGACGAGGCCGGTCACCGTCGCCTGCGCCGACTGAGCAATCGCTGCCGAGCCATACGTGAATCGGACCTTCGACAAGCCCGCGGCACTCGTCGGCACCGAGGCGGCGGAGACCGACCCGCCCACCGATGTCCATGCGACGGTCACCCCCTGCACCGGAGTAGCGCTTTGGTCGGTCACGAGCACGACCAGCGACTCCGCCTTGATTGCGCCCACGGTATCGGTCAGCGGGCCCGTCGTGGTATTGGCGATGTTCACCGCACCGTTGATCTGCGAGATGGCGCTGAACTGAGCCGGGGTGGCGTTGCCGGCGCTCGCCGTGGCGGTCTGCGTCCCCGCGTTGGGGCCGAGGGTCCGACGCGTCTTCGCGACGCCTAGGGCGTCCGTCACGCGCGATGCCGGCGACACGGTGCCGCCGCCCGCCGTGACTGCGAAGGCAACGCTTACGCCTGGGAGGACGGCTCCGCCTTGATCGCGCACGATCACCGCCAGTGACTCGGGCAGCGCCGTGCTGGCCGCGCCCACTTGGTTATTCCCTGCGCTCACCGTGATCGTAGATGGGTTGGGGCCGGTCCCGCCATCACCGCCGCCACACTGAGCGGTTGCCAGGACACCGAGGACGAGCAGACCAAAACGTTTCATGACGGCACTCCGGGAAGGGGTCACCAGTAGGATGGGATACCCCGGAAGGCCTGTCTAGATGTGGCCCGAACGCTACGGAGTGACGGTGACGGTGCCGGTCATCGTGGGGTGGATGGCGCAGTGGTACGTGAACACGCCCGCCGTGGCAAAGTGAACGAGGGTCGACCCTCCCGACGCGATGCTGCCGGTGCTCCACGCACTCGCGTCGTCCGTGGCCGTGTGGGTCGAAGGTCCGGTGTTCTTCCACGTCACATACTGGTTCCTCGCAATCGTCACCGCTTGAGGCGTGAACGAGAAGTCGGCCATCGTGACCAGCGCACCCGTCGTCACGGTCGTCGCGTTGCCCGACGTGTATCCGGGAGCGCTCGCGGTGACGGTATAACTACCGGCGGTATCGAACGCGACGCCCGTGGACGCGTAGTACGTGCTCGTAGGAATCCGAATCGTCGCAGAGTCGAACGCCGCGTGAGCGGGGACGCTCGACACGAGCGTGACTGGGAGCTGCGCCACGGGGTTCCGCATGTTGCCCAGAGAGTCTTGGGCGTACACCGTGACCGCTGCCTTCTGGCCGGCGATCGATGTGCCGCCCAGTGAGACGAGGAACTTGGGCGTGCTGATGCGCACCGGCATCGGGACCGCTTGCCTCAGGTTCGCGGCGGTGGCCATCACGTTCGCCACCCCCGGCGCGGTGCCGGTGACCGCGAAATACGCGTAGTACGTGCCCTTCGGGATGACGACCTGCGCGGGCACCGTGAGCACGGCCGGGTCGCTCGATGCCAGGCTCACGGTCACGCTGTCGGCCGCCTGCGAGAACGGCAAGCTGACGTACATCTGATTGGGCGCCACTTGCCCCGCCCCGAGCCCGTTCGGCGGGCTGTTGAGGACGAGCTGCGCGGTATCGACCTGCACGACGAGCGTATCCGGCGTGTAGCCGGGAGCCGAGAACACGATCTGGGTGGCGCCCTTGTCGAATCCACGGACGCCCACGGTGGCGTAGTACGAGCGCGCCGGAACCTGGAACACCAGCGAATCAGGTGCGGCGACGGCCGGATCGGCGGACGAGGCGCCGACCGTCAGCACCGCGGCGACGTACCGGTTGAATCCGCCCTGGTCCTCGGGATACACGGTCACCGGCGCGGGCGCCTGCCCCACCGCGAGCGCGATCGTTGGCGGCGCGAGGACGAGTTTCGGCTGGCCGATACTCAGATTCGTGGTCGCCTGGCTGTACCCCGACGCGCGCGCGGTCAGCACCGCCGCGCCGATGCTGTTCCCCTGGACTTCGAAGAAGTTGCTGCTCGTGCCGCCGACCGGAATCGTCACAGTCGCCGGCGAGACCGTGAACGCCTGATTGGCCGGCGGCAATGTGCTGTCGCTCTTCAAGAGCTGCACGACGAGCGGCGAGCCGGTGACGGCGTTGGAAACGGAGACGTACTGACTCGCGGTTTGGTTGAAGAGCTGGCCCACGCCCAGGGTCTGGTTGGCGCCGAGGCTAAAGGCCAGAGAAGGACCCGTCACGGTCACCGGTGCCATCGTGTCCGCACCGAAGCCGGGTGCGGTGACGATGATGCGCGCCGTGCCGCTACCGACGAAGCGCACCTTGAAATAGCCGTAATAGAGGTTCGGCGCGACGAACGCCGTGCCTGACCCCGAGTCGGGGCTGACCGTCGCAGCCGAATCGATTCGCATAACGGTCGAATCGGTGGACACGACAGTGAAGCGCACGGTGTCGATCGCGTTCTGCCCGTAGTACGGGTATGGCCGCATCCGCACGAAGGTGGTCACGCGGAGGGGCAACTCCGTGGTCACGTGGTTCGACCCGATGTCGTTCACGTCGACCTGGGCCGGCACCACCGTGAACGCCCCGCTCGAGCTCACGTACCCGACCGCCGTTGCGGTGAGGGTATCCACCCCGACGGAATCGAGGCCAATCACGTCGAACGGCTCACTGTACGTCTGCCCCGGCAGGATCCGGACAACGGACGTGCTGAGGGAGTCCGCGAGCGGCAGCCGCCGCGTCAACGTGATCCGCACGGTGTCGGGTGCCGCGTCCGGAATGTAGACGGCCCCCCCGGGCAGGCGCAGGCGGTACGCTGCCTGGTACGGATATGGAACCGCCAGCGTGAGAGGTGTGGGCAAGACCCGGATGATGCTCGAGGAGTCGTCCGTCGATCCCGGGGCGCTGATCAGGACGCGGCCACTATCGTTTCCCGGCGAGGCAGGGTTGACGCGCAGCGTGTCGTAATTGCTCACGGTCGTCCCCGCGGGGATGGTGACACCGCTCGAATCGAGGCCGAACGCGGCCGGGTTTGACGAGGCGAGCGTCACTCGCAACGGGGCGACGAGCTGGTTGCCGTAGTACGGGTAAACGTCCTGCCGCACATACGCATTGACGACCTGTGGCCGCGAAATCGTGTAGAGCGTCGTCGGTTGACTGGAGATCTGCACGTGAATCGGGACGACGCTGATCGGCTGCGCCGCCGGCACGACATACCCCGTCGCGCGCGCCACGCTGATCGTGTCGATCCCCAGAGTGTCGCCCACGATGTCGAAGGACGCGGACGTCTGACCCTTGGGAATCGTCACCGAATCGGGCGTCGACACGATGCCGGGTCGGGAGTGCTGGAAGACGATCGTGAAGCTGTCGGGGCGCGCGTAGGGAATCGCCAGATACCCGCCGCTCTGGAAGCGGCCGCCGAGCATCACCTGATACGGATAGCCCACCGAGAAGGTCAGCGCCGGCGCGGTCACGCTGACCTGGAAGGAATCGGGCCGGTAGCCCGGCGCCGTCAGTCGGATCCACGTCGACCGGCCCCCCGCCGCGGGCTGCGCCCGCAGCGCGTTGGCGACCGACACGGAACCCTGCCCCGGGATGACCTTTGCGACGGCGGCGTCGACCGCGACGACCGTGGTATCGAGCGAGGTCGCCGTCACCACCACGGTGTCCACCACCGGGTGCGAGTACCGCACGATCGAATCTTCCGTGTAGGCCGTCCAACTCCCGCGTGCGGGATTGCCCGCGACCATGCCGGTCGACCCGGACGCGCCGAGCTGCGGTGTCGTGAACGTCACCGTGCCAGTCGCCGCGACCCAGCCGGGCGCCGTCGCGGTCACCGTCACGGGGCCAACCGCCGTCGCCTTCAACGTGAAGTAGCGGTAGTTCAAGCCGGTCTGGACCGCGACCGTGTCGGGCACGGTCCCGATCGCGGGTGCAACGCTCAACGAGACGACGAGCGGATGGTCCATGGCGTACGTGTAGTAGACGTACGGATCCATCGTCTGGCCCACACCGATCGCGTAGGGGTACGGCACTGCCAGGCGCAGGCTATCGGGCGCGACGGACACGTAGGAGAACTTGCCGACGAAGCCGCCCGACGTCGGTACGACCGAATCGGTCCCAGGCGCGAAGCCCTGGATCGTGACGGGGGCCGAAAGCTGGCCGGCCGGGATGATGGCGGGAGAGGGCAGGACCGCCGACGTCCCCGCCCGCCCGTAGACGAACGTCACGCCGAGCCCGCCCGCGGGAGCCGGGTCCGACAGAAACACCTGCGCCTGGTGGGTCTCGTGCTGATTGACGTAGAAGTACGTCTGCCGACCGAACTGGCCGATCTCCCGGAACTCGATCGTCGAGACGACGGTCACCACCATCGTGTCGGGCAGGAAAACCCCAGCCGAGTCCTGCGCGACGAGGGTCACGCGGCCCGCCGCGAGCCCGCAGATGAGCACCGAGGTTGCCGCGGTGTTCGCCGGAATCTGGACCTGCTTCAGGGTCCCGCCGGGGCACCCCGCGGCGGGCCGGGCGATCAGGGTATCGCCGGCGGGAATGACCGACAGGAGCACCGTCGTGACCACGGAGTCGATCCGGCTCAGCGTGAGGGGCACCGACACGCTGCCGCCGTTGCCGACCGCGAGCGAGTCGAAGCCCCACTGCAGCAGCGCCGGCGGCGATGACACGACGGCAACGAACACGGAATCCTTGAACGTCGCCGCCCCGTCGCTGAGCGAGTCGATGACGTAGGTCGTGCCGCCGAGCTGGAGTCCGGTCACGAGCCCGCTCACGTTCACGCTGGCGACGGCCGGATCGCGGCTCACGAACGCGAACGCCTTGCCCGGGATCTGGAAGCCGTTGCGGTCGCGCGCCCGCGCGACGATCTGGCCTTTGCCGTTGACGCCGACCTTGAGGCTGTCCGGCGCGGTCGGCACCGTCTGGATGGTCGCCGTGATCTGGTTGACGCGCACCGTGGCGGTGGCCTGCACCTTGAGACTCGCATCCACCGAATCGCGCACCACGACCACGCCGTTGCCGGCGCCGACGCTGCGCGTCCGCCCCGTCGTCGCGTTCACGGTCACGACGGTCGGCGTGGCCGATACGAACCGGCGCGTGAACCCGGTGGGCACGACGCCACCGAAATTGTCGTAGGCGGTCGCGCGCAGGTCGAAGGAGTCGCCGATCGCCGTCATGACCGTGTCCACTGGCGCGGCAACCACGCTGCGCAACACACGCACGTACAGCCTCGCCGTGTCGGCGTGGCCCGCCGCCGCCGCAATGATCCGCGCGGAATCGCCGCCGATGGCCGTGGCCAGGCCCGCGCCGTCCACGGTGGCGACGGACGGCGCCGTGGAGCTCCAGCCGATCGTCACGCTCACGGGGTTGCCGAGCGAATCGCGCGCGGTCGCCGTGTACTGCAGCGTCGCGCCGCGGGGAATCGTGTCCACCGCGCGGTCGAGGGTGACCGAGGCGACCGCGCCGCTCAACGCGGTCGCGGTGAATGTCACCGGTGAGGCGATGCCGTTCACGCTCGCCTGGAAGCTGCGCGGGCCCGCGGCGGGACCGATCAGGGCGACCGTTTCGGCGTAGCCGGTGCTGTCGCTCAGGACGAGCGCGGAAGCCACCGAGTCGCCGGCGTTCAGGGCGCGGAACGTGACCGGGACGCGCACGCCGAGCAAATCCGCCGCCGTGACCCGCACGCGCAGCGGCAGCGGCAGCGCGACGCCCGGGACTGCCGTCTGGCTGTCTCCGCTGATCCGGATGAGCGTGGCCGCCGTCGGCTGCGCGGCCACGAGGACCGTGTCGGCGGGCCCGTTCAAGAGTTGGGCGACGATCCGCGCCGTTCCCCGGGCCGTGCCGCCCACGACCTGACCCACGGCGCGATCGGGCACCCGCACCCGCGTCGAGTCGAGAGAGCGCCATGCGACCGGCGTGCCCGGAATCGTCTGCTCCAACGGTCCCCACGCCACCGCGGTGAGCTGGAGCGTCTGGCCGAAGAACACCGCCGTGTCGGGCGTGGTGATCGTGACGGAGACGGCGTCGAATCCCACGCCGACGTACGCGATCGTCGTCGCGACGGGCGTCGCGCGGCTGCTGCTGGTGACGGTGACCGGCTGCGGATACGGGTTGGTGCGGAAGACCGTATCGCCGGCGGCGTTGATGAGCCGCAGGTAGAGCAACAGGTCCTCGCTCGCCGCGAGCAGGGGGACGGAAACGGAGAGGTCGATCGAGTCAGCCGTGAGGGGGATCGCGATGACCGTGTCGACGACCACGCTGCCAGCAGCCACCTCACTGGCGCTGGGACGCACGACGGTGATGCGCGCGCGATCGAATTCGACGACGCCGGCGGAGCCGCTCTCGAAGACGGGAGCGACGGCGAGATGGCCGGACACCAGCCGCGGCGCTGTCGAATCGCGCAGGCAGCTCAGGACGGCGACAGTGGCCAGCAGGAACCAAACGACCCGGCGGGTCACGGCGTGCTGTCGGTCACCGGCTCCACTCGATGAGCACGCCGAGGCGCGGACCAAAGAGCGAAACGCTGTCGCCGTCGTCGTTGAGGCGGCCAAACGCGACCTGCGCCTGCACGACGGCGGTCGCCTGGCCGCTCAAGCGATAACGGACATCCGTGCCCGTCCGGACGAGGTAACCCAGCAGCACCATCTTGTCAGACGGGCCCGTCAGCTCGTGCCGGAATTCGAGGACCGGAACGAGCGTCACCTTGGGGGACATGGGCCGCTCGAGCCGGGCACCGAGGGCGAGTACGTTTCCGCGCGCCACGGGGATGGCGCCGGGCACGTCGAAGTTGCGGGGGCGCAGGCGTCGCATCTCCCACCCGTACAGGGCCAGGTTATTCCGACCCAGCGGCAGGCTCACCGCGGCGTACGCGAGCGCGCGGTCACCAATGACCGTCTGCCTGCCGCCACTCATGTCGTTGGCGCCCGAGGTCGTGTAGACGAACGCCCCGCGGAAGTACTTCCCACCGCCGAACGGCCCCTCGACTCCGACGCGGGCGCGGACTTCGCCGCCGGGCGACAGCTCGCCGCCGCCCGCCACCGGCGTGTAGCTCGCGCCGTAGCGATAACTCGCGCCTGTCCCCACCGCCCAGCTCTGGCCGACCTTGAAGGCCGAGGCGAAACCGGCTGACAACCCGCCGCCCGAGCCGAAGCCGGGTGTGGTGAACCCCAGCAGGTCCGTGGCGGTGGCGCCGTACAGCGGGATCGTCGTGTCGGGGACCTCGGCGGCGCCGGTCGGCAACGTACCGACGAGCGTGAAGAGGAGACGCCCCGGAATGACACCGACGGTCGCGCGGATGTCGGTATCGATGAGGCCGGAGTGGTCGATCGTCGTCCCGTCGGCTTGACGGACCGACGCGCTGGCGAAGGCGGTCCCCAGATCCACCACGACCCGACTGCCGAAGCGTTGCGTGATCGCGACCGGGATCGTCATCTCGCTGATGCGATCGAAGGCGAGGGCGCCCCCGAAACTGTAACTCTCGAACACCACGCCGCTGCGAGCGGTCGTTCCAAACGGGGCCGCCTGTGCCGACGCGCCCGTCGCCCCGGCAGTCATGAGAAGAAGAGCGAATGCAGGTGTGCGCATCACGGCCGCTTGAAAATGATGCGGATGATGCCGGACGCTTGCGTAACGGAATTGATGCCCTTGGTCGCCGGGGTCAGCTCCGGCGTCGTCGTCGGGGCTCCGTTGTCCGTCAAGACACCGCCCAGCGACGGGGAGGTCTCGTTCTTCGTGGCCTCGAGCGCGCCAGCAGTCGGAGGCGGCGGCGCCGCGAGGGACGGCGGCTCCTGCGCGGCTGTCGCCGCATCGAGGACAGTGGCGACGTCGCCGCCCGCCACCACGGCCGGGGCGGCCTCGGCGGCTTGCTGTTGCTGCTGCGCTTCCTGGAAACTCGGGTCCGCGCGCACGGCGGCGCTGAACGCGGCGGCGGCGGCGCGGTAGTCGCCGCGCGCGAGCGCGTCCAGTCCCTGACTGTAGGCGAGGAAGGCAGCGAGGTTGCGCGGGCCCTGACGCAGGATGCGCTGTCGTTCGGCCTCGGTCAGCTGGATCCCCAGCTGCCCCGCCAGGCTGAACACGAGCTGTTTCTCGAGGTCGAGCAGGCCTCTGAACGTGCCGTTCGCCTCTGCCCCCGAGCGGACGGTCCCGTCACCGCGCACCACCGACGCCGTGAGGCGCACCGGCCCGTCCGGCGTGATCGACGCGACGCCCTGGACCATCCGTTCCGCCCGGAGCATCCGCCCGACGCGCGCCGCGCTGTTGGGATCTCCCCGCTGACTCTGCCCGAGCTTCAGCTCGTCGAGCAGCGCGCCGATCTGCACGCGCTCGAGCAGGCGGAGCGTCCGGATCAACGCCAGGTCCGACGTGATCAACTCGGCGAGACCGCGCGACAGTGGCTGGAACGTCGAATCGCCCCCGGCAGAGATCGTGACTGGGAGCACGGCAAGTGTGGATGGCTCGGGGGGCAACCGGGTCAACGTCGATTCGCTGGCCAACGCCTGCCGCGCCGTCTGTTCCGCCTGAGTGCGCAGCGCGAACAGGGCCTTGGCGCGGATCGCCGAAACGCCACGCGCCTGGGGGTGCTGGGTGGCGAAGTCGGTGTAGGTCGCGAAGGCCAGGTCGTAGCGCCCGTCCTTCTCCTGGCATCCCCCCAGCACCATGGGCCCGAGCGCGTCGGCCGGCGCAAGCAACTGGCCGGAGCGCGCCACGACGACCGCCGAATCGCACCGACCGGCTGCCATCAGGGTAGCGGCGCTGCGGAGCTGGGCATTGGCTGGGGTGACCGAGCCTAGGCGCGGTCCCCCCTTCCCTGCACAGGCCAGGCCGAGACAACTCACCCCAATGAGGACAATACGCTGACCCGTCAAGTCGAAGCTCCGGCGCCACATAAGGGGGTGGAAAGATGCCCCGGGACCCATGCTAAGCAAGGGCTTACACGGTTACGCCTGTGCGACCTAAGCCGCTATGACCGGCATCACCAGAAGAAGTAGACTCGGCCGACACGACTGCGGATGGGTGGGCGCTTATAGAGGAAGGCGGCGATGCAGCGGCGGGCGGCTGGGCGCCACCACGCCGTAGGCGGGCAGTACCGGGACCGGTGCCGCCGGCTCACTCGATCGCTTGCAGCATCTGACGCATCTTGCGCGCCAGGTCCTCGATTTGCTTGAGGCTGGAGAGCGTCTCCTCGTCGAACTTCTCGGGTGTGAGCAGCAAGATCTGCGTTTCAGCGAGGATCGCCGACAGGGGATTGGACAGATCGTGCCGGAACTTCAGCAGCGCGGCGCGCGTATCCGCCATCAAAGCAGCGAGCGGTATAGATCGCGCAGGTGGTGGTCGCGCAGGTCCCGAACCGCTTGCCACAAGTCTGGCTCCGACGTGGCGCAGAAGATTTCGGCGGTGGATCGCTCCGCCTCGGTTCCCTCGGCGCCGAACAAGACCCGGCCACGCCAGATGCCGTCCTCGCTGCGCCGCACGGAGAGGCGAATGTCAATCGGTTGTCCGTCGAAACGTATCGGAGGAAGGTCGTGAACGACCTGGTCGAGCGCGGGCGAAGCTTGGTACCGAGCCGGTTGTGCTGGCATGCAGTGCCGATCTGGCTGGTTTGCGCAAAGATATAAGAAAAAGAGACTTACGCAATACTTACGGACCGATTCCCATGGGCGTGAACGTCGCCAGAAACAGCGCGAGGCTCGCCCACGCGAGCCAGCGCCGCGAAGGCGGTAACGGGCGGTACGCGTCGAGCACCGGTGGGTGGCCGAGGCGTCCGCGCGAAAGCACCAGCACCAACACCCCCCACACCAGCCATCCAGACCAGAAGAACCACCCAAGGAGCATGATTGCCACCCAGAATCCGCGCCCGAGCCATTCGTGGCGTCGCGGCAGCGCGGCGTAGAGGATGTGACCTCCGTCCAGCTGCGCCATCGGCAGGAGATTGAGCGCGGTGACGAACATGCCGAACCACCCTGCGATGGCGGTGGGGTGGAGCACCAAGCCTGGGGTGTCGCCTACCGCCAGGCGTCGCACGACGTGGGTGACGATCGAGTCACCGATGTGCCATGCCGCCCCGTCCGGGAGCCACACCTCCATCCCGGACGCGCCTGACTCCGTCGGTCGGCTCAGTACAAACCCGATCCACAACACCGGCAGGGCAACGAGGAATCCGGCGAACGGGCCTGCGGCGCCGACGTCGAGCAACTGACGGCGGTCCGTGAGAATCGTGCGCAAGCGAATGAACGCGCCGAGCGTCCCGATCCCGACCGGCGCAGGCGGCCCGGGGATGAAGTAGGGTGGTGAGACATCGAGGTGATAACGGCGCGCCGTGACGTAGTGCCCCAGCTCGTGACAGAGGAGAATGGCGAGGAAGGGCAGCGAAAAGCTGAGCCCACCGCTCCAGCCGTGCAGAAAGGCCGCGCCCCAGTGCCGCACCGCGAAGGCAAAGTGGACGCTGACCGCGCCGCTCAGCACCGCGCCGCTGAGTGTCGCCGTGAACAGCGTGACCGCGAAGAGCAACGCATGCATCACCCAGCGCTCGCGGGAGGGAGGCGCGGTCGGATGGGTAAGGACCAGGTGCCGGCCGTCGGCTTCGTCGGACCAGTAGTGGCTGCCGCGCCATGCTTGGAGGGCCTGTGCAAGCTCTGGTGAGGGACCGGCATGATTCGGATCTACAAGCGCATCAACGACTTCGCGGTCGCGCAGCGGGATCGTCCGCCACGCGAGGAGGAACCTTGTGAGGGTCACGGTCGCACGCTATTATTGACCCTTCGCACGCCGCCACATTCCCAGGTTTCCATTATCAACTAGGCCCACTCCCCCATCCCGGGGTTCCCCCGCCGTAAACGCAACCGGAGCTTGAAGCACACGTGGATATCGCCGAACTGAAGAGAAAGTCCGTCGCGGAACTACACGCGATGGCCGAGACCCTGAACATTCAGAACTATTCGGGGCTTCGCAAGCAGGATCTGATCTTCCGCATTGAACAATCGCTGCTCGACACCGACACGGTGCTCCGCGGCGAAGGCGTGCTGGAGATCCTCCCCGAAGGGTACGGCTTCCTCCGCAGCCCCGACTGGAACTACCTGTACGGCCCCGATGACATCTACGTCTCCCCGAGCCAGATCAAACGGTTCGACTTGCGGACCGGGGACACGATCATGGGCCAGGTGCGACCGCCCAAAGAGGGGGAACGCTACCTCGCGCTGCTCAAGGTGGAAGTCGTCAACGGCGAGGAGCCCGAGAAGGCGAAGCACCGCGTCGCGTTCGACAACCTCCGTCCGCGGTACCCTGAACGGCGCATCAAGCTGGAACGCAAAGACGCCGACCTGTCGATGCGGGTGATGGACATCCT
>Ga0070704_100000292_pt1 | contig 22013 bp, 21 predicted proteins | sample KBSK5252metaG_FD_65467 | JGI IMG/M metagenome (GOLD analysis project Ga0070704, IMG submission 65467) | Corn, switchgrass and miscanthus rhizosphere microbial communities from Kellogg Biological Station, Michigan, USA - KBS K5-25-2 metaG | ecosystem: Host-associated > Plants > Roots >...
CCCGGAACAGCCGCGCCCCCCGCTCCCAGGCGAGGGCGCACGCGACGGCCGTCGCGCGGTCCCGATCCTCGACGGGGCGCCCGGTGACGGCGCCCAAGAACCGCTTACGCGACGGGCCGACCGCTACAGGATACCCCAACGCGACGATCGTTGCCAGCTCATCGAGCACGCGAAAGTTCTGCGCCGCCGTCTTGGCGAACCCGAACCCCGGATCCACCGCGATGCGATCCTTCGCGACCCCTGCCCCCTCGGCGCGCGCGACGGCTCCCTCCAGCTCGGCGGCGACCTCCGGCGCGACGTGCCCGCCCCGATACTGCGCCAGACTGTCCATCGTGTCCGGGGTGCCGCGCATGTGCATGACGATCAGCCCGGCGCCTGCGGCCGCCACGACTCCGGGGAGCGCCTGATCGAACGCGAGTCCGGAGACGTCGTTGACGACCGCCGCGCCCGCGTCGAGCGCGGCACGGGCGACCTCCGCCTTGCGCGTGTCCACCGAGACGGGGCCAAGCCCGCGGCGGATCATCTCGCGGATGACGGGCACCACGCGCTCGATCTCCTCGCGGGCGGGGACAGGCGCGGCACCGGGGCGCGTGGATTCGCCGCCGACGTCTATCAGCCGACAGCCGTCAGCCGTCAGCTTCTGCGCGTGCGCAACGGCAGCGGCGACGGTCGTGAGACGGTCGCCGTCCGAGAAGGAGTCGGGCGTGACGTTCACGATCCCGATGATCACTGGTTGGTCGAGTTGCAGCTCCGCACCGCGGATTGCCCAGGCGCGGGGGGGCTCGGCGTGCGCGGCGAGAAAGCGGCCCAGCTCGGGGGCCAGGCGCGCCAACGCCGGCGGCGCGCGATCGTACCGGGCCAGCGGCGCGAGCCGGCTCGCCGCGGCGGCGACGAGCGCCCAGCCCTCGCCGGTCAACACGTCGGCGCCGCTCTTCGCGCCCCAGTGGACGAGCGCCTCGCGCTCGGCTTCGGTGATGTCTTCGAGGAGAACGACCAGCGACTGCAGGCCGGTGGCCGCGAACCAGGCGGGCTGTGCTTCCCAACCGCGGGCCGCGAGCGCCGCGCGCACCGCCTCGGGGGGGGAGGTGTGCGTGGCGAGCGCGGTGACCCTCACGCGCCCGCGGGCTCGGGCGGCGGATTCCCCAGCACGGGGCCGGGGCCGCGCGCGGCCTGCGGCTTGTCCTTCTCCTTGGCGGGCGCGTCGCCGCCCAGCGGCACGGCCCGCTCCTGCGGCGGCAGCTTCTTCCCCGCCACCACCAGCTCGACTTCGTCGCGGTCGAGCGTCTCGCGCTCGAGCAGGGCGGCGGCAAGCCAGTCGAGCGCCGTACGCCGCTCGGTGAGAATGCGCTTCGCGTCGGCGAAGGCGTTGGTCAGGATCCGCTTCACCTCTTCGTCCACCAACTGCGCCGTGCTGTCGGAGATCTCGCGGCGCTGCACCACTTCGCGCCCGAGGAAGATCTCCTGCTCACGATCCCCGACGGCGATCGGCCCGATCGCGTCGCTCATGCCGAATTGCGTGACCATGCGCCGCGCGATGTTCGTCGCCTGCTGAATGTCCTGCGCCGCGCCCGGCGTGACCTTGTCCGGTCCGAACACCAGCTGTTCGGCGACGCGGCCGCCGTAGGCCATCGCCAGCCGGGAAAGGATCGACTGCTTGGTGTACTTGTGCAGCTCTTCCTCGGGGAGATACGCCGTGAGACCGAGGGAGCGGCCGCGCGGGATGATCGTCACCTTGTGCAGCGGATCGGCGCCCGGCACGCTGAGCGCGACGAGCGCGTGACCCGCCTCGTGATAGGCGACGAGGCGGCGCTCTTCATCGGAGAGGACGCGGCTCTTACGCTCCAAGCCGAGCATCACCTTGTCCTTCGCATCCTCCAGGTCCTGCTGATCGACCTGCGGCTTGTTGCGCCGGGCGGCAAGCAGCGCCGCCTCGTTGACGATGTTGGCGAGCTCCGCGCCGGCGAGGCCCGGCGTCCCCTTGGCGATGGGCTCGAGATTCACGTTCGCCGCGAGCGGGATCTTGCGGGTGTGCACGCGCAGGATCTGCTCCCGCCCCTTGAGATCGGGCATGTCCACGACGATCTGCCGGTCGAACCGGCCGGGCCTGAGCAGCGCCGGGTCGAGGATGTCGGGGCGATTGGTCGCGGCGAGGAGAATCACCCCGTCGTTCGACTCGAAGCCGTCCATCTCGACGAGCAGCTGATTCAGGGTCTGCTCGCGCTCGTCGTGACCGCCGCCCAGCCCCGCCCCGCGGTGGCGGCCGACGGCGTCGATCTCGTCGATGAAGATGATGCACGGCGCATGCGCCTTGCCCTGCTCGAACAGGTCGCGCACGCGCGACGCGCCGACGCCGACGAACATCTCGACGAAGTCCGAGCCCGACATAGAGAAGAAGGGCCGGCCCGCCTCGCCCGCGATGGCCTTGGCGAGGAGCGTCTTGCCGGTCCCCGGCGGCCCGACGAGCAGCGCGCCCTTGGGCAGGCGGCCACCGAGCCGCTGAAACTTCTGCGGGTCCTTCAGGAAGTCGATGATCTCCTCGAGCTCCTGCTTGGCCTCATCGCAGCCGGCCACGTCGGCGAACGTGATCTTCGGCGTATCGCCCGCGAGCAACTTGGCTTTGGATTTGCCGAACGCGAAGGCGCGGTTCCCGCCCTGCTGCATCTGGCGCAGCATGAAAATCACGAGTCCGAACACCAGCAGGTATGGCAGGAAGACCACCAGCACTGCCCCGAACGATTGCCCGGGCTCGCGCGCACGGATCGTCACGCCCTTGGCAAGGAGCGACTCGACCCAGGCGTTGTCTGGTTCGCTGGTGAGCAGCAGGTTGAAGCGCTCTACCGTCTTGCGCGTCACGGTGACGGGCCGTTTGAACGCGCCCCGGACCTTTTTATCGGCGACTTCGACCGACGCGATGTTCCCGGCTTCGAGCTCCTGACGGAACTGCGTGATGTCGATCTCGGCTTCCTCGCGGCGCCCCTTGGAGGCGACCTGGACGAGGGCGATCGTGCCCACGATGAGGAGCGCCCAGAACGAGAGCGTCCGCAGCATGCGGCCCCAGTTGAATTCCCGCGGTGGCGGGGGGATACGGTCAGCCATCTATGTCAGACTCGCAATATAAGGAAGGTGCCGGAAGTTCTCTGCGTGATCGAGCCCATACCCCACGAGGAATAACGTGGGTGCATCGAATCCCACGAACGCCGCTTCCAGCTCCAAATGTTCCGCAATGTGTTTATGCAACAGCGCGCAAATGTTCAGACTCTTCGGGCCCCGCTCCCCGAGCAACGTGACCAGGCGGTTCAGCGTTTTGCCGGTGTCGATGATGTCCTCCACCAGCAAGATGTGCTTGCCGCCGAGTTCGGTCTCGGGGTCGTACAACAGCCGCACATTACCACTCGATACCGTGCTGTCGCCGTAACTCGCCGCCACCAGAAAATCCACCTGCAGCGGCCGCTCGATGCGGCGCACCAGATCGCTCAGGAAGATGAAGCTCCCCTTCAAGAGTCCCAGCACCAGCAGATCGCCGTCAGGATACGCCGTGGTGATCTCGCGGCCCAGCTCGCGCACCCGCTGCGCAATCGTCTCCTCATCGAAGACGATGCGCTTGAGCTCACGCCCGCCGGTCTGCCGCAGCTGCGCCGTGCTGGGTAACATCGAGCCGCACCGCCTTGGTTCCGGGCGCCGGCACGCCGTCCGTACTGCGACAGATGCCCGGCACCCATAGAATGGTCTCACCGCGGGCGACGACGGGATAGCGAGCCCGCTCGCTGCGCGGCACGCGCGCTTCCATTAGGAGCCGCCGCAGGGGCCGGTGTCCGACACCGCCGAGCGGCAACAACTCGTCACCCTTGGCGGGAGCCCGGAGCTCCCAACCCGGTCCATCCACCCAAGTCATCCAGCCGGCGCGCTCGACTCGAGCAGGCGCTGTGGCGGGAGTCCAGTCGATCCGAAACGCGCCGAAGACAGCACTTCCCCGCTCGCCCGCCGGCACGACCCGATCGAGTGCGGCGTGGGTACCGTGCGCCACGCGGAGTCGATCGAACGCCACCTCCGCGGTCCACCCACCGCCCAGCGAGATGCGGCGCCCGGACGGCCGTCGCGCCAATGCCACGAGGCGGCGCGCCCGCGCGGGGCCGAGCACGAGCCCCCCACCCGCCCTGCGCGCCGCGGCGCGCAGCAGCGCAACAGCCAATGTGTCATCATAGCCGCGCAGCGGGTCCCGGGCAACGGCAAAACCCGTGGACGACACCTGAAGCCCAAGCTCCGGAACGAGTTCCAGCGCGCGGTCCCACGCGCGCCGATCCGCGGCGGCTTGGCGGCCGAGCCGGCGCAAGTCACCGGTCACGCGCGCGCCGAGGCGTTCCGTCAGAAGTGGGAGCAGCTGAGTTCGCACCCACGAACGCAGGTGGCGTGGGTCGGCGTTGGCGGGATCGTCGTGCGCGGTGAGCCCGCGCGCCGCGACCTGCGCCACGAGCTCGCGATGCGTGAACGGTAACAGCGGGCGCACCAGGCCGTCGCGCCCGCGGCGGGCGATCCCCGCGAGTCCCGCCGGCGCGCTGCCGCGCAGCGCGCGCAGCACGACCGTTTCGATCTGATCGTCCTGGTGATGCGCCGTAACGAGATAGGCCGCGCCCAAGCGGTGTTGGACTTCGCGCAGCCACGCGTAGCGCGCGCGTCGCGCGACGGTCTCGGTTGTGTCGGGGCCGAGGCTCAACCGGCCCAGCTCGAAGGGCAACCCGTACTGCTCCGCGAGCTCCCGTACCATCTTTCCAACGTTCCCACTTTCCCTTTGAATGCCGTGGTCCGCGTGCGCCACGACGAGCGACAAGCCGCGCTCGGTGGCCACGCCGTGCAGCAGGTCGAGCAGCGCCACAGAGTCGGCACCTCCGGAGACGGCGACGATGGCCGACCCGGGGGCGCGGAACAGGCGCGCGCGAGTGAGGTGGGCGCGGAAGCGTTCGGGGAGCGACGCAGTCGAGGTCATGTATCTTTAAAAGTATGCTGCCGCCCGACCAGACGTACCAACTGCTGCGCCACCTGACCTCGCCGGTCGTCGCGGTGACTTCAGAGCGGGAGGGCAAGGAAAACGGCATGATCTCGGACGCGGCGATCCGGGCCTCGATCGTGCCCACGGTGCCTCGCCTTTCGGTCTACGTGCACAAGTTCAACTTCAGCCACGACCTGATCTTCGACACGGGCCGGTTCGTGCTCCACCTGCTCCACACCAAGCAGTTCGACCTGATCCACCGACTCGGCTTCGTGAGCGGTCGCGACCGCGACAAGCTCGCCGACGTCCCGCACCACCGCGGCGTGCTGGGCGCGCCGGTCCTGGACGACTGCTACGCCCACTTCGAGTGCCGGGTGGCGAACGTGATGGACACGGGGAGCTCGACGTTGTTCCTGGGGGACGTCGTGGAAGTGGGGTTTGGCGCAGGCGCTGCGCCGCGCGGCGAGGTCATGACGGCGGGCCATTTCCGGGCGAACATGCCGGCCGAGTGGCGCAAGGAGTACGAGGGACTGCTCGCGGCGGCGCAGGGTGCCGCGGCGGAAGCATCGCGCAAGATCCGGCCCGTGATCTGGCGGGGTCTCGGGCCCTAGGGTAGCTTCGCGGCTCACATCTCTGGAGCCTGCAATGCGTCGCACGTTCCTGCTTGCCGCCCTTGGCTCTGCCCTTTTTGCCTGCCAGCAGCCCGCGCCGGAAGGTATCTCCGACGCCGACATTGCCCGGATCCGCGCGCTGGCGGCCGAGTTCGCCCGCGCCGCGGTCGCCCGGAGTGACTCGGCGACCGCCGCTCAATACTCCGTGAACGCAGTCTTCATGCCGCCCAACCAGCCGGCGGTTGAAGGTCGCGTCGCGATTCAAGCGTGGTTCAAAGCGTTCCCCCCGATGTCGTCCTTCAGACTCACGGTCATCGACGTCGACGGACGCGGCGATCTCGCGTATGCTCGTGGCAGGTACGCGCTGACGATCGCGGCGTCGGGCAGGACGCCGGCCATCGAGGATCACGGCAAGTTCGTCGAAGTGCGCCGCCGCCAGGCCGACGGCCGCTGGCTCATGACGAACGACATCTTCAACTCGGATCTGCCCCTACCGAGACGGTAGCGATTTGTCCGTGGTGGATTTGCATTTGACCTGAAGCAACAGAGTGTCGCGCCCGCGCCACGCGTGACGGCCTGCTGCAGCGAGACCGCACGGGGTATGGAATGTGCATGCCCGGACGGTTGCTGTGACTATCACGCGCGAAAAGCTTGTGCTTTCGGCTGTGCTCGCGCTCGCGTTCGCCTGCCGGTTGGACAAGCTCCTCGAAACGCCCCGCCCCCCGGGCCTCGGCGTGGCACCGTCCCGAGTCGCCGAATCTGCGGACTCCGGGAGCGGGGAGGTTCGCTCGGTCCCCCTCACCGTTTCCAGCAGCCCTTCCAGAAGCCTCGCGTGGACCGCGCACAGCGAGGGCGACTCCGCCTGGCTCGCCCTGACGGACACCAGCGGCTCCACCCCGGCCACGCTCGAGGTCAGGCTCGATCCCGGCGACCGCCGGCCGGGCACCTATCGCGCCGCGATCATCGTCGTTCCGGATGACTCGGCCGCGCCGAGCGTGCGCGTGCCGGTCGAGCTGCGCATCGATCGCGTCGCCCCCACCACCGGCGCGCTGACGGTGATTGTCCATACGACGGGCAACACGCCCGACCCCAATGGCTATACGGTGACGGTCGACGGTGCCCAGAGTCGCGCAGTCGCGACCGAGGATACGATCACGTACACCGGGGTTGCCGCCGGTAGCCGCAGCATCCAGCTCGGCGGCCTCGCGCCCAATTGCACCGTGCCGGCCGGCGCCACCCAACCCGTGTCGGTCGTTGCCGGGCAGACCGCCACGGTGACGTTCTCGGTGAGTTGTCCATCTACACCCCCGCCGACGGGTACCCTGAAGGTGAAAGCGAGCACCACAGGCGCGACGCCCGATCCGAACGGCTACACCGTAACGATCGACGGTGACTCGAGCCGCACGATCACGAGCAATGACAGCACGACGTACACGCTCGTCGCCGGGACCTCCTATCTCGTTGAGCTCGGCGACGTCGCGTCCAATTGCACCGTGACCGGCGGCCCCTCGCAAACGAAGACCGTGATCGCCGGACAGACGGTGACGGCGTCATTTACGGTGACCTGCGCCACGGCACCCCCGCCGACGGGCGATCTGACGGTGAGCGCCACGACCACGGGGGGCACGCCCGACCCCAACGGCTACACGGTGACGGTCAACGGCGACACCCGCACGATCCTGAGCGGCCAGAGCACGACGTACACGCTGGCGCCGGGGAGTTACACGGTCGCGCTCGGCGACGTCGCGTCCAATTGCACGGTGACCGGCGGCCCCTCACAGACGAAGACCGTGACCGCCGGGCAGACGGTGACGGCGACGTTCGCGGTCGATTGCCCCACCCCCCCGCCGCCGACGGGCGATCTCACGGTGACCGTCAGTACGACAGGGGGCACACCAGATCCCGACGGCTACACCGTCACCGTGGACGGCGCCAACAACCGCGACCTCGGGATCAACGAATCCACGACCTACGCTGGGATCGCCGCCGGAAGCCATTCGGTACGACTCAACGGACTTGCCTCGAACTGCACCGTCAGCGGCTCGAATCCGCGAACGGTCAATGTGCCGGACGGTGGCACGGGGAGCACCACGTTCAGCGTCAGCTGCCCGAACCCGCCACCGCCGCCGAACCAAACGCCGAGTGTGGACGCCGGCCCCGATCGGAACGCGGTGCTCGCCGTGCTCTTCACACTGGGGGCCTCGTTCAGCGACCCCGACAACGGGCCGTGGTCGTTCACCATCGACTGGGGCGACGGCTCGTCGTCCAGCGGGAACGCCTCGAGCCAGGGCGCGATCAGCGGGACGCACACTTATGTCCTGCCCGGGAGCTACGTCGTTCGCGTAACGGTGCGTGACAGCCTCGGGGCCACAGGTTCGGACGCGATGATTCTCACGGTGGCCCTGTAGTGAGCGCGCGCCGATGACGTGCCCGCACTGCCAAGCCGGCGTCCTCCACGAAGGGGCGCAACGCTGCCCGCTGTGCGGCCAACTGCAATCGGCTTTCGTGCGGCGCGCACCGCCCAGTGGTCCGCGCCGCCCGGCTGTCTTGCTCGATCCGAAGGACCCGATATTCCAGCCGACGGCGGCGCCGCGGCGCCGTCGCTACCGGCTCGGCGTCGCACTCGCGCTGGCGGCGACCGGAGGAGCTCTGTGGCTCGGGGCGCAGCCGGGCCGGCCCGGTCCCTTGGGTCCGGCGCCGACGCAGACGCGAGTCGCCGTGCAAGCACCCGAGCCTGTCGCCGCAACGCCGAGTCCTCTTCCTCCCCCGCCACCTGCCCCGGAACCGTGGAAGCCCGTCGCCGCGCCGCCGCGGCCCCGCCCGAGACCCGTAGTTCCGGTCGAGCAGCAACCTGCATACCTGTCCGTCAGCACGAGGCCCTGGGCGTTGCTCTCGGTGGACGGACGTTTGGTCGGCAACACGCCGAAGCTCAAGGTGCGCCTGAAGCCGGGCGTGCACCAGGTCCGCCTGCAGCGCGCAGGTTTCAAGATCTACGAAGCCGCGGTGGAGGTGAAGGCCGGCGAGACGGTAGCGATCACGAACCTCACACTCAGTGTCACAACGCCATGAGCATTCGTCGCCTGACTTGGGCTTTGATCGTCGCGGCGCTCCTTCCCCTTCCCGGAGCCGCGGCGCAAGACGCCAGCGCGCTGATCACGCGCGCGGTGAGCGCCTACGAGGGCCTCGAGCTCGACGCCGCCGCGGGGTTGCTGCGACGCGCCCTGACACCGCCGCTCGCCGACAGCCTGGGCATTGCCGAGCGGGCGCGCGCCCTCAGTTACCTTGGCGCCATCGAGGTGCTCCGGGAACACCGTGATTCCGCGGTGGCCGCCTTCCGGCGCCTCGTGTTGCTCGACCCGCGCTACCGCGCCGATACGTTTGTGTTTCCACCCGAAGTGACCCGTCTGTTCGACGAGGTGCGCCTCCGGACGAGAGTGGTCGCGATCCGCGTGCCGGACGATACGGTCGTTCCCGTGCAGCAGGCCTGGTTCAACGTGTGGCTGTTCCCGAGCGCGCCGCACGAGGTGACGGTGGCGATCGCGCGGGAGGATGGTCGTCCGCTGCGCGCGTTGTATGCCGGGCCGCTGGGCGACAGTCTGCGCGTGGGTTGGGACGGTCGTGATTCGACAGGCGCGATCCCGCCCCGAGGGCGTCTGTGGCTGACGGTGGGTTCGCGCTCCGGTGGCGCCACGGAGCGTCTCGTACAATTGCCGCTCGATTTTGATGTCGCGGTGGACACGCTCGCGCACCCAGCGGCCCTCACGCTGGAACAGTCTCTGCCCGAGCGCGCGACTCGGCGGACGAAGGTGCGCGCCCTCGCGAGTGGTCTCTTGATCGGCGCGGCGGCCGTCACGCTGCCGCAGATCGTCGCGCCGGGTGAGCACCCGAGCGGCGCGCGCCTCGTGGTGGGGAGCACCCTCGCCGTGAGCGGCGTCATCGGTTTCCTGATGACACCGGCCAGCCGGCCCCTCCCCGATACCGCCGCCGCCACCCAGGCACGACGCGACGACTGGCAGCGCCGGACCAATGCGGTCATCGCCGAGAACGCCAGGCGTTTGCAGCGGACTTCGTTCCGTGTGCGCACCGGCGGACGGACGGTAGTGATCGAGCAAGGCGAGCGCGGCCGATGACTCGCGCCCTCTATGCTGCGACGCTCACCACACTCTGCGCGGGATCCCTCGCGGCTCAATCGGTCGCCTGGTCCGCCGGCGCGAGCGCGGTCGGTGTCCGCGCGCAGAGCGAGGGTAGCCGGACTACGGGAACGGTGTTCGGCGGCCTCGCGTCGGCGCGTTTCGGCCGGTTCGAGTTAGAGGGACATTACCTGCAGGGCGCGTTGGAAGCCCGAGACTTGGTGCAGGGACAGTTGGCGGTGGCGTACGACGCCACGCCCTGGCTCACCGCGCGCACAGCGGCGCGGGCGCGGGCTTACGTCACGCCCGCCGGGACAGAGCGGTGGGTGACGTGGCTCCTCGGCGTGCGCGTCGAGGCGCCCCTCATCGGGTCGACCGTGCGGGGAGACGTCGGGCTGTGGCGCGCGCTGGCGCTGAGCGCGAATGTCGGATCGACCGAGGGGCGCTCGGGGCGCGGCGGCGATGCCGGCATCACGTGGCAGATCCCCAGCCGCCCTCTGTGGCTGCGGTTGGCGTATGGGATCGATCGGAGCGCCGTGTCGGGCGCGGGGCGACGCGAGACGCTGGAAGCATTCACGTTGACCGTGGGCGTGCGGCGACACTAGTGACGCTAGTGGGCGCCCTTCCAAGGATCCGCCGGGCGCGTAGGAGCGTCGTGCTCGTCGTGCTTGATGTGCTTGACCTGCTCGACGGGTTTCCCGTGCTTCGCGCGCGTGACGGACTCGACCTGCTCGTCGTCCGGCGGAGGGTCGTCCAGGGGCGAGTCTTCGTACACGATGGGCGGAGTGCAGGTGCAGGTGCCCGGTTGGGGCAGCGCGACCTGCGCGCTGGAGCGGGGCGGTCGATACTCAATCTTCGCGCGGGCGGGAACGACGCCGCCGCAGAAGTGGCAGTGGATCGTACGCACGAGCACCTCCCACAAGTCGCGGGCGCGGGCGGGCGCGGGAATAGCATTCACTTTTGTACTGGGTTTGGGCAATACCATGCCGCCAACACGAGCATTCACAACGAGTTGGCCGGGCCGTAACGCGCAACGCCCCGGGGAGCGAAGCTCCCCGGGGCGTCGTCCTGCGATAGCGGCGGTCGGACTCGAACCGACGACCCGCGGATTATGATTCCGCTGCTCTAACCAGCTGAGCTACGCCGCCAAAGACTGCCCGAGGAAAATAAGGCGGGAGTCCTGGTATCCCAAGGCCCGGGGCTAGCTCTCCTTCTCGTCCCTGCCCGCCGCCACGATGTACGTCACCGTATCCCACGCGTTGTGGATCCCGATGCCCAAGAGCAGCAGCGAGATGCCGCCCAAGCCGAAGAGCGCCCAGTCCTGCTCGTGCGAAAGACCCATGGCGCACACGAACATGGTGCTGTAGGCGATGACGGGGAGAGTGAAGTGCCACACCCAGTCCTCCAACACGATCTTGTAACCGGTCTGGCGCCGCATGCGCCGCAACACGACCAGCACATAGACCACGCCGGCCAAGCCGCTCAGGCCGATGAGGTGGGCAGGATCCTGCATGCGTTGCCAGGGCGCGCTGAGGATCGCCGCGAGCAGCAGCACCGCGAGGAAATGAATCACGTTGGGCGTGCCGAACGCGTTGATGTTCGCGGGGGTCCGCGGGATACGCGAGTCGGCGATCAGCGTGATCACGACGAACATCAGCCCCGTCAGCCCCCCAGCCGAGGAGCCGACGATGACGTAAAAGCTCTCCCAGTGCGAAAGCAGGTCTAACTACCGGCGCGAGACCAGGTGCGCCGAGCTAGGCCCTTCTGCGTCCGCAGCGGCTCCATCCGCAAAATCTCTGGGCCTGCGTCACGACGCACACTGCCGCTCAGCGTGGTCGCCGCGGAGATGCTCAGGGTATAGGCCCCGGTCGAGACGGAGTCATTGGTCCCGACGAACAGCAGATACGACCCGGTCGTCACCACTGAATAGGCGATGTAGGCGTTGGTCGTGGTGACGGCGCTGTCGTTGTTGGCCGCCACGCTGATCCCCGACGAGTTGCGCAAGAACAGGGCGGCGTCGAACGCCGTCGAGTGATGCGACACCTTGAGTACGGTCCCGCCAGTCAGATACAGAGCGACGACGTCGGCGTAGAAGCGCCCGCTCCCGCTGGTCGAATCCACGCAGTCGCCCGTGGTCACGCTGTCGCTGACGGACACCCCGCGCGTCACCCACACGATCCCGCACCCCGCCAGCTCCGCGGGCCGGGTCACGGCCGACATCGTATAGTCGCCGACGGTGAGGGCGTTGTAGGAGCTGGGCGCGAGCAAGTAATCACCCGTCGCCAGAATGGCGGTGAGCTGCGAATTGGTGTTCCCCGAATCGATGTCGTCGTCGTAGCCCAGGAAGGAACCCGCCCGCAGATACAGCTCGAGCCACGTGTCGAACGTGCCGGACGACAGGGTGAGCACGATCCCTTGGGGTCCCGACGCCACCGGCAGCTCAAAGAAGTCCGTGTAAAATCCACTGAACCGGCAGTCGGTGGTCGCGAGCGCTCCCGCCAGCGTGTCGGGGAACGCCAGCACCGGATGGTCGCAGGCGGTCGCGGTGAACGTCACCGGCGTGACGTTGGCGACGGCCGCCTGGACCGCGACAGCGCCGGGCGCGCCGCCCAGGGTGACCGTCGTACTCGCGAAGCCCTGGGAATCGCTGACGGCAGTCGGCGACGCCGGCGTGGCGGTCCCGGTGGTCACCGTCCACGTGACCGTCGCACCACGAAACGGCTGGCTGTTCGAACCCAGGACGCGTACCCTGAGAGGATTGGCAAGCTGGTTGCCGGTGAGCGTCGCCTGACTGTCACCCCCGGCTCGCGCCAGGCCGGTGACCGTGACGGCGGGGGCATTCGAATCCTTGCAGGCGAGGCCGAACGCGACGAAGAAGCCGAGAGCTGCCGGCCCGAACTGACCGAAAATGCGCATGTGGTGCCTCCAGGGGTTACCGCGGGACTACCCGGTAAAGTAACTCACCATCCCGAATCATGCCGAACTCCTCCCGGGCGACCCGTTCCTGCACCGCCGGGTTTGTTTCCAAATCCTTCGCCGCCTTGGCGAGCGAATCGACCTCGGCGCGGAGCGCGGCCACCTTCTCCCGCTCGTCGCCGAGCTGGCGACGCATCGTGAGCCAGTCGGCGGTGCTGTACTCCCCCCCCCACACCCCCAACGCGAGGAGGATGACGGCGCCGCCGAGCCCCGCAACGCGCGTGCGGTTCACAAGCCGTACAGCTGTCGGCCCGGATAATGGGCCACGTCACCCAGCTCCTCAGCGATGCGGAGCAGCTGGTTGTACTTGGCGACTCGATCGGTGCGCGAGGCACTGCCGGTCTTGATCTGCCCAACCCCGGTCCCCACCGCCAAATCCGCGATGAACGTATCCTCGGTCTCCCCCGAGCGGTGCGAAATCACCGCGCCGTAGCCGTTGCCGCGCGCCAGCTCGATGCACTGCAGCGTCTCGGTGAGCGTGCCGATCTGGTTCACCTTGATGAGAATCGCATTCGCCACGCCTTCTTCGACCCCGCGCGCCAGCCGCTCGGCGTTGGTGCAGAACAGGTCGTCGCCGACGAGCTGAACGCGCTCGTGCAACGCGGTCGTGAGCTTGGCCCACCCGCCCCAGTCGTCTTCCGCGAGGCCGTCCTCGATCGATACGATCGGATAGCGATCGCACCATCCCTTGTAGAGCGCAATCATTTCCTCGGAGCTCTTCGTGCCGCCCTTGCTCTTCTTGAAGGTGTAAGCGCCGTCGGCGTACAACTCGGAGGCCGCCACGTCCAGCGCTATCGCGACGTCCTTCCCCGCCTCGTACCCCGCCGCCTGGATCGCGGCCATGATGACCTCGAGCGCCGCCTCGTCGTTCGGGAGGTCGGGCGCGAAACCCCCTTCGTCGCCGACCGCCGTCGAGAGGCCGCGCTTGGCCAGGACCTTCTTCAGGGCGTGGAAGACCTCGACGCCGATGCGCAGGCCCTCGGGGAATGTGTCCGCGCCGATCGGCACGACCATGAACTCCTGAGAATCGACGGTGTTGGCCGCGTGCGCCCCGCCGTTCAGGATATTCATCATGGGGACTGGCAGCACGTGCGACACGGGACCGCCCAGATAGCGGTACAGCGGCAGCCCGGCGTCCTGGGCTCCGGCGCGCGCCACGGCGAGCGACACGGACAGAATCGCATTGGCGCCCAGATGGCTCTTGTTGGGCGTCCCATCGGCGTCGAGCATGGCATAATCGACGGAGATCTGGTCTTCGGCGGGCATCCCCTCGAGCCGCGGCCCGATCACCTCGTTCACGTTCTTCACGGCTTCGAGGACGCCTTTGCCGCCGAAGCGCTTTGGGTCGCCGTCGCGTAGCTCGACCGCCTCGTGCTCTCCGGTGGATGCCCCGCTCGGCACCGCCGCGCGGCCCGCGGCGCCGCTCGCCAAGGTGACGTCCGCTTCGATAGTGGGGTTGCCTCGGCTGTCGAGGATCTCGCGCGCGTGCACCGAAATGATTGTGCTCATGGTGGCCCAACCCTAGCGGCCGGCGGCTCGCCCGTCAACGCACGCTGCTGTAACGCCACGATCGCGGCGCGCACGCGGTCGCGCAGCGCCTCGCGATCCCGCGGCGTGAGCCCGGCGGTGGGAATGGGCGCCCCCACGAACAGCCGGATCGGCCGCGGGCGCAGACGCCAGGCGCCCTTGGGCAGGATCTCGAGCGTGTGATGCACGTACACCGGGACGATGGGCACCTGCGCGGCAATGGCGAGCGCGAACGGCGCGTTCTTGAAGGGGAGCAGGTCGCCGGTCGGGCTGCGCGTTCCCTCGGGAAAGACGACGGGCGTGATGCCCCGCTTGATGATGCGCGCTGCTTCGTCGTACGCCTCGAAGGCCCGCGCCTTGACGGCGCGGTCAATCGGGATGTGACCCGCCGCCCGCATCGCCGGCCCGAGCAGCGGAATCCGGAATAGCTCACGCTTCGCGACGAAGCGAACCGACCCGGGCAGGGTGGCAAACAGCGCCCAGATGTCGAACATCGACGAATGATTGGACGCGTAGATCACCGGCTCGCCGGGCGGCACGTGCTCGAGGCCCACCGCGTGGACCGGCGTCCCGGCGGCGCGCAGGATCTGGCGTGCCCAGTCGGTCCCGGCCCAGTCGTACACACCCCCCTGGCGGTGCTTCACGCGGAAGATCCCAGCAAACACGGCACCCAACGCGTGATAGGTCGTCGAGACCAAGAGGACGACGTAGTACCAGAGAACGCGAATCATGATGACGCGAAGTGGTCGTAGCCCGCGGGGAGCGCCACGGGCGTGTTGCCCTCCAGCAGGCGCACGCCGCCGCCGCGCACGCACTCCCCGATCCGCGTCAGCTCGAAGTCGGGCTTTGCTGAAAACGACGCGGGCAGTGTGACGAGCAGCTCGAATTCCTCGCCGCTCGCAGCGGCGGCGAGAGGGAGGGCGCCGTCCCAGCAGGGCAGCCGCTCGAGCGCGATCTCCAGTCCCACCCCCGAGGCGGTGGCCACATGACCGGCATCGGCGGCGAGCCCGTCCGAGATATCGATCATTGCGGTCGCCCCGTGCGCCGCAAGCCACCGCCCCGCCGCGATGCGCGGCTCGGGGTGCGAGTAGCGGCGGCCCAACGCGCCGCCCGGCCTCGCGCCCGATCGGTAGCCGGCGAGGGCGAGCGCGGCGCCGCCGAGCCGGCCAGTCACCCACACACCGTCGCCGACGTGGGCGCCGGCGCGCCGCACCGGGCGCTCGGCGGTGCCGAGTACGCACACGTCGACGAGATACTGCTCCGAGCGCACGAGGTCGCCGCCGAGCACGTTCGCGCCGACACTCTGCGCCGCGTCGCCCACACCGCTCATGATCTCAGCTCCGTGCTTGCTCCCGGCTCCCGGCATTCCCAGCGACACGAGCACGCCGACGGGCGCCGCGCCCTCCGCCGCGAGATCCGAGAGCGCGGCCGCCGTCGCGCGCCACCCGATCTCCTCGAACGTGAGCCAGTCGGTGCGGAAGTGGATCCCCTCGATGGAGCAGTCGATGCTGAGCGCCAGCGTCGTGCCGCCCAGCGGCACGAGGGCGCAATCGTCGCCGAGCTCGCCGGCCCTGGGCCCGAGCCGTGCGAAGATCTCGCGCAGCCGGTCGAACTCGCCCTTGCCTTTCGCGCTCATCGACTCGAGACGGCTCGGCGGTCGAACCGCACCAACCCGCTGTCGGTAGCGACCCACAGATAATCCTGGTCGGCAAGCACGTCACGCACCGCCGCCGGGAGATCCACGGGAACGGGGAGCGTGCGCACGAACGCGCGGGCCAAGTCGGCGCGCGCGAGGCCCTGGGTGGCGCCGATCCACAGGCCGCCATCCGGATCGACCGTGAGTGCCGTGGGCCGGCCGAGGGCGAGCGAGAGCGGCAGCTCGCTCCAGGCGCCGCCGGAAGGATCGCGCCACACGAGGGAGCGGTCGGTCGCGGCGACGATCGTATCGCCCACCCGACCGATCGCAAAGATCGGTTGGCTGAATGCGGCGACGCCAACGGCGTCGGCCCTCCCTGGTGGCAGCATCACGACGCCGGCAGTGGTGCCGACCCACAACGTCTCCCGCGCGGCGACGAGGCTCAGCACCGGGAAATCGGTGGACACGCGCACGACGTTGCCGTCGCGCGTGACCACGGAGAGCCCCCGTCCTGTGCCCACCCACACGCCGTCCGGTGCGGGGGCGAGGCTCGTCACGTCGCGGACATCGAAGAGGCGAGACCGCATCGTTCGCGGATCGATCCACAACACGCCCTGCTCGGTTGCGAGCCAGAGCGCGCCCGAGGTCGCCACCAGACGGCGGGCCGAGCGAAACGTGAACCCGAGTGCAGCGCCACCACCTTCCGTCGTCCGGGTAGCGGAAAGGTCGGCGGCGACCCACGTGAGTCGAGCGTTCGTCGCCGCCCAGATACCGTCCGGCGCCGGGGCGATCGCACCGACGCCGGTCGCAAGGAGTCCGTACGGCAGCGCCTCCCACTCGCCCGTCTGTGGATCGACCCGCACCAGCCCCATCCCATTCGTGCCGAGGTAAAGATCGGGCCGGTCGGGTGTGCTTGCCGCGGCGGTGAACTGGTAATTCCGCAGCCGAGGATCGGTCAGGATCAGCGCGCGGATCGCATCGGCGGCGGGGGCGCGAGCAAGCGCGGTTGCGACGGTCAGCGTCTGCCCGCCTGGCGGCGCGGCGCCGCGCGTCCACATCCGGGCGTCCACGTCGTAGCGGACGTACCCATCCAGGCCGCCAATGCCCAGCCAGACGGCGTTGCCGGTTTGATCGGCGACGGCGCTGCGCACCCGCGCCGTCGGATAGCCATCGAGCGTCGTGACCGGGGGCCTCCAGGCGCCTGCCAGACGATCATAGAGGAGGAGACCGTGGCGCGTGGCGGCAAAGACCAACCAGGGGGAGGCCGCCACCGCATCAACGTAGGAGAAGTCGCTGAGCATTACGCGCTCTTCGGGACGCCATTGGGCGGTCGCGACGAGGACGATCAGCGCCGCCAGAACCCTCAAGCGACCTCCGGAGCCTCGAGGACGGCCAAGACCGGTGGCAGTGCAGGCTTCACATCCCGCCATGCCCGCCACACGTCCGGCAACGCGGCCAGGACATCGGCGGGGCGGAGGCTGCGGGCGGTCCACTGGCGCGCGCCGAGATCGGCGGCTCGTCCGAGCGCATGCGCGCCGAGCGCGGCGGCTTCGGCGGGAGCGATGCCGCGCGCGAGAAAGGCTCCGACGAACCCGGCGAGCAAATCGCCGCTGCCGCCGGTGGCGAGACCAGGATTGCCGCTCGCCACGACGTGGATCGGGCCGCGCAGATCGGCGATGACCGTCGGCACGCCCTTGAGCAGCACGGTGGCCTTGAGCTTCGCCGCGGCCTTGGCGGCGGCACCCCAGCGATCATTCGCGGCTTGGTCGGCGAGGGCGTCGCCCACCAGGGCGCGGAACTCGCCGAGGTGGGGCGTGCAGACTAAGGGGCGTTGGGGAGGTTGGTGGAGGATGTGGAGGGCATCTGCATCCACCACCGTCGGCACCGGCCGCAGGCCCAGCGCCTGCGTGACGAACTGTTGACGCGCGTCATCGCGACCGAGCCCTGGCCCGAGCACCACCGCGTCGGCCCACTCGAGCGCCTCGATCGCGGCAGGTTCGAGCGCGGGACCGAGCGCCGACTCCACCGTCAGCACGTCGGGGAGGCTCGCGCGCGCCGCTGCGATCGTCTCCTTGGAGGCGACGAGCTTCACGAGTCCCGCTCCCGCCGCGAGCGCCGCGCGCGCCGCATGCAGCGCGGCGCCGGTCATGCCATCGGCCCCGCCCACCACGCACACCCGGCCGCGGTCGCCTTTGTGCATGGTCGCCTGCAGCCGCGGCAGGCGCACCGCCGCCCACGCGTCCGTGACGAGCACCGGCCAGGCCGGATCGGGCGGCGGGAAGCCGATATCGACCACGACCACCTTGCCGCACCACTCGCGCGCGAGCAGGTGGCCACGGCGTGGCCCACCGAAGGTGACGGTCACCTGGGCGCGGACGGGGCCGTGCCCCTCGCCGCTCGTCATGTCGAGTCCGGTCGGCCCGTCGACGGCGAGGATCGGCGCGCCGTAGGCGGCGAGGCGCTCGCCCAAGGCCAGCACATCGCCCTTGGCGGGGCCGGCCGCGCCGGTGCCGAGCAGCGCGTCCACGGCGACCGCGGCCTGGGGCCACGCCTCGTCGCGCGCCAGCTCCCGCACGCCATCCACGCGCGCCAACGCGCGATTGTCGATGCCGTCATCTGTCTTGGGGTCGAGAGCCGCGACCCACACCGAGACGCCGGCGGCGTGGAGCGCGCGCGCCAACACCCAGCCGTCGCCGCCGTTGTTGCCGGCCCCAGCCGCGATGAGCACGCCGCCGCCGGTCTTCTCCTGCGCACCGGGAAACTCGGTGAGCAACACGTGCGCCACCGCCCGTCCTGCCGTCTCCATCAGGACGCGGCTGGGCACGCGGTACTGCGTGCGCGCCATAGAATCCCAGGCGGCCGCCTCGGCGGCCGACAAGGCCGGAATCGGACTCACGGAATCACCACCCCTCCGTACCCCACCACCTGCGAGTCATCGCCTGACACCCACCCCGAGTGCCGGTAGTCCACCACGTCGGCGCGCGTCGCGCCGAGCACGCGCGCCGCGGCGAGGACGACGGCTGCGGGCGCGCGGCCGCACATCGAGATCCGCTCACGCTTGCAGCGCGCCAACAACTCAGCTCCGTCGAGCGCCGTCACCGCTTCGAGCGCGCGCGCGTCCTTCTGTTCCGAGACGGCGGCGGGCTCGTAGTGGTTCAGGTCGCTCGAGGCGATGAGGAGCACCGGCTCCCTCGCCGCGGCCACGACCCGCGCCAGCGCGGCGCCGAGTTGCTGCGCCGTCTCCCACCGATCCCATGCGAGCACGAGCGGCACGATGCGCGCGTCGGATCGCAGCACTTGCAGAAACGGCAGGAGGACCTCGACCGCGTGTTCCGCGCGGTGCGCCTCGTGATCCACGCCGACGAGCGGCGAGGCCGCGCGCAGGGCGGCGGCGCAGGGGGCATCCACCGGGACGTCGCCGAGCGGCGTCCGGAACGCGCCCTCTTCCCACAGCGAGGCGCCCCCCGGCGCGCGACAGACGCCGGTGTGATTCGGCGCCAGGATGACGATGAGGGCCGGCAGGGCGACCCGTGCAAAGACCGCGGCGGCCGTCGGGCCCGAGTAAACGTAGCCGGCGTGAGGCGCGATGACGGCGCGAAACGGCGCGGGGGGTGCGGAGTCCGCCGCTGCCCGCGCGTCGGCGAGCAGGGTCGCGACCGCGGCCGCGAGCTCGGCGCGGGCGCCGGGATAAAAGCGCCCGCTCACGACGGGCGCGCGCGTGGCTATTTGAGACTCTGGCCGATCGTCCGACCGAAGGAGATCTCCCCGTTGTCGATGCGGATGTTGAACCCGCAATCCGGGTTGCTGCACACCCAAGCCTTGTAGGTGATCGGTGCACCGTCACGGCCGTAGTCCGACAACGGGATCAGCAAACCTTGCTGGCACTTCTTGCAGGCGGGCCACTCACGGGCGTCCATAGTGTGTGGCGGGCACCCCCCTTCTCCCTACCCCGAGAATGAAACGCCGGGCCAGCGGTACCCGGCCCGGAACACCTCGTCGAAATCGTACACGCGATCGAAGTCCTCGATCCGGTCGGCGGGCTGCCGCGCCAGGAGCGCGACGTCGATGAGCAGGAACACGATGCGCCCGAAGTCTTCGGTGGACGAGATGCCCCAGTGCGCCAGGACGCTGGGCGCCAGCAGGCCGAACTGCTCCTGCGCGAAATCGCGACACGCCCAGGCCAGCTCGCCACCCGACAGGTGGCGGCGCGCCGGGAGGCGCGTCTGCGCGAACTCGAGGGCCGCCAGCACGAAGAGATACGCCCGCTCGTGATAGCGCCCGTCGCGCGCGCGGATGTCGGCGAGCGCGGCGTCGAGGGTCGCGAAGTCGCGCGGCTCGCTCACGGCCGCAATCCCGACTGGGGCCGGTCGGCGCTCACGCGCACGCCGCCCGACAGGCGGATGCGCTCATCGGGCGCGAGCAACGCCAGCTCCAGCACCTCGTCGATCGTCTCCACCTGCTTGATGTCGAGCAGACGCAGCACCTCGTCCGGAAGATCCACCAGGTCGCTCTTGTTGCGCGCCGGAACCAGCACCGTCGTGACGCCGGCGCGGGCCGCCGCGGTCAACTTCTCTTTCAGCCCGCCGATCGGGAGCACCCGGCCCCGCAGCGTCAGCTCGCCCGTCATGGCAAGGTCGTGACGCGACGGCCGATTGCACAAGAGTGAGGCGAGCGCCGTCGCGATCGTGATCCCCGCCGACGGCCCGTCCTTCGGGACGGCACCGGCGGGCACATGCAGGTGCACGTCGGTCTGCGTGAATGACTCGAGCGGGATGCCGAGCGCGCCCGCGCGGGCCCGCAGCAAGCTCCACGCCGCCTGCGCCGATTCCTTCATCACGTCGCCGAGCTGGCCGGTGAGGGTAATCTGGCCCTTCCCCGCCATCCGGATCGCCTCGATGAACATGATGTCGCCGCCGACCGGCGTCCACGCCAGTCCCGTCGCCACGCCGACTTCCGGGGCTCGGCCCGCGACCTCGCTCTGCACGCGGGGCTGGCCGGCGTACTTCTCGAGGTTTTTGGCCGTGATCTTCACGCCCGCCGACTTCTTCTCCACCACCTCGAGCGCAGCCTTGCGGAGCACGCCCTGCACCTCGCGCTCCAGCTGGCGCACGCCGGCCTCGCGCGTGTACTCGGCGATCAAGCGCTCCATCGCTCCGTCGGCGACCGCGGCGCGCTCCGCGCCGAGTCCCGTCTCCTTGAGCTGGCGCGGCAGCAGGTAGCGGCGGGCGATCTGGAGTTTTTCGGCAGGCGTGTAGCCGATGAGCGTCAGCTGCTCCATCCGGTCGAGCAGCGGATCGGGGATCGGCGCGAGACTGTTCGCGGTCGCGATGAACATCACGCCCGAGAGGTCGAACGGCACCTCGAGGTAGTGATCGACGAACGTCGTGTTTTGCGCCGGGTCGAGCACTTCGAGCAGCGCCGCGGTAGGATCGCCACGCACATCCGCGCCCATCTTATCCACCTCGTCGAGCATGAGCACGGGATTGCGCGTCTCGCAGCGCTGCAGCGCGTGCAGGATGCGACCCGGAATCGCGCCGACGTAGGTGCGGCGGTGGCCGCGCACTTCGGCTTCATCGCGCACGCCGCCGAGCGAGACGCGCGTGAACTTGCGGCCCAGCGCCTCGGCGATGCTCTGCCCGAGCGACGTCTTCCCGACGCCGGGAGGCCCGACGAAGCAGAGGATGCTCCCTTTGGCGTCGGGATTCAGGGTGCGCACCGCGAGATACTCGAGGATGCGCTCCTTCACGGTTTTCAGGTCGTAGTGGTCGCGGTCGAGAATGTCACGCGCCATTTTCAGGTCGAGCCGGTCCTGCGACACCTTGGTCCACGGCAGCGTCGCGAAGACGTCGAGGTAGGTGCGCGCGACCTGGTACTCCGCCGATTGCGGCGACATCTGGCGCAGCCGCTTCAGCTCGCGCTCGGCCACTTTGCTCGCTTCGGGCGACAGCTGGGCCTGCTCGATCTTTTGGGCGAGCTCGTCGAGCTCGTCGTCGCCGGTGTCCTCGCCCAGCTCCTGGCGGATCACCTGAAGCTGCTCGCGCAGCACGTACTCGCGCTGGTTCTGCTCGAGCCGCGTCTTGACCTTCTCCTGAATCTGCGTGCCCACCTCGAGCACCTCGAGCTCCTGCTGCAGGAACTCGGCGAGCCGC
>Ga0070704_100000296_pt1 | contig 21955 bp, 27 predicted proteins | sample KBSK5252metaG_FD_65467 | JGI IMG/M metagenome (GOLD analysis project Ga0070704, IMG submission 65467) | Corn, switchgrass and miscanthus rhizosphere microbial communities from Kellogg Biological Station, Michigan, USA - KBS K5-25-2 metaG | ecosystem: Host-associated > Plants > Roots >...
CCGCTGAACACCAGGTCCTTGGCCTTGCTCTCGCCTGCGGCGCGTGCGAGTCGGGCGGTGCCGCCCTGTGGCACCCGACCCGCCAGCATCTCCGTCGCACCGAACTTCACGTTGTCGCCGGCCACCCGCCAGTCCGTGGCCAGTGCCAAGTTGAGCCCGCCGCCCAGCGCGTAGCCGGTGATGGCCGCGACGGTCGGCTTCGGGATGGCGGCCAGCGCGTCGACGGCCTCCCGGCACACGCGTGCCGCAGCCACGGCTTCGTCGACGCTCAACGTGCTCAGCTCGGGCATGTCGTCGCCGGCGGAGAAGATCTCGTGACCGCCGAACACGATGACGGTGCAGATTTCGTCGCGCTGACTGAGATCGGCTGCCGCAGAAACGATCTCGCGATACGTCTGACGTGTGAGCGCATTGGTGGGCGGTCGCGACAACAGCAGCGTGGCGATGCCTGGCTGCTCATCGCTGGTATGGACGGAGACGAACTCGTTCATGTAAGCGGCGTGTCGGCGCCGTAGCCTTCGGGCGCTCGACGGTTGCGGGCGGCGTTGTAGCGGTCGCTGTTGAAGAACTCGATCTCCCAGTTGCCGGTGACCTTATTGGCGGCGAGGTGAGGTTCGACCGGGACGATCTGACGTTCCACTGCAAGCACTTCTGCGGCGGTGCGGCCGTTGAGCGAGTCCAGCTGCGTCCACGTCGGCGGCAGAAGGAATGTCTTGCCGTCCGCGAATTCGTCGAGAGCCGCCTGGGGTGTCGTCCAGAATGCGCGGTCGGTTTCTGTGTTGTCCCCGTCCGCGCGCTGGCCTCCCGGCAGTGCCCCGACGAAGAAGTACGTGTCGTATCGACGGGTGCGCTCCTCTTTCGGCGTCACCCAATTCGCCCACGGCCGTAGCAGATCCGCACGCAGCACGAGGTTCTCCTTGCGGAGGAACTCCCCGAACGACAGCGACCGGTCCTCCAGCGCGGCGCGCTCAGCGCGGTAGATCGACGCGTCGCTGACGATGCCGTCCGGGTCGTCGGCGGGCCCGGCGAACAGCACGCCGGACTCCTCGAAGGTCTCGCGGGCCGCTGCGCACACCAACGCCTCGGCCAGATCCGGTTCGACGCCGAACCGCTCGGCCCACCAGTCCGGTTTTGGGCCGAACCCCGCGATGTCGGCGTTCCGGTCACGGTCGTCCACCCCGCCGCCTGGGAACACCATCACGCCTGCCACGAAATCCATCGCGGAATGCCGCCGCATCAGGAACACCTTGATCCCGGCGGCGGTGTCGCGGATCAGCATCACGGTGGCCGCGGGCCTCGGCACCAATGGGTCGTCGGTCACTCTCGCCTCCTGTGCGCGGCCCTGCTGCGGGTGCGACGCGCGAAATAGCGCCCGTCGACGATTTCGAGGGCGATGGCTTGCCCGAACGCTGTCGACAGGTTCGCGGCCGTCAAAGTGTCCGACAGCAGACCGGCATCGACGACCTTGCCCTCCGACAGGATCAGGCAGTGGGAAAAGCCGCGAGGAATCTCCTCGACGTGGTGGGTGACCAGCACGAGCGCAGGCGAGTCGGGATCGTTCGCCAGGTCCTCGAGCCGCGCCAGCAGTTCCTCCCGACCGCCGAGGTCCAGCCCGGCGGCGGGCTCGTCGAGCAGCAGCAACTCGGGGTCGGTCATCATCGACCGGGCGATCAACACGCGCTTGCGTTCGCCTTCGGAGAGCGTGCCGTAGGTGCGTTCGGCGAGGTGTTCGGCGCCGATGCTCTCCAGCATGTCGATGGCCTGCTCGTAGTCGACGTCCTCATAGTTCTCACGCCACCGGCCCATCACCGCGTAGCCGGCGGAGACGACCAGGTCGCGCACCACTTCACCGTCGGGCATGCGCTGGGAGAGCGCCGAGCTGCTCAGCCCGACACGCGAGCGCAGTTCGGACATGTCGGTGCGGCCGAGCCGCTCGCCGAGCACAAACGCGGTGCCTGACGACGGGTGCTCCAAGGCCGCGGCGATGCGCAGCAGCGACGTCTTGCCGGCCCCGTTCGGCCCGATGACCACCCAGCGTTCGTCTAGTTCGACCGACCAGGTGACGGGCCCGACCAGCGTCTGGCCACCGCGTCGCAGTGTGACTTTGGCGAAGTCGATCAGCAGGTCGGGGTCGGCCGCATCTTCTTCGGGGACGGACACTCGACCATCGTGCCGTACTCGACACATGTCGCGTTCTGCGGGTCAGACCCGAATCGCTAACCGAGGCCCCAATCTGCAGCACCGTTGACGATGATGCGGTCGGCCCTGCCTGCCGTGCCGGCCACTAGTTCGGAGTTGCGCTGGTCCGTCGTCGCGACCCACGCGCGCGCCTCGGGTGGCGTCTTACCGAACTGGACGTGGCGCGCGACGAGACGCTCGACCCGGGCGCTCTCCTCGCTCGCGACGAACCACACCGCATCGATGACGCGGCGGGCCCGCTCCCAGTGGGGCTCGTCGAGCAGCAGATAGTTGCCCTCGGTGACGACGAGGCGCACCGACGGCAGCACGACGAGCGCGGCTGCCAGCGGCTGCTCCAGTGTGCGGTCGAAGCCCGGCACGTAAACCACGTCGTCGGCCTCCCGCTTCACCCGTTCGAGCAGGTGCGCGTAGCCGGCGGCGTCGAACGTTTCAGGGGCGCCCTTGCGGCCGCGCACGCCGATCCGGTCGAGCTGGGCATCGGCCAGATGGAAGCCGTCCATCGGAATGTGCGCGACCCAGCCGTCGCCCATGACAGCGTGGATGCCTGCGAGAAGCGCGTCGACGAGAGTCGACTTCCCGGAGCCCGGGCAGCCCGCGATGCCCAGGATGGCCCGCGGCGAATCCCCGGCCAGCGCGATCGCATCGCGGGCCAGCAGGTCTACTGCGGCCATCTCTTGAGTTTCGGTCACGACGCCTGTAATTCGCGATTTCGGCGCGCCCGCGGTCGCCTGGCGGGCGTTTCCGCGCCCAAATCGCTCGCTTCGGCGACGGAAGCCCAGCCGCTGACCGCCAGCACCCGGTTGGGCGTGATCCGCAGGAAGAGTTGCACGAGCGGGCCGATGCCGAGCGCATACAGCACGGTGCCGACGCCGACCGTGCCGCCGAGCAGCCAGCCGACGACCAGCACGGTGGCTTCGATGGACGTGCGGACCAGCCGCACCGAAAGGCCGGTGCGCATCACCAGTCCGGTCATCAGGCCATCGCGCGGGCCCGGGCCCAGCGCCGCGCCGATGTAGAGGACCGTGCTGAACGCGTTGAGCACCACCGCACCCACCATCACTGCGATGCGCACCGGCATGGCGGTCGGCGCCGGCAGCAGCCAAAGCCCCGCGTCGACGGTGATCGCGATGACGATGACGTTGGCGATCGTGCCGATGCCCGGCCGGTTCCGCAGTGGGATCCAGGCCAACAGCACTGCGACACCGACCACCGCGGATGCGATGCCGATGGTCATGCCGGTGTGACGGGCCAGCCCTTGGTGGAACACGTCCCACGGATCCAGGCCAAGTCCGGCACGGACCATCACCGCCATCGAGAACCCATATCCGCTGAGACCGACGAGCAGCGCCAGTCCGCGCAGGGTGGCCTTACGCATGGTGGGGAAAGCGAATCCGGATCAGCTCTAATTCCCGCTGCACGCGTTCGGCGTCACGGTCGAGGAATTCGGCGGGGATGTTCTCCGCCGGCCGGAAGAACCGGGCCACTGGCCGGGCCAGTCTGGATGTCCAATTCACGCTCATGACTCGATATTCTGACCAACTGGCTTGCTTCTCAATATCCAGTCAGAGCATACTGGTCTGTAAATGACCATCGAAATGGCAGCCAGAGCGCTCGATGTGGACCTGTTGGCCCGCGAGCTCGGCAACTGGCGCACGTCCAGTCGTAGCGGGCCCGCATACCTGGGGCTGGCCGACGCCATCCGGATGCTGATCGTCGACGGACGCCTGCCCGTCGGGGCGCGGCTGCCCAGCGAGCGGGCGCTCGCGGACACGCTGCGTGTCTCCCGCACGACGGTCACCGCCGCCTACACGCAGCTCCGCGAGGACGGCTATCTCAATGCCCGGCGCGGCGCCAGGAGCACCACTGCCCTACCCATCGCCACCGGCACGGCGAACCGCAGCGTGGCGCCCGCGACCGTAAGCCTCGCCGAGGCGACACTGGCCGCTTCTGCCGCCGCGATGATGGACGCCTTCGCAGACGCGGCCCGTGAAGTGATGCCGTACCTGCACGACATCGGCATCGAGCTCACCGGTGTCCCCCCACTGCGCGAGGCGATCGCCGAAAGGTATTGCGCCCGAGGCCTACCCACCGAGCCCGACGAGATCATGGTGACGACCGGCGCGCTGCACGCGATCGGATTGATTCTGGCCACCTACACCCAACCCGGTGATCGGGTTCTGGTCGAGCAGCCCACCTACCACGGCGCGCTGTCGGCCATCACGACGGCTGGGGCACGACCGGTACCCGTCGCCATGACCGACGAAGGCTGGGAACTCGATGCGATCTACGCCGCGGTGCGTCAGCTCGCCCCCAACCTGGCCTACCTGGTCGTCGACAACCACAATCCCACCGGCATGACGCTTTCCGAGGCGGGTCGCCGACGCCTCGGCACCATCATCGCCGAAACCCGCACTCGCGCAATCGTCGACGAGACGATCGCCGACATGTGGCTGGACCGGCCGGTGCCTGCGCCGATGGCTGCCTTCATGCCGTCCCGACGCGACCTGCTGCTGACGATCGGGTCGATGTCGAAATCGTTTTGGGGCGGCCTGCGGATCGGTTGGATTCGCGCCGAGCGCAGCACACTGGCCACCATCGCCGCGGTGCGCCCGTCGATCGACATGGGGACCGCGATCGTCGAACAGCTCGCCGCGGCACGCCTCTTCGCCAACGCCGACGTGCTCCTCGAGGAGCGGCGCGAGATATTGCGTCATCGGCGCGACTTGCTGAGAACGCTTCTGCGCGAACATCTTCCAGACTGGTCGGCCAGCCAGAGCCACGGCGGAATGTCATTGTGGGTGCGGCTGCCCGCACCGACCAGCTCCGCGGTGTCGGCGGCCGCTTCTCGGCTCGGACTCGTCGTACCGCCGGGACCCCGCTTCGGTGTCGACGGCACACTGGAGCGGTTCATCCGGGTGCCCTACACGCTGCCCGACGACCGGCTGGCCGAGGCGGTGGAGATACTGGCCCGCGCCTGGCACAGCGTGACGGGCACGACGGCATCCGAATCCCGCGCTGTGGTGGTCTAGCCCTTCATCAGTTCGCCCACATGGGCGCTGACCGAATCCGCAAGTCCCTGAAGGTCGTAACCGCCCTCCAGCACCGCCACCAGCCGACCGTCGCAGTTCTTCTCCGCCGATTCCATCAGCTTGCGTGTCACCCAGGCGAAATCGTCGGCCGTCATGCGCAACGAACCGAGCGGGTCGCGCTCATGGGCATCGAAGCCGGCCGAGACGATGATGAGCTCCGGTCGGAATGTGTCGAGCGCGGGCAGAATCCTGTCCTCGAATGCCTCGCGCAGTTCCACGCCGCCGTCGCCTGCAGCGAGAGGCGAATTGAAGATATTGCCCACCCCGGTCTCGCGGACCGCGCCGGTGCCCGGGAACAGCGGCATCTGATGCGTCGAGGCATAGAGCACGCTCGGATCGGAGTAGAAGATCTCCTGCGTGCCGTTGCCGTGGTGGACGTCGAAATCGACGATCGCGACCCGCTGCAGCCCGTGGTTACGCTGCGCGTGTCGCGCGCCGATGCTGATGTTGTTGAACAGGCAGAACCCCATCGCCCGTTCGGTTTCGGCGTGGTGGCCAGGCGGACGGCACGCGACGAAGGCGTTCTGCACTTCCCCGTTGAGCACCTTGTCGACGGCTTGCACCGTCGCACCGACACCGCGCAGCACCACCTCCCACGTCGAGGGCTCCATCATGGTGTCGCCGCCGTCGAGATAGACGTAACCGGCGTCCGGTCGCGCGGCCTCCAGCCCGTCGACATAGCGGTTGCTGTGCACGTAGCGCGTCGTATCGAGGTCGGCGAGCTCGGCCTCTTCGCGCACCAGCGGGTCGAACTCAGGGCGGCCGAGCACCGACTGCACCGCGCGATAGCGGTCGGGCCGCTCCGGATGGCCGTGCGCGGTTTGATGATTGGCGAAGCTCGGGTGGTGCAGAAGCAGAGTTGGCATGTCAGAAATCCCTCGTCGAATACTGTATGCAAGGCTAGCGCATGCGGTCCTCACCGGGACAGGTATTACTCGTCGTCGGGTATCTCGACCCGGCGCACCACCCCGTCGCGCGAATCGGCGGCCTCGATCTCACCGCGGGTGATGCCGAGGATGAACAGCACGGTGTCCAGGTAGGGATGGCTCAGCGATGCGTCGGCGACTTCCCGAAGCGCGGGCTTGGCGTTGAACGCCACCCCCAGCCCCGCGGCGGACAGCATGTCGATGTCGTTGGCGCCGTCGCCGACGGCCACAGTCTGTTCCATCGGCACGCCCGCCTGGGCTGCAAAGTCCCTCAGCGCCTTGGCCTTTCCGGCCCGGTCGATGACGGGGCCGATCACCCGGCCGGTCAACTTCCCGTCGACGATCTCGAGTTCGTTGGCTGCGACGAAGTCCATCTTCAGCTCGTGCGCGAGCGGATCGATGACCTGGCGGAAGCCGCCGGACACGACGCCGCAGTAATACCCGAGCCGCCGCAATGTCCGCAACGTGGTGCGTGCCCCTGGTGTCAGCTCGATCTGCTCGCCGACATCGTCGAGCACCTCGGCGGGCAGGCCGGCCAGCGTCGCGACTCGGCGATGCAGTGACTCGGCGAAGTCCAGTTCGCCACGCATCGCCGCCTCGGTGACCGCGGCAACGGCGGCTTGCGCGCCCGCCCGCGCGGCCAGCATCTCGATGACCTCGCCCTGGATCAGCGTCGAATCCACGTCGAATACGATGAGCCGCTTGGCCCGTCGTGACAGGCTGTAGTCCTCCAGCGCGATGTCCACACCCTCGTCGACCGCCACCTGAGCCATCGCGGCCTGCAGCCGTTCGTAAACCCCGTTCGGCGGCACCGACACCCGAAGCTCCAAACCAGTTACGGGATAGTCGGAGACGCCACGGATGAAATCGATGTTGACCCCGAGCGCGGCCACTTCCCTGGCCACCACGCCGAACGACTCGGCGGTGATGGGCCGCCCCAGCACAACGATGGTGTGGGTCGACGGCTCGCGCATCACCGGCAACGAGCCGCTGCGCTCGATCGTCACCTCTAGGCCGACACCGTGGATGGCAGTCTGCAACTCGTAGCGAAGCTGGTGTCCGTCGGCCACTTCTGGCGCGGTGGCCACCAGGACGCCCAACGTCAGGCGGCCCCGGATGACGACCTGTTCGACGTTGAGGAGCTCGACCTTGTGCCGCGACAGGACTTCGAACAGCGCGGACGTCACACCTGGTTGATCGTGTCCGGTGACGGTGATCAGCACCGACACCTTTGACGTATTCACCCCCGCAGGCCGCCTAGCGTCAGGTACGGACGTGCTCGTCGTCCAGCCGCGTCACGTCGCCGTCGTCCGGCCCGTGAGAGCGGCCAACGTGGGCTTCGGCGCGCATCCGATCCACCATGTGCGGATAGTGCAGCTCGAACGCCGGCCGCTCCGACCGGATTCGGGGCAGTTCGGTGAAGTTGTGCCGCGGCGGCGGGCAGCTGGTCGCCCACTCCAGCGAGTTGCCGTAGCCCCACGGATCGTCGACCGTCACCGGCTCGCCGTAGCGCCAGCTCTTGAACACGTTCCACGTGAACGGAAGCGTCGAGATGCCGAGGATGAACGCGCCGATCGTCGAGACGACGTTCAGCGTGGTGAACCCGTCGGTGGGCAGGTAGTCGGCGTAGCGGCGCGGCATGCCCTCGTCGCCCAGCCAGTGCTGCACCAGGAACGTGGTGTGGAAGCCGATGAACGTCAGCCAGAAGTGCAGCTTGCCCAGCCGCTCGTCGAGCAGCCGACCGGTCATCTTCGGGAACCAGAAGTAGATGCCCGCGTATGTCGCGAACACGATCGTGCCGAACAACACGTAGTGGAAGTGCGCCACAACGAAGTACGAGTCCGTGACGTGGAAGTCGATCGGCGGGCTGGCCAGCAGCACACCCGAAAGGCCACCCAGCAAGAACGTGACCAGGAAGCCCACCGAGAAGAGCATCGGTGTCTCGAACGTCAACTGGCCCTTCCACATGGTGCCGATCCAGTTGAAGAATTTGATGCCCGTCGGGACGGCGATCAGGAACGTCATGAACGAGAAGAACGGCAGCAGCACGGCGCCCGTCGCGTACATGTGGTGCGCCCACACCGCGACCGACAGCGCGGCGATCGACAGCGTCGCGTAGATCAGCGTGGTGTAGCCGAAGATCGGCTTGCGGGAGAACACCGGGAAGATCTCGGTGACGATGCCGAAGAACGGCAGCGCGATGATGTACACCTCGGGGTGGCCGAAGAACCAGAACAGGTGCTGCCACAGCAGCACACCGCCGTTGGCGGGGTCGTAGATGTGCGCCCCGAGGCGGCGGTCTGCGGCCAGGCCGAACAGCGCGGCGGTCAGCAGCGGGAAGGCCAGCAGCACCAGGATCGACGTCACCAGGATGTTCCAGGTGAAGATCGGCATCCGGAACATCGTCATGCCCGGGGCGCGCATGCAGACCACGGTGGTGATCATGTTGACGCCGCCGAGGATCGTGCCGAGACCACCGACGGCCAGACCCAGGATCCACAGGTCCCCGCCGGCGCCCGGCGAATGGATCGCGTCGGTCAGCGGGCTATAGGCGGTCCAGCCGAAGTCGGCGGCACCGCCAGGGGTGATGAAGCCGGCGATCGCGATCGTCGCGCCGAACAGGAACAGCCAGAAGCTCAACGCGTTCAACCGCGGGAACGCCACGTCGGGCGCGCCGATCTGCAGCGGCAGCACCAGGTTGGCGAACCCGAACACGATCGGGGTCGCGTAGAACAGCAGCATCACCGTGCCGTGCATGGTGAACAGCTGGTTGAACTGCTCGTTGGACAGGAACTGCAGCCCGGGCAGCGCCAGCTCGGTTCGCATGAGCAGCGCCATCAGCCCGCCGATGAAGAAGAAGATGAAGCAGGCGACGCAGTACATGATGCCGATCAGCTTGTGATCGGTCGTGGTTACGAGCTTGTAGACCAGGTTGCCCTTGGGGCCGAGCCGGGCCGGGAACGGACGGCGAGCCTCGAGTTCTCCGATTGGGGGCGCTTCGGCTACCAACAGGTCCTCCAAACATCCAGTCGGGAAATCCCCGCAGTCTTGCCCCGAATCTTATCTCTCGGCGGGCCCGGTGTCGGCATGGGTCCTACAAACTGTCGTAAATACACAGCGACATCCGAGGTTGGCTGCCTGACCAGCTGCGAGCAGCCCGGATGTTACCGTCGGCGACGTGCTGATCAGCGGGCGGCGGGCAGGTGCCGTTGCTGCCTCCACCGCCGTGCTCACCGCGGTCGCGGTGACGCTCGCGAGCGGCTGCGGATCACTAGGCGGAAGCCCGCCGTCGACGGCGAGCTCGCAATCGGTCATCACCAGCACCACCAAGATCGCCAGCGCCGGCGTGCTGGGTAATGAGCGCAGGCCCGACGAATCGTGCGCACCCGATCCCGCCGCGCTCGACCCCGGCCCGCCGGATCGTGAGGTCCGTCATGCGGCGGGTACCACCACCGTGCACGCAGACCCGCAGCGCATCGTCGTGCTGTCGGGTGATGCGCTCGACGCATTGTGCGCGCTGGGCCTGCAGTCACGAATCGTCGCCGCGGCGCTGCCCGACGGCACTGCAGACCATCCTGGAGCGCAGCCGTCGTATCTCGGCGCCGTCGTGCACGACGTTCCCAGCGCCGGCAGCCGCAGTGAGCCGGACATCCAGGCCATCAAAGGGGCCAACCCCGACCTGATCCTGGGCTCGCAGGCGCTGACGCCGGAAGCCTACCCGGAGCTGACCGCTATTGCCCCGACGGTGTTCACCGGTCCAGCCGGCGCGAAATGGGAGGACAACCTGCGCACTGTCGGCGCGGCGACCGGACGGCTCGACGCCGCCAACGGCCTGATCGATGGTTTCGAGAAGGACGCCGACAAGACGGGCGCCGACAACGACGCCACCCACTTCCAGGCGTCAGTAGTGCAGTTCACCGACACCACGATGCGGGTGTACGGCGTGGACACCTTCCCCGGCAGCGTGCTGGCCGCTGTTGGTGTGGATCGCCCTGCGGCGCAACGCTTTACAGACAAGCCGTACGTCGAGATCGGAATCACCGACACCGATTTGGAAAACTCTGCTGACTTCTCGGCCGCCGACGGCGACATCGTCTACATCTCCTTTGCATCGCCTGCCGCCAAGGACCGCGCGCCGACAGTGCTCAACAGTCACGCGTGGAGGAAGCTGTCGGCCAACCGCGACAACAGGGTTTTCGCGGTCAACAACGAGGTGTGGCAGACCGGCGAGGGCATCGTCGCCGCACGCGGCATGCTCGCCGATCTGAGATGGGTCAACGCCCCGATCAACTAGTGTCGCGCAGGTGATCCACGTCCTCGTGTCGACCTACGTGCAAGCGCCCGACGTCGTCGAGCAGACCCGGCCGGCTCACCTGAAGTTTCTGGAGGCCGAGATCGAGGCCGGTCGTCTGCTGCTCGCGGGCCGACAGGAGGACGGGTCCGGTGGCGTTCTCATCACCGCGGACATGGCCGAGGAGGAAGCAGACGCCCTCCTCGATCGCGATCCCTACGTCCAGGCGGGCGTGGCGCGCTACGAGCGGCGCTCGTTCAACGGCGCGTACCGCGCTCCAGGGCTTTAGGGTGAAGCTCACAGCTCGAACCGGGAATGACGGCCGTCGCATAGGCCGTTAGATCGATGTGAGCCGCACCGTAGCGGCAATTCCAGTTAGCTTCGCGAAGCTTCTTGGTGCTTGCAAAAAGACGACTAAGAGGATCTACATGTCGACGACCGTTTCCGCCTATACCGCCAATTCGGCCACCGAGCCGCTGACCAAGACCACGATCACCCGCCGCGACGTCGGACCGCACGACGTTGCGTTCGACATTCATTTCGCGGGCATCTGTCACTCGGATATCCACACCGTCAAGGGTGAGTGGGGCCAGGCGAACTACCCGTTGGCACCCGGACACGAGATCGCGGGCATCGTCACCGCGGTCGGTGCCAAGGTGACCAAACACAAAGTCGGCGACCGTGTCGGCGTCGGCTGCTTCGTCGACTCCTGCCGCGAATGTGACAACTGCAAGGCCGGTCTCGAGCAGTACTGCAAGAACGGCATGATCGGCACCTACAACGCGATCGGCCGTGACGGTGAGGTCACCCAGGGCGGGTATAGCGGTGCCATCGTCGTCGACGAGAACTACGTGCTGCGTATCCCCGACGCGATTCCACTGGATGCTGCCGCGCCGCTGCTGTGCGCGGGCATCACGCTGTATTCGCCTCTGCGCCACTGGAATGCCGGACCCGACACCCGCGTCGCGGTGATAGGACTCGGCGGGCTGGGCCACATGGGCGTCAAGCTCGCCGCCGCGATGGGCGCCAAGGTCACCGTGTTGAGCCAATCGTTGAAGAAGATGGAGGACGGCCTTCGGTTGGGCGCAGCCGAGTACTACGCCACCTCCGACCCCGAGACGTTCGATACGCTGGCAGGCTCGTTCGACCTGATCTTGAACACCGTGTCGGCCAACCTGGACCTGAATGCCTACCTGAGCCTGCTCGACACCGATGGCACCCTGGTCGAACTCGGCATGCCCGAACACCCGATGACGGTCCCGGTGGTCCCACTGGTCTCGCAGCGCCGCAGCCTCTCCGGTTCGATGATCGGGGGCATCGCCGAAACCCAGGAGATGCTCGACTTCTGCGCTGAGCGCGACGTGCGTCCCGAGATCGAGGTCATCCAGCCCGATTACATCAACGAGGCCTACGAGCGCGTGCTCGCCAGCGATGTGCGGTACCGCTTCGTCATCGACACCGCTGCGCTGAGGAGCTAGGCGGAACCGTCGCCGACGCCGGCCAGCGGCCATCCTGCCGCGGCGAGCTTGGCGGCGACCCGCTGGACGTTCTCGGGTCCGGCATCGTGATGTGAGACGTCCTTGATGAACGCGGCGATCTCGTCCTCGCCGATCGTGCCATCGGCCAAGGCTGTCGAGCCGTCGGCGGTGATGTGGCGGACCACCTCTTTGATCTGGTCTTGGGTCAGCGGGGTGGCGCGCAACAGTGCCAGCAGCGGTACCCGGTCAGGGCCAGGCACACCCTGGGGGTAGCCGGCACGCAGCCAGTCCAGGATCGAGTGCAGAAGCGACGTGGCAGTCATGCTGCAAGTGTCGTTGCTGTGCCCTTGCGGCGCCAGAGCCACTTCGACGGTTCGTTGCTCATTTACCGCGCGTTCATCGCGTTCGAATCCGCGTGACCGCAAGCCATGACCGGCGAGACAGCCGACGCCGACGCTGAGCGCGCCGAGTACCTGGTGTTCATGTCAGGATGGATGGGCATGGACCTGGCCCACTACGGCCTGGACGAGCCGATCGGGAACGTCGATTCCAACGCAATTCTGTCCGCGCTCAAGGTTTTTCAGTCCGTCGACCCGATGGGCGCGAGTGGGCGGTCCGAGACATCGCCGAGAGGGGCGAGATCGGCGGCATGGGACCGCGCGATCGTCAGATCCGTTGTGCGCGTCGCGGATACGTTGCAGGAGTGGGTCGAGGAAATCGACGTCGACGGCTTCACCCAGCCGTATGCGATCACGCCCGACGGTGCGTCCTCGTCGGCATCGGACGCGGCACATCCGTCCACGGGGCGCCGAATCTGAGCGTTGTGTTACGGGCATGTGTCCTCCGGTTGTCGGCATGGCGGAGGGATGCGACGCTCACTGCGGACTGCAGCGTCGCGGGCCACTAATGCACTCTGATCCGAACCAGGAGGCCCGCGGTGACCACTGAATCCGCAGCCGTCGACAGCACCGCCGCACCGCAGGCGGGCCTGAAGAAAGGCGCGATCGGCATCGTCGCGGTGATCTTCATGGCCGTGGCCAACGCGGCGCCGATCACCGCGATGACAGGCAATGTGCCGATCGCCGTGGGATTCGGCAATGGGCTGGGCGCACCGGCGGGCTTCCTGTTCGCGACGATTGTGCTGACGGTCTTCTCGCTGGGCTATGTCGCGATGGCCAAGCACATCACCACCACCGGCGCGTTCTACGGCTTCATCTCGCATGGACTCGGCCAGGTTTGGGGTATGGCCAGCGGGCTGCTGGCGACGTTCGCCTACGTCATTTTCGAGGGTTCGTTGATTGGCGGGTGCGCGTATTTCGCCAACGACGCGGTGAACACCATTGTCGGCGTTAACATCCCGTGGCTGGTCTTCGCGATCGGCGCGATCGTGATCATCGCGGCGCTGTGCCATTTCCATATCACCCTGACCGCGGCGATTCTCGGCGTCACACTGATCTCCGAGGTGTGCGTGCTGTTCGCGCTCGCGTTCTCCGTGATCTTCAAGGGCGGCGGGCCGGACGGACTCATGCTCAATCAGACGGTGCTGCTCAACAACGCCTTCGAGAGCCTGCCCGCAGGCGCGTTCGGAACAGCGGCGGCGGCCGGTTCGATGGCGATCGGGCTGTTCTTCGCGTTCTGGTCGTGGGTCGGTTTCGAGACGACGGCCGTCTACGGCGAGGAGTCGCGCAACCCGAAGAAGATCATCCCCCGGGCCACGCTGATCGCGGTGATCGGACTGGGCCTGTTCTACACGTTCATCTCGGCAATGGTGTTGGCGGGCAATGGCGCCAAGACATCCGTCGAAACCTCGATCAGCGCATCGCCCCTTGACCTGTTCTTCGGATTGGTGAGGTCCAACCTCGGCAGCGTGCTGCTCGACATCTACAAGATCCTGCTCGTCATCGGATCGTTCGCGTGCGCGCTCGCGTTCCACAACGCAGCGTCGCGCTACCTCTACGCACTCGGTCGCGAAATACCTTTCAGCGCAGCGCGTTCCACCGTTGGGGCCACGCACCCAAGGCATGGTTCGCCGTACATCGCGTCGGCCACCCAGAGCGTGATCACCCTGGTGATGGTGCTGCTGTTCGCCGGCTTCACCGCGGTGCAGGTCCCCGACGCCAACGGCGTTCCTGTAGACACCCCGTCGCTGGTGCCCTACACGAACATCTACGGCTTGCTGGCGCTGATCGGCACGGCGGCGATCCTGTTGGTGCAGGCGATCTGCTCGGCGGCGGTGATCTCGTACTTCTGGGTGCGAAAGACGCATCCCGGCAACGTGATCACCACGTTGATCGCTCCGCTGATCGGCGGTGTGGCGATGCTCTACGTGGTCTGGCTGCTGTGGGACAACAGGGCGTTCGCCGCGGGCTATGCCGCCAACTCGCTGGTGTTCAAGGCAGGCCCGTACGTCATCCTCGCCGTGTTCGTGGTCGGCATTGCGTATGCGGCGTGGATGCGGTGCGCCAAGCCGGAGGCCTACGCCGAGATCGGGCGCACCGTCATGGAGGACTCGCACGAGCGCGCGGAGACATAGTTCCGCGAGTAGAGGCCAAAGGGCCCCGGCACGCCGCGTGTTCGGGGCCTTTTGCGTGTTGTCGCCAAGACTCGAGTTGGCGGTCGGCTGACGCTAGATTGCTAGCATGCTAGCCCGACGTACGTGGGCGACGAGGACGTCAAGCAGTTCAACGTGTACCTGCCGGTCGGCCTGATCCGGCGGGTCAAACACCATGCGATCGAGACGGAGTCATCCCTTTCGGCGCTGGTGGCCGAGGCGCTGCGGGCCTATCTCGACACCCACGGCAAGCAACCGACGAAGGAGAGCTGAATGACGACCGAGGGTATCGAGGCTGTGTTCCTGGAGACCCACAACTGGGGCAAGTCGGCCAAGTTCTTTCAGGGCCTCGGCTACGAAGTCGAGTTCGCGACGGACCACAACTCCGGCCAGCTTCGCCGCGGTGACGGCCCCTATCTGTTCATCGCCGAGATACCCGAGACCGAGCCCACGTGCAGGCACCTCGTGCTGGCGGTGGCCGATGCAGACGCGTTCGAGCTCGATGCCTCCGTGGAGGTCTTCAGCGGATGGGAGGACACCCATTGGGGCACAAGGCTGATGACGATTCGCGATCCTGACGGCCGCGAGTGGAAGCTGCAGGCGCCGCAAAAATGACCCACGCAACGTCAGCACCCGACAGCACCGCCGTCCGCACTGCCCTGTGGCGCGCCCTGCACGTCGAACTCGACGCCCCACCACATGTGCTCGAGGACACGATCGGCCTGCGGCTTGCCGATCCCGAGCCGGACTGGCGGTCGCGCGGCGACATGCACCCCGAGGGCACAAAGGCGTTCCGTGCCTCGATCGTGGCGCGGGCCCGATATCTGGACGACCTCGTGGCCGAACACGCGGCGGCCGGCGTCGAGCAGTACGTCATTCTGGGCGCCGGCCTTGACACCTTCGCTCAGCGGTACCCCGACGTCGCGGTGCGAGTCTTCGAGGTTGACCAGCCCGGAACCCAGGAGTGGAAACGGCGCAGGCTCATCGAGATCGGGCATCCGCCCGGCGAAAGTCTGCGGTACGTCTCTGTCGACTTCGAGAGCGGCCAAGCATTTCCGGAAGCGTTGAGGGCCAACGGCTTCGACGCGGATCGGCCAGCGGTGGTCTCATCGACCGGCGTCAGCATGTACCTGACCAAGGAGGCCACGGAGGCGGCATTTCGCCAGGTTGCGGCGATGGCAGGCGGGTCGGTCATGGCAATGACGTTCATGCTGCCGCTGGATCTGGTCGACGTCGCCGAGCGGCCGATGCAGGAATCCGTCGAGGCGGCTGCGGCCGGTTCCGGCACGCCCTTCATCAGTCACTACACACCTGACGCGATGTCGGAAATATGCCGCGCCGCAGGCTTTTCCGAGGTGCAGCACGTCAGCCCGGACGACCTCACGGCACGCTACTTCGCCGGGCGCGCCGACGGGCTGCGACCGCCGAGCGCCGAGCATCTCATCGTCGCGACGGTCTAGACGCCGACTTTCGGGCTACTCTGGGCCCGTGAGTAGCCAGCGAGTGCCCGGCGGGGTCGTGCACAAACTGCCCGTTGACCTGCGCACGGCGCTGATCGGGAACGCGACGGCACTCGCGGCCTGGAAAGACATCACGCCGTTGGCGCGCAACGAGTTCATCTGCTGGGTCGAGGACGCCAAACAGGAGAAAACCCGACAGCGACGCATCCGCAGGACTCAGGAAGAGCTTGAGGAAGGCATGCGCCGCCCCTGCTGCTGGCCCGGGTGCAAGCACCGCGAGCGTAACGGCTGAGAAGGACGATAAGTCGAGAGCGCGCTAGACAGGGGCCCATTGGTCCCACGGCACGCTCCAGTCGCCGTTCTGCCAAAGCTGCAATGGCTGGCCGCCGGTATTGCGCACCTCGACGACGTCGCCGGGAACCGAGAAGTTGTAGAACCACGCCGCGTTGTCGTGGTTGAGGTTCAGACAGCCGTGACTGGTGTCGGTGTTGCCCTGCGCCCATACAGTCGCATCGAGCTCATGCATGTAGATGCCGTCGGTGCTGATCCGCACGGCGTAGGGAATCGACTCCTTGTAGCCGAGGTGGGAGTTGATGGGCAGCCCATATGTCGACGAATCCATGACCACCGGGTTGCTCTTGTCCATCACGGTGTAGACGCCGGGCTGAGTCCAGAAGCTGAGCGTTTTGTTTCCGACCTTGTCGGTGCCGCCGCGCCCCATCGAGGTGGGCATGGTGCGCGCGAGCTTGCCGCCGTCGTAGACGCTGACCTGCTTGGTGGCGTCGTCGGCGATTGATACGTGCGAGGCGCCGATGGTGAACGTCAGCGGCGGCTGTGGTCCGGGGGTGATCGTGACGACGGTGCCCGGTTCGTAGTACTGCGGCGGGCGCCAGTGCGCGGTTTGGTCATCGACCCAGTGCCAGGCACCTGACACGGGCGGCGATGTGGACACGGTGAGCTGTTGCTCTGCCGCGCCGCGATCCCCTACAGGTGCGTCGAAATGCGCGACGACGACCTCACCGATGCCGTAGGTGCCACCGGCCTGCAGTGGTGCGCCCGACGTGCTGGTCAGTGAAACTCCAGGCAGGTCAACATCGTCGGCTCGAGACACACCCGCAGTGACGCCGAGCATCGCCGTCAGCGTCGCTGCCACCGACCACACGATCAGCACGCTGCGGCACATACCGGCCATGAACTGCTCCCACATTTCCAGAGGCGGAAATCTACGAATCACGATAGTAAGTCCGAACGCTGGCAGATCGCGGATATGCGTGCCTAAAAACGCCGTCGCACACAGGATTTCAACAGGAATCTGCCAGGTTCGCGTCCCGAGATAGCTCAAGGCCGGAGCTGCGAGACTATCAGTCTCGACAACACTTGGTCGCATGACATCCGCGATGACTCAGCGCAAGCGTCGCGCCGACTGGTTTCACCGCTACCTTGCCAATCCGATCACCGTGCGTCTGCCAACCCAGGTGGTGCTCGAGACAACTGGGCGCAGAACCGGTCTGCCGCGCCGCACACCGGTCGGCGGCAGGATCATCAGCCGGCAGTTCTGGATGGTCGCCGGCGACGGCGAGGCGGCCGACTATGTGCGAAACATCAAGGTCCACAATGCGGTTCGACTACGAATCAAAGGGCGTTGGCGTCGGGGGACCGCAGTCCTATTGCCTGACGACGATGCCGCCTTGCGACTCACGCAGCTGCCGCGCTTCAACAGCGCCATGGTGCGCGCGTTGGGCACCAAGCCGCTCACCGTTCGCGTCGACCTCGAGTAGAAGCGATGAAGACTGTCTACCACCAGCCGAAGCGACGCAGTCAACCGCTCAAAACCCTTGTGGACGGCGACGTTCGAGCAACTGGGCTTTCGGGCATGCGCCTACCAGTTCAGACGGCTCCGATCATTCGCAGTTCAGCGAACGCAATACGACGATCAGCCGCACAACCTCGCGAGTGCTCGCCGTTAAATTGTTACCAGAGCTTGCCTTGAGCGACACGTCCCGTAGCAAGAATGCGACGAGTACCCCGTGGCGAACGAAAGGAATCAGTGACCGACAAGGACCTGTATAGGGCGATTCTGAGCGTGTTGCAGTCGCACTTCGACAGTACTGAGCTGCCACGACCGGCATCACAGGCCGAGCTCAATGACGGTGCCGTGGTGAACAACTCGGGAGATGCGAACCGAGCCATGCAAGCTCACGAGATCGGCCAAGACGCCGTTAATGACTGGCTGTCGGCGAAGCTGACCCCTGGGCGGTTGGAGTTCGTCGGGATGATGCGCAACTGACGAGCACGCCGTGTCCGTCTTCCCCCGCGCCCCGATCGCGTCGCGCAGCGCGGCGGCAGGCGGTGAAAGTGTGATCCTCGCTGGCCGGCCGGGTCATCGGTTGTCGTCAACCTCGTCGACTTCAATCGGGTCGTATTCTGCGCTTACACGTCAACCATGGCCGCGGGCCCTGCGGCCTCTACGTCACGCCAGGACACTGGGCCAACTCGGGTTGGCATTGCTGAGCCTGCCGCTCGCTGTGCCCGCGGCGGCGGACCCTGCGACTTCCTCCGCCGAGCAGCCCGCGCAGTGGATCGTCGTCGGCGTGCCTGCCGCAAACGCGACAACAGGAACCCTCACCGCCTTCCAGCGGGTCGGTCAGCAATGGAAAGCGGTCCTGGGACCGATGCCTGCCAAGGTAGGCGCGCTCGGCGTCGGGGCCCCCGCTGACGGTGTCCACCGCACTCCTGCGGGAACGTTCACATTCGACCAAGCCTTCGGTCGCCAGCCCAATCCCGGCACCAAGATGCCCTATTTCCAAGCCACTGACCAGGATTGGTGGGACGAGGACGCCGGATCGCCTACCTACAACACCCACGTGCGTCGGTCCGGCAGTCCGTCGTCAATCGCGGAAAACCTCTACGACTCCGGCCCCGTCTACGACTACGCCGTCAACATCGCGGTGAACCCGCAACGCATCCCGGGACGGGTGGCTGGGATTTTTCTCCACGTGACCGATGGCGATCCCACCTGGGGATGTGTGGCCATCGGCCGCGACGAGATGCGCTCTGTGCTGAACTGGCTCGACCCTTCTGCATCCCCTGAAATCACCATCGGCGTCGGACACCCGTCGCTGGTCCCATCCGGGTCGTGACCTGGCGCGGGCTTTAAAAATCCCAGTCTAAGAGGGCTGACACCTGCGGAGGTACCCGAAGGGCTTCCATTGAGAGCTGTCGGGTGCATGCATCATGACGCACCACGGGTGGCAATGTCGAGTTGCCATGCCCCGTTTTTTCCGTCACCTGCACGAAGAGGCGGAAATCACTTCCGTGGCACTCCCATCAGATCGGGCCTGACCTGGGTGATCGTGTCCCAGAAACAGCTTCTCCACCCTTTCATTCCTCCACGTCAACCGGCTCTCTAGGTGCCATCCCGCCAGTCGAGATAAACCCGCGCGATGCGGTAGGTGTCGCCGCTGGCCGCGTCACCACGTACACCGGCGCCATCGCGCCTCGCATGTCCACTGGCGGGCGGACTTCAGCAGTCTGCCAGCACCCGATGGCCCCGTCCGCCAAACCGGTGGGCGCTTCGGAGGTGGCAGCCAGCGGAGACTTGGGCCGCCGGGTCGGGTTTGCCGTCGGTGGCCAACCGTGAGGCATCTCACACGGAAAATATTTCCGGAGTATTGTCATAATCGCCGTTTGTTTCCTATCATTTCACGAATCACTAATGACACACCGCCGGGAGAACGCTCTGTGAAGCAACACCACATTGGGTCAAGCAACGACCAGGCCGCGACCGTGGTTGCGCTGGACACCAACCACGCGAACGCGTTCGTGATTGACGCGGTGGAGAGATTCCGCCCACCGTCCGACCAGCGTGAGATGCATGACGTTTTCATCGTCATTAGCGAAGGACGCGATGGCGAACCCATCGCACGGACGTTTTACGCCGCCGACCTAGACGACGCGCGCCAAACGCACCAGGAAAACTACGGCGACGAGCCCATCGTCGCGGTTCAACAATGAAACCGTCCCGCCTCGTCACCTCCGGAACAGTGTTCCCCTGCCCGCCGCCCTCCAACGACAGAGGTGGGGGCATCGGTGTACTACCCAAACTGCAAGGCGGCAACGGCCGCTGGTGCGGCACCCCTATATGCCGGGCGGCCCGGTTACCGGACGGCAAACACACTGTCCCTTAACGCCGATATGGACCTGCTCCTCTGATGGCCGGGGACTACTTCGAGCAGGTTCTCGACGGCTACTTCCAGGATTGGCGCGACGGCTACGCCCACGCCATTAAGGATGTCGAGCGCCTGCTCGACGACCAAACCAACAAAGAATCAAATCAGTAGGCGGACAACTATTTTGGTCCGCCACCATTGGACCTGACTTGTCCGAAAAAGGACACAACCCCACAGGAGTGACCATCATGCAGACAGACGCGACGAAAATGAGCCGCGAAGAGCGCCGCACGCGGCTTGAGCAGCGGCGCTCAGCAGTCGCATACCAATTGCGGCGTCTGGCAACCGAATTGACGGACATCGACCGACAGCTTGACGACATCGAGCAGTCGGAGGGCTGAGGCACGCTATCCGCGTTGCAGGGCCACGTGGTTGCCGATTACCGCACCGGCCACGGCATGTCCGCCGGCATCGAGAACGCGTATTCGATCTGATTCTCAACCAGACTTCGGCTCGCATTGAAGCCCGTATGACAACGCCCGCGTAGGTCTAAAGCATCTGACAAGACATCACCGGAAATCCCGCTGAGGAACAACCAACCGAAAGAGAGAACGTATGAGGAAAACGATGACAGCACTGGCGGCGGCGGGAGTACTGAACGCTGCCCTGCTCGGCTTGGCACCCCTGGCCTCGGCCAACGGCCCCTACGCCAACTGCACCCAGGCGCACGCCGATGGCCGCTACGACATCCCGCAGGACGACGCCGACTACTGGCCAGGTGGCGATCGTGACCACGACGGCGTCGCCTGCGAAAGCTAACAAGACACACATCAATGGGAACGAGAGGCAGATAAGGAGGTGATGATGAATCGACTGGCGGGCGGCGTCGCCGGTACAGCCTTGGCGGGCGGCGAGGACAAGTGGTATGAGGACTCGGCCGGGCTGCTGAGCTACAACGTGCTCAAAACCGGGAAGAGCGGCCAACGCGAGGAGACCACCCACCTGTATCGCGCCGAGGTGGACCAGTGCCTGCCGCCCGAGGTCATCAAGGTCATGCGGCGACTACATGCATGATGTCCTGTCGGGTGCTATCACCGACATCTGCCCCCAGTACATCAACTTGGTCTATCCAACCGGCACGGTGTCGTGATGAACCCGGCACCGGGCTGGTACCCCGATCCCGGCCACACCAACCTGCAGGCGTACTGGGACGGGCAGCAGTGGCACCCGGGTGCCACCAAGCTCACCGAGAGCGCCGAGTGGGTGTACTGGATCATCGGCATCGTGGCGGGCCTGGCGCTGTCGACGGTCTTCCCGCCCGCCCACAGGCGAGTGGTATCAGCGGCAGGGGCCGCGACGATGAACGCTCCCAACCACGTCGTCGAGCGCGACGCAACTGGTTGCAGGCCAGCTCATCCTTCTCCGCCAGCGCCTTGGCGTGCGCCTCATCCTGCGCCTTGAACTTCTCGGCGAGCTGTGCGACCTCCGCCGGTGTCAAAGGCGCAGCCTTCCTGGCCAGCGCCGAATCAAAGACGGCCTTGAGTGGCACGGCTTGCGGATTCGCCGAGCGATGGAAGGTCGCCCAAACCATTACGTGATGCAACTCGCGAAGCGCATCCAGCGCTGCGCGCGGAGGGATCGGTTTCTGATCATGCACGGGCATGGTTGCCGAGCTTGCGGATCAAGTTCATCTTTGCGGCGATCCCCGCACCGACGTTCGCCTTGAACTTCGCAACATTGATCCGCGCCGACAAGTCATCCTGATACGGAGCCGGCAGCGTCAGTTAGTGTT
>Ga0070704_100000302_pt1 | contig 21851 bp, 24 predicted proteins | sample KBSK5252metaG_FD_65467 | JGI IMG/M metagenome (GOLD analysis project Ga0070704, IMG submission 65467) | Corn, switchgrass and miscanthus rhizosphere microbial communities from Kellogg Biological Station, Michigan, USA - KBS K5-25-2 metaG | ecosystem: Host-associated > Plants > Roots >...
CCCGCGATGATATCGCCCGCCTGGTGGAGTCGGGCATCTCGTCAGGGCTGAGCCCGGTCGAGCTGGGCTCCGCTATCCGCGAGGCGACCGCCTTCAACGAGGCACGGGCCGAGATGATCTCTCGCACCGAGACCATGTTCGCCTATAACGACGCCGCGCTGCGGACGTACCACGAGCTAGGCGCGGAGCGAGTGCAGGCCATCGACGGCGACCAGGACGAGGAGTGCGCCGCGCGCGACGGGCGCGAGTTCACGGTCGACGAGGCGTACAACATTACCGACCATCCAAACGGCACCCTGGACTGGATACCGATTGTGCCGGCCAAGGGGGAAGTGGTTGATCGGCCCGGCCCGGCCATGTGGGCCGGCATCGCCGAAATGGCCAAGGCCGCTAGTGTCCCACTGGAGATCCCAGCGCCCATCGTCCACGTCGAGGCTGCGCCAGCGCCGATCGTCAACATGGACACCTCGCAGTTCGCTGCCGCGCTGCTGGAGATCAAGGCCGAGCTGGCCAAGCCCAAGCCCAAGGTCATCGGCTTTGAGCGGGATGCCAACGGCAACCTGCTGGGCCTCAAGTATGAGGAGACGCCATGATCGTCACCCCCGTGCGCCAATGGGAATGCCCGAACTGCTCCTTTACCGATGTGACCCACGAGGCGCGACCTCACTCGCGCTTCCATGCTTGCGCTGGGCTCCACGGCCTGTCCGCTCCGATGGTCCAAGCCGGGCAACGGGTGCGGGTGACGGCGGTGGATCGGGAGGACTACATCGGCACGGAGAAGGTCGGCCCGGTAATGGCCGTCAAGACTGAACGCGCGGACGGCAGCAACGATGTCGCCGTCTTCGCCCCCACCGCAACCGCAGCAGCCAAGGAGCTCTAGATGGCTTGGACCAACTCGAAGATATTCCAGCAGACGTTGCTCGACGCGCTCGGCAACACGATGGCGATGGACCTCGATACGTCCGCCGACATCCCCAAGGTGGCGCTGTTCGACAACACCATCACCCCTTCCCAGACCGTCTCGGCCGCCAACTCGGCCTATGCGGCTGGGGTGTGGGCCTCGGGTGGGGTATCGGACGCCTCAGGCTGGCCTGCTGCTGGCAGGGTGCTGGCCTCGATCACTTGGGCCGCCTCAGCGGGCGTGCTGACCTACGACGCGGCCGACACGGTGAGCGCCAACAGCACCACAACGCTGACCAACGCCTACGGCTGTCTGGTCTATGACGACACCCTGACCACTCCGGTGGCCGATCAGGGCATCTGCTACAACTACTTCGGGGGTGCCAACTCGGTGGTGTCCGGGACGTTCACCGTGGTGTGGAACACTGCGGGCATCTTCGCCCTGACCCTCTAAGGCGGTAGCCCGCCGTGGCGCTGACAGGTACCGATCGCGGCACTGGCACCAAGAACTCGTCGGCGACCACCATCACGCTGTCGCCGAACGCCAACATCGGCGTCGGCTCGATGCTGGTGCTGGTGTTCGCAACCGACAACGCCCACGCCGGGGGCACCGCCTTTACCACCTTCACCTGCACCGATAACGTCGGGGCGGGCAATACCTGGACCGCTCGGCAGGTTCCGCTGTACGACCCCGGTGCAGCCTCGGCTGGCGTAGCTGGCGCGATCTTCACGACCAGCATGAACGTCGGGCAGATCCTTTCTACCTCGGTCATCACGGTCACGGTGGATACCGCCACGGTTGCCTCCGCGTGGGCGTTGATCGAGATCGCGCCCACCTCCGGCAATATCGTCTCCTACGTCACCGGTGGAGTGAACACCGGCGCAGGCACCGCCGCTCCGACGGTGACGACCGGCTCGATCAGCAACACCCACGCGGTGATCGGCGGCGTGTTCGCTGAGAACACCGCCTCCAGCGCCGATCCGTGGGTCGGTGACGCCGATACCTCTAACGGCAACTGGTCCACCGAGCAGCACACCGGCGTCACTGCCTCGACCTCAGGCACCTCGGTTGGCGCGCAGTACAAGGTCGCCACCGCCACCGCGACGCAGACCTACAACCCCACTGCCTCGGCTGGCACGCCCGACTGCATCCTGGCCTGGATCGAGCTGCGCGAGGATGTCAACGCCGCGGCTGGCAAGGCATCAGGCACCGGAGCGGCCAGTGCGGCTGCTATCTCCCTGGCGCCGGCTGGCGGATTGTCGAGTGGCACCGGCTCGGCTGGTGCTGCGGCTGACAGCGTTTCCCCAACTGCGGGGGTTAGCGCAGGGACCGGCGCGGCCTCCGCCGCCACGGTTGCCACTGGCAAGGAGGCACCGGCTGGTAATGCGGCCGGCACGGGAGCGGCCAGCGGGCCGAGCCTCAAGGTCGCACCTGGATCAGGCGCCGCAAGTGGAGTTGGGGCTGCTGGTGCTGCGGCAGCCTCGATGGCGCCCAACGCGGCGAACGCGAGTGGCACGGGAGCCTCGGGCTCCGCCACCAGCAGCGTCGCGCCGGTCATCGGAGCTGCCTCTGGCACCGGAGCGGCTGGCAATGGCTCCGCCAGTCTGCAACCCAACGCGGGCAATGCCAGTGGCTCTGGCGCGGCCGGCTCCGACAGTTCCTCAGTCGCTCCGACCGTCCAGGTTGCGGCCGGGACCGGCATCGCCTCGGGTGCCAACGGCTCAGAGGACGCCAGCCCGCTTATCGCCTCGGGCACTGGCGCGGCAGCCGGTGCCTCGCTGGCGCTGGCACCGCATGGCGGCAACGCTGCCGGAGCCGGGGCGGGCTACGACGCCACCGCCACGACCGGCGGGGCTGCGACCGATGCCTCGGCCGCGAACGCGGTCGCTACGGGGTCGGCCTACGACCCGACCGTCTCAACCTCTGCCGTGGCCGTTGGCCCACCTCGTCACGGGCCACGTCTGGGTGCGGCACGGGTCACCGGACCCGCTGGGCGCCGCCACATCACCATTCGGGCCAAGGCTGCTACCGCACACGGGCGCGGCTCTGCCTTCGATGCGATTACGACTTGGAATGACGATGAAACCGCCCTACTCCTGCTGCTGGAGGCTGCATGACCGCGCTACGCAACGCCGCAACCGCGACACAGACCGTGTTCGACATCGACACGCCGCTGAACATCAACACCTACCCCAAGCCGTACACCATCGACTCGGAAGTGGTGAACGTGGTCGGTGGCGGCAGCGCAACCTCGATCACCGTGGTGCGCGGCGTGGGTGGCAGCACGGCGGCAGCTCACGTCAACGGTACCGCCCTGACCGCCGCCAATGCGTTCAGCGGGGGAGGCGGCGTTGAGAATCCATTGTCATCTGATCTGTTGATGGGCACCCACTTTCTAACTGGGACAAGTGCCGGAGGGGCTTACGCAGGTCAGATGGCCATCGGAGATTCTAGCGGGAATGATGGCGGCGCCATCATCCTCAATGCGGGCTATGCCGCTGCCGCTGGTGACGGTGGGGGGCTTCTGCTTGCCAGTGGTCAAGGCGATGATGGAGCTGCCCTCGAAGCGATCATTGATATCCGGGGGGGGAATGCCGGCGGTGACATTGATGGGGTGATCCGCATTCAGACGGGCGGTAGCTCTGGTCCTGGGCCATTGGTGTCGGACGGTACCGACGTTCATTACTCGCTCGCTGCGTTTGTCGCTAACGGGTCTACCGTAGACCAGCTCCGTGATGCTCTCATCGCCGCTGGACTGATGGCTGCGTCCTGATGCTGCGCGGTGCGCCCGAGCTGCGACGGCGGCTGAAGGCGATCAAGACGCTAGAGAAGAACTGATGGCAACCTGGTCCTCGGCATACATCACAGACCTTCCTGACAGCAGCTTCGCCTGCGTCAACTCGTCCGGGCGTCACTACCCGCACCACGACGCCTCCGGCCAGCTCGACCTCCCCCATCTAAGAGCTGCTTTGAGCCGGATCGGGGACGCCTCTAACGAGCAGTGCGGCAAAGCCCACCTTCAGGCCCACGCCGACGCCAACCTCGGTAAGAGTCTGCTACCACTCAAGGCAGAGCCGATGGCTGACGACGAACTGAATGCCTGGTTCGCCGGCAAAGTTCCTCGTCGACTATTGGCGATCCCGTTTGGTGGTCCGATCCCCAACGGCAAGGCGGGGCTTGATCTCGACGGCGAGTTCTTCAGCCCCAACACCGACATCTACGGCAAGATCGCCGGACTGCGCAAGACGCGCGAGCGGCTGCTCGACTGGCACCACGGCGCCGACGAGCTGATGCGGCGAGTGGTGATCGGCAAGACCCTGCTCGACCCCAACCCCGACGAGGATGGCTGGTGGGTGGACGCTTGGCTCAAGGCCGGTTCCCAGCACCTCGAGATGGTCAAGCGGCTGGTGGAGCGCGGCGCTCAACTGTTCGGCTCGTCGGAGGCCGCCTACAAGAATGTGGCCGACGATGGCGAAATCATGGTCTGGCCGATGATCCTTGAGACCCTGACCACTCGCCCTACCAATACCCTCTCCGTCCTCCGCCCCAGTAAGGCGATGCTGGACGACATTGAGCCGGTCGATCCCGCCCTGCGCAAGGTGCTGGACGACCTCGGTGCCCTCAGCGGTTCCCTGACTCCGACCCTCCGTGGCGAGGTGGCGGCGAAGGCTGGGCGCGTGTTGGACGAATCCCTGGAACCGTGGACCACCACGGCAAGGAGAACCTAACGTTGGACGACCTCAAGGAGCTGGAAGATCAGCTCGCCAAGCACGCCAACCGCGTCAAGGAGATCGGTGACGAGATCAAGACCCTCGTCGAGTCAAACGACACCGAGTCAAAGGCACGTCTGGACGAGCTCCAGAAGGAGCAGCACACCCTGACCGAGGCGGTTGCACCGCTCTTGGCAGATAAGGAGCGCGCCGAACAGAAGGCCGCCGTCGAGCAGACCCAGCGTCAGCTCGAGAGCCTGATGTCCTCGACCCGCACCGCCAGCAAGGGCAGCCTGATTGGCGCCGGCCGATCGCCAGACCCGCAGGTACGCGCGGGAGCGTTCCTCGGTTCGCTGGTGGCCCTCAAGTCAGGCGACCCCGACCAGTTCCACGCCGCCAAGGCCACCCTCGAAGGCATCAGTGCCTACGAAGAGTCGTGGGGCAAGGCCGCACTCGGCACGTCGGACGCGACCGGCGGCTGGATCATCCCGAATGCGATCGTGGATGACATCATCAAGCCGGCCACGTTCAAGAACGTGTACCGCGACCTGATGACGGTGGTGCCCGGCGTGACCGCCTTCGCGGTCGATGCCCCATTCCGCGCCGCATCTCCCAGCCGCGCGGTGATCGCACCGTTCGGCTCAACCAAGGAAAACGTGGACCTGACGTACAACGGCTACGCCGTGACCATGTACACCTTGGCCCGCATCCACGATGTCGGCAACCAGTTCCTGCGCCAGTCGCAGGGAGCGGCCGAGACCGATGTCATGCAGGAGCTCGCCACGGCCTTTGCCCTGGGCGAGGCTTACTACATCCGAGAGGGTTCCGGCTCGTCCCAGCCGTTCGGGTACACCAGTGCCCTGACCAACGGGCCTGCCACCTTCCGGTCATCTTTCTCGCCATCGGCCTCCACTCTGGCAGGCTCGATCCTGACCTCCATCGCCGCCGCCGCGGGCGCGTTGTCAGGCAGGGGTCGCACGCCGGACGGAGCGGTGCTGGCCGCCACCACCTACTGGACCATGGCCTCGCAGGGCCTGGACGGGACGGGCTTCTTCTATGCTCCGGCCGCTGGCCCGAGCGCGATCCGTCCCGGCACCCTGCTCACGCCGTGGGGCATCCCGGTCTATCCGGATGCCGCGGCCGATAACGAAGGCACGGCCGCCGTCCTCGACAACCTTGTCGTGGCGGAGTTCAAGTCCTTCAAGATTTACTTCGGCGAGAACTACCGCGTCGATTCGTCGAGCGTGGCCGGCACTCGCTGGGACGCCAACGTCACCGGCTTCCGAGGTGAGGAAGAGATGGGCTTCGATGCTCGTCCCGCCGTCTACTCGGGTGCCGCTCAGATGATCACTGACGTCTTGCCGTAGCCAATCGGCTCCCCCCTTGCCGTGGGACATCAGGCAGGACTGGCCGGACCTAAGCGGCCGCCTAACTTCGTAGCGAGGTGCCATTCATGGCGACCGCCAAGAAACCAGCGGCGAAGCAGCCGAAGACCTCAGGCGAGGTCGTCTCTGCCTCCGTCGCCGAGTCCATGGCTGCGTATCGGGCCGATCAAGAAGCCGCCGCAGCGAAGCCGGTCAAACCAGCCAAGCCTGCCCCGGCGATCGAGGAGCAGCCCGCCGCCTACCAGGGTCACGATCGGCGTTAGCGCCGGGCCGGTGCTTCGGCCCTTCATGGGTTGACGGGCGTAGAAGCACCTCCGCCCGTCACCCGCCTACACTCAGAGGTGCTCATGTTCCGAACCCCCAACGGCTCGTCCTTCTCGCTGGTGGTGCGCGGCGATACCAACGATGGCGCGCTGGCCGTCGGCATCCTGGGTACCGATGAGTACCAGCTCGCTGGGCTGAAGATCGAAGGCTGGGCGCTCGACATCGGGGCCCACATCGGCACGGTCGGCCTCGCGCTGGCCATCGACAACCCCGAGCTGCGGGTCATCTGTGTCGAGCCGGTGCCCGACAACTGCGACCTGATCCGCGAGTCGATCCGGCTCAACGGGCTCGGGGAGCGGGTGTTCGTGGAGGAGGCTGGGGCGGGCGCCATTGGGCAGAGCACGGTGCCCTGCCACTACGCCTACACCGCGGCCGGCATCCCCGACAAGAGCTACGTCGAGCAGAACCGCTACATCGGCAACCTGTGGCGCGGCAGCATGGAATCGGTAGGCACCGTCATCGACGCCCCGGTGGTGACGCTGGCCGGGCTGCTCGACAAGTACGGCATCGACCACTTCGACTTCGCCAAGACTGACTGCGAGGGTTGCGAGTGGGAGTTCTTTAAGGACGGCGCAGGCGTCATCGACTACATCCTGGGTGAATGGCATGACGGGCCGTTCAGCCGCATCCACGACCTATTGAACAAGACGCACGACGTGACGCTGGTCACCGACTACGGAGGCAGCGGCATCTTCCGCGCCGTTCGGCGGTGAGGGTCCTCTTAGACAGGCACCACGGGGTGCTCCACGAAGCGCTGTGCATCCTGTTCGAGGACCGCTTCGGCTGGGAGACGGCGGTGTGGATCGACGGCCAATACGTCACCGGGCCACCGATGATGGATTTCCCGCCGCGGACCAGCCTCACGTTGAGTTCTGAGACCGTCCGCGAGTGGCGGCCGGATTTCGTGATCGCCTCGGTGTTCGGGACGCGGCAGCCGATGAAGGCGTTAGCGAAGGAGGTCGGCGCGGTCTACGTCGACCACGTGGGCAACGCGTGGGACGCACCGATCAGTGATCACGCCCTGCGCTCGGTGGCCGGCGACTACGGCATCCTGTACCACTCCGAGTTCCACCGGGTGCCGTACACCGAGCCGACGGGCAACCGCATCGGCTCCTTCCACGGTTCGCTGGCCGTGTCGCCGTGTCGCGCCCACTGGGATCGGGCGCATCGGGAGCACCCCGAGTGGGACTTCCAGCTCTACGGCGTGGCCGAGAATCCGCTCTACCCGTGGCAGGTAGCGCAAGCCATGGCTGACTGCTTCGCCATCTGGCACGACAAGGACGCCGACGGCTACGGCTTCACGGTGCATGAGACGTTCGCTTCCGGGCGGCCGGTGATCGGCCACGCAGGACACTACGCGGGCAAGCTGGCCGAGGGCTTGTGGGAGCGCGGTGTCACCTATCTCGAGCCCGACGATGACCTGAGCAAGGCTGATGCCGCGATGGGGCAGCGGGCGCTCGCGCGTTTCGAGGCGCTGGTAGACTTCGACGCGGAGGCGGACGCGATCCGCGAATACCTGGAGGTGCTTCTCCGATGAGCGACTGCTGGGAATGGCCTGCGGGCCGAACGTCTGCCGGATATGGCATCACCCGGATTCGCAAGCGGCCTGTCTACGCTCACCGATGGTCATGGGAACAGACGAACGGGCCGATCCCTGTCGGTATGTTCGTCTTGCACCACTGCGACAATCCGCCGTGTGTTCGTCCATCCCATTTGTTCCTCGGAACGAACCAAGACAACCGCCGTGATGCGATGAGCAAGGGTCGCGGTAGCCAGCCTCCGCACTACTACGGGGAGCAGCACCACAATCATCGACTCACGCTTGCTCAAGCACGGGCAATCAAGCAGGATCGCCGGATACTCCGAGAGGTAGCCGCGACTTACGGTGTCAGCATCCCCACCGTTCACTCCATCCGGGCAGGTAAGACCTGGAGGGATGCATGAGCCGGATTCTGCTTTTGACGGCGCACAGCATCGCTGAGTTCGATGACCTCCGAATGCTGCACGAGATTGGCCACGAGGTCATGTCCATCGGGGCTTACCTCGACCCGGCCCGTCCGCAAGATGACAAGCGGCCTGCCTTACCCGAAGTGCCGCCCGCCCCGAAGGAGCTAACCGACCTCGTAGTCGGGGATCAGATTCAGTTCAAAGGGCATCTGCCCGACGCGATCCTCGACTGGGCTGAGATCGTGATTTGCCATCATTTCACATACGATTGGGTTGGGGGCCAGTGGGGGAAGCTGCGGGACCACGGGTGCCGCGTCATCTGGCGCACCTGCGGGCAGACCTCACCACAGCTCGAACAGTTCATGGAGTACCTGCGCCCTGAAGGGCTCCAAATCGTGCGCTACAGCCCCAAGGAGCGATTCAACGGACCGTGGTTCGCTGGGCAGGATGCGCTGATCCGGTTCGGCATGGACCCCGACGAGTTCTCGGGCTGGCATGGCTCCGAGGCGGTGGTCGGCAACGTGACCCAGGATATGGTGAACCGCGCCGATGCCTGCGGCCTCGACTTCTGGCTGGAGGCGACGGGCGAGATTGCACGCAAGCCGGCCGGCCCGAACTCGCAGCTCCTGCCGGACGGCATCGGAGCGCTCACTTATGAGGGTCTGCGCGAGTACCTGCGCTCGATCAGGACCATGCTCTACACCGGCACCCTGCCCGCGCCCTACACACTTGGGCTGATCGAGGCCATGATGACCGGGGTTCCCGTCGTCTCAATCGGCAAGCAAGCGTGGGGCCTGCCCGACCTGTTCGAAGGGTCGGAGATCACCGGCCTGTCGAGCAACACGCCGGACGGCGCCAAGGCACTGCTCCTCGCCTTTCTGAACGATCCGGCCTTCGCTCGGGCGGAGAGCAATCGCCAGCGTGAACGGGCGATTGATCTGTTCGGGATGCCGAAGATTCGTGAGCAGTGGCGAGCATTCCTGGCGTGAGAGTCCTCGCCGATTACCACCACTCAGACTTGTTCGAATCGCTGGCCTTGCTTTTTGAGGATCGGTACGGCTGGGAGTTGTTTCGCCCGGCCGGGATGGAGTGGTTTGATGAGGGCTACTGGAACTTCGAGCGCAAGTTCCACGGTGACGCGGTAGCCAAGCAATACCTCGCCATCTGGAAGGACGACAGGTACGCGGGCGACCACTTCAGACGCGACGACACCACCCACCCAGGGCGCATCCTCAAGGGCGTCACACTGGAGCAGGCGCGCTCCCAGTCGTGGGACATCGTGCTCTGCACCATCAGCCACAACGAGTCCGGCTTCGCCCGTTTCGCTGCGGAGGTCGGCGCCCACTACGGCATCCAGGCTGGCAACGTGGGTCAGATCGCCAACGTGGCGGTCGAGGGTGCGGGCTGGGGACCGACCGAGTTCGTGCTGGCCTCGACCACCTTCGATGTGCCGATCCCGGTGCCCTACGTCATCTACCGGCAGGAGTTCAGCCTGCACGACTTTCGCTTCGAGTGGCCGCCGGTCGAATCCAAGAGCGTGGCGTCGTTCGTGCAGTGCTTCGCCGAGAACCGCGGCATGGAGCGCGGCGGCTTCTACGATGAGTTCGAGCACTTGGCGCTGACCTACCCCGAGTTCGACTGGAAGGTGTACGGGGCTTACGGCACCCAGCCGGAGGACCAGTGGGCCTGCGGCAACCTGCCATCCACGCCTGACGTGGCGGCGCACATGCGCGCGTCATGGGCGCTGTGGCACGCCAAGTTCTGGAGCGATGGCTACGGGCATGTTGTCCATAACATCCATGCCGTGGGACGGCCGATCTTCAGCTACCACAACTACTACGCCGATAAACTGGCCGGGCCACTGATGGAACACGGCGTGACCGGCTTCGACCTCAACCGCATGGACGAGGCGGAGATCATGGCCACCCTGCGCCGGCTGCGGGAGCCGGAGTACCACCAGCAGATCAGCGTGGCGACGGCGGCGCGGTTCCGTGAGATCGTCAACTTCGACGAGGACGCTGAGAAGGTGAGGGCGCTGCTAGAGTCCATCCTGTGAAGCTGCTGTTCGTCGGCGATCTAGCCGCCACCGGGTTTGGCACGGTTACGACGGACCTCGGGCGCGACCTGCTCAGGCTCGGCGTCGACGTGCGCTTCCTCAGCCAGAATGACACCGGCAAGGAGTTGCCCGAGCCGTTCCTGTCCCGCACCGCCGATCTCCGGTCGCTGATCCAGGCGGTAGACCCACAGACTGGTGAGGCAGGGGTGCAAGGCGCCAACCCCCAAGTCCCGGCCCTGATCTACGGCACGTCGAGCGCTAGCCTGACCAATGGTGAGTCGTGGGGCAACTGGAAACCGGACGCCTGCCTGCTGCTCGGCGACTTCCGCGCCGCCCAGATGTTCGTCAATCTCGCGGTCGAGGCGTTCGCCTCGCTACCGACCATGCTCTATATCCCAGTCGAGGGCACCGACCTTCCCCCCTCTTGGAAGCGCCTGTTCGATATCGCGCACCCGGTGGCGATGAGCAGGTTCGGCGCCAAACAGCTCGCCAAAGTGATGGGCCATCCGGTGCCGATGGTCTACCACGGGGTGGATACCAGCGTCTTCCGCCCCGTCGAGCAGCGGTCGATCACGCTCACCAACGCGCAGGGCGAGACGACCACCTTCACCACCCGCGAGGAATGCAAGCGTTCGTGGGCCTACCTGCTGGCCAAGATCAACCAGGTCGATCGCATCCCGCGCAAGTGGCTGCTGCGCACCGACCGCAACATGCCGCGCAAGCAGTACGCCCGCATGCTGCGCTCACTGGCGCCCGTGCTGGAGCGTCATCCGGGCTGGGGCTTGGTCATCCACTGCTCTGTCTTCGATCAGGGGGGCTTCCTAGCCGATTCGGCGAGCAAGTACCCTTCGGTGCGCGACCGCATCCTGTTCACCGATGCCGTGATCGACCGCGAGTCGCTGGTCATGCTGTACAACTCGGCCGACCTGTACGTCTCCAACAGCGCCGAGGGCTTCGGCCTGACCATCGCTGAAGCCATTGCCTGCGGCGTGCCGGCGGTCGGGGTTCGCTATTCAGCCGTGCCGGAGGTGATCGGGCCGGCGGGCGTGACGGTGGATCGCTTCACGCTGATCGACAACGAGTACGATCACTACTGGTGCGCGGTCGACGAGACGGCCTTCGCCAAGGAGGTGGAGGCACTGGTGACTGCCGATGCGCACCGGGAGGCGCTGGGAGCCAAGGGACCCAAGCACATCGCGGCTTCGTTCAGTTGGACGACCGCCGCCAAGCAGTTCGTCGAAGTCTTCGAGTCAGAGGTCGCCGCATGGCATCCTTCACCAGCATCGCCGCAGTCCGCGAGTACCTCAACAACGTCCCCAACTCCGGCCAGTTCACCGATGGCATCCTCGGCAGCAACATCGTCGTTGCCTCCAATCGCCTCCAGCGCCTGACCAACCGCCAGTTCGAGGTCCAGCTCGCCGCGACCAAGACCTTCACCACCCGCGGCCGGGCCAGCCTGACCATCCCCGACCTGACCTCTGCCTCAGCGGTGATCCTGAACAGCTCGACCCTGACGGCCAACTCGTCGTACTACCTGATCCCCGACGCGCACAACTCGGGCGTGTTCACGGCCATCGACCTGCCGCAGTACCGGGCTCCATGGGACTACCGCGGCTACTCGGACTGGTTCGACAAGAACTACGACTCGCCGCTGTACCAGGCTCGGCTGCGATCAGGCATCCCCAACGACCTGTCGATCACCGGCACCTGGGGCTGGGCCTCCATCCCCGAGGAAGTCGCCAAGGCGACGGTGGTGCTGGCCGCCTGGTACACCAAGCGCCCCGATGCGGTGCTGGCCAACACTATTCAGACGCCGGAGGGCAACGTGTTCGACCTGTCGCGGCTGCCGCCGGAGGTGCAGGGCTTCGTGACCGAATGGAGGATCGACCTCGACGCGGTGGCCAGCCTGTGACCGTCAAGGGCATTCCCGAACTGCGCACCCGGCTCGAACGCATCAAGCCATCGCCCGAGCTGATGCGCACCCTCGGCCTGTCGGCCATCCGCGAGCAGAAGTTGCTGGTCCCCAGAAAGACCGGCAACTTGGGCAGAAGCATCGGGCTGGGCTCGATCACCCCGACCGCGGTGGTCACGCGGGCAACGGCTGCCTACGCCGCCTTCGTCGAGTTCGGGACGCGGGCGCATGAGATCGTGCCGCGCGCGCGCAAGGCCCTCAGATTCGCTCCTACGGGCTCTGGGCGGCTATCCGGTGCCCCTCGCTCGGGTGGTCCGGTCGTGTTCGCCAAGCGCGTGCGTCATCCGGGTACCAGGGCCAAGCCGTTCATGCTTCCGGGCGCTCGAGCGGCGGTCGCAGGCGCAGCGTTTCGTGACACCATCGTGCGCCTCTGGAACGGGCGATGACGACCTCGGCTCGGCAGGACCTGCGGGCCGGCTGCGCCTCCGTCCTCTCCACTTATCAGGCCGCCAACCCGACCCTGCTGGGCAAGGTGTACGACTACCCGCCGGAGTCATTCGCCACGCCGTGCGCCTACGTCGAGAAGACGGTCAACGAGCGGATCGAGCACGACGCCTCGCTCCGACGTAGGACGCTCAGCGTCAACGTGGTGATCGTCAACAAGCTGATGAGCAACGACCAGGCCACGGGTGAGCAGGACGTGCTGGTGGATGGGCTGCTCGACGCCTTCACCGCCGGCTATCACGCCGCCTCCGGCTCGACCGTACTTCAGCCTGTTTCGGTCACAGATACCGAAGTTTCTGGTGGGGACGGAGTAAAGTACGCAGCAGCAGTCATCGCAGTGGAGCTCTCAATCCAAGAAGGCCGGTTCTAAGACCGGATTCAGCCGACCGGGCTGGTGCTTCAGACGGTCCCATCCAATCCGCCGGGCGTGAGCAGGCGGGAAAGGGAAGTCAGTCGTGCCAGTCGCATCCGGTGGATTCGTTCGATTCCGCAAGCGCCAGTGGGGCTACCAGGGATCGAACTCCTCAGTCATCGTCACTCCGGCGGTTGCCACTCGCGTGCTGCCGTGGCGGGGCGTGCCCGATGTCAACCTCAACTACACCTACCCCGACCAGGATGAGGGCTCGCTGCACAAGATCGCAGCGCCCTACCAGACCGCCAACGACATCACCGCCACCATCTCTGGCCCGCTGAACCACAACGACGCGCCGTACCTGTTCAGCGCCGGGCTGGTGGGCGGTATCACCCCGACCGGCGGCACCGCCAAGAGCTGGGCCTTCCAGCCACCCTCGCTGACCGCCTCGCCACTCGGCAAGTTCACCGAGGAGTTCGGCGACGATGTGACCACCGACTGGTGGCAGTTGCTCGGCGGCTCGGCTGAGTCCTTCACCTTGACCGGCGACGCCTCGATGGGACCGCTCCAGGTCAGCGCCAACATGCGCTACGCCCAGTGGAAGTCCACCGGCTCGACCGATCATCCGGTGTCCGGCACGGTGCCGACCTCACTGACCATCGACTCTACCCCGGTGCCGGTCTTCCTGGGCGACTGCGAGCTGTTCCTCGACGCCACTTCGGGTGGCATCGGCACCACCAAGATCACCAACGCGCTCGAGGGGCTGGCGCTGACCGTCACCAACTCGATCGACGTGAAGCGCCGGGCCAACGGCTCCAACACGCGATTCGCCGCCAACGACCTCGCCCTCGGGGCGCAGGACATCACGCTGGCCCTGACCTTCGCCAAGACGGCCCAGACGGTCGGGCTCCTTTCCGAGAACGACCTGTGGTTCGACGACACCCCATCCAAGCGTTACTGCGAGTTGCGCTTCACCAACCCGACCATCATCACTGGCGTGACGCCGTACTCGCTGGTGATACGGGGCGCGTATTTCTACACCACCAGAGGAGATGGGGAGCAGAACAACAACACCCAGATCACGCTGACTGGCACGCTCGGCTATGACTCGGGGTTGGGCTACGCCATCCGAGCCGTGGCCGTGAATACGCTCGCCAGCCTGTGAGGTCTGCCTATCGCTAGCAGTTGAGGTGCTTACCGTGGATACTTCGCTCGTCCCCGTCGCTGTCGCGTGCCCGTGCCCTGGTACGCCTCACAGCGGCGGGGATACCGTGTTTCTCGGTCCCAAGCTGGGCTTCCGGGCCGGCGTCATGGCCGAGTCCAAGATCGCCCAGATCATCAACGGGGTAGACCCCGGCGGTGAGGCCAAGGCCATCATCTTCGAGACCTACCTGCTCGATGGGGTGAAGGCGTGGACCTTCGTCGATAGTGAAGGCACCGCCGTGCCGGTGTCCGACGCCGCCATCAGGGTGTGGCTGCTATCCGACTACTCGCTCGGGCTGGTGGTGGCTGAGGAAGCCGACAAGCTGTACAGCGAGGCGGTGACGAACCCTTTAGCGAAGAGGAGCTTCGGGTCCTCTCTCAATGGGCAGACCGACGCATCGACCTCTCCCAAGTCGGTCTCCTCGGCAAAGCGCCGAAAGCGATCCTCGCCATCCTCGACCTCCACTTCCACGACGGAAGGCATCGAGACGACCTGATGGAAGCGCGAGCACGGATCCAGCTCCTGGCCGAGCTGAGCGTCGGTCGGCTGGTGCGTGCCCAGGAGCTGGCAGAGGAGGCCGATTACACGCGGCTGAAGGAGTCCACGCTTGGCGTTAGCTGACACGGCCAACCTGATCGTCACCCTGCGGCTGGACGACAAGCTGTCGGCCCCGCTGGGCCGGATCGACGCCAGCCTGTCCCGCTTCCAGTCGGGTGCCTTGCAGACCGGCAAGGGCATCGGCCAGATCGGGCTCGGGCTGGCGCGGGCGGGCGCCATCGCGGCTGGCACGTTCGCCACTGGTATCGGCACGGCCGCCAAACTGGCCGGCGACTTTGAGGCCCAGCTCAACACGATCAACACCATCGTCAAGCTCAATGGCTCACAGCTCACTACGCTGGGCGAGGGCATCCGCAAGACGTTCCGCGAGACCGGCGCACCGTTGGAGGAGTTGACTTCGGCGTACTACGACCTCCTGTCGGCCGGGGTCAAGGTGGAGGATGCGCAGAGCGTTCTCAACACCGCGGTCAAGCTCGGCATCGGCGGCATCGCCACCACCAAGGAATCGGTCGACTTGCTGACGACGGCGATCAACGCCTACGGGCTGAACGCCTCGCAGGCGGCTGGCGCGGCTGACATCTTCGCCGCCGCGGTTCGAGACGGCAAGGTCACGGTTGCCGAGCTGAGCGGCTCGTTCGCCGACGTGGCGCCGCTGGCCTCCCAAGTCGGCATCAAGCTGGAGGAGATTGGCGCCGGCTACGCCACCCTGACCGCCCGCGGCGTCGAAGCCACTGAAGTCGGCACCCAGTTCAACCGGGCCATCATAGAACTGCTCAAGCCGGGACCCGAGCTGACTCAGGTTATGAAGGGCCTCGGGCTGGAGACGTTCGAGACCTCGATCAAGCAGAAGGGGCTGGTGCAGACCCTCGAGGACGTGCGGGTCGAGGCTGAGAAGCAGGGCATCCCGTTCCAGGACCTGTTCGGTCGTCTCGAAGCCTACAAGTTTGCCCTCGCCACCACGGGTCCCAACCAGGCCAAGTTCAATCAGGAACTGGCGGCGATGGGCAAGGCCGCGGGCGAGACCAACGCGCAGTTCGAGGAGCGCCAGAAGGGCCTCAACTTCCAGCTCGCCAAGCTGAAGGCCGCCGCGCAGGACGCGGGTATCACCATTGGTCAGGCGCTGATCCCCAAGTTGGTGCCGCTGATCGAGAAACTGTCCACCTTCATCAATCAGAATCAGGGCAAGATCGCCGAGTTCGGCCAGAAGCTGGCCGACAGCTTCGGGGCGTTCGCCGACAAGATTCAGACCACCGACTTCACAGGGATCATCGACGGGCTGAAGCTGCTGGGCGAGGTCGGCAAGAAGGTAGTCGACATCTTCCTGTCGCTGCCGCCCGGTGTGCAGTCGGCGCTGGTGGCGGGGCTGGCCATCAACAAGCTGTCCGGCGGGCTGGTGGCACAGGGCGTCGGCAACGTGGCGGGCGGCTTCCTCAAGATCGCCTTCTCGCGCGGCGCCACACCGCTCACGCCGCTGTACGTTCAGCAGGTAGGCGGGATTCCGGGTGCGGGTGGCGTCCCGGTGGCCGGTGGCGGCGGAATCATCTCCAAGTTGCTTGGCATCACCACGGCGGTAGGACTCGGGGCGATCCTCGGCTCCGCAGTCGGGCACGCCCTGGTGGACTCCGGCATCGCCGCGGGCGCCAAGTACGAGGGCACCAAGTTCGACCAGTTCGTGGCGCAGCACAGCTCCGATCCGGTCGCCATCCAGCGCGCGATCAACTCGATCAGCGCCAACATCGGCAAGTTCTACAACGAGAACGACCCGATCCAGAGTGCGCTGGCGCATGCGCTGTTCGGCGATCAGCTCAAGGTGCTGGAGGATCAGCGCACCATTCTCGAGAACCTGCTCAAGGAGACCAAGGATGGCAAGCAAGCCAGCCCGCTGACGGCGCTCATTCGAGACTTCAAGGAGAAGCTGAAGGCCCCTCTGAAGCTCGACGACGACGCGTTGATCACCGCTTTGGCCCAAACCTCGGAGTTCGGAAAGGCCGGGGTCGGGACCACCATCGAAAGCGGACCGTTGACGGGCACCGATCCCTACGGCGAGCAGGCGCTGGCGCTGTTCCGACAGGCCCAGTTCCCGCAGCAGGGCCGCACGTTGGGCGAGATTCAGCGCCACATCATCGCGGCTGAGGAGGTGCAGGCTGAGTACCTTCAGAGCGGGGATATCAACAGCGCCAAGCGCACGCAGGCGGTGATCGATGGTTTGCATGCGCTGCTCGGAACGACCGACAAGACCATCCCGATCCTGTCTCAGACCAAGGAAGAGACGCAGCGGCAGTTGGCGGCCGTCAAGGAACTGAAGCTGCCGCTTGGTCTGGGCAACGTGATCGCGCAGCAGATTCGTGATCGAAGCGATGAGTCACTGGCCCGGCAGCGCAATATCGAGGGCTACGTGGGGCGCTGGGGTGGCAAGCTCGACAACATCGCGGCCAAGGACTTCAGCCCGACCTTCAGCCCCACGATCGTCAACAACAACACGGTCAACGCCAGCCTGTCGGTGGCACAGGCGTTGCAGACCATCACCATCAGCAACTCGATCCGCTATGACGGCAAGCTGGTCCCGATCTAATGGCGGCGCCGACCCGTAGCCTGAAGGTCTACAACGGCTCGGACGCAACTCCGGTCACCGATGTAACCGATCGCACCGACTGGCCCGGCACCGAGCTGTCAGTCATGGCCAACGCCGGCGAGGCGGCGGCCGGCACGTGGCTGATGCGCGACGAGACCGGGACCATCCCGGACTTCCTGGCACCCGGCGAGCTGGTCGATTCGCACAACGTCATCGTGGCCTTGGTCGGCTCGAACACCCTGTTTCGGGGCCGCATCGCAGCCGATGAGCATTTCCGCGGGCGCCAAAAAGCAGGCCGCGCCAAGGAGATCAGCTTCACGCTGGAGGACCAAAATTCCCACCTGCGCGGGATCATCATTCACGAATGGATACGTCCGGCTGAAACAGACGCCGCCAGAGCGCAAGCTCTGGTGGCGGCGTATCTGTCTGGGGCGCCACGCGCGACGACCAACCTGAACGGCTCGAACCTGATCATCACTGGCTCGAACGCGATCTCATTGCCGGCCAAGACTTATTCCGGCGTCACGCCGTATGACGTGATGCAGGAACTGGCCTCCAACGCCGACAAGGAGATGTTCGTCAGCATCGACAACGACCTCGCCTATTTCGGCCACGACTACACCGGCTACGTCTCGCTGTTGCGCGTGTCCGACGACCCGGCTGACCAGAACGCGAACACCTACCCGCCGATCAACCCCCACGGCTTCGAGTTCGGGCGCCAGAAACTGTCAGCGTTGCGCGTCTACTACGGATCGGATGTCACACAAAGCACGGTGCGCGTGTCCAACGCGTTGGAGCCGCGCTTCGACTACTGGGAGGACGTGTTCTGGGATAGCGAGTCGGTCACCCCCGAGCAGGCTGAGGCGCGTGCCCAGAAGATGCTCGACTACCGCTCCACCGACGACGTGAACTACACCTGCTCGATCGGCCCGCTGTCGGGCGATGACATCTGGAAGATCAAGCCGGGCCAGCAGATCAACTTCAAGTCACGCGCGGCGCGAGGCGGGCGCAACGCCAACGGCACCTACAGCGGCGACAACTTCCTGACCACGCGCGTGCGCCAGATCAACTGGACCATGCCAGCCGAGGACATCTACTTCGCCCGGCTCGAGATCGAACGACCCAAGCGCACGCAAGCACCCGGCACCGGCAATCAGGCGCTGGCGACACAACCCCGCCCAGCGCCTGAAACTGTGCCCGATACCGTCGTCAACCCGACCACCATCTACCACGCCCTGTTCACTACCGACAACAAGGACGAGGAGACCCACACTTACGCCTTCGGTTTCGTGCGCACCGCGGCCAACTCGGATATCCCAGACTGGCACGGTGGCACCGGGGGAGGGTCAGACCTATTCCCGATCTCGCCCAACACTGTGTACGCCTTCCGTGCTGACGTGGTGTGGGGCTTCACTCCCGCCAACCGGGATGTGCTGATCAACTGGCGTAATGCGGCCCTTGCGCATATCGGCCCGGAGGAGGTGTGGATCGACGGCAGTGGGCATGCCACCCACACCTACTACTCTGCCCTCACATATCTGAGCACCAGTCCGCCGACCGCAGCGTTCGTCCAACTGCGATGGGGCGTCAGCGGCAGCGGAACCTATGTGGCCGGGATTTCCGCTGACAACATCTATATCGAGACGCCCGGCTCGGTGGTAGCAGCCAACAACGATCCCTATGCGTTACCAGATCCTGGTAACAGCCCGTACTACATGAAGTCGGACGACCCTCGCGTGCTGTCGCTGATCGACCAGATGGCGACGGTTGGCTTCTCGTGGAAGCAGCCCGTCCTTGCCGCTACCACCACGGCAGGCACCCTCGCCTCCAGCTTCGAGGCGGGCGACACGATCGACGGAGTGACGCTGGAAGAGGGCAACCGCATCCTAATCAAGGACCAGGCGTCCGGTGCGGAGAACGGCATCTACCTCGTCAACGTTTCAGGAGCTCCGACTCGTGCGGTGGACTTCGTGTCGGATGGTCAGGTGCTAGGGGCGGCCACCTTCGTCAGTCAAGGCACCGTCAACGCTGACAAGGTGTTCGTCTGCACTACCAACAGCCCGATCACGGTGGGCTCCACCGTCCTGGCCTTCGCGCAAGTGTCCGGCGGTGGGTTGACTGTTCAAGAGGACGACTCCACCGTCGATGCGGCGGTCACCACCCTCGACTTCCGCACCGCCCTCAACGTTACCAGTTCACCATCTGGCGAAGCGAACGTCTCGGTCGATCTCGGCACCGCTTCAACCCAGGCTGCGGCGGGGGACCATACCCACACGGCGGGAGACTCCGCGCAAGCCTCTGGCACTGGCGACGTGACTACCACCACCTCGCTGGCCGACGTAACCGGAGCCTCACTATCGCTCGTTGCGGGCACCTACACCGTAGTCGGCGTGTTCGATACGCTGGTCAACAATGCTCTCAATGATCGAACCTTCGAGGGCCATCTGGATGTCAACGGCAGCGACCAGAACGACTACGCCCAGCTCAACGCACCGGGGCTGGTCAACGTGCGGGCCACCCTGCCCCAAGTGTGGCGCGTCACGCTGGGCTCGACCCAGACCATCAAGTTGCGCACCAAGCATTCCGGCGGGACGACGGGCGACTTCACAGTCAAGAGCACCAATACCAGCCTCGCGGCGTGGGCGTCGGGTCAGAGCCACGGGGCGTGGACGGACTACACCCCGACCTGGACGACGACCGGCACCGCTCCGGCTATCGTCAACGGAACTCTTACCGGGCGATACAAGCTGCTCGATGCCAATACCTTGGTGGTCCACATTGTCTTTATCGCGGGCAGTTCGACCACCTTTGGTACGGGCACCTGGGCCTTTGCTCTGCCGCAGGCTATCGTCGCTCGCAATCAAGTGCTCACTGGTTGGATTCTGGACTCCGGCACTGACAACAAGCTCGCGGTCGGGAATGTCGTGGCAAGCGATAACAAAGTCGTCCAGATCACAGCGGAGGGCGCTAACGTGGTCACTAATACCGTTCCCCAGACATGGGCAAGCGGCGATCAACTCACCCTTGAGGGCATCCTAGAGGTCTAGCCGGGACAACGGCAACCTTTGAGAACGTGGTGCTCGAACTGCTGCAGTAGGGGGTTGACAAAGGTACCGATAGGGGGGACAATCCTACCGTGGCCGAAACGATCGAGCAGTACGCCCAACGCGAGCGGGCGATGAACAAGGTGTCGCAGGCGAAGGCCAAAGGCATCCTCGTTATTCTGCCGTGCAGAGTGTGTGGAGCTGTTGACGTTCAGGCACATCATCCCCGTGGCTATTCGGATGAGCATGCATTAGATGTTGAGTGGCTTTGCTCGATCCACCACAGACAAGCTCATTTTGTGATGCGAGGAAGGAACGTGAGCGACCTAACCTACCGCGAAATGCAGGTATCCGAGTACGTCGTCGCCGGCCTCAAGGCCAAGGAGATTGCGGACCTACTCGGGCTCAGTGAGCAGACCGTGAAGAACACCAAGGTCGCCATCTACCAGAAGCTCGGCGTCCGCAACGCGGTCGAGTTGACACTGAAGCTGAAGGAGCCCGCATGAAGTCCCAAGCCCACCGCCATCCACCGCTCTTGCCGTTCATCATCGGCTGGACCCTCGCCATCATCGGCGCCTGCCTGGTCGCCACCGCCTTCGTGTGGGTGGCGATGGCGGTCCTGGCGAGTTTCGCCTCGTATATTCCAAGTGGGCTGCGATGACCTACGACGACTCGCCGCTGCTCCCCGCCTCACCCCGCGAGGCGCTGGACCAGCCCATTCAACAGGGGGAGCCGCCCCAGCCGGGCACTGTTGGCAGCGCGGCTTCCCCTGATACCGAGGCCGCCGCCCGCGCAGCGGTCACCGCCGCCAGCCTCGCCAACGAACGGCGCTGGGCCACGCTCGACGCCGACGAGTACGACCGCGAAGCCTACGAGGACCGGGTGGATTGGGAGGCGAAGCAGCCATGAGCACGGTCTACTGCGGCGATAACTGCAATCACACCGGGCCACATAACTACCCGCCGCCGAACGTCCCACCTGAGCCGCCTCATGAGCATGTGTGGGCCGCTGTAGGAATGGAGCGCAACTTCGGTGGTGGCGTTGGCTGGGTCATTCAATCGTGCCTATGCGGTGAAGTTCGCCGCGTCGCCCTACCGAAGGACTATCCCGGTTGGGTAGACGACCTCGCATGACCCTCGAGGAAGACCCCAACGTCATGCGCCCCGCTTTCCTAGGCCGCCCCGACGTCGACTGGCGTGGGTTCAGCGCCCAGGAGATCGCCGACCTGCGGGCCTTGCGCGAACTGCATCGGCCTTGGTCCTCGCAGGACCGCGACTGGGCCGGCGTCCCACTCCACGCTGGCAACGGCGTCATGGAGATCGTGCCGTTCTCGATCGACCTGGTGGAGCCGCACTGCAAGCGGTACTGGCGGCACGAGGCCA
>Ga0070704_100000303_pt1 | contig 21834 bp, 20 predicted proteins | sample KBSK5252metaG_FD_65467 | JGI IMG/M metagenome (GOLD analysis project Ga0070704, IMG submission 65467) | Corn, switchgrass and miscanthus rhizosphere microbial communities from Kellogg Biological Station, Michigan, USA - KBS K5-25-2 metaG | ecosystem: Host-associated > Plants > Roots >...
AACCGCTGGCGCGTCAAGGCGCTCACCCAGATCGCCGACTTCAATGCCGCGTTCGGCAGCTCGTTCGCGGACGACGAGCACGACACCGTCGGCGGCCTGATCATCCACCGCCTCGGCCGTCTTCCCAAGCGCGGCGAGACCGTCGCCGTCGAAGGCCTGAAATTCCAGGTGCTGCGCGCCGACAGCCGGCGCGTGTATACGCTGATCGTGGAAAAGCAGAAGTAAGAAAATGGGGACGGACCCCATTTTTCGCTATGTGGAAAAATGGGGTCCGTCCCCATTTTTGTTCCTGGCCGGTGCGGCCACCGTTCTCGGTTTCTCGCCGTTCGATCTGTTTCCCGCGGCGCTCGCGGGCTTTGCGGTGCTGCTGCACTCGTGGGTGCGCGCGCCGTCGGCGCGACGGGCGGCGTTCTACGGGTTCTGGTTCGGCCTGGGTCTTTTCGGCGCCGGCGTGTCGTGGGTCTACGTGAGCCTTCACCGCTTCGGCATGATGCCCGCCCCGCTCGCGGCCTTCGCGACGCTCGCGTTCTGCGCGTTCCTCGCGCTCTTTCCCGCGCTCGCGGGTGCCGTGCAGGCGCGGGCGAGCGCGTCGCCGGCGTTGCGCGCCGTGCTCGTCGTTCCGGCCGTCTGGACGTTCGTCGAATGGGTGCGGAGCTGGATCCTGACCGGCTTTCCATGGCTGACCGCCGGATACGCTGCGATCGATTCGCCCCTCGCCGGGTTTGCCCCGCTGGGCGGCGTCTACGCGCTCTCACTCGCGACGCTGATGAGCACAGGATTACTCTGGTGCGTTGCGACCGGCCGGCGCCGATGGATTGCGGCTGCCGCGTTCGTCGCTCTGGGCGCGATCGGCGCCGCACTCCAAGCAATCACCTGGTCGCTGCCAACCGGGCCCGCGCTGAGCGCGAGCCTGCTGCAGGGAAACATCCCACAGGATATGAAGTTCGATCCGGCGCGCTATGCGCGCACGCTCGACACCTACGCGCGCCTCGCCGAGGAGAGTCGCGGCCGCCTGATCGTCCTTCCGGAGACCGCCGCGCCGCGCTTCCTCGACCAGGTCGACCCGGCTTTTCTCGCGCGGCTCGAGCGCGCCGCCCGCAAGAATGACGGTGATCTGTTGCTCGGCGTGCCGCTCCGCACCGGGCCGCGAGCCTATTTCAACAGCGTAATCAGCCTGGGCGTCTCGCCGCCCCAGGCGTACGACAAGACGCACCTCGTGCCGTTCGGCGAGTTCATCCCGTTCGGATTCGGGTGGGTCAATTCCATTCTCGCCATCCCGCTCGCGGATTTTTCACGCGGCGACGCCCGCCCGGCGCCGCTGCAGGTTGCGGGCGAGCGGGTTGCGATCAACGTCTGCTACGAGGACGCGTTCGGCGAGGAGATCGCGCGCCAGCTGCCCGCCGCCACGCTGCTCGTCAACGTCTCCAACGTCGCGTGGTTCGGCGATTCGCTCGCACCGCGTCAGCACCTGCAGATCGCACGCATGCGTACGCTCGAGACCGGACGGATGCTGCTCACCGCGACCAACAGCGGCGTGACCGCGGCGATCGGCAGAGACGCTCGCGTCATTGCCGAGTTGCCGCAGTTCGTCGAAGGGAAGCTGGAGGTTGCAGCGCAAGGGTACACGGGCACGACGCCCTACGTGCGCTTCGGCGATACGCTCGCGCTCGCTGCCTGCGCGCTCGCGCTCGGCATCGCGCTCGTTCTCGCGCGGCGCGCGTCGAGCGGTTAGAATTTTTTGCGATGCTGACCTTCCAGGAGCTCATCCAGCGCCTCGAGCAATTCTGGGGCGGCCGCGGCTGCGTGCTGCTGCAGCCGTACGACATGGAGGTCGGCGCGGGCACTTTTCACACCGCCACGTTCCTGCGTGCGATCGGCCCGGAACCCTGGAAGGCGGCGTACGTCCAGCCGTCGCGCCGTCCGAAGGACGGGCGCTACGGCGACAACCCGAACCGGCTGCAGCATTACTACCAGTACCAGGTCGTTCTCAAGCCTTCGCCCGCCGACATCCAGGATCTCTACATCGAGTCCCTGGTCGCGCTCGAGATCGACCCGAAGGTGCACGACATCCGCTTCGTCGAGGACGACTGGGAATCGCCGACGCTCGGCGCGTGGGGCCTCGGGTGGGAAGTCTGGCTCGACGGGATGGAGGTCACGCAGTTCACCTACTTCCAGGAAGTCGGCTCGCTCGCCTGCCGGCCCGTGCTCGGCGAAATCACCTACGGCGTCGAGCGCCTGGCGATGTACCTGCAGGGCAAGGAGTCGATCTACGACCTCGTGTGGGCACCCGGCGTGACCTACGGCGACGTCTACCACCAGAACGAGGTCGAGCAGTCGCGCTACAACTTCGAGCTTTCCGACCCGCAGATGCTCGTCCGGCATTTCGGCGAATTCGAAGGCGAGGCGCGGCGCCTGATCGAAGCGCAATGCGTGCTGCCCGGCTACGAGATGGTGATGAAGTGCTCGCATACGTTCAACCTGCTGGATGCGCGCGGCGCCATTTCGGTGACCGAGCGCGCCGCCTACATCGGACGCGTGCGCGCTCTGGCGCGGATGATCGCGCAGGCGTATTACGAGTCGCGCGAGCGGCTCGGGTTCCCGATGCTGCCGAAGACGGCCTAGATGGAAGCGACGCTGCTCGTCGAGCTGCTGACGGAGGAGCTGCCGCCGAAGTCCCTGCGCGAGCTTTCCGAGTCTTTCGCGCGCGCGCTCCGCGATGCGCTCGACAAGGCAGGCTTTGCTTCGACCGAAACGAAGACAGTCCGCTATGCCACGCCGCGCCGTCTCGCGGCAAGGATCACCGCCGTGCGCGATCGTTCGCCCGACACCGAGCGGGAGGTCCAGGGCCCTTCCACCGGCGCACCGGCGCAGGCCATAGCAGGATTCGCGCGCAAGCACGGCATCGCCGTCGACGCGCTCCGCCGCCAGCAAACGCCAAAGGGCGAAGTGCATGTCGCGCTCGTCAAGACCAGCGGGCAGGCGCTCGATGCCGTTCTTCCAGGGGCCGTCGATGAAGCGGTGAAGGCGCTGCCGATCCCCAAGGTCATGCGCTGGGGCGCGGGCGATGCGCAGTTCGTGCGGCCGGTCCATGCGGTCGTGCTGCTGCATGGAGAGCGCGCAATCGCCGCAACGATCCTCGGCGTCACGGCCGGCAGGGAAACGCGCGGCCATCGATTCATGGGGACGCCTTCGATCACACTCGCCAAGGCTGATGAATACGAGACCCGGTTGCTCGAGGAAGGATGCGTCGTCGCGGATTTCGACAAGCGCCGCGCCGAAATCGAGCGTCTGCTCGCCGCGGAGGCGGCGAGTCAGCGTAGTTCGCTGGGCGACTATCAAGGGCTGCTCGACGAAGTCACCGCACTCGTCGAGCATCCAAGTGTGTATGCGGGAACCTTCGATGCTCAGTACCTGAAGGTGCCGCCGGAGTGCCTGATCCTGACGATGCGGCAGAACCAGAAATATTTCCCGCTCTTCGACGCTGACGGAAAGCTGCTCCCGAAATTCCTCATCGTCTCGAACATGCGGGTTGCCGACCCGCGCCACATCATCAGCGGCAACGAGCGCGTCGTCCGCCCACGTCTTGAGGACGCGCGTTTTTTCTACGAGCAAGACGGCAAGACGCGACTTGAAACCCGTGTACCGCAGCTGGCAAAGGTCGTCTATCACAACAAGCTTGGCACCCTGCTCGAACGCACCCAGCGCATCCAGCTCCTGGCCGGACAACTTGCACGCAAGCTCGGCGCAGATGCGGCACTTGCGGAACGCGCTGCCTGGCTCGCTAAAGCCGACCTGCTAACGGGAATGGTGGGTGAATTCCCGGAGTTGCAAGGCGTCATGGGCCGTTACTACGCGCTCCACGACCGCGAGCCGCAGCAGGTTGCGGACGCAATCGAGGCGCATTACTGGCCGCGCTTCTCCGGCGATCGGCTACCGGAAGGACCGATTGCGTGCGCCGTCGCACTCGCGGACAAACTTGATTCACTCGCGGGCCTGTTCAGCATCGGGCAGCAGCCGACCGGCGATAAAGATCCGTTCGGGTTGCGTCGGGCGGCGCTTGGCATCATTCGTATCCTCGTGGAGCAGCGACTCGAGTTCTCGTTGCGAGATCTGGTCAACGCGGCGTTTGAAGGATATGAGAGCAAGGAGCGAGCAGCCCAAAACGATCTCATCCTGTTTATCTACGACCGCTTTGCCGGCTACTTAAAGGATCTGGGATTCTCGACCTTACAGATCGACTCTGTGCTAAGCCAGCTCCCAGTTAGGCTGGACATCGTGCCCCAGCAGCTTGAAGCGGTGAAAGCGTTTCAGGCACTGCCTGAAGCGGAGAGCCTCGCCGCGGCGAATAGGCGAGTGGCCAACATATTGAAGCAGGCTGCAGCAAAGGATGAGTCCTTTGCCAACGCCGATCTCGATGAGTTGAAAGAACCGGCCGAAAGGGCATTGCACGAAGCGATCCGGGTGGCCAAGACGAAGGCCGACGCGTATTTCAAGGACGGCGATTACGCTGGCTATCTGAAGACTTTTTCAATGCTGAAAGCGCCCGTCGACACGTTCTTCGACAAGGTTATGGTGATGGTCGACGACGCAGACCTGCGGCGCGCCCGCCTCGCGCTGCTGCGAGATCTGCGCGAGGCTATGAACCGCGTCGCCGACATCTCGAAGCTCGCGCAATGAAGCTGATCATTCTCGACCGCGACGGTACGATCAACGTCGACAGCGAGCACCACATCAAGTCGCCCGCCGAGTGGAAGCCGATCCATGGCAGCCTCGAGGCGATCGCCCGGCTCACGCAGGCGGACTGGCGCGTGGTCGTGGCGACCAATCAGTCCGGCCTAGCGCGCGGCCTCTTCGGCATCACGGCGCTGCACGCGATTCACGACACGATGCACCGCGCCGTCGCCCATGCCGGCGGGCGGATCGACGCGGTCTTCTTCTGCCCGCACGCGGCCGAAGACGCGTGCGACTGCCGCAAGCCGAAACCCGGGTTGCTGCACGCGATCGCCGAGCGCATGAACGTGGATCTCGCCGACGTCCCGATGGTCGGCGACGCGCTGCGCGACGTGCAGGCCGCGGCCGCCGCGGGCGCGATACCGGTTCTCGTGCTGACGGGCAAGGGCAAGGCTACGCACAACACCGGCGGATTGCCTGCGGGCACGAAGGTGTTCGCGGATCTCGCCGGCGTCGCGGAGCACTTCGCTCCATGACGCTGCTGCGATCGAGCCTGTTCTGGCTCGCGCTGCTGATCCTCACACCGCCGTATGCCTTGATTGCGCTCGCGTCCGCGCCGCTTCCGCGACATGCACGCTACCGCGTGATTTCCGGATGGTCGAAGATGGTCCTGTGGCTGCTGCACCGCCTGTGCCTCGTTAGCTGGAGCGTCGAAGGGCGCGAGCACCTGCCCTCGAACCCCGCGGTCATCCTCTCCAAGCACCAGTCGGCGTGGGAGACGCTCGCGTTCCAGAGCATCCTGCCGCCCCAGGTGCACGTGCTGAAGCGCGAGCTGCTGTGGATCCCGTTCTTCGGCTGGGGTCTCGCGCTGATGAGCCCGATCGCGATCAACCGCTCGCGCGGCATGGCGGCGATGCGGCAGATCGCGCGCAAAGGCAAGGAGCGGCTCGACCAGGGATTCTGGGTGATCGTCTTTCCGGAGGGCACGCGCGTGGCGCCGGGCGAGAAGCGCCGCTACCAGCCGGGAGGCGCGTGGCTCGCCTCGTATGCGCACGCGCCCGTCGTCCCGGTTGCGCATAACGCAGGACGCGTCTGGCCGCGCAACTCGTTCCTCAAGTATCCCGGCCTCGTGACCGTGCGGATCGGCCCGGCGATCGAAAGCAGCGGCCGGCCCGCGGAAGAGATCCTCGCGCAGGCGGAAGCATGGATCGAGACCCAGCAGAAGACGCTCGACAGCTAGCGCTGTTCGATCTCCCGTCCGATCCGGAAACGGCGCCGCTGCGCCGGCTCGCGCTCGCGGGCCGCATCGTCGAGTACCGCTTCGTGCGCCGGCGCCGCCGCACGATCGGCCTGCGCGTGGACGCGACGGGGCTCGCAGTGTCTGCCCCGCGGCGCACGCCCTGGCGCGAGATCGACAAATTCCTGCGCTCGAGCGAACGCTGGATTCTCGCCAGGCTCGACGAATGGGCGGGCGCGGGCAAGCCCGCGCACCTGTACGGGTCGACTGGAGAAGCGTTGCCGCTTTTCGGACGGCAGGTCACGCTCGACGTCCGCGCGGGCCATCGCAGCGTCACACTGCAGGCATCGCGCCTGGTGATCGAGCATCCCGAACCGCAGAAGCTCGGCGCGGTCCGCGAGCTGCTGGTGCGATGGCTCAAGGCGCGCGCACTCGACGCGCTCGCGCCGCGCGCCGCGTACTACGCGGCACGCCTCGGCGTTCCCACGCCGCCCGTCGCGATCTCGAACGCCCGCACGCAGTGGGGCGTGTGCATGGAAGACGGCCGGCTGCGGCTCTCGTGGCGGCTCGTTCACCTCGAACCGCTGCTCGCCGACTATGTGGTCGCCCACGAGGCCGCGCACCTGGTCGAGCTGAACCATTCGAAACGCTTCTGGAAACTGGTCGAGGCGCTGTATCCTGACTGGCGTGCGGCGCGCAAGGCGATCGAGCTCGCCGCCGCCACCCTGCCGATTCTTTGAGGAAAAAAAGATGAGACTCCTGCACACCATGATCCGCGTCGGCGACATGCAACGCTCGGTGAAGTTCTACACCGAGATCCTCGGCATGAAGCTGCTGCGCAGCACCGAGCGCCCCGAGCAGAAATATTCGCTCGCGTTTGTCGGCTACGACACCGAGGACAAGGCGAGCGTCATCGAGCTGACCTATAACTACGGCGTCGACAAATACGAGCTGGGAAATGCATTCGGGCATCTCGCGATCGAGGTCCCCGACGTCGCGAAGGCCTGCAGCGACGTGCGGCAGCACGGCGGCAAGGTGACGCGCGAGGCCGGCCCGGTGAAGGGCGGCACCACGGTCATCGCGTTCGTCGAGGATCCGGACGGCTACAAGATCGAGTTCATCGAGCGCAAGCGCGCATAGCTCGCGAGGCTGGAATGAAGGCGCGGGATTTCGCAACGCTACTTCTGACGGTTGCGCTCCTCGCCGCGTCGCCTGCCGTCCACGCGCAACAGAGCCGTGTCTACCGGGTCGGCGTCGTCCTTCTGGGAGGCCCGTACTCCGCAGCGATCGACGGACTCCGGGACGGCCTCAGGCAGTTGGGTCTGGAGGAAGGCAAGCAACTGATTCTCCATGTGCGCGACGTCCGGAGCGACCCGAAAGCGGTCGAAACGGCGGCGAAGCATTTGGAGAACGAGAGAGTCGACCTGATCTACTCGGTTACCACTTCGGCCAGCATTGCGGTCAAGCGCGCGACGAAAAACGTCCCGATCGTCTTCTACGCCGGCAACGATCCGGTCGCGTCCGGCCTCGTGGAAAGCCTGCGGAGACCGGGCGGGAGGGTCACCGGCATCCACAGCCGCCAGACCACTCTGATGGCGAAGCGTATCGAGCTTCTGAAGGAAATGATCCCCGAGCTGCGCCGCGTCCTGATCCTTTACAACCCGGGCAACCCGATCGCTCTCCAGGCAACGCAGGTCGCAAAAGATGCAGCACGTCAGCTCAAAGTGGAACTGATCGAGCGGCCAGTGGGGTCTGTCGAGGAGCTGCGGGCGAGTCTGGAGGCGCTGCGCCCTGGGGAGGTGGACGGCCTGACCTACGTCGACGCGATGGTGGTCAGTCAGACCGAGAGGATCATCGAGATCTCGAAGACCAGGAAATTGCCGGTCATCATCGCTGACCAGGCTAGCGTCGTGAAAGGTACGCTTGCCAGCTACGGCATTAGCTTTTACACGATGGGCCGGCTTGCCGCTGGATACGTCCACCGTATCCTGTTGGGTGCCAATCCGGCGGAGCTTCCGGTCGAACAGGTTGACCGGTTCCGCCTCGTAATCAACCTGAAGACGGCCAAGGCAATCGGACTCACGATTCCGAAAGCCGTCCTCGCCCGAGCCGACGAGGTCATCGAGTGACCGAGCGCATCGTCGCGCCTCCGCGCTGAGCAACCGCCCGCGCGATCCGCGCGTAGTCCGACGGCGAAAGATTCTCCGGCCTGAGCTTCGGGTCTAGGCCCAGGACTTCAAAGTCCTCCGCTTGCAAGCCAAGCGCGTTGCGCAGCGTCTTGCGGCGGGCGGAAAACGCGCGCCGCACCAGATCCGCGAATGCCCTCAGGTCCACGTCCGACCGCTCCGCCACGGGAATCGGCTCCATGCGCACAACGGCCGACTCCACCTTGGGCGGCGGGCGAAACGCGCCCGGCGCGACCGTGAACAGCTTCTTCATGCGAAAGCGCACCTGCAGCATCACCGAAAGGCGACCATAGTCCGGCGTCGAGTGGCGCGCCACCATCCGCTCGACGACTTCACGCTGCAGCATGAAGTGCAGATCCCTCAACCGCGTCGCCTGCTCCGCGAGCCGAAACAGCAGCGGCGTCGAGATGTTGTACGGAAGGTTGCCGACGATGCGCGCGCGCGGCGGAAGCGTCGAGAAATCGAAGTCGAGCGCGTCGGCGCAATGTACTGTCAGTCGCTCGGGCGGGAATTCTTCTGCCAGTCGCGCCGCAAGATCACGGTCGATCTCGATCGCGATCAAGTGAGGAGCGCGTTCGAGCAAGGCGTGCGTCAGCACGCCCTCCCCTGGTCCAATCTCCACGAGCACGTCCTCGCGCGCCGGCGCAATCGCATCGACGATGCGCGCGAGCACGCCGCGATCGTGCAGGAAATGCTGGCCGAAACGCTTGCGGGGAACGTGTCCGGCGCGGCTGCGGCGGCTACTTGTCTTCGAGCCGGATCTCAACGTACGTGCGGTCGCGCAGCTGCCGCAGCCATTCCTGGTAGGCCTCGTCGGACTTGCGCTCGCGCAGCGCCTGGCGCGCGACGAACCGCTGGCGATCCGGCGGCAGGCCGCCGGTGCGCCGCTCGATCACCTGCACGAGATGCCAGCCGAACGGCGTCTTCACGGGCTCGCTGATCTCGCCGGGCTTGAGCGCAGCCATGACGCGCTCGAATTCCGGCACGGTGTCTCCGGGATAGATCCATCCCAGGTCGCCGCCCTGCGCGGCGCTGACGTCGACGGAGTTCACGCGCGCGATCTGCGCGAAGTCGGCGCCTCCGGCGACGATTCGCTCGCGCAGCTCGCCGAGGCGGCGGCGCGCTTCGGTCTCCGACACCAGCTCGTTGGTGCGCAGCAGGATGTGCCGGGTGTGGTTCTGGGTGACTGCGCGTCCTTCGCCTGCGCCGCGCCGGTCGACGAGCCGCAGCACGTGGAAGCCGCCCGGGCTGCGCAGCACGTCGCTCACCTCCCCGGGTTTCATCGCCTGCAGCGCGGTCGCGAAAAGCTCGGGCAACCGATCCGCGGCGCGCCATCCCATTTGCCCGCCCTGCAGCGCGTCCCCCGCGTCCGAATAGCTCGCCGCCAGCCGGCCGAAGTCCGCACCCGCACGCGCCTCGTCGCGCGCCTTTTGGGCGCGGCCGCGCGCCTGGTCGATGCGCTCGGGGCTCGCCTGCTCCGGCAGGCGCACCAGGATATGCGCCACGTTGTATTCGACACGCTCCGCCCCGCCGCTCTTCTGCTCCTCCAGGTACAGGTCGATCTCGGACTCGCTCACCTCGATCCGCTCGTCTACTTCGCGCTCGCGCAGCCGCTGCATGATGATCTGCCGGCGGACCTCCTCGCGAAATTTGTCGATCTGCACGCCGTCGGCTTCCAGCGCCTTGCGAAACGCCGCCAGCGTCATGTTGTTGTTCTCGGCGATGCGCTCGATCGACCGGTCGAGCTGCAGCTCTTCCACCCGCACGCCGCTTTCGGTCGCGAGCTGCAGCTGCGCCTTGTCGAGGATCAGCCGTTCCAGCACCTGGCGCTCGAGCAGCGCCGGCTCGGGCGCCGGCGTGCCCTGGCGCTTGAGCTCGCGCTCCGCGTAAGCAACCCGCTCGCGCAGCTCGCTTGCCGTCACCACCTCCTTGTTGACGACCGCAACGATGCGGTCGACGAGTTCCAGCCGCTGCGCGAGCGCGGCAGAGCCGCAGAGCAGGCTCAGCGCGATCACCGCCAGGATCGCCCGCGTCCGCACGGTCAGAACACCTGCTCGAACGGCAGCATGCGTCGCATGCTCGGCGGTGCGAAACGGCCGTCGGCCGGATTGGTGATCATGTACCCGGGAATGTTGCGCTGCAGGAGGGTCACGATATCGTCCGATCCGAGGCCGCCCACGCCGGTGAATTCGAGCTGGAAGAAGATCGCCGTCGAGGTCGTCTGCGTAGCCGCCTGCAGCTTCTGCAGAAGCACGCGGAACACCCAGCAGCCGGCGTTGTGCTCCAGGCCTGCGATGCCCTCCAGCAGGCGGCTGTCCCTCAGCGAATAGTTGTAGCGCCCGACCGCGTACCAGCCGGGATACACCGGCCACTGGCCGGAAACATCGACCTGGTGCAGCACGTCGCGGTTGAAGCGATAGCTGGCGTTGATCACCTTCGCGATCTCGGGAGAAAAGCGCGCCGACACGCCGTAGCGCTCCATCTGCGAGCGTTGCGGGTTGTATTGGACCGTCGCGTCGAAGCTCCAGTCGCTGCCGAGCTTCCCGCCCACCGAAGCGAGAACGTCGGACTGTCCGCTCGAGCGCGCTGGCGTCGCCGCAGTGAGCCCGACACGCTCGTCCTTGAAGTAGTAGCGCTGGCCGATCATGGCGCGGAAGAGCTCCTCGCCTCCCGCGCCGATGATTCTCGAGGTCACCGCCAGCGTGAGCTGCTCGGTGTCGCCGAAGCGATCTCCGCCGACGAAGCGGTTTTCGTTGAAGAGCTGCGCGTAATTGAAATCGGCGAGCGTCGTATCGAAAAGCGGGATCTGGTCCTGGTTGCGGTACGGCGCGTAGACGTAGAACATGCGCGGCTCGAGGGTCTGCGTCACCCCCTTGCCGAACCAGCGCGCGCCGCGCTCGAACGTCAGCCCGCCGTCGACGCTCACCCAGGGGACCGTCGTCGTCTGGCGGTCGGGCTGGCCCGGGTTCGTGTGCGACAGGTGATAATCGGCATGTCGCAGGCCGAGCTTCGGGATCAGCGAGTACCAAGGGCCGAGCATCGGGGCGGTGAATACCGGATTCGTCGAGAAGCGGTCGCCCTGCGTCAAGGTCGAGTGCGTGAAGCGGACGAACTCTGCAGGCACCGACGCGTCGAGCCACCCGCCGATTTCGTTGCGCGTCACGCCGCCGTTGATCTGCGGAACGCGATGGTACGGCGGCACGATCGGGGCGAGCGGGTCCTGCAGCGTCTGGAAGCGTTGCACCCGGGCCTGCGCAAAATAGTTGCCGCGGTAGATCTCGCCCGTGTATTGCAGGAACCCCTCGCGCTGCAGGTTTCCGAGCGACACCGTGCGCACCTGCGAAGTCAGGTCGACAAAATAGCGATCGTCGGTCACCTTGTTCAGGTCGAGCCATCCGAGCAGGTTCGGGGTGAACTGATGCTGGTGCTGAAGCGCGAAGCCGGTGCGCGAGATGCCGAGCACCTTGTCTTCCGGCATGTGCTCGAGCCGCAGGTCACCCGAAAACGCCGCATCCAGGTAGCGCAGCTCGGACTTGAGCTGGCCGCCGCGCTTGGTCATGTAGATCGGCTTGAGCGTCAGATCGATCTCGGGCGCAATGTTCCAGTAGAACGGCGTACCGACCTCGAGGCCGCGGCGGGTGTTGTGCGAATAGTACGGAGCGAGAAATCCGGTCTTGCGCCGGTTCTCGAGCGGGAAGGAACCGAACGGCAGCGCAAGGATCGTGGTGTCGAGAAACCTCAGCCTGCCATCGCGCAGCTTGCCAACCCCGGCCTCGAAGTCCAGGTCGATCTCGCCGGCTTCGAATGTCCAGTCCTCCCGGCCGGGCTCGCAGGTCGTGAACGTGCCCCGCGTGAGCCGGATGTGCTGCTTGCCGAGCATCTCGAGCCGCTCGGCGCCGCCGCGCGCGGTCTGCTCGCGGCGGATGACGAACGTCGGCTCCTCGAATACGCCGGTGTCGTTCGTGACATCGAAGCGCAGGCGCGAGCCGAAGAACCGGTCGCCCGCCCGCTCCAGGCGCACCCCGCCGTCGGCGTCGACACGCCCGAATTCCTGGTTGTAGCGCAGATAGTCGGAATAGATCGTGAGGTCGTCGCGCTTGAGCTCCACCTGGCCGCGTGCGGTGACCTCGAGGTCGGGCACGCCTTCGATGCTCTGCGCGTCAATCCGGGTCGGCCCGTGCACCTTCGGCTCCGGCTTTGGAGCCGGCTTCGTCTCGAGCGGCTTCACCGGCGGCGGCTTCACCGGCGGCACGATGATCTGCGCCGACGCAGGTGTAGCACAGACCATCGTCAGGAACAGCGCCGCGAACCGGAGTACACCGACCACCGGCTCGCGCGCACGGCAATGCTGCATGAGTGAAAAAGGACCGCGAGAGTTTGAATGCTAAAATCGAACAATACCGCTGAATGCGCAAACGTTCCAGCCGCAAGCAGCGAATATTCTGCGAATTCCCGGCTTGATGGACTCCAGGCTCGCTGCCCTCGAGCATTGGCTCGCGGGCCAGTTCGACGGCGTTGCATACCAGCTCGCGCCCGCGTCGGAAGACGCGAGCTTCCGGCGCTATTTCCGCGCGCGCCTTGCCGACGGACGCACCTATGTCGTGATGGACGCGCCCCCCGCGCACGAAGACTGCGCGCCTTTCGTGCGCGTTGCGCAACTGCTGCGCGACGCCGCCGTGCACGCACCCGATGTGCATGCGCAGGATCTCGCGCAGGGTTTTCTGCTGCTTTCCGATCTCGGCACGACGACGTATCTGAATGCGCTCGAAACAGGCGATGCCGACGCGCTGATGCGCGATGCGATCGATGCGCTGCTGCGCTGGCAGCTCGCGACGCGCCCGGGCACGCTGCCGCCCTACGACGAGGCGCTGCTGCAAAGGGAGATGGCGCTTTTCCCCGACTGGTATGTCGGGCGGCACCTTGCGAAGGTGCTGGCGGAGACGCAGAAGAACGATCTGCAGCGCATCTTCGCGCTGCTCGCGGCATCGGCGCTCGCGCAACCCAGGGTCTACGTGCACCGCGACTACATGCCGCGTAACCTGATGGTGAGCGAGCCGAATCCGGGCGTGCTCGATTTTCAGGACGCCGTGATGGGACCGATCACGTACGACGTCATTTCGCTGCTGCGCGACGCGTTTCTGAGCTGGGACGAGGCGCGAGTGCTCGATTGGAGCGTGCGCTACTGGGAAAAGGCGAAGAAGGCGGGGCTGCCGGTCGATGCGGATTTTGCCGAGTTCTGGCGCGCGCTCGAGTGGATGGGACTGCAGCGCCACCTCAAGGTGATGGGGATCTTCGCGCGGCTCACGTACCGCGACGGCAAGGCGAAGTACGTGACCGACACGCCTCGATTTGTCGGCTACGCGCGCGCCGTGGCGACGCGCTACGAGCCGCTCAAGCCGCTCGCCCGGCTGCTCGACGTGCTGTCATGAAAGCGATGATCCTCGCAGCCGGCCGCGGCGAGCGGCTCCGGCCGCTGACCGACCGGATGCCGAAGGCGCTCGTCGACGCCGGCGGCAAGCCGCTGCTTGCGTGGCACCTCGAGCGCCTGCGGCGCGCCGGATTCCGGGAAGCGGTAATCAATGTCTCGCACCTCGCGTCGCAGATCACGGAGCGTTTTGGGAACGGCGCGGAGTATGGACTCGCCATCCGCTGGTCGCACGAACCGCAAGCGCTCGAGACGGCAGGCGGAATTGTCCAGGCGCTCGCACTGCTCGGTGCCTCGCCGTTCCTGCTCGTCAACGCCGACATCTGGTGCGACTATGAATTCTCGGGGCTGCGCAACCATAAGTTGGGTTCGCATCTCGCGCACCTGGTGCTCGTTCCCAACCCGCCGCACCATCTCAAAGGCGACTTCTCGCTCGACGGCGCCACCGTCGGCGGTGGCCCCGGCCCGCGCTACACTTACGCGGGCATCGCAGTGCTGTCGCCCGAGATCGTGACCGGCATCCGCCCCGGCGACAAAGCGCCGCTTGGGCCGGTGCTGGTGGCAGCCGCGACGCGCGGCGAGGTCACGGGCGAGTTGCACCAGGGCGTGTGGAGGGACATAGGCACCGCGGAGCGGCTTGCCGCACTGCAGGCGATGCTGGGATCGACCCAATGAAGCTGACCGATATCCAACCATCCGCGTATGCCGAGCGGCGCTTGCGTGTGGCGCGAGCCATGCAGGGCGGCGTCGCCGTCGTCCCCACCGCGCCCGAGCGCGTGCGCAATCGCGACACGCACTATCCATTCCGGTTCGACAGCCACTTCTGGTATCTGACCGCGTTTCCGGAGCCGGAGGCCGTGCTGGTGATCGTTGCCGGCGTGTCGCCGCGCAGCATCCTCTTTTGCCGCGAGCGCAGCGAGGAGCGCGCGGTCTGGGAGGGCTTTCGCTATGGTCCGGAAGCCGCGCGCGAGCGTTTCGGCTTCGACGCGACGCTGCCGATCGCCTCGCTGGATGAAGAGATGCCGAAGCTGCTTGCCGACCAGCCGGCGCTGTACTACCCGCTGGGCGCGGACGCAGCGTGGGACGCGCGCACCGTGAAATGGCTCAACGCGGTGCGCGAGAGGGAGCGCAGCGGTTTCGTCGCACCCGCGCGCGTGGAAGACGTGCGGGTGCTGGTCGACGAGATGCGCCTGATCAAGGACCGCGACGAGCTCGCCACCATGCGCAGCGCCGCTGCGATCTCCGCCGCGGCGCACCGGCGCGCCATGCAGAGCACGCGCCCGGGCCGTCTCGAGAACGAAATCGAAGCCGAGCTGCTCTACGAATTCAGGCGGCGCGGCGCGCAGTTCCCGGCCTACTCGCCGATCGTCGCGGGCGGCGCGAATGCCTGCGTGCTGCACTACGTATTCAACGACGCCGAGCTGCACGACGGCGACCTGCTGCTGATCGATGCCGGGTGCGAGCTGCAGGGGTACGCTTCCGACATCACCCGCACGTTTCCGGTCAACGGGCGATTCTCCGGCGCCCAACGCGAGGTCTACGAGCTGGTGCTCGCGGCGCAGCAGGCCGCGATGCAGCGCGTGAAGGTTGGAAGTTCATGGAACGAGCCGCATGACGCTGCCGTTCGCGTGCTCGCCCAGGGCATGATCGACCTGAAGCTCGTCGCCGGCTCGCTCGACACGGTGCTGGAAAAGGAAACGTACCGGCGCTTCTATATGCATCGCACCGGTCACTGGCTGGGCCTCGACGTGCACGACGCCGGCGATTACAAGCGCAGCGGCGCATGGCGGGCGTTGCAGCCCGGCATGGTGCTGACGGTCGAGCCCGGGATCTACATCCGCGCCGCTGCAGACGTGCCGCCGGCGCTGCACGATATCGGCATCCGCATCGAGGACGACGTGCTCGTGACGCAAGGCGACTGCGAAGTGCTGACCGACGCAGCGCCGAAGTCGATCGCCGACATCGAAGCGCTGATGCGCAGTGCTTCCTGACGTCGCCATCGTCGGCGCCGGCCCGGCCGGCAGCGCCCTCGCGCTGCTGCTGCGGGCCCACGGTCGATCCGTCACGCTTGTAGGACCGCGCGGGCAGGCAGAGGCCCCGGGCGTCGCGCGCCCGATCGCGCTTTCCGACGCGAGCCGGATCATCCTCGAGCGCGCGCAAGCCTGGCGCGCGCTGCAAGTGACCCCGATCGAGACCGTGCACGTTTCGCAGCAACGCGGCTTTGGCACGACGCGCCTGAGCGCAGCCGATGCGCGCGTCCCGGCGCTCGGTTACGTGATCGACTACAAGGCGCTCACGCACACGCTTGCCCGCTGCGTCGAGTCCGCCGGCATTCCCGTCGTCACGGAATACGATCGCGCGACGCCGCTCGTCGTGCACGCGGAAGGCAGCGGGCAATATTCCACCGAGAAACCCTACGGCCAGAGCGCAGTAGTGGCGCTGGTGGATGCCGAGCCGCACGCCGGCGCCATAGCCTATGAGCGCTTTACCACCGAAGGGCCGCTTGCGCTGCTCCCGCTCGCCGGCCGCTTCGGGATCGTCTGGGCTGTGCGCGCGGAGCGGGCGCTCGCCTTGCTCGCAATGCCGGAGCCGCAATTCCTCGATGCGCTGCAGGCCACGTTCGGCCGCCGCGCGGGTCGCTTCACGGCCGTCGCTGGCCGTTCCAGCGTGCCCCTTGCGCTGCGCGTGCGCGCCCGGCGCGCGGGCGAGCGCGAAGCGTACGTCGGCAACTCCGCGCAGACGCTGCACCCGGTCGCCGGACAGGGCCTGAATCTCGGGTTGCGCGACGCGTGGGAGCTCGCGCAGGCCGTCGCCGACGCGGCGGATCCGGGCACCGCCGAGATTCTCGGACGCTACGCAACGCGTCGACGGCTCGACGCGTTCGCGACGATTCGCGTCACGGACCTGCTGGCGGAACTGTTCACCGGAACGACCTCCATTGCGCGCATCGCGCGCGGCGCCGCGATGTGCGCGCTCGATGCCTGCGCGCCCGCTCGGCAATTTCTTGCGCGGCGCATGATCTACGGGCCGTCCGCGCTGCCCTAGTGCGTCGAGCGCGCGCGGCGATGGATTTTTTCGCTTCGAAAGCGTATAAGATTCGCGTCCCGTAGAACCCGACTCCAGCGAACCACAAACCGATGCGTCTAGGCGCGCATGACCTGCGCAACGGACTGTTCGTTGCTCCGATGGCAGGCGTGACCGATCGTCCGTTCCGCATGCTCTGCAGGAGCTTCGGCGCCGGGCTCGCGGTTTCCGAGATGGTGTCCTCCCGCCCCGAGCTGCGCGACACGCGCAAGTCGCGGCTGCGCGTCGCCCATGCGGGCGAGCCGGCGCCAGTCTCGGTGCAGATCGTCGGCTCCGACCCGGCGATGATGGCGGACGCAGCGCGGCACAACGTCGAGCACGGGGCGCAGATCGTCGACATCAACATGGGCTGCCCTGCGCGCAAGGTCTGCAACGTCGCTGCGGGCTCGGCGCTGCTCGAAGACGAGCCGCTCGTCGCCCGGATCCTGGAAGCCGTCGTCGCCGCGGCCGCGGTGCCGGTGACGCTCAAGATCCGCACCGGCCCCTGTCCGAAGCGCCGTAACGCAGCACGCATTGCGCGGATCGCCGAGGCCGCCGGTGTGCAGCTGCTCGCCGTTCACGGGCGAACGCGCGCATGCGGATTCGGTGGCGATGCCGAGTACGCAACGATCGCGGAGGTGAAGTCGGCAGTACGTATTCCGGTAATCGCGAACGGCGATCTCGAGACGCCGGAAGACGTCGCCCGCGTGCTCGCGCAGACCGGCGCCGACGGCGTAATGATCGGCCGCGCCGCGCACGGCAGGCCGTGGATCTTCCGCGAGATCGAGCACTATCTCGCGACCGGCTCGCATCGCCCGGCGCCCGCCGTGACGGAAGTGCGCGACATCGTGCTCGGGCATCTCGACGCGATGTACGAGCTGTATGGCGATGAGCTCGGGGCACGGGTGGCGCGCAAGCATGTAGGCTGGTATGCGCGTGCGCTCCCCGGCGGCGAAGCGTTGCGGCGCGCTGCGAACGGTGCGACGAGTGCAGCGTCGCAACGCTCGGCAGTGCGCGATTTCTTCGACCGCCTGCTGGCTCCGGCCATCGTCGAGAGCGTCGCGTGAGCCGCCAGAACGAGCTCGCCGACACGGTGCGGCGCGCACTCGAGCGCTACTTCCGCGACATGGACGGCGAGCGGCCGAGCGGCATCTACGACATGGTCCTGAAGAACGTCGAGAAGCCGATGATCGAGACGGTGCTCGGCAAGGCGCAGGGCAATCTGACGCTCGCGGCCGCGATGCTCGGCATCGACCGCAACACGCTGCGCAAGAAAATGCAGCAGCTGCGCATCAAGTGACCCCGGTCCGTCGGGCGATCATCAGCGTTTCGAACAAGTCGGGGGTCGTAGAGCTCGCGCGCTCGCTCGTCGCGCTCGGCGTCTCGATTCTGTCGACCGGCGGAACGGCAAAGCTCCTTACCCGCGAAGGGGTGAGCGTCACCGAGGTCTCGAGCTACACGGGCTTTCCTGAAATGCTCGACGGCCGGGTGAAGACGCTGCACCCGAAGATCCATGGCGGAATCCTCGCCCGCCGCGACCAGCCGGCCCATCTCGAAGCCATCCGCCAGGCGGGCATCGAGCCGATCGACCTGATCGTGGTGAACCTGTATCCGTTCGAGGCCACGGTCGCCGATCCGGATTGCCGCCTGGAAGATGCGGTGGAGAACATCGACGTCGGCGGCCCGGCCATGCTGCGCGCGGCGGCGAAGAACTATCACTCGGTCTGCGTGGTGGTCGACCCGGACGACTACGCGGCGGTGCTCGGCCAACTGCAGACCGCGGGGGGCGTTTCCGAGGCATTGCGCTTTGCGCTCGCGAAGAAGGTTTTCGCGCACACCGCATGCTACGACGGGGCCATCGCAAATTACCTGTACTCGCTCGATGAGCGCAACCGTCGCGGCGAATATCCGGACGTGCTCTCGCTCCAGCTGCACAAGGTGCAGCAGATGCGCTACGGCGAGAACCCGCACCAGTCGGCGGCGTTCTACCGCGACCTGGCGCCCGCCGCGGGAAGCCTCGCGAGCTGGCGACAGCTGCAGGGCAAGGAACTCTCCTACAACAACGTCGCCGACTCCGATGCGGCGTGGGAGTGCGTCAAGAGCTTTGCCGAACCGGCCTGCGTCATCGTCAAGCACGCCAATCCGTGCGGCGCCGCGATCGGCGCGAATCTGCTCGATGCATACCAAAAGGCGCTGGCCACCGATCCGGTGTCGGCATTCGGCGGCATCCTCGCCTTCAACCGGGCGCTCGATCGCGCTACTGCCGAGGCATTCGCAAAGCAGTTCGCCGAGGTGGTGATCGCCCCGCGGGTCGAGCCGGAGGCACGCACCGCTTGCGCCGCCAAGCCCAATGTGCGCGTACTGGAAGTACCGATCGCCCATGGCGTCAACAGGTACGACTTCAAGCGCGTCGGCGGCGGGATGCTGGTGCAGAGCGCGGACGCGCGGCTGCTCGAGCGAAGCGAAGCGCGCGTGGTGACGAAGAAAGTCCCGAGCGAAGCGCAGTGGGCCGACCTGCTGTTTGCGTGGCGCGTCGCGAAATACGTCAAGTCCAACGCGATCGTGTTCTGCCGCGACGGCGCGACCGTCGGCGTCGGAGCCGGACAGATGAGCCGCGTCGACAGCGCGCGTATCGCTTCGATCAAGGCGAAATCGGCCAGCCTCACGCTCGCGGGTTCGGCGGCCGCGTCGGACGCGTTCTTTCCGTTTCGCGACGGGCTCGACGTGGTCGTCGAAGCCGGTGCGGTCGCCGTCATCCAGCCGGGGGGCAGCATGCGCGACGAGGAGGTGATCGCCGCGGCCGACGAGCGCGGGGTAGCGATGGTGTTCACGGGCGTACGTCACTTCCGCCACTGAGATGAAACTTCTCGTCGTCGGGTCCGGCGGCAGGGAGCACGCGCTTGCATGGAAGCTCGCGCAGAGCCCGCGCGTGCAGAAGGTCTATGTGGCGCCGGGAAACGGCGGCACCGCGACCGAGCCGGGGATCGAGAACGTCGCCCTCACCGAGACCGCGGACCTGATCAAATTTGCAAAGCGCGAGCGCATCCAGCTCACGGTGGTCGGCCCGGAAGCGCCGCTCGCCGCGGGAATCGTCGATGCGTTCCGCCAGGCAGGCCAGCGCATCTTCGGGCCGACGCAGACTGCCGCGCAGCTCGAGTCCTCCAAGGAATTCGCCAAGCGCTTCATGGTGCGTCACGGGATTCCCACCGCTCGCCATGCGGTCTTCAGCAGCGCCGCGGAAGCCAAGACGTACGTGGAAAAGCAAGGCGCTCCAGTCGTGATCAAGGCCGACGGCCTTGCGGCCGGAAAGGGCGTCGTGGTGGCCCGCACCGTGGCCGATGCGAAGCAGGCGATCGACGCGATCATGATCGAGCGCCGGGTCGGCGACGCCGGCAGCCGGATCGTCATCGAGGAGTGTCTCGAAGGCGAGGAAGCGAGCTTCATCGTCATCGCCGACGGCGTGCATGCGCTGCCGCTTGCGAGCAGCCAGGATCACAAGCGCCTGCAGGACGGCGACCAGGGCCCGAATACCGGAGGCATGGGCGCGTACTCGCCCGCGCCGGTCGTCACGCCGGAAGTGCACGCGCGGGTCATGCGCGAGATCATTCAGCCGGCGATCGCGGGCACCGTGAAGGACGGCATGCCGTTCAGCGGATTTCTCTACGCCGGACTGATGATCGACAAAGCGGGCAACCCGCGCACGCTCGAGTTCAACTGCCGCCTCGGGGATCCCGAGACCCAGCCGATCCTGCTGCGCCTCAAGTCGGATCTGCTCGAGCTGCTCGAGCACGCGCTCGCGGGCACGCTGGACCAGGCCGCGGTGGAATGGGATCGGCGCCCGGCGCTCGGCGTGGTGATCGCAGCGGCGGGCTATCCGGACGCGCCGCGCAAAGGCGACGCCATCCACGGGATTCCCGCACCGACGGACGATTGCCACGTGTTCCACGCGGGGACGCGCTCGAAGGCCAAGGCCGTCGTCACCGATGGCGGGCGCGTGCTTTGCGTCAGCGCGCTCGGGGATTCGCTGCGCATTGCGCGCACGCGCGCGTACAAGGCGGTCGGATCGATCCGCTTCGACGGCATGCAGTACCGCACCGACATCGGGCATCGCGCGCTGAAGAAGTGAACGCGCAGGCCGTCCGGGACTACTTCACCAGGCTGCAGCAGCGGATCGTCGCCGCGCTCGAGACGCTCGACGGCGGGAAGTTTCGCAGCGACGCATGGCAGCGGACGGAAGGCGGCGGCGGCGTGACGTGCATTCTCGAGGAGGGCGCGCTGTTCGAGCGCGCCGGAGTCGGGTACTCGCACGTCACGGGAGCGCAGTTGCCGGCATCGGCATCCGCGGCGCGGCCGCAGCTCGCCGGCCGCTCGTTCGAGGCGATGGGCGTCTCGCTCGTGCTGCACCCGCGCAACCCGTATTGCCCGACGGTGCACATGAACGTGCGCTTCATCGCCGCCGGCACAGTCTGGTGGTTCGGCGGCGGAATGGATCTCACGCCCTACTACGGATTCGCCGAGGACGCGCGCCATTTCCATGCGACGTGCAGGAGCGCTCTCGAGCCCTTCGGCGCCGATCGGTACCCGCAGTACAAGAAATGGTGCGACGAATACTTCTTTCTGAAGCACCGCGGCGAGCCGCGCGGCATTGGCGGGATCTTCTTCGACGATCTGTCGGAGCCCGATTTCGAGACTTGCTTCGCACTCGTACGCTCGGTCGGCGATCACTTCCTCGCCGCATATCAGCCGATCCTGGAGCGCCGTCGCGTCTTGCCGTATGCAGAGCGCGAGCGCGCCTTCCAGGCCTACCGCCGCGGGCGCTATGTCGAGTTCAACCTGGTATATGACCGCGGCACGCTGTTCGGGCTGCAGTCGGGCGGTCGCACCGAATCGATCCTGATGTCGTTGCCGCCAGTGAGCGCGTGGCGCTACGACTGGAAGCCGCAGCCCGGGACCCCCGAGGAAACCCTGTATACGGACTACCTGAAGCCGCGCGACTGGGCCTGAATCAGGCGATCTCGGCGGCGCGGCGATAGTGCCGCTGGGCGTTGTCGTTCTGCCCGAGGCGCTCGCCGAGCCGCGCGAGCTCGAGGTGCGCGGAGCGGCTTTCGTCGAACGACAGGCTTGCCTCGAGGAAGTTGCGCGCCTTCCCCCACAGCTCGACTTGCGCGCACAGCCGTCCCAGCGTCGCGAGCAGGTGCGCATCGTTGCTGTGCTCGAGCAGCCAGCGCTCGCCGCGCTCGATGCGCGCGCGC